>Ga0209542_10000537_pt1 | contig 91318 bp, 79 predicted proteins | sample RifCSPhighO2_01_FD_184028 | JGI IMG/M metagenome (GOLD analysis project Ga0209542, IMG submission 184028) | Soil microbial communities from Rifle, Colorado - Rifle CSP2_plank highO2_0.1 (SPAdes) (version 2) | ecosystem: Environmental > Terrestrial > Deep subsurface > Rock core/Sediment ...
CATGCCTTCCTCTACACCAACTCCTTCACCGACGACGATTCCTTCGTTTACGCCTACTCCGACCCCTATTTCAGTAAATCCGACTCCGATTCCCTGGTGGTGCCGTATCCGCCCGCAGTACTGTCAATGACAACGCACCGATTTATTCGGGGCAGTTGGAATTGATCCCTCGAAGCTTTCTTGCCCGCCATAGCCTTGGCGTCGGCGGGAGCGTAGTGGGATAATTTAATGTACCCTGACAAAAATCCCTGCCCTGTCATCTTTATAGACTGTTCTCCATTTTCCCTGATCTGACAGCTTAATCATCTTATTAAACAGCGGTTTTTCACTCCACATATAGACCACGTCGTAGTCGCTTTCTTCTATATCGGTAACATCCTGCTCCAGGAAATAATATTCGGCAAAGGCGCTGTAGCCCTTTTCGTCACGCCAGAGATGCATTCTGCCGTCAATTGAAGGCTTAATTTGCGGGTAGTTCCAGATCAGCCAGCCCCCCCAGTTGTAAAAAGAGAGGAATTTGCCCGGCAGTATATTATTCTTTAAAAACTCTGCCGATTCGGAAGAACATTTTATATAATCAGCACAGAACCTGTCCCAGTTCATGAAATTTAACCGCTGTCTGGGAATATGGTAAATAAGGGAATAGAGATACATTCCGGAGAGAATTGCAATAGGAACTGCCTTGCCGCTAAATGAATTATAGGCAGGTTTGATACTGCGGAAATAAGCGATAATCACAGGAACAGAAACCAGGTACATCGTCCAGGCGTAGCGTCTCATCCAATGGGAAAGGAAATAAAAAACTCCGGCAATCATAATCCATTCGAAATATTGAATAAATTTCTTGGAAGATATTATCATTCTTATATTAAAGATTAGAAATATTCCCCAAAAGAAAAGCAGCCACCATAATGATGAAAATGCCGGCAGAGCTACCCATTCCACAATGTATTTCTGGTAAGGGTTCCCAAAATGCCTGGCCGCTTCCAGGTATATTTCAATGCTGTGGGGATTAACCAGGGTTGCCAAAAAGGAAAATATTATTGCCGGCAGGTACCTCAGACTTTCCCTGAATTGCTTTACATCTTTGATAGTCAGATATTTAACCTGGCTTAAAGCGTAAAACATTGACAAAAGCCCTAAGCCCAGTAAAAATCCGCCGTGAATATTCGCCCAAACTAAAAACAATATAGCGGCAAAATAAATAGTTTTTTTCTCTCCCCGCTGGTAGGCGCTCAAGATATAAACAAGGACGGAAGTTAAAAGCAATGACAACAGTTGTCCCCGGAAAGATACTTCAAGGAGAGGCAGTTCCAGGTAAAAAAGCAAAGGAAAAATGAAAGCTTTTTCCCAAAACGACATTTTTAATGCGCGGTCAACAAAGAAAAAAATAAATACAATCACCACGGCTCCGGCTATTGACAATCCCAGGAATCCGGCCTGATGGTAAATCTGGTAAGTCAGAAAATCAGTCAGCCAGGAAATATTCGGCCATTTATACCCGGACATTTCCAGTGATAAGATGTTTTCCTTTAAAACTTTTCCTATTTTGGAAAAATATTCCCCGTATTTTAAGTGCCACCCCAGATCCGTATCCGCCGGCATAAAAAGTGACATCAGGAAAATTACCAAGTAGGGCAGATAAGAATATAAAAAATTTGAAAAAATTGTTGATACAGTGCCTAACATTGAGCCTTCCAATTAATTTTATCCGTTGAGTATATCACAGGTGTATAATAAGGGCCAGCTAACGCTCTAAAATATGAAAAAAAACTTTTTGCTCTGGCTCAGTATTCTTTTTATTTATCTCCTTTTTGCCGGCCGCGGCATATTCCAATTCCATACCACTCAAAGGAATTTCTTCAGCCTCCAGGCCTATTCCTGGCTTCAGGGCCGTTTCGACCTTGCAGTTTTACCGAATGATATTACTGATCTAAGCATATATAAGGGTAAGGCATATATGTACTATCCGCCATTACCTGCGGTTTTCGCTCTTCCCTTTGTTGTTGTATTTGGAGTCGGTGTCAGCGACGTATTCTATACTGCATTTTATTCGTCAATTGCCCCGGTTTTCCTGTATCTAATGCTTCAAAAAGCTAAAAAGGCAAAACTTATACCGCAATTATCCGATAATTATTTAATTATATTGACATTGTTTTTTGCTTTCGGAACTGTCTTTTTTTATTTGTCACTTCTGGGGACTGTCTGGTTCACTTCCCAGATTTTGGCCATCCTTACATTAATAATTTCCCTTTATTTCCTGTTTAGTTTCGCCTACGATAAAAAACAGAATAGTTTTGTATTGTCAGTCATTCTTCTCTGTTTGTCCTTTTGGGGCAGACTGGAGTTAATTTTAGCCTTTCCTTTATATTTTTATCTCTTATTTATCACCAAAAATCCTAAAAAAACAAAAATATTTTTTATTATATTAAGTATTCTCTTTCTCAACTTTGCCATCTATTTCGTCTACAATTATTTTCAGTTTAATAATTTTTTTGAAAGCGGTTTAAACTATATTCAAAACGACCCAAGATTTATAGAACAGAAGAGAATCGGATTTTTTAATTTCAAATATTTATTCCATAATTCTTACTATTTTTTAATAAATCCGCTAAAGTTTAAGACGTCTTTTCCATTTATTTATCCCGATCCTGAAGGCAATAGTATGTTTTCTACTTCTCCTCTCTTTATTTTGTTATTTGGATTGTTATCAAAAAAACTATTTTCTAAAAAAGTGTTTTTTATTTCAATTAATTTATTTTTAAGTGGAGTTATCGCCTTATTATTTTTATTTTATGGAAGTACTGGTTGGTTTCAGTTTGGTTATAGGTATGCATTAGATGTAATTCCTCTTTTAATCCTTGCTCTTGCCTTTGTAATCGGGAAGTTTCCGAAAAGTGTGGTTGTGGGGTTATTTTTACTATCAGTAGCTATCAACGTCATGGGTGCGATTTGGATGCTTCAATTGGCCCCATATTTAAATTATTAATTTGATATATTACGTACTACTTGACAAACTAGTTTATCTTTTTTAACCTGATATATAGAGTTTGCTAACCGCAAACGGAAGCAATCCTAATGTAGGGTTGCTTTTATTTTCGCAAATTTACCTGCCCCGGTAGGTTTTTTTATCTCAAAATTTAATATTCTGCCAATGCCCATTAGCTTTTGCCCAAGCTTTAAGTTTATTACTCAAGCCTCTGCCCGAGGAAGATAAGGTTTGAGTTTTTTTATGGCTTTCTTGCCGATACAAAGTGAGGCTTAGAAAGACATAATCCGCCGAAGCTTTTAGCGAAGGCGGATACACATTTAAAAAATGACTTTTGAATATCTTTCTGCCCGAAAGGAGGTGAATATGATGAAAAAATTAATCGGAACAGTTCTCGGAATCGGTATGATTCTGGCCGCTGCAGCTCCCAGTTTCGCAGCCACCAATGTTACCTTAAATAATACCGGGCCGTTTGCCAATCATTGGATTACTATTCTTAAAGGTAGAACTATTGGCGTAAACAATATTCAAGCTGCCAAGATTAAAAATACAGTAAATAATACTGTCAATACCGGAAATAACACTGCAACCTTGAATACTAATGTTACCGGAGGAGGATCTACTGGAAATGCAACCTCAAATGTAACTCTGAATAATTCAGTCAACGGTGCATTAACTAATATTACAGGTTGCGGTTGTCCGGATGGTGATACGGATGTCAGCATGTCAAATACAGGACCATACTCTACACAAAATGTGACAGTCAATGAAACGACCAACATCACTGTCAATAATTTGCAGTTTGCCAAAGTCAAAAATAAAGTTTTTCAGAATATTAATACAGGCGGCAACAGCGCTATATTAAATACAAATGTTAGTGGTATATCGACTGGAAATGCCTCATCAGATGTGGTAGTTGATAATGTAGTAAATGTTTCAGAAACAAATATTGGTCCGTAATTATTGCAGTATTGCTTTTGGATTCAAAATAGGCTCTCTTGAAAAAGAGAGCCTATTTATTATGTAGCTCTTACCGATATGAAATGAGGTTTAGAACTGCATAATCCTCCTAAATTCGCAGCACGAGCCGCGCTACGGATAGTAGGTAAGGCGAGTGCTTAGAATAGGAGGATCTATTAATCTTGAAAAAATACATAGGTTACATTAGAATAGCCTGTCACTATGGGCTATTTACGAAAATACCTCGAACCAGTTTTGGTCGCTCTCATTATTTTTTCCGCAATTTTTCTGTCAAAATATCCCACCCTCTATCATTTTCAGCATCAACCGGAAAATCTGTTTTTTTCCGGCCAGGCATCCTGGTTCGATGCCTGGGATATAAACTCTTATGTTTCCTATATAAGGTATGGCCAAAGAAACGGAGTCATGCTGAAAAATACTTATACTACCGTTCCCCATCAGCCTGTTTTTGTTTTCCAGACATATACGCTATTGGGAGTCTTGAACAGGTACATCAGGCTGGATCCTTTTTTGCTTTTTCATCTGGCTTCCGTTTTAACCGGTATTCTGTTGATGTTGAGTATTTATTTAATACTTGGGGCAGTATTTCCAGAATTTTATAAAAGACTAGCTAGCTTTATTATCATTGTTTTGGGCGGAGGTTTAGGCTGGCTTAATAATACGGCCGCCGATTACAGGATTGCCGGTTTTACCTTAGTTGACCCATTGGAAAGACCTCATAATGCATTGTCTACCTTGCTTCTCCTTTCTTCCGTATATTTGTTTGCTTATTTTCTTGAAAAGGGAAGGTTAGAGTATTTTATATATTCTCTTTTTTCCGCCTTTATCTTATTTACAATTCATCCACCCTTAGCCTTACTATCGGTATTAATTTATATAGCCGGTTTATTTTTTCTTTCTCAAAGGGTAAACCGTTTCAAAAGATTTATGCTTTTATCGTTGCTTTTATTAGCATACATTGCTTATTTCTTTTTATTATTACATCGCTTCCTAAGTAATGGAGGATTTAAAGGATTGGTAGTCCAGACTATCTGGCAGCCTGATTTATTGTCAATTATATTTGGTTTCGGTTTGCTCTCTATTGGAATACTTACTGCAATTCTGGTCAAAGAAAAAAATATCAGTTATAAAATAATAAAAATTGCCTTCATTCTTCATTTGATTTTGGCCTTTTCTCCCTTAGGATTCCATATGTATTTCTTCAAAGGAGTTTTTATTTGGGGTGTCATTCTGGGTGTTTTGGGTATGGAGGGGATTTCCAAAAATTTCCTGCCCTATTGGTTATTACTTGTATTATCATTATCCCTGCCCTCAAGACTGCAGATTTTTAAAATTTTGCGATCTCCAAATTACTCAAATCAATTTTATTACCTTCAAAAAATAGAAGGTCAGTCGTTAAAACAGCTAGTAACATTGCCAAAAGATTCATCAGTTTTAAGTCTTTACCGCATAGGCAATTATATCCCGGCCTTTACTGATAACCGCGTATTTCTGGGACACAGTATTCAGACGCCTGATTTTAATCAAAAACTGCAGCTGGCGGAAAAATTTTATCTGACAGATGACGGGAATTTTCAGTCTTCATTTCTTAAGGATAACCGGATAGATTATGTTTACGTAGGACTGGAGGAAGAGTTATTAAGAAAAAATAACCGGCTGCTTTTGTTTTCAACCCCTGATTTCCTGAAACCGGTTTTCCGTCTGAATGGCATCGCTCTTTACAAGGTGGTTTGAAAATTGTGAATAAAATTTAAAGAAGCGCGTCACAACCAAGAGATTCTTGACAAATATTTTTGAAGACTGTATATTGGTCAGGCTGCCCAAAGCTAAATTCAAAGCTTTGGGTTTTTTACGCTTTAAATAAATGAACATAAATATTTTTAAGAACGGCTGGAAGAAAAAACTGGCCGAGAAAATCCAAAAGAAGAAAAAACTGTTTATCGCCCTTGCCCTCATCCTGGCAGTCATCGGCTTTTTCAATTTCTTTTCCCTGAAGAAGTCTTCTTCATCAGCCGAAACCTCCGTTCAAACCATGGCAGTAGGCCGAAATTTTGAATTTCCCGGCATCAGCAGTCAGGGAAAAGTCGTCTCAGACAGGATAAAATTTAAAATCACCAATGCGGAGAAAACCAACAAGGTTATGGTTCAGGATAAAACCTTCACCGCCAGGAATAAAAAATTATTTCTGATTGTGAATCTGGAATTAACCAACGAATCCACCCAGCCGCTGAATCTTCTTCCCGGGGATTTGATCCGTCTGACAATCGGCGATAATAAAGAGACAAAATATGCGCCGGACCTACATAACAATCTGGTGCCGGTAGCGGCGATTTCAACCAGGGTAGACAGGGTCGGCTTTGTGATTGCGGAAAACGAAAAGAATTTTACTTTGTCAGTTGGGGAAATTGACGGCAAAAAAGAAGAGGTAGGTGTAGGATTTCCCTCTTGACAATCCAAACTAAGTTTTTTATATTGGCCGGAGTCTCCTGCCACCTGTCCTCATAAAATTACCTGCTCAATAAATATTGACCTTTGCCCGACAGCCAACTGAAATAATGGTCGACTATTCAACCAAGAAAATCGGTAAAAATTTACTGGAAGAACTTAAAAACGCTTTGAAAAATGTACGCGGATGGGGGTCCGTGGAAATTTACGTGCAGGATTTTAAAGTGACACAAATAACAGAAAGAAATATCAAGAAGACAAGTCACAGTATCAAGGATTTGTAAAATTTAATATCAAGCCCCGGCTTTGAGCCGAGGGTGTAAGATACCGACCGCCAACGGAGGTAATCCCGATAAAATCGTGGATTACCTCTTTTTTTATGCATTGACAGGGTATGTCAGGGCGGTAAGCGGAATTTGAATACGGGCTTTATGAATTGTATAGGAAGTCACATCTGTACTAGGCAGTAGGACTTTCTATAAACATCAAAGGAAAGGGGGTGAATACATTAAATGAAAAAAATAGCAACTTTTATTGGTAGCGCTGCCTTATTGGCAGCAGCTGTCATTCCGGCGATAGCCGCCTCCAACGAGTGTACCAATGGTACAACCGGGCCTTATTCCAATAACACTTGTACCATCAGAAATACTGATAATGTCACGGTCAACAATGTCAATGATGCCCAAATCGTCAATGATATTGAATCCAAAAGCAATACTGGACATAATTCAACCAGTTACAACACTCTCGGAGGAATAATTCTTACAGGTGATGCTACTAACAACACAACCGTGTCGTCAGTGGCTAACATCAATACCACCAATATTACTTCTGCTTTGGCAGGTATCAGTAATATAGGCAGTAATAACATCACCGGACCTTATTCCGATAACCAAATTTGGCTGGAAAACGAACATCGGGCAGATGTTTTGAACAGCAATACCGCATCTGTATATAACGATGTTGAGGCCAAATCAAATACCGGTTTCAATGATGCTGACTACAATACCGGTCCGGCCAGCGTCACAGCTGGAGATGCCTGGTTGGGTCTGGGTGTTAACACCCATGCTAATGACAACATGACCGTAATCGGGGGAGGATATAGCGGCGGTATAGTCAATCTCGCGGAGAATCTGACTACCGGTCCATTTTCAACCCAGAACGTGACCATCTACAACAGAGCTAGGGCTAGGGTTAACAACGTCAATGATATGCAGGTCGTAAATGATGTTGATGCAAAATCCAACAGTGGATTTAGCTCAGCCAGCTACAATACGCTTGGCGGAGACGTTACCTCAGGAGATTCAGCAGCGGGAGTCTTAGTTGATACCGAGGGTAATATCAATACCACTAGGATCGCTTTAGCAATGGGAGGATTTGGTAACACGGGTACTCAAGCCATCACAGGTCCCTATGCCTATGATGCGACCTACATTGAAAACGTCAGGGATATCGTTGTTGACAACTGGAACAACAAATGCCGTTCTCACAATGCGGACAGGCTAGAAGAAAATCCTTTCGAAGATGAAAGAGAAGATGAGGATGAATGTGAACCGGAAAATCTCGGCGTTCTGAATGATGTGGAAGTCAAATCTAATACAGGTAAGAATGATGGTGATTACAACACAGGTGGCGGTAGCGTTACAGCCGGCTTCGCTGAGCTGTGGCAGCAGGTGTTAACTCACTTGAACGATACTTTAACGGAAATTCATTAAGGTATGACGAACTCTTCGTACTGGTGGAGGTCCATCCTAGACACTTGGATCTCCACCAGGAAGAGAGTTAAATTTTAGTTTTTAAAAAATAAGCAAATATCTATTTGATTCGTGGATAAACTTAAAAAAAAGATCAGTTTAATATTAATTTTGGCAGTCTTTTTGGGGAATATTCTTTCCCCGTTTGCTGTGGTGGCTCAGGAAGGACCGTCAGGTCCTTCCGCACCGTCAGCTCCAGCCGGACCCGGTAGTCCGCCTTCTGCGCCCGAAGGTCCCAGCGGTCCCGCAATAGGACCCAGTGCTCCTTCCGGTCCAGCCGGACCCGGCAGTCCGCCTCCGCGGCCATCCGGACCGTCCGGTCCTGCAATAGGACCCAGTGCGCTTTCCGGACCTTCCGGTCCGGGAACTCCGCCACCGCTACCGGATTATAATCAGCCGGCTCCGGAAAGGACTCCTTTTCCGACTGTTGTCGATCTTCAGAATCCGGATCCGCTAAATACTGGTAATAATTTCGGTGACCAATTTAATGCATCAACAGGAGATGGCACCAATGGTTTGACTTCCGGTTCAGATCCTTTATATCAGGGGGGATCGGTTAATGATCCTCTGAATATTTATACCGGTCCCAATTCCTATAATTACGGAGCTGAAATAATTGATAAAAAACTGGAGATTATGAATCAGAATCTGGCTAAAATGCAAAACAAGATCGATGCCATGACTTCTACCGGATTCAATTATGCCAATCTGAATACCCTTGACGGCCAGGTTTTCTCCGGAAATACCCAGGCAGCTTTGAATCTTCTAAACAAGTTAAACAGCAATATCTCCGGTATCGGAGGATTTTCAGTCATGAATATCTATGATAATTATTTAGGAGATATTGTCTTAAATTTCACCGACGGCAATCCGGCTAATGCCTTTTCACAAGCCTCCCAGACGGTCTCGGAAAATTCCCTTACCGGACCGTTATCAACCAATATAGCCGACTCCCAATCATCTTTTACCATCAAAGAAGCCACCGGTAATGATGCCAAGATAGAGAATGATATCAACTTATCGGCCATAACCGGTAATAATACCGCCTCCATGAATACCGGTAACGGAGAAATTGAATCAGGAGATGCCTCGGCTGTTGCTAATATTATTAATATGGTTAACACCAATTTGAATGTCGCCAATTGGCTGATCGGTGTCATTAATATTTACGGAGCGCTGTTGGGTGATATTATACTTCCCCAGGAAGCAAATTCCGGCACTCTAAATGGTTCAAATACATCATCCGGAGGCGTCATAGTCGGTAATCAAAATACCGGACCGGGTTCTGATAATTATGCTTCTTATACGTCAAATACCACCGCTGAATTTAATACTGTTAATAATGCGGATATCGAAAGTAGCCTCGATGTTTCCGCCAATACCGGCAATAACAATGCTTCCGTAAATACCGGAGGCGGATTTGTCCAGACAGGCTCGTCTGATGCCGCCATCAGTAATTCCACCATCGCCAATACAACTACGGTAAGTGAAGACGATACGGTTTGGATGATCATAGTCAATGAAGCCGGCAAATGGGTCGGTCATATTCTGGGTTCTCCCTGGGGTTCGACTTCAGCTTCAAACAGTTTACCGGTGACAACTGAAACAGGCGGATTCGGCAATCAAAACTATTCAGTTTATTCAGGTAATGAAGCCACCGGGCCTTTATCGCAAAATATAGCGACTATCGCAAGCAATACTGAGGAAAGCTATATTACCGAAAACAATGCCGCGATAACCAATAATATTACTGCCAACGCAGATACCGGCAATAACCAGGCCATGTACAATACCGGAGCGGGAGTCATTTCCACCGGTGATGCCGATGTGGCGCTCAATTTGGTCAATATGGCCAATACCAATGTGGTAGCCAAAAAATTTGTCGCTATCCTGGTGAATGTTATCGGTGAATTTATGGGCGATGTCATTCCCACTGGCTACACCGATAATACGGCCCAAACAGGCAATAACAGCCATATGGGAGGTACTCCCGATCCGCTGCCGACATTGAAGCCGCTGCCGACACTTCCTGCGTTGCCGGGTCTTCAGACTCCTTCATTTGAAGTGAACACAGAATATAATTATTCGCTTTATCCGCAGAATCAGGAATATTACAATGTCTATCCCGCCGTAAATCAGGGGGGTAATAATTATCCGGATGAATATATAAGTTCAGTCAATAAAGTTAATAACCAAAGATACAGGACTTATATCCTGAGAAATTATCTGGCTACAGCACCTTCACCGACAGATACAGTCGGAAATCAACAGACAAGAGTATTGAGACGCGGTCTATTTTTGTCAAACAATTTCGCTAAAGCTACCCAAGCTACCTTCCCCGGCATTCTTCTGGGAGGACTCTCTTTAAGAGTCACAAGTTCCTGGCTGGCTGTTTTGCCTCTGGCATTGTTCATGCTCTATTGGAGAAGAAGGCGAAGGTACAATATCGATTTTACGGTATACCTTAACAATATTTTAGAAATAATTTTATGACCCGCCTAAGCTTACTTTGGAGCTTTTCAGTTCTATTCGAACACGCTCCAAAGAGCGCTTTAGCGGCGGGTTTAAGAAACACTAAACTTATTTTTTCGTAAAGTGTTTCTAAAAGGAGGTGATAAGTGTGGGCAAAAAAATCATAATATTAATTTTGTTTTTAAGCTTTAGTTTTTTTCTGTACGATTCAGCTTTAGCCGATTGGTGGGACAGACCGGATAGCAGACCGACTCAGCCCGGTGTAGAAAGGTTTTTGCCTACCGTACCACCTCAACCGGATAGTCCGTCACCGACAAAGAAGGTTACACCGACGTCTCCACCTAACGGAGGACCTGAAGTTACTCCAACTGGTGTTCTTAACGGTGATGGAGGTAGCACGGACGATGATCCCTGTGCACCCGGAAAAGCTTATTCCGGTGAGTATTGCGGTTGGTCACCAAGAATAGGTGAAGGCGGCGGCGGTAGTGCAGCCAGTGTCGCATCCGTAGGGGGTCCGGCAGTCAGCGGATTGTCTGAAACTTCCGGAGAAGAGGCAGGCATTTCTGATATAATGCTTCTTGCCGGAATCCTATGTCTAATGCTGTACGCCAAGTCAAAGTTAAATCCCGATATCGAAAGAAAACTAATAGGCAAAAAAAGCCGACCATAAGGTCGATTCTGGCCGATAAAACCAAAAAGATAAGACTGGTGTTTTTAGCATCAGGCTTATTTTTTATCTTTGCTTCTTTTTATCTGAATAATCGGGCAAAGCAAAAAACCGAACCGGTGTTGGATGAAAAAACCGGGGAATTAATTTCCGTTTCATTCGCCAGCGAACCGGTCAAGATCGATGAGAAATTCCTCATCGCGAAAAAAGCAACTGCCAAACCTAAAGAGAGTCCGACGAGAATAGTTATTCCTTCATTGAATATAAATTTACCGGTCAGGGATGCAAAAATTGTCAACGGCTACTGGGAGGTCTTTCCCGACAGCGCCGGCTTCGGCTTAGGATCAGCTTATCCGGAAGAAACAGGCAATACCGTCATTTTTGCCCATGCCAGGCAGGGATTATTTTTGCCGCTTAAGGATATAAAGCAAGGCGAGAGTGTTTTGGTTTTAACAAGTAATGCCTGGTATTCGTATACAGTTACGCAAGTGAAGGAAGTATTACCTACACAAACAGAAGTGATTGCTCCGACCGAAAATCCGCTATTGACTCTTTACACTTGCTCCGGCTATGCCGACAGCAAACGGCTCATCGTTACTGCCGTCAAAAATCCCCAATAAAAAAAGTCAAAGAGACTCTTCGTCATATTTCGATATTGTAAATATATATTGACACGACTCATTTTTGAGAATATTAATGTTATAGGTTTTTCTTATTACAGGACAATGATTCAAACTGCCCATTTGCCATCGAGCCTTAACCCCATCCTCACGCGGATGGTTTTTTATTGGCTCTTTTTGTAAAGCGTATAAAAATTACTCGGTACCTGCCCCGATTACGAGCAGGCTAAGGGGGTGAGACAGGATGAACAGGAAGATTTTAATAAGCGGGCTCTCCATCCTTTCCGCATTAGGCATTATGGCCGCCGCCACCTTTGCCTACTTTTCCGATACCGGCCAATCGACCGGAAATACTTTTTCCACCGGCATTCTTGATTTGGAATTAGCAGATGGTGATCAACAATTTACCACAGGAAATGTTACTGCCAGTTTCGGCGGCTCACTCAGTCCTGGTACATGCACAGGTAATAAGACTTTAACTTTGAGGAATAACGGTACTGTTGCCGGAGATCATGCGGAAATGACAGTTGCGAATACTGTGACTGATAATTTATTGGCTGCTACACCTGATATGGACTATTATCTTGCAATAAATAATTTAACTTACGACGGTGTATCAGTTGTCAGTCAAATGACTGATTCCAATACAAATGGATATCCTGATTTGGCTGATTGGGCAAGCGGAACAGGATTAGATGATCTATCCCTTACTTCTGTAGGAGGATTGGGTAAAGATTTAGTCTTGGATGTTTGTTTAGCCAGTGCAGCTCCAAATGAGATTCAAAGTGATAGTGTAGAATCAGTTTTTACAGTTACCTTGAATCAGGACGCGAGTCTATAAATTTGATTTTGGCGGCGGGCGGCAAAAAGCCCGCCGCCAACTGAAAATAAAGATGAAATATTTAACTTTAATTTTGAAAATAAGCCTTTATATACTCTTGGTTTTAACGGTTTTTATGCTGTTTTCATCCAAAACGTCACTTTTCGGAATGCGTTCGTTTGTGGTCGTCTCAGGCAGTATGGAACCGGCAATCCGTCTGGGAAGTATCGTTCTGACTGAATCTGAAACAAACTATAAGACTGGTGATATCGTTTCTTTCAATAATAATGCCGGACAAACCGTGACCCACCGTATTATGGAGATAAAAACTTCCCCGGGCGGGCAATCTTTTATTTTAAAAGGGGATGCTAATAATACAGCGGATGGAGAAGAAGTAAAAAAAAGGGAGGTGATAGGCGAAGTTTTTCTGACGATTCCATATCTCGGACGTGTGGTCGCCTTCTTAAGGACTTTGCCTGGATTCCTATTTTTGATAATAATTCCCTCTGTAATTTTTATCGGTTGGGAAATAATTAATATCAAAAGGGAAATGGAAAAGGAAATTGAAAAGAAGATCAGAAGAAAAATGGCTGATTTATGAGCAATAAAAACATGTTGCTGTTGTCTGTTTTACTGGTTGAACTGGTGCTTTTAACAATGCAAAAATCCCAGGCATTTTTTAGCGATTCAGCAGTTTCCTCATTAAATACATTTACAGCTGTATCAGAATTTAGCGGTTCATCAGGTGCAGGAGGGCCAAGTGGTGAGTCTGGTCCATTAGGTCCATCCGGCATAGCCAATCATCCGGTTATCAACGAGGTTTATTATGACGTAGATAGTCTTCATCAATTTATTGATGAAGACCATTCAGAGTGGGTGGAGATATATAACCCTTTAGCAACTGAAGTTGATTTGACGGGTTGGACAATAAAAGATTCCCAAAATTCGAGTGAGCCGTTAGGAGGGCTTTTACCGGCTGGTAATTTTTTACTGTTGATAGCCACTGATGCCGCTTCTTTTCAGACAAAATGGACAGTCCCTCCCGGAACAATTTTGATGGGAGCTTCAGGACCGATTGGCAATACGTTAGCCAATATGGGAGATAGTTTAATTTTGGAGAATAACGAATCAGAAGTTGACAGAATGAGTTGGGGTACAAACACTTCAGGATTTATTAGCGGTTGTACTGGTAATTGTCCAGATCCAGGGGATGGTCATTCGCTGGAAAGAGAGCCGGATGGTTTCGATAACGATGATGCCTATGATTTTAAAGACAGAAGTTCACCTTCTCCCGGAAGCTGAATATGCAAAAAAGTATAATCAGAATTTTTGTTTTGAGTTTTCTAGTAAGTTTATTACTCGGATTTAATTGGAGTTTGTTTTTCGGAAAAAGTACGGTTAGGGCTGTTGGGGATTTGGCGGTGGATTGGGGCGTAGTAGAGGGCAACCCGATTTTTACGGTTGATAATTTTACTCCGGGCTCTGAAGAGGTCAGAGAGGTTAAAATCATCAACAATGCGGTGTCGATCAGACCGGTTGGGGTCAGGGGCATCGTAACCGAAAATTTGGCAGGATTAGCGGAAAAACTGTGGCTAACTGTTTCAGTCGATGGTGCTGATATCTACAGCGGGAAGCTGGCTGATTTTTTTAATGAAAGTTCCGGTCCGGACGGGATTATGCTTTTTAACTTGAATGCCGGAGCTGAGAAAAGCCTTATCTTTAAAGTTCGCTTTGATCCGCAGGCGGGCAATGAATTTCAGGGAGTCCGGGTTGTTTTTGATTTGCATATCGGTATTGCCGTGACTATTCCGGAGAAGTGTTTAAGCACAGTTTTTGCCAATGACCCGATATTCGGAACTGACGGCAATGATAATCTTCGCGGTACCAACGGCAATGATCTCATTTACGGCTTTGAAGGAGATGATAGGATTGCCAGCAGTAACGGTAACGATTGCGTAATCGGGGGACCGGGTAATGATAAAATCAACAACAGCAACGGGAATGATTTTCTGTATGGAGAAGAGGGTAATGACATGCTGAACGGTTCAAATGGTATTGATCAATTGTTCGGCGGTAGCGGTAATGACACCCTGAAAGGCTCCAACGGCAACGACCAATTGTCCGGGGGCATGGGTGACGATATACTGGAGGGTTCCAATGGTATTGATTTCCTGTATGGTGACGGGGGAGATGACAGTCTTGACGGCTCCAACGGCAACGACAAGCTTATCGGAGGAGCGGGAATTGATAAATTATACGGCAGAAACGGTCAGGATGAATGCCAGGGTGAAATAGTCAATACTTGTGAACTATGACGCCAATATTTAAAATGAATGTTAATGTTATCGAAATTAAGGCATTTTTTTGCCCATTATTTTTTTCCTAACTATTCGAATAATTACCGGGCTAAAACTCTCCACCGTCCCAGCCTCCTAATCTATATATTATTTTTGCTGGTTATACAATCAGCCTATCTTCAGATAAGGAGCATGAACCCGAATATTTTGGGCTTTGCCACAGACATCACTCATGAAAAAATACTCTACCTGGTCAATTTGGAGAGGCAAAAAAGCGGTTTAGATCCTTTGTCTTATTCAATTGAGCTGGCCACGGCTGCCTCTCAAAAAGCCCAGGATATGTTTTTAAAAAATTATTGGGCGCATATATCACCGACCGGGGCCACACCTTGGGAATTTATTGTGCGCAACGGATACCAGTATATTTATGCCGGTGAGAATCTGGCTAAAAGTTTTAATACTTCAGAGGAAGTAGTGGCTGCCTGGATGAATTCACCGACCCACAGGGCTAATATCATGAAAGAGGAGTATACTGAAATCGGCATAGGCATAGCCAACGGCAGTCTTAACGGCGAGGAAACAACTTTGGTAGTTCAGGAATTCGGTTCCCGTGGAAGAACTCTGACGGCCACTGATACCCCCGACCGTACATTTACGGCCGAGGTCATACCGACAACCATGCCTGTGCCTGCCATAGCTTATAAGGAAGCCAAAACAGCAGTTAATGCAAATAAAAAACTTCCGAAAATGCTGTCAATTGTTATCGCCGAGTTTATGCTGGTTATACTGATGATAGACAGCCTTTTCATTTGGAGACATAAAACCATCCGTTTGGGAAGTCACAGTCTGGCTCATATATTATTTTTCCTGACGCTTCTGGGAGCAATGAGCGCCACCGGAATCGGAGCAATACTTTAAATTTATGCATAAACAGAAATTCATAATTCATAATTTATTATTAGTCATTATTCTTTCCAGCGGTTTGATCCTTTTTTATCTTAACGGCGGATTCCCCCGGAATCAGCTCAATATTTCCCTGATTATTTCAATTTTATACGTATTGTGGGGCATTATTTTTCATTCTCTGAAAGGTGATTTACATGTGAGAATTGTGATAGAATACGCTCTTGTAGCTATTCTGGCCGTCATTATCCTTCGCGGAGCCTTGTTGCGTTAAAGCAATTTTATGAAAGGAATAATTTTGGCAGGGGGTTTAGGAACCAGACTTTATCCTCTGACATACGCCACTAATAAACACCTTTTGCCCGTTTATAACAGTCCGATGATCTTTTATCCCATCCGGACGCTTGTTTCTGCCGGAATTAGGGAAATTCTGATAGTTATCAGCGGACCCTATGCCGGTCATTTTATCAGGGTTCTCAAAAACGGCAAGGAATTGGGGGTAAAGCATCTGGAATACGCTTATCAGGAGAAACCCGACGGAGGAATCGCTGATGCTCTTTCACAAGCTGAAGATTTTGCCGATAAGGGTCCGATTACCGTTATTTTAGGCGATAATACGACAGATGCCGATATCGCCCCTGAGGTTTCCAAATTCAAACAAGGAGCAACCATCTTTCTCAAAAGGATTAAAAACAAAGAACAAATCAGACGGTTCGGGGTGGCTGTCTTTGATGCCAAAAACCCTGAAATAATTACGGATATTGAGGAGAAACCAAAAACTGCGAAGAGCGAATTTGCCGCCACCGGACTTTATATATATGATAGTAAAGTATTCGCATACGTCAGAAGCTGCCGGCCTTCCGACCGCGGTGAAATTGAAATTACCGATGTGAATAATTTGTATATCAAAAACAAGACACTCAAGTGGGTTGAGCTGAAAGGTTTTTGGTCGGATGCCGGAACTTTTGAAACACTCTACCTGACAAATGTATATTGGGCAAATAAAGGAGGCATATGAAGATTAAACTCAAAACTCAAAATTTCCCGCATCAGCGGGATCCCGCAAGCGGCGGGACAAAATTAATTGAGGGGGTGATGATAAAGGAGCTGGTAAAAAATAAGGATGCGCGGGGATATTTTGAGGAGCTGATCCGGGTCACTGATGATTTTTTTAAAGAAGGGTTCGGCCAATTCTCCCACGCCTATATGTATTCCGGTGTTATCAAAGCCTGGCATTTACATAAGGAACAGATTGACTGGTGGTATATGGCCCGGGGCGATATAAAAGCAGTCCTTTTTGATGTAAGGGAAGATTCACCCACGCTAAAACTTCTGAATGAATTTTATTTGGGAGAGCATGGACAGAATATAATACTGAAAATTCCCGCCGGTGTAGCCCACGGTTTAAAAGTTCTGGGAAATGACGCCGAATTGTTTTATGTTACTTCAGGCATTTATAATCCGGCGGAGGAAGGACGCCTTCCGTATAATGACCCCGCCATAGGCTACGATTGGTTGAAAGGGCCGGAAATTAAATAATCCATATGAAATTGCTGGTTACCGGGGGTTCCGGTTTCATCGGAGCTAACTTCATTAAATATTGGCTGGAAAAGTATTCTGCGGATGATTTGGTCAATTTGGATGCTTTGACTTATGCCGGTAATCCGGATAATCTTAATGGATTTGAAAAAAATTCCCGTTACAGTTTTATCAAAGGCAATATCTGCGATCCGGCGGTTGTTTCCAAAGCGATAAAAGGAGCGGAAGTAGTTGTCCATTTTGCCGCTGAAACGCATGTAGACCGGTCCATTTTAAAGCCGTCGCTTTTTTTAAAAACAAATATCCTTGGCACACAAATACTACTTGAGGCTGCCGTTAAAAATAAGATCAGGCATTTTCACCATATTTCAACCGATGAGGTTTACGGTTCCCTCAATTTAAAATCAAAAGAAAAGTTTAACGAAAAAACCAGGTATAATCCCCGAAGCCCTTATGCTGCCAGTAAAGCTGCTGCCGACCATTTGGTTCTTGCCTATCATGAAACCTACGGTTTAGCGGCCACGATCACTAATTGTTCCAATAATTTCGGGCCGTATCAACATCCGGAGAAGCTCATTCCCTTGGCAATCACCAATCTGTTGCAAGGCAAAAAAGTACCTGTTTACGGAGACGGTCAAAATATCCGTGATTGGCTTTATGTTTCTGACCATTGCCGGGCAATTGATTCGGTTATAAAAAAAGGTAAATGCGGTGAAATATATTGCGTGGGAGGCCTAAAGCAGGATATCTCCAATTTGGAGGTAATCAGGAAAATCGTCAAGCTTCTAAATTGCCGTGAGAGCCAAATTGAGTTTGTGAAAGACCGTCCCGGACATGACCGCAAATATGCCATTGACTGGACAAAAATTAACCGAGAATTGGGGTGGCAGCCGGAGGAAGATTTTGAGGAAAGGCTTAAAGAAACGGCAGAATGGTATGTCAGGAATGAAGCCTGGTGGAGGAAACTTAAAGGAAAAAATTTCCAGGTCTTTTACCGCCGCAATTATAAAAAATTATGAAAATTCCGATACTGGCGACCGGATTGTCAGGTATGGTCGGCACTAGGGTTGCCGAAATATTATCTGACAATTTTGAATTTGAAGACATAAGTTTAGCAACGGGGATAGATATTACCGATAAAAAAAGTGTGGACAGGGTAATCTCGGAATCTGAATCAAAGATTATTCTGCATTTGGCAGCCAAGACGGATGTCGATTCCTGTGAAGACGATAAAATCCTGGGTGAGGAGGGGGCAGCCTGGCAAATTAACGTTGTCGGTACCGAGAATATTATCGAAGCGGCCAAAGCAAACGGCAAAAGAGTGATTTATATATCAACTGATTTTGTTTTTAACGGAACAAAAGATGGATACCAGGAGGATGATAAGCCTAATCCGGTCAGTTGGTACGGCTATACAAAATATCAGGGTGAAGAAAGATTATCAACCTCAGACGTCAGTTTCACCGTTTTAAGGATAAGCTACCCTTACCGGAACTTATTTGAACAAAAAAAGGATTTTGTGCATCGGATTATTGACCAACTGAAAATTGACGGTAAAATTATGGCCGTCAGGGATCACATAATTACCCCGACTTTTATTGATGATATCGCTTTCGGCTTGTCGGTCTTTTTAAAGAGGAATATCTCGGGAATATATCACCTGGTGGGCTCAAGCAGTCTGTCAGCGGAAGCGGCTACCCGGCTTATCCGTACGGTCTTTAATCTCTCGGGAGAAATCAATCCTATCGACAGAAGCGTCTATTTCAAAGACAGGGCATTTCGTCCGTTTAATTTAACTTTGCGAAATGATAAAATAGGTAAATTGGGCATACGGATGAGTAATTTTAAAGAGGGTTTAAAAACCGTCAAAACTCAGGATTCATTATAATATTTATTAATGCACCTCGAAGAAAGGATTCTTCTAAAATAGACATGACTCTTTTCGAGGTGACGTATTTTAAATGACTATAACTTTTATCGGACACGGCTATGTAGGACTGGTAACGGCAGCGGTTTTTGCCGATTTGGGAAATACTGTTTGGGTTGTCGGCAGGACCAAAACCAAAATTGACAATCTGAAAAGGGGAATTATGCCTTTCTTTGAACCGGGGCTGGAAGAAATGGTCAGGAGGAATCTGGGAGCCGGCAGGCTAAAGTTTACTCTCAATTATGAGGATGCGGTTTCAGAAACCAAAATCATCTTCATTTGTGTCGGCACTCCTTCAAAAGGAAACGGCGAAGCGGATCTTTCAGCAGTTTTTAAATCAGCCGAAAGTATCGGTAAAAATTTAAAGAACTATGCCGTTATTGTAACCAAGAGCACTGTACCCGTAGGCACCAATAAAAAGGTCGCCAAAGTCATCAGGGATATCGTCAGGGAAAACGTCCCTTTCGACATTGCTTCCTGTCCGGAATTTTTAAGGGAAGGCAGCGCCATTGCCGATACCCTCAATCCTGACCGTATTGTTATCGGTTTCGACTCGCAAAAAGCCAAAACTATACTTCTGGATCTGCACAAACCGATTAACGGAGAAAGAATTACGACTTCCATAGAGTCTGCTGAAATGATTAAATATGCTTCCAATGCCCTTTTGGCTAATAAAATTTCTTTTGCCAATGCCATGTCCTTTATTTGCGAGGCAGTCGGAGCTGATGTCGAGGATGTATTAAACGGGGTCGGTTTGGATAAACGTTTAGGCAGAATGTTTCTGTATGCAGGTGTGGGTTTCGGAGGAAGCTGTTTTCCGAAGGATGTTAAAGCGTTAATAGCCATTGCTAAAAATAAAAAATATGATTTTCAACTGTTAAAAGCGGTAAATCAGATTAATGAAGATGCCAGAATAAGATTTGTTTATAAAGTGGAAAATACTCTAGGCACAGTTAAGGGAAAGACAATTGCCGTTTGGGGTTTGGCTTTCAAGCCTAATACCGATGATATGCGTGAAGCGCCTTCGATTGAAATTATTAAACTGTTGCAGGCAAAGGGAGCTAAAATCAGGGCTTTTGACCCTGTGGCTTCCTCCAATGCTGCCAATGTTCTGTCAGAGGTAACGTACTTTAAGTCGCCGATAGAAGCAGCCGAAGGTGTTCATGCTATTTTACTTCTCACGGAATGGAATGAATTTAAACAATTGGATTTACGGGAAATTAAAAAAGTCATGAAGTCACCATTTATATTTGACGGCCGCAATATTTATGACCCGGCAGCTGTAAAAGCCATGGGTTTTGTTTATAAAGGAGTCGGTCGGGAATAAGGAGTTAAATAATGAAAAAATCTAATAAAAAGACGGCCCTGATTACCGGAATTACCGGTTTTGTCGGAAGCCATTTAGCGGAACTTCTTTTAAAAGAAGGAGTTAATGTCTACGGTATACAAAGATGGCGCAGTAAAACCGATAATATTGAAAACATTCAGGATAAAATTATCATCCAGGAGGCCGATTTGCTTGATGCCCATTCCTTATATAAGGTAGTGGATGAAATCAGACCGGACTACATTTTCCATTTAGCCGCGCAGTCTTATGTTCAGTCGTCCTGGTCGTCTCCCACCAATACTTTGGAGATTAATATCATCGGTACTGCCAATCTTTTTGAAGCGGTTAAAAAAAGCGGATTAAATATTGCCATTCAGATTGCCTGTTCCTCGGAGGAATACGGGAAAGTTTTACCTGACGAATTACCCATCAGGGAAGACAATCCTTTGCGTCCTTTATCACCTTACGCGGTTTCCAAACTGGCAATGGATTATCTGGGCTACCAGTATCATGAAAGTTACGGTATGAGGATTATCAGAACCCGCGGATTTAACCATACAGGACCGAGACGCGGTGATGTCTTTGCCGAATCCACTTTCGCCCGGCAAATTGCGGAAATAGAAAAAGGCAAGAAGGAGCCGGTAGTTCATGTCGGCAATTTGGAAGCAAAAAGGGATTATACCGATGTACGCGATATGGTCAAGGCTTACTACCTGTCGGTTCAAAAATGTCAAAGCGGCGAAGTTTATAATATAGCCACGGGCAAGAGTTGGAAAATCCGCGATGTTCTGAATTTGTTGTTATCGATGAGTAAAGTAAAAATCAAAGTGCTTCAGGATAAAAGCAGGATGAGACCTTCCGATGTGGAGGTATTGGTAGGCGATGCTTCAAAATTCATGAAAGTTAGCGGATGGCGTCCGGAAATTCCGTTTGAGAAAACAATGGAAGATTTGCTGAATTATTGGCGGGAGAGGATTTAAGTTTCCTCGATGGTCTGAATGATTTTGTGCAAGAAGGAATTACCAGCATTGTTAGCGGAGGCGCCGGCTTTATCGGATCTCATTTATGTGACAGGTTGATTGATAAAAAGCATCGGGTAATTTGTATTGATAATCTGTTAACCGGAAACCTCAATAATATCCGTCATCTTCTTGAAAACCCGGCGTTTAAATTCATCAAAGCAGACCTTGTTTCGGATGAAATCAAAGGTTTAGGAAACAGGGCGGATTATGTTTATCATTTGGCATCACCGGCCAGCCCTCCTAAATACCGCAAATACTCCATAGAAACACTCCTGGTAAACTCCCAGGGTACCTACAAAATGCTGGAAATCAGCCGCCAATATAAGAGTAATTTTCTGCTGGCTTCAACTTCGGAAGTTTACGGGGATCCGAAGGAGCATCCCCAAAAAGAAACATATTACGGGTATGTCAATCCGACGGGAGTGAGAGCCTGTTATGATGAGGGCAAAAGATTTGCCGAAGCCTTGACGATGGAATATTACCGAAAATATAAAACAAAAATAAGAATAATCCGCATTTTTAATACATACGGCCCGAGGATGCAAATTTCAGACGGCCGGGTTGTCTCTAATTTCATTACGCAGGCTCTTTCCGGAAAAGCGGTTACCATCTACGGAAAAGGCAACCAAACCAGGTCATTCTGTTATGTTTCGGATATGGTGGAAGGAATTGTCGCCACTGGGGAATCTTCTGCAACAGCCGGAAAGATTATAAATTTAGGCAATCCACATGAATTGAAAATCAGGGAAATAGCAGAATTAATCGTTTCTAAAACTGCTTCCCGTTCAAAAATCATCCATCAGGATAAAAGACTTGATGATGATCCCGAATTGAGGAGGCCGGATATAACCCGTGCGCGTAAACTGATAAACTGGCATCCCAAAGTCAGTTTAGGGAGAGGTCTTGATGAAACAATTGCCTATTTTAAACGATGAAAATCGCCCATATCATTCCTACTTTTAATGAAAAGGACAATATCAGGGCAATGCTGGATGAATTGTATGAGATATCAAAACAGTATCCGAAATGGGAAAACATTTGTATTGTGGTTGATGATCTGTCTCCTGACGGAACACCTGACATTGTCAGAAAATATCCCCATGACAAATTAAAGGTTCATCTTCTGTCTAAGAAAAAAGAAGGATTAGGCAGGGCTTTAATTTTGGGATACGATTTTGCCATCAGAAAAGTTAAAGCTGATATAGTTGTGCCTAATGATGCCGATTTCCAGTGGGATCCGCGGGATTTCCCCAAACTCGTCAGAAAAATCGAAGAAGGTTTTGATGTGGCAGTAGCTTCAAGACATATCAAAGGAGGCCGGGTCTCCGGATGGAACTGGTTCAGAAAATTAAACCATGATATTTCGAATACCCTCTTAGCCTGGGTTGTTGCCGGAGTCCACGAAGTCAAAGATCATGCCGGTAATTTTAAAGCTATCAGGGTCAAAGGAATACTGGAGCGTGTCCCTTTGGCGAAAATGAAAAATGCCGGATTTTCTTTTCAATTACATATTCTTTATGAACTTTCAAAAACCGGAGCTAAATTTACCGAAGTGCCAGTGCTTTTCCGTGAAAGAAGATACGGACAGTCCAAAATCGGTTTCAACCGTTATTATTTGAGGGATATTGTCGAATATATAAAATCAAGTATAGCTATAAGGTTAGAAAGGTCCAACAGATTTTTCAAATACGGTTTGGTCGGCATCATCGGTTTGGTTATTCAAACTATAGTTTCCAAACTGCTAATTAGCGCAAACCTGATGCCTCCCCTGGCTGTTTCAGTGGGAGCCGAATGTGCCATCATCTCCAATTTCCTGATGAATAATTTCTGGACTTTCAAAACTCATGTCATTAGCGGAGTTTCAGAGATGTTTACCAAGTTTATCCAGTTCAACGCCGCCTCTATCGGTGCTGTCATAATTCAGGGCGGGTTCGTCTGGGCAGGTACTTTTATATTCGGAAAGAGCGCCTGGTTTCCCTCCATGTTATTTGCCATTATTTTTCTGGTCATTCCTTACAGTTATTTTGTCTATAACCGCTTTATATGGAAAACTCACCATTCTTAAAAATCATGATTAAGTTTTTGCGGAAATACTACCTTAGCCTGATTTTCATATTATTCGTCATCATGCCGGCTGCCTATATGCGTTTATACAGGATTTCCGAATATCTGACATTTTTGGGTGATGAAGGCAGGGATGTTTTAGTTGTTAAAAGAATGCTGATTGACGGGAAATTTACTCTTTTAGGCCCGATCACATCGGTCGGCTCAATTTATATGGGCCCTGTTTATTATTACCTGATGGCGCCTTTTCTTTATTTATGGAATTTTGATCCTACCGGACCGGCAGTCTTAGTCGCCCTGCTTTCCCTGGCGACAGTTTTTTTCATCTACCGCATCGGGAGGGAATTCTTCAGCCCACTGACCGGTCTGGCGGCTTCTTTTTTATATGCCATTTCACCTTTGACGGTTATTTACGGCCGGTCTTCATGGAATCCGAATATCGTACCCTTCTTTGCCACTTTGTACATGTATTGCCTGATGAAGGCTGTTCTTAATAAAGAATACCGTTGGCTGACAGGCAGCGGTTTGGCTTTAGGTATTTTGATCCAGCTGCATTATGTGGCATTCATGTTTTTTATTATTACGCCGTTTGTTTTTCTGGTCTTTAAAAGACTGCCTCCCTGGCGATATTTAATTTATTTTATTATTTCTTTCTTCATTGCCTGGTCGCCGTTCATCCTGTTTGAGTTGAGACATTCTTTTATCAATACGCAGGGTGCCTGGAGATTTTTTTGGCAGCAGAGCAAAGAGGCGAAACCCGGCGGTATTGTCAGAATCTATGCCACTATAAACGATGTCACCGTCAGATTATTCTGGAGACTGGTTATAATCAGAAGTGCGGAACTTACCAAAATATTTTTGGTTATACTGACGGTAGTGGCCGCCTATACCTTTAAATCCAAATCGGTAAAATACCGCGCGGCTTTAAAATTCTTATTGATCTGGTTGCTAACGGGTATCTTCTCATTCGGCTTATACAGGGGAGTCATTTATGATTATTATCTCGGTTCTCTTTTTGCCTTGCCTTTTTTGTTTAGCGGTTTTTTGATTTCCTCATTTTTCAGATCGGGAATTACGGGCAGACTTTCGGCACTCTCACTTTTGGCGATTCTCTCCTATTTTAATATAATGGGCACACCTTTAAGGCTTGAACCGAATAATATGCTTAAAAATACCAGGGAAATTTCTGCTTTTGTTTTCGAAAAAACCGCTGGAAAACCGTATAATTTCGCGCTGATCGCCGGCAGAAATTCCGATCACGCCTACCGTTATTTCCTGGAATTGTGGGGAAGTCCTCCGAACATTATAGAAAATCCCCAAGTAGATCCGAAACGTAACACCGTTACACAGCAACTTTTGATAGTCTGCGAAGAAAAGATCTGCCAGCCTCTCGGCCATCCTCTGTGGGAGATTGCCGGTTTCGGACAGGCTGAAATTACCGGCGAATGGCAGGTCTCGACTGCCAAGGTATTCAGACTTATCCATTATGACGGTTGATGATATTTTCCTGACAATTGTTATTCCCTGCTACAATGAAGAGAGGAATATCCGTTTGGGCGCCTTGGAAAATGTTTCTTCTTATCTAAGAAGGCAGAAATACCCGGCCGAAGTCATCATAGTAGATGACGGTTCAAATGATGACAGTTCCGCTCTTTTAAAAAAAATATCCGCAGAAAACAATAATTTTATTTATTTAAAAAAAAGGCATCAGGGTAAAGCAGCAGCGGTGACGGCCGGTGTGTTAAAAGCGCGGGGACGGTATATTTTATTCAGCGATTTGGACCAGGCGACTCCGATCAACCAGTTGGAAAAACTTTATCCGTATTTTGACAAAGGATACGAAGTGATTATCGGATCCAGAAACAATGAAAGAAAGGGAGCGCCCATTTTAAGACAGGCGATGGCTAAAGGCTTTATGTTCTTAAGAAATTTAATCCTTAATCTGGATATCCGTGATACCCAATGCGGTTTTAAGGCATTCACCCGGGCAGCTGCTCTGGATCTTTTTCCCAAACTTAAAGTCTTTGACCTAAGGAGAAAAGCTTCCGGTTCAACGGTAACGGCAGGTTTTGATATCGAACTACTGTATCTGGCCAAGAAAAAAGGTTTCCGCATTGCCGAGGTTCCGGTGGAATGGCATTACCAGGAAACCCGTAATGTTAACCCGCTTAAAGATTCATTAGAAACTCTAGCCGATCTTTTAAGGATTAAATTAAACAGCGCCTTGGGCAAATATGATGCCTAAAAAAATTTACTCCGTAAACTTCTGCTTAACGGCTATTGCTTTTATCCTTTTGACTTTATACTCTTTTTCCCAAATTGACTTAAATCTCACCCTTTCCGGCTATTTATATTATCAGAAATTTCAGAATATGATGATTGGTTTAGGTTATTACCGGAGGCCTCTGTCTGCGGCCATTTATTTAATACTGCTTGTTTTGATATTCCTGACCTACCTAAAATGGCTGAAACTTATCCGCAAATATAAAATCAGCCGAAATCAGTTAAAGTGGTTACTGCTGATAATTGTTTTAGCGGGAATTTTTTCTTACCCGGCTTTTTCTCATGATATTTTCAATTATCTTTTCGATGCCAGAATTGTCACTAAATACCATTTGAATCCTTATGTTTACTCAGCTCTGGATTTTCCCCGGGATCTCTGGACCAGATTTATGCACTGGACCCACCGGACTTATCCTTACGGGCCTGTTTGGCTTGCCGCAACGATACCTTTTTCGTTTATCGGATTCCAGAAGTTTGTGCTGACTTTATTAAGTTTTAAATTTCTGTTTGTTCTTATATATTCGGGCAATCTCTTTTTAATCGGTAAAATTACAGCTTCACCAGAAAAGGGATTAAACATGGGGAACATGCTCTATTTCGGACTGAATCCTTTAGTGATAATTGAAAGCCTGGTCAGTCCCCATAATGAATCATTAATGCTTTTTTTCCTGCTCTTATTTTTTTATTATTATTGGAGTAATAAAAAGGGACAGGCCTTGATGTTTTTAGGGTTTTCCGTATTGGTCAAATACCTGACGGGAGCCGTCATTCCGCTTCTTTTTATTCCCGTAAAAAAACTTAAGGAAAACAGAGAATTTTTTCTGACAGTTTCACTTGCGGCTGTAGCCCTTTTACTGCTTTATCAAATTTATATACGGGAAGCATACCCATGGTATTTCCTGACCATAATCGGCATTATTTCACTTATTACAAATTCTTATCTGCGCCTGTTTGCTATTGTTTTGTCCTTCAGCGCATTATTAAGATATGTTCCTTTTATTTATTACGGCAGATATGATCAAACTGCCCTTCTTTTAACAGAGGTTTTGTTTCTGCTCCCGTTAGCTTTAATTGTCACTTTACCACTTTTTAAAATCTCATTTAAGCGGTAAATCTGCTATAATTCTCCTATCTTTATGATTGATTTTTTCCTGGTCGGGATTTCGGTTCTGGCGGTATTAATAAGCCGCATCATAAATCTTAAAGGAATACCTATCTTTACTGATGAAGCCATATATATCAGATGGGCTCAAATCGGTCTTAACGATCCCGTCCACCGTTATATTTCCTTAACCGATGGCAAACAGCCCCTGATGACCTGGGCCATGTACCCTTTTTTGAAATTATTTGAAGATCCGTTGATTGCCGGAAGACTGGTTTCTGTTTCAGGGGCAGCCCTGGCGGTTATAGGCATTTATTTTCTGGCCAAAACATTATTTGACCGGAAAGCTGCTGTTTTTTCAGTCATTTTATATACAATCTCTCCTTTTTCCATGGTTTATGACCGTTTAGCTTTAATGGATTCGTTGCTAGCCATGTTTGGCATATGGTGTTTATATTTGCAGGTTCTCTTAATAAAAAAACTCAAGCTTGATGTGGCGCTTATTCTTGGAATTACGGCCGGGTCAGCTTTGCTGACAAAATCATCTGCCTCTTTTTTTCTATATCTTATCCCATTCTCGCTCATTATTGCCGATGGGAAGAAAAAAACAAGAATAAAATCACTGGTAAAATGGTCAGGATTAATCATATTGAGTATTTTTATTGCTCAAGTTATATATAATTCTTTGAGACTGTCGCCATATTTCTATATTATTGAGCTAAAAAATTATTCCTTTATCATGACTTTTGGTGAATTTATTAAGGACCCCTTCAGAGTTCTGCAGTCAAACCTCAAAGGTATGTTGCCCATGTTGACTGTTTATTTGACATGGCCTTTAACTGCTGTATTAATTTTCTCCTTAATTCTGGCCATCATCAGAAAGGACAGGACAATTATTTATTTATTTTTATGGTTTTTTGTGCCCTTTGCGGCTTTAGCCGTATTCGCTAAAGTGTTGTATCCCCGTTTTTTACTTTTTATGGTCATGCCTCTTTATGTCATGGCTGCTGCTTTTTTAGCCGGATTAGCTTCATTTGCCGCGAAAAAAGCTAAATTTCTGTATTTGCTTATACCTCTGGTGCTGATTATGCCGGCTATTAATTCATTTTTAATAATTGTTAATCCTCTTGCTGCCGGATTGCCTGACTCGGACCGGAAACAATTATTCAATGATTGGCCTTCAGGATACGGAGTGGAAGAGGTTATCAGTTTTGCCCGAAAGGCAGCAGGAAATCAAAAAATAACATTAGCTACGGAAGGCACATTCGGTTTGAACCCGGCTGTCTATGAAATCTACCTGAAGGAAAATAAAAATATCACCATTAAAGGTTTCTGGCCGGTCGATAGCGGATTGGAAGAATTGAAAAGCGACGCGCAAATGATGCCGACATACCTGGTATTAAAGGAAAGCCAAAAATTGTCCCCGGCCTGGACAGTTAAAGAAATTTTCAAAATCAAAAGAGGCGACAGCAGTAATTACCTGTATTTTTACCGGGTAAAAACCGATTAAGGCAGGATGAAAAAAATTGTACCTTATTTCTCCCTTTTGCCTGTTATAATTCTCTCCCTATGGATTGTCAGACCGTTTTTCCGTCCGGGATTTTTTGAAACCCATGACGGAGAATGGGCTATCGTCCGTCTTGCCGAAATGGTCAGGGAGATTAAAGACTGGCAAATACCTCCCCGCTGGTCGGACTATTTAAATCACGGTTACGGCTATCCTCTTTTTTCCTTCACCTATCCATTGCCTTATTACCTGGGATCCCTGTTAAGGCTTTTCGGATTGGAATATGTATCCATAATTAAATTGCTTTTTATCTTTTCTGTCTTTTTTTCCGGAATAGCCATGTATTTATTAGGAGTTCAAATTGCCGGCTGGCAGGGAGCCATATTAGCCTGGGGTTTTTATCTTCTTTCCCCATACAGAATGACTGATCTTTATATCCGCGGTTCTATCGGCGAATCATTAAGCTTTGTTTTCTTTCCCCTGATTTTTTATCTGTCCGTTCTTTATGCCGCAAATTATCATAAATTGCGCCTGTTGGCGTGGCTTTCTTTAACTTTGGCTTTGCTGTTTTTGACGCATAACGTCATGGGGCTTTTGTTTTTTCCGTTCTGGTTATCTTATTTAACTTTACTTATATGCCGTAAAAAATTACCGCTTAAGGAAACCATACTTTTGATATTAAAACCGGTTGCCTTGGCTTTCAGTCTGGCAGCCTTTTTTATCATACCCGCCCTTTTGGAAAAAAAATTTCTGCTGATATCTTTTATACCTTTAGCCGATAAATCAGTCCATTTTTTGTCCTGGCAGGCCGTTTTCCTGCCCTTCTTAAATAAAGGCAGGCCTGATTTCGGTTTAGGGCCGGAACAGGCAATTGCTTTGACGCTGGCTTTTCTGATTTTACTGCGGAAAAAATTCAGACTGCCAGCCGTGTTTTTCTTTTCAGCTTTTTTGTTAACTATATTTTTGATAACCCCTGGGAGTTTCCCGGTTTGGCAGCTGCCTCTTCTTTCTTCTGTTGATTTTCCCTGGCGTATTAGCGGTTTGATTGTTTTCTTTGCAGCTCTTTCAATTTCATTTTTAAAATTTAGTAAAGCTGCATATTTTCTAGGGATAATTTTACTGCTGTCGGCTGTTTTCCGGCAGATAAATTCTGTCGAAAAGTTAACTGAAATTGATAAAAAAGACAGCTATTATCTGACGAATGATGCTACGACTACTTCAGCTGACGAACTGATGCCCGTCTGGGTTAAAACCAAACCGGCTGAAAGATACAGTAAGAAAGCAGAAATTATAGAAGGGGAGGGGGATATATCCTCAATAAAATATAATTCCAAAGAAGCTTCCTTCTTTGTTAAGACAGAAACAGAAGCTAAATTCCGTCTTAATACAATTTATTATCCTGGATGGTTTATGACGGATAACGGCAGACCATTGAAATTTGAATATGATAATAGGTTGGGAGTGATGGAAGCCAATCTTGGGAGCGGAGATCATTTTATTAAAGCCGATCTTCGGGAAACACCGTTAAGACTGGCCGCGGATATTCTTTCTCTGGCAGCTTTTGCTTACTGCCTTATACTTTTTATCAGTAAAAAAAATGCTTAAATATTCCTTATACCGGCATCTGGCGGCTTTAACTTTAATCTTTTTATTAAGCTATCCTGCGGTAAGAGCTCTTTTGGGAAATAAGTCTTTCCCGGTACATGACGATACCCAGCAGGCCAGGATATTTGTGATGTCGCAGGAGTTAAAAAACCATCAATTTCCAGTACGGCTGGTGGCTGATTTGGGTTACGGTTTCGGCTATCCGATATTCAATTTTTATGCCCCTTTGCCTTATTATTTGGGCAGCCTTTATTATATCGGCGGTTTTGACCTTTTTACTTCAACCAATCTGATGTATTTAAGCGCATTTCTGCTGGCGGGAGTTTCCATGTATTTTCTGGCTTTTCGTTTAAATGGAAGATATGCGGGGATAGCGACCGCTGTACTTTACCTTTATGCTCCCTATCATGCGCTTAATCTCTACGTCAGGGGAGCGGCAGGCGAACTTTATGCTTATGCTTTTTTACCTTTATACCTGTTAGGGATATACCTTCTGATTAAAAGAGATGATAAATTCAGCCAGAAGGCGGTAATTTTGATTATTACAGGGTTGAGCGGAATCATTTTAAGCCACAATATAACTGCTTTAATAACCCTCTTTTTTTCGCTTTTAATCCTGCCTTTATGGTTTAGGGAGAGGCAGTCATTTTTCCGTTACTTATACTCCATGGCGGGAGCAATAGGCCTCTCTTCATTTTTTATAATTCCGGCTATTTGGGAAAACGGCTTTACCTCTGTTTCCCAATTGTCAAAAGGAAGCAACAGTTATAATCTGCATTTTGTTTATCTGTCTCAATTGTGGGATTCTGCCTGGGGCTTTGCCGGTTCTGCCCCGGGATTAGCTGACGGTATGTCTTTCAAAATCGGCAAATGGCATGTTGTATTATCCACTTTGGCTATCCTGAATCTGTTACGTCTTTATCTAAATAAAAATTTTAAAGCCTTTCAATCGGTCTTTTATTTTTCCGCTCTTTTTTTGCTTTTTATATCAATTCTTATGACGCAGCCCGTATCCTCCCCGCTATACAGACTGCTGCCGGGATTTGATTTTATTCAATATCCGTGGCGGTTTCTCAATTTTATTTTATTATTTTCCGTAGTTTTAATTTCTTCGCTTTTTTCCGGCAGTAAAAAATATTTCAAGCGTGTTTTAGCGGCAGTCGTGATTATTTTCAGTCTATTTCTGTATCCGAAATATTTTCAGCCCCAATTTGTCTCTGAAATTTCTGAAAAAGGATATATAAGGAAAGAAAACTTAAGGTTTACGGTTTCCAAAATTTCCGATGAGTATTTACCGCTTAACTTTCCAAGACCACAAAATTTTTTTCAAACATATCGGACGGCAATCGAGGCAACCGTCATAAAGGAGACTACTATTCATAAAATCTATGAGGTGAGGGGTGTGGCACGGGAAATAATTGCCAGTATGGCCTATTTTCCCGGCTGGCAGGTTAAAATAAACGGCCGGATAATACCGGTTGACGTTCGTAGCGGGCGCATTGTTTTTAAAATGCCGGCAGGTGTAAATCAGGTTGAATTTACTTTTTCCGATACACCGGTCAGGTATCTATCAAATATCGTTTCCATTTTGTCATTAGGTTTGATACTATATTTAACATGGCCTCGGAAACATCCGTTGAAGTAGTCATCCCCATCTATAATGAGGAAAAGGAATTGAAAGATTCTGTTGAGCGCCTCTATCGTTACCTCGCTAAAAATCTGAAGGGTTACCGTTGGCACATAACCATTGCCGATAATGCTTCAACAGACTCAAGTCTGGCTGTTGCCAAGGATCTGGCCAAAAAAAAGTCCGGCATCGACGTAATTCATCTTGAGGAAAAAGGCCGCGGCAGGGCAGTTAAAAAAGCCTGGAGCCAAAGTCCGGCTGATATCGTAAGCTACATGGATGTCGATTTATCAACCGATCTTTCAGCCTTTAAGACTCTTGTCACATCTTTGGAGAATGGTTATGATATTGCCATCGGTTCCAGGCTTTTGCCGCAATCGAAAGTCTCCGGCAGAACTTTAAGGAGGGAAATTTTATCCAGGGTTTATAATATCCTGATCAGAATATTTTTCGGCGTCGGCTTTTCGGACGCCCAATGCGGTTTTAAGGGAGTGACCAGAAAATTAGCCGATCATTTAATACCGCATCTTGAGGATAATGCCTGGTTTTTTGACAGCGAGTTGTTAATCGTCGGCGAAAAAATGGGTTACCGTCTCAAACAAATCCCGGTCATCTGGACTGACAATCCCGGTTCAACAGTCAGGGTATTGAAAACCGTCCATGGGGATTTAGCCGGTTTATGGAGACTTTTTCGGCAAAAACCGTGGTTGAAATTGCCAAAATATGAGTAAACGCTTATTAATTACCGGCGGTGCCGGATTTATCGGTTCCAACCTCGCTGCCCATTTTATTAAAAAGAAATACAGGGTAACCGTTCTGGATAATTTATCCAGACAGGGCAGTAAGGCAAATCTGACATGGTTGAAAAGCAGCGGCTTTTTTGAATTTATCAATGGCGATATCCGCAAATTTCCGCAACTTCATGGTGCTGTGCGCCGTCAGGATATTATCTTTCATTTAGCCGGACAGGTAGCCGTAACATCTTCAGTGGAGGATCCCAGAAACGATTTCGACATAAATGCTCTAGGCACTTTCAACCTCTTGGAAGCCGTCAGAAAAAATAAAAGCAAAGCCATTGTCATTTTTTCCTCCACCAATAAAGTCTATGGCGGGATGGACAATCTGCCCATCATCGAAAAAGAGGGCAATTACCTTTACCGGGATTACCCTTTTGGTATTGCCGAAAATTTCGGACTGGATTTCCATTCCCCTTACGGCTGTTCCAAAGGAGCGGCTGACCAGTATGTCCGAGATTATAGCCGGATTTATGATCTGCCTACGGTCGTTTTCCGGCAATCCTGCATTTACGGACCCCGTCAATTCGGAGTTGAAGATCAGGGTTGGGTAGCCTGGTTTATCATAGCCATAATATTAGGTAAACCGCTGACGATTTACGGCGACGGAAAACAGGTCAGGGATGTTTTATATATAGATGATTTGGTCAAACTTTTCGAGACGGCCGTAAATAAAATCGGTCAAGCCCGTGGAGAGGTCTTTAATGTCGGAGGCGGATCTTCCAATATTCTGTCTGTTTGGAGCGGTTTTGGCCCAATTCTCGAAGAGCTTTTCCGGAAAAAAATTAAAGTTAAATTTTCGCAGTGGCGGCCGGGTGACCAAAAAGTCTATATCAGCGATATTTCCAAAGTAAATACTATTTTAGGCTGGAAACCGGAAATAAGGGTTCGGGTGGGTGTGGAAAAACTTTACAAGTGGATTAAGGAAAATAAAACGCTTTTCAAATGAACATAAAAAACATTTTAGTGACAGGGGGTGCCGGTTTTATAGGTTCCCATTTGGTCGATGCCTTAATTTCACGGGGGTGTCGCGTCAGAGTTTTGGACAGTTTGGACAGACAAATTCATCCCTCAGGCAGACTGCCTGCCTATTTCAATAAAAAAGCGGAATTTATCCGGGGGAATGTCACCAGGAGGGCCGACTGGATTGCCGCTTTGAAGGATATGGAGGCAGTGGTACATTTTGCCGCGGCTGTAGGTGTGGGACAGAGCATGTATGAAGTGGCGAGGTATGTTCATGTCAATTCAACAGGGACAGCTATCCTGCTTGACCTGTTGGCCAACGGCAAACATAAACTTAAAAAAATGCTGGTGGCTGCTTCCATGAGTTCTTACGGGGAAGGGATCTATGATTGTCCCAATTGCGGAAAGGTAAAACCGTCCTTGAGATCCGAAGAAAAATTAAAGAAAAAGGATTTCCAGGTTTATTGCCCGAACTGTCAGCATATAGTTTCTTTACTTGCCACAGATGAAAATACTGCTCAAACTGCCAATTCCATATATGCCATCACCAAGAAAATTCAGGAAGAAATGGTTTTGAATATAGGCAGCGCTTACCGCATACCCACAGTGGCCTTGCGTTTTTTTAATGTCTACGGTCCTCGTCAGAGCCTTTCCAATCCTTACAACGGTGTGGCAGCCATCTTTATGAGCAGGATTAAGAACGGTAAGGCCCCTATAATCAATGAAGACGGAAAGCAAACCCGTGATTTTGTCCATGTCCGTGATGTTGTTGAGGCTTGTCTGGCATCTATGATAAAAAAGGAAGCAGATTACCAGGTATTTAACGTCGGCAGCGGCAAACCGGTTAATATTGCCGGGGTGGCCGAGATTATAATCAGACTTTACCATTCAAAGGTGAAACCGGAAATCACCGGCCGGGTGCGCAAACTTGATGTCCGTCACTGTTATGCTGATATTTCAAAAATTAGCAAATTACTCGATTGGACTCCTAAAATCTCCCTTGAAGCGGGTTTAAAGGAAGTCATTACCTGGGCGGAAAATGAAGTGGCTATAGACCGTGTTGATGAGGCTATGAGAGAGTTGGAAAAACACGGCCTAAGATGACTGTTTCATTTGTCATACCTTTCCATAACGAAGAAAAAAACTGCCTTCTGATGCTTGGTAAAGTTCTGGATTTTTCCAAAAAGCACAAACTTAATTTTGAAATTATTGCGGTTGATGATAAAAGCGTAGATCAGACTTCCTCGATTCTCAAAAAAATAGCGCAAAGAAACAAACTTATACGTCCGATTTTCCGCAAAATTGACGGATTGGAGGAAGGTAATACCATGGGTACGGCGCTTTTAGCGGGAACGAGAGAAGCACGCGGCAATATTATCATTTGGACGATGGGTGATTTGGCTGATGACCCCAATACTTACCTGGCGATTATAAAAAAAATAGAGGACGGGTTTGATTTAGTCTTCGGATCACGCTATATGCCGGGAGGAAGCCGGGGCAATCTGGATCCCCTAAAGGCCTATCTTTCATCATCCGGTACCCGACTTGCCAGGCTATTTTTCCGGATACCTGTTCATGATATAACCAATGCCTTTCGCGGTTTTAAAAAGGAGTTATTGACAAAAGTCAAACTCGAAGAATCCGGTTTTAGCATATCGCCTGAATTTGCCATTAAAGCCCATAAGATAGGCTTTAAATTGGGAGAAGTACCGACAGTTTACACCAACAGGATAGAAGGAGTTTCAAGTTTTAAACTGTACCGGATGATAAAAAGTTATTTAAGGCTCTATTTAAAGCTCTGGTTCCGTTTAATTCTGCAGCCATGCCTTTTTAAATTCAGAAAAACAATTTTTAGAAATCGCCTCGCTGATTTCTTCCATTAATCTTGAGAAAAAGTGAAGGTTGTGGAAGGTAGACAGCCTGTATGCCAATAATTCCCGGCATTTGAAAAGATGGCGAATGTAACTGCGGCTGAAATTTACGCAAGTATAGCAAGTGCAGGAGGGGTCGACCGGTTTAAAATCCAGAGAATATTCTTGACGGGTAATATCAAAACGGAATTTATTTTTTAGTCCGGCGTTCTTTAAAAACAGCCAGCCCATTCTGGCCATGCGGGTCGGCGTAATGCAATCGAGGGTATCAATGCCCCTCTCGACTGACAGAAAAATATCTTCAATTTCACCAATCCCCAAAAAATGAAGCGGTCTGACTGTTTTTAAAAGTAGCGGCATTGTCCAATCCAGGACAGCAAAAACTTTTTCCCTGGGTTCCCGGCTATTAGCCACAGAGCCGATGGCTATTCCGTCAAAAGGTAATGAGGATATAAAATGTGCTGATTCAGTCCTTAAGTTTTTATAAACCGATCCCTGGATTATGCCGTACAGAGACTGGTAAGGTTTGAGATGCGGCCGCGACTCAAGACAGATTTTTGCCCAGGTGTGCGTTCTTTCCATGGCTTTTGCAGCTCTTTTTTCCGTGATGGGGTAAAAAGTGCATTCGTCAAAAGCCATGACCAGGTCTGCTCCTAAAATTCCCTGCGCTTCCATGGATTCCTTTGCTCCCAAAAAAACTCTGCTGCCGTCCCAGGCTGATTTGAAAGAAACTCCGCTGTCCGAGATTTCAGCCAAAGATTTTTCATCAGGGGACTTAGTCTGTCTCGGTCCGCTTTCAGACAGGGAAAAGGCCTGGAAACCGCCGGAATCAGTCATTAAAGGGTAAGGCCAATTCATGAAGCGGTGGAGCCCGCCTGCCTTTTTGATGACCTTAAGGCCCGGGCGGAAAATCATATGGTAAGTATTGACAAAGTAAATTTGCTGTCCGGATTTTTTAACTTCTTCAGGTGTCAGTGACTTGACGGAGGCTCCCGATCCGACAGGCACAAAAGCCGGGGTACGGATATCACCATGGGCAGTTTTAATGATACCGGTTCTGGCTTTTGTTTTACGGTCAGTTGCTTTTATGGAAAAAATAAGTTTGGGTTCCTGCATTCCTTGCATTATACTATTGAATAACTCTCTGGGCAGGCATGAAAAACAAATTCTACCACTATGGTTTATTGATAGCCGCCATTATTCTTGCAGCCATTATCTTTCGGGAATCCTTTACCTCTTATTTCTTTCAGGATGATTGGTTTAGCCTGAAAATTGCCAAAATCAGGACACTCGATGAGTTCATTGCTTTTTTTATTCCCCGTCGGGATGTCATTTACTACCGTCCCTTAGGTATGCAAATTCCCTTTTTTATTTTACAGTCACTGTTCGGATCAATTCCCTTCCCGTTCCGCTTGTTTGTCTTTCTGGTGCATGCCGGAAATATATTCCTGGTTCACCAACTCATAAAAAAGATTAGCGGTAAAATATTAGCAGCTAATATTTCGGCTTTTCTCTATGCCGTATCAGGGATTCATTATACTGTCTTTTATTGGAGTTCGACTTTGTCATTTTTTCTGGGACCGCTGTTTCTCTTTTCTTCCTTTTACTTCTATCTGATCTCCCGATCCGGCCATAAGATTTTTTATTTAATTTCACTGGGACTTTTTTCCGCAGCGTTAATTTCCAATGAAATGACGGTAGTATTGCCACTGATACTTTTATCTTATACTCTTCTTGTTCTGAGGAAATTCAACCTGCGGCAATTGTCGCCATTTTTTCTCTTACCAATGATATTATTTGCCGTCAGGTTTCTGTTTTTTCCGCCTGTAATTAGCGGTTATTACAGTCTGGGTATCGGCAGAGAGACTTTTTATTCCTTACGGAATTATTTTTTATGGAGTTTGAATTGGCCGGAAGAAGTTCAAGGTCAATTTTATAAGTTCGGTTTGCTAAATCCTCAATTTGTCAGGGAATTTGCCTCATATGTATTAATTTTCACCCTGACGACTTTAGTTAATCTGTTTTTGTCTTTTTTCTCAGTCAGCCAACTTTTTAAGAACAAAAACAGCGCTTCTCTTCACTTGTTTTGGTTCGGAATTATCTGGTATTTAATTGGTTTAACACCAATCATCTTTTTCCGTTTCCATGCCTTCAGTTATTACTTGATCATTTCGATGGTTGGCTTGCTTTTGTCATTTAGTTGTGCCTTTGAGATTTTTGTTTCACATCTTTCCAAAAAAAATAATCGTGGGACGGTATTCTTCACGGCTATGCTCCTTATATCAGCCGGAGTATCATCCATATTTTTGGTAGCATTCAACAGTAAAATACATTGGGCTCCGCGCAGGGCCAGAATAGCCGAAAGGTTAATCGTCAGAGCCAAGACATATCCATTTGATGGGAATAAAGAAGTTATTTTCGCTGTCAAACCGGATTCGGAGAATAAACATGCCCTCAATAACCAGGATGCGCTGCAGTTTATTTTTAAGCGGGAAGATATTGTTACCAGCTATTCTTTTGCCAGCAAATACAAATTTAACCTCACAGACTGATTGGCGCTCTTTGTAATATAATACGTGCATGGATACGGGGAGGGCAGCTGTGGTTCGCGGCAAGATAGTCAAGGGTGTTATGGCGATGACCGGCCGGACTTTTCTCCTCCAATTTATTACTTTTAGCGCCACTCTCATTTTAACTATCCTGCTGTCTCCGGCTGTTTTCGGTGTCTTTTTTATCGTTTCAGCTGTCATTTCATTTTTGACCTATTTTTCCGATATCGGTTTGGCGGCGGCCTTGATCCAGAAAAAAAAGGAACCTGAACGCCTTGAACTGCTTTCTGTTTTTACCCTGCAGCAGGCAATTGTCCTGGTCTTAATTTTGCTTGCTTTAATAATGGAGCCTAAAATCAGTTTCTTTTACAGCTTAAGTCCGGACGGGGTTTTTTTGCTCAAAGCGCTCTTATTGTCTTTTTTTCTGTCATCCTTAAAAACCATTCCCTCCATTCTTTTGGAAAGAAGGCTGGATTTTTCCAGACTGGTTATTCCCCAAATTCTGGAAAATCTGATTTTTTACCTGACGGCTGTCATTCTGGCTTACCGTAATTTCGGCATAACCAGTTTTGCCTGGGCGGCCATCTTTCGGGGCTTCGCCGGCCTGATCGGTATCTATTGGATATCACCCTGGCTGCCTGGCATAGCTTTTTCCTATGCGTCTATAAAAAGCCTGATAACCTTCGGCATACCGTTCCAGGCAAACAGTCTGTTAGCTTTGGTTAAAGACGACCTGCTGACACTCTATCTGGGTAAAGTTTTGCCTTTTTCCCATATCGGCTACCTGGGTTGGGCAAAAAAATGGGCGGAAACGCCGTTAAGGTTAATTATGGATTCAGTCATCAGAGTGACCTTCCCGGCCTTTTCCCGGATACAAAATGACAAACAGCTTTTAAAGAAAGCCCTGGAAAAAGCAGTTTTGTTTCTGGCTCTTTTTATTTTTCCCGCCTCAATCTTTCTGGCAATTTATATCAAACCGTTAACGGAATTAGTACCCAGGTATGCCAAATGGCAGGAAGCTTTGACTGCTTTTTATTTCTTTACGGCTTCATCGATTCTGGCGGCTTTTTCTTCTCCGATAGTCAATGCCCTGAATGCTTTAGGCAAAATAAAAAAAACCTTAGGTTTAATGGTTGTCTGGACGGTTCTGACGTGGCTTTTGGTTCCGGTATTGACTTACTTTTTCGGTTTCAACGGTTGGGCATACGCTTCCGTAGCCATTTCTTCTACGCTTTTTCTGCCTCTGGGAATGCTGAAAAAAGAAGTGAATTTTAATTTCGGAAAAAATCTGGCCAAGCCGTTTCTGATGATTTTAATTTCAGGTAGTCTGGCACTGATTACTTTGCCTTGTGTCAATAATTTTGCTTCTTTAGGATTTTTTATGCTGGTATCAGGCTTGATATATGCCGTCCTAGCCTGGAAATTTCTGAAAAATGAGATTATGCCCTACCTGCCGAAATTTTTGGTTAAAGCATGAGAAAATGGCTATTGCCAGTTTTCTTTTTCCTGATTTTATGCTTGCCTGCGCCTCTTTCAGCCTCGTATGCGACCGTCGTCATCCCTTTACGCGCACGCGAATACTGGCAGGATTTCGCCAAACCGAAGCTTTTGTTGGATTATCTGAAAAAGGAAAATTTGCCGGCCACGGTCCTTCTGACTTATGCCGGTCTTGAGGATCGGGAAGTTACCGCTTATTTGGAAGAATCCCCCAATTTTGAATTGGGTATTTTTCTCGAAGTTGATGAAAAATTAGCTACAGACAGCCTGGTTTCTTATAATTTCGGTAATTTTGACCGCGCGCAAGCCAATCAGATCCTGTTTTCCGGTTACCCGATTGAGGGGAGGATAAGGATGATTGACAGAATTATGGCGCAGTTCAACAAAGTTTTCGGCTTCAAGCCGGAATCGGCAGGCTCCTGGTATATCGACGGAATATCCATAAAGTATCTGGCAGAGAAATTTGAAATTAAGAATCTGATGGATGTGGCTGACCAGTTTGAAACCGATACTTACGGAGTCTGGGGCAAACCCTGGGGAGTGCCTTATTTTCCGTCCAAATATAATCCCTTGCTGCCGGCTGATTCCGGGGAGGAAAGTTTAGGATTAGTGACCATACAGTGGGCCGCCAGGGATCCTCTTCGGGGTTACGGGTTGACGGCCGATTCATCGACTTACAGTTTGCAGGCCAATGATTACCTGTCTCATCATAAGCTTGGAACCGCTTATTTTAGCCATCTTCTGACAAGCTATCTGGACGGTGAAAATTCGGCCAGGCAGGTGACGGTCGGATTGGAAGCCGGGCAGGAAGGGGCGAGTTTCTTTGGCGAATTTCAAAAACAGGTAGCGGATTTGAAAAAGCGGCAGCAGGAAAACAATTTATTTTTTACCTCCATGAGCGAATACGGAAATATCTTCAGAAAAGCCAACCCGCAATTTTCAGAAGTGACAGAAATACATGCTTCTGATTATTCCGATAAAACAAAAGAAGGCTGGTGGTTCAATTTTCCCGCATACAGGGTTTATTTTGAGTTAAGTGAAGGAAAATTGGCAATCAGGGATTTAAGGCTGTATCGGCCGTTTCTATTTAATGATATGGTCCAAGCAGACCGCCAGCCGGTTTTAAAGCGGATAATACCCGGCTGTATCGATGATTTATCGGAAAATAACGCCATGAGAATCTCCGATAATATAGAAAAGATCAGTTTGAAAAAAGAAGCAGGTAATTTCATACTGGAACCTGAAAGAAAAGGCCGTTTAAAAGATAAAATCATAATCCGGCCGGATTCCATCAGCTTTAACAGCAGAGAAATTTTTCAAACAGGCAGTCAAAGCCTGCCTTTGGCAAAGGGAATTTTTTATGATATTTATTTGGATTATCAGACAGGAAAAAAATCCGATTTAAAACCATCAATCGTCTTTTCCCAGCTGGCCGCAGTAAAATATTTAGGTCTGGCTGTAAACAGCGGAAGATTTATCGGTTTCAAATCAGCTTATCCTTATTTCGGAAGCGTGAGTTTCCCTTTTCAGGTCCTCTCAAAATTTAAAGGCATGTCCTTAAATAAATTTATTGATGTCTTTTTAACTAATTTGGTTAACAGTAATATTCATTGTAAAATAAACAGCAGGCTATGATTTCCGCTGTTGTTCAGACTTTCAATGAAGAGAACAACATTGCGCGCTGTTTGACTTCTCTTGCCTTTACCGACGAAATTATTTTGGTCGATATGGGATCTACAGACCGCACTGTCGAAAAAGCTTTGGAATTAGGTGTGAAGGCTTACCAGCATCCCTATACCGGATTTGTGGAACCGGCCCGCAATTTTGCCTTGAGTCGCGTGCGCGGGGATTGGATATTGGTGATCGATGCGGATGAAGAAGTACCCCGGAAGCTGGCTGATTATTTGATAAAGCTCAAAGACGGTCAGGCTGAGGCAATCAATTATTACCGGCTTCCCAGAAAAAATTTGGTTTTCGGTAAATGGATAAAGCATGCCGGATGGTGGCCGGATTATCAGATCCGTTTCTTTAAAAAAGGCACTGTTTCCTGGATAGACAAGCTGCATGGTGTGCCCATAACTATGGGCGAGGGCAGAGAATTATCAGCGTTGCCTGAGTATGCGCTGATTCATCATCATTATGAGAGCATTGAACAGTATCTGGAGCGTATGAACCGTTATAGCAGCATACAGGCCAAGGAGTTGTATTTAAACAACCGTAAATTTTCACTTGAGTCCCTAATCCTGACCCCTGTCAATGAATTCGTAAAAAGATTTTTTTTGAATGAGGGGTATCGGGACGGCATTCACGGGCTGGCTTTGTCTCTTTTGCAGTCGATATCGGAAAGCGCGGTTATTTTGAAATTGTGGGAAATGTCCAGTTTCCGGCAAGATCCGCTTTCTCTCAACCATTACCGCTCTGTTGTTAAAAAAGAGGGTAAAATCCGCAACTATTGGCTTTACAACGAACTCTTAAAGAAAAAATACGGTTTTTTACGGGATATGGTCTTCCGGATTCTGCGTAAAATCAACAGTTATGCTTGAAGATACGGCTGTGGTCATGGTGCATTACCGAGATCAGGCAGCCACTTTTGCCTGTTTGGATTCCCTGCGTTCACGGGAAAAAAAAGTCAATTTTAAAATTTATGTGGTTAATAACGGCCACGAGGATTTAAGCAGTGCGCAATCGCATTTCCCCAAAATTAAAATTTTAGCGTCAGGCAAAAACCTAGGATTTGCCCAAGGTTCTAATTTGGGAATAAAAGAAGCGTTAAAAGAGGGTGGCAAAAATATTATTCTTTTAAATGGCGATACACTTGCCGGCAGTAACCTCATCTTCCGATTGGTTGATTTTTCCCTTAAAAATAAGGAAGCAGGTTTGGTCTCGCCGAAGATTTATTTTGCTCCAGGTTTCGAATACCACAGGCAAAAATACACTGAAAAAGAGGAGGGTAAAGTCATCTGGTATGCCGGAGGACTGTTAGACTGGCGCAATGTTTATGCTTCCCACCGGGGAGTGGATGAGGTTGATAAAGGGCAGTATAACCAGGTTTGCCAGACGGATTTTGCCACCGGCTGCTGTATGCTGATAACACCACAGGCCATCAGAAAGACGGGAATCTTAGACAGCCGCTATTTCCTTTATTATGAAGATGTTGATTATTCAATCAGAGTGCAAAAGTCAGGTCTTAAAACATTTTATTGTCCGCAGGCTTTTCTTTGGCATAAAAACGCCTTATCCTCGGAAGGAGTGGGTTCCGAGATCCATTTGTACTACCAGACAAGAAACAGATTGTATTTAGGTTTCAAATACGCCTCTGCCAGGGCACGAAAATCCCTGTTTTGGCAATCTCTGTCAATGCTGAAAGAGACAGGTGTTAGACGCCGGGCTGTAATTGATTATTATTTAAGAAGGATGGATAAGGGAAGCTTATGAAGATAACGGCAGTCATTATCGCTAAAAATGAAGCGGCATCTATCGCTCAGTGTCTGGATTCGCTGACTTTTGCCGATGAAGTTGTAGTTATTGACAATGAATCGACAGATAAAACCGCTGATATAGCCGGAAAAAAAGGGGCGAAAATTTTTTCAGTGAAAGGACTTGATTTTGCTTATTTGAGAAACGTCGGCAGGGAAAAAGCTGGTAATGACTGGTTATTTTATATAGATTGCGATGAGCGGCCGTCAGAGGAACTTATCAAAAGTATCAAGTCAGTCAAAGGTGACGGATTTAGTGCATACCGCATTTTCCGCAGAAATTATTATTTCAATCAGCTTTGGCCGGTAAGGGAAAAGATAGTCCGGCTAATCCGCAAAGATGCCCTCATCGGCTGGCAGGGAAGTTTGCATGAATCTCCCCAGATTGTGGGTCATACCGCTAAACTTAAGGGTGATCTATTGCATTATACCCATAATAACCTCTATCAAATGGTTGAAAAAACCAATGCCTGGTCAGAATTCGAATCCCAACTAAGATATAAAAATAATCACCCGTCTGTTTCCTGGTGGCGCTTTTTTAGAGTTTCAGGACAGGTATTCTGGAAATCTTATTTCAGGGAAAAAGGTTATAAGGCCGGTACTATCGGTTTAATTGAAAGCCTTTACCAGTCTTTTTCCGTCTTCGTAACTTACGCCAAACTCTGGGAGAAACAACAGGGCAGGACATAACTATAAAACAAATGAAAAAAAAGTCTGCAGCTTTTTACAGTCCTTATTGGAATATATACGGAGGCGGGGAGCGCTATCTTCTTCAGATAGCAGAAAAACTTGACGAGTATCAGCTTTATTTTATCGCACCTGACAACCTGAAGAAAAAAGCTAAAGAGTTTTTCGGTCTGAATTTAAGGGGGAAAGTGATTGAGCCTGCTGCCTTGGCAGGCCATGACACAGCCAAGAGATTCAAATTGCTCAACCGGTTTGATCTGTTTTTTTATACTACAGACGGCAGTCTTTCCTTTCCTTTCTCAAGGAAAAATTATCTGATAATCCAGTCCCCGAAGCATATTCCTGAAAATACTTTTTATAACAGGCTTAAATTATTGAATTGGCGGATTATCTGCTATTCGCAGTTTATGAAAAAAATAGTTGACCGCAATCTTAAGACTCAAAGCACAGTCCTGCCGCCGGTCGTGGATACCGAAATTTTTTCTTACCGGGAAGAGAAAAAAGAGAATCTTATCCTGTCGGTAGGCCGTTTTTTTCTCGGGGACATGCATGAGAAAAGACAGGATTTTCTGATTGATTTTTTCTCAAATAACAGACGGTCTTTAGCGGGATGGCGACTGGTTTTAGCCGGCAATGTTTCGGAGGAAAGCTCCCAAAAATATTTAGAGAAACTCCGGGCAAAAATAATTGACCTGCCTGTTTCCATTTATGCCAATTTGAATTTTAACGATCTGTTGTCTTTTTATCAAAAGGCAAAAATTTACTGGCACGCGGCCGGCTACGGACAGGATCTAATCAAACATCCGGAAAAAGCCGAACATTTCGGAATTACTACATTAGAGGCTATGGCTTCAGGCTGTGTACCGATAGTTTTCAAGGCCGGAGGCCAATTGGACATCATCCAGGAAGGCATAAACGGCTGGTTTTGGGAAGATGAAGAGACACTGCTGCAAAAGACGGTTCAACTCGCATCCGATGAAAGCGGACGGCAAGACTTTGCCGAAAGAAGCCTGAAGCGGGCCGAATTTTTTTCCGTAAATAATTATAAGGAGAAAATCAATGAAATTCTTAAAAAATAACAGCTATATCTTCCTCTTAATTTTAATAACGGTAGTTTTTTATTGGCAGTTTATTTTTCTGGGGAAACTGCCGATTCCTGCTGATACCATTGTCGGTTTATACCATCCCTACCGGGATGCATTCGCAGTCAGTAATCCTTCCGGAATAGCTTTTAAAAATTATTTAGTGACGGACCCGGTACGGCAGCAATATGTTTGGAGAAAACTAGCCGTCAACCAGATGAAAAGCGGACATCTCCCTCTTAGGAATCCTTATTCCTTTGCAGGAACCCGTCTGTTAGCCAATTTACAGTCTGCAGTTTTTTACCCTTTAAATATCCTGTTTTTTCTGATGCCGTTTCCGATTGCCTGGTCAGTCTCGGTTTTACTGTCGACTTTTCTGGCCGCTTTTTTCATGTATCTTTATCTAGCCAATCTTTCATTGTCCAAAATGGCCTCTTTTTTGGGCAGCCTGATCTTTGCCTTTTCCGGTTATGCCATTGCCTGGCTGGAATGGAATACCATTCTGCATACGGCCGCCTGGATACCGCTGTCACTTCTCTCAATTGACGCAATTGCCCGTCGTAATATCGGGAAAATTTCCGGGAAATATATGTTTTGGCTGATTTTTTCCCTGGCCGTTTCCTTTTTGGCAGGTCATCTGCAAATTTTTGCTTACGGCATCTTATTAGCGGCTTCTTACGCTCTATTCAGGCTGCTTCAAGGGAGGCAAAAGCGGGCAAGAAATCTTTTTATTTTAACCCTTTGTTTTCTGATATTTATTATTTTATCCCTGCCGCAACTGCTGCCGACTTTACGCTTTATGGCGGAAAGTTACCGGAGTTTTGACCAGGCCAAATTAAATGAAGGATTTTATCTGCCCTGGCAGCACCTTATCCAATTTCTGATACCTGATTTTTTCGGAAATCCCGCCACGGGAAATTATTCCGGTATCTGGAATTACGGAGAATTGGTCGGTTATACGGGAGTATTGGGCATTTTGCTAGCACTATTCTCCCTATTTCTTATGCGAAATAAAACAGTCCGCTTTTTTTCCATTGCGGCAGTGGTATCCCTTTTTTTTGCCTTGCCCACTCCTTTGGCACTGATATTTCAAAGACTGAATTTGCCGCTTATATCCACCAGTCAGCCGACGAGGCTGATTTTTATAATTGATTTTTCACTGGCAGTTCTCTCCTCAATTGCTTTTAACAATCTTTCCGAAACCGTATTCTCCGGCAATAAAAATAAGGAGAAGGCAGAGCTTAAAAAAATCTTATTTGTTCTGAACAGCCTGGCGGTTTTAATTTTAGGTTTTTGGCTTAGCCTGCTTTTGCCGAAAATAAGGGGTTTAAACATTTCTGCCAATGCTGTTGTCAGTATTCGTAACCTGATATTGCCTACCGGAATATTTATGGTGTCTTATCTTTTTCTGATGTTGCTGTTTTATTTTAAGAACAGGAAGACGAGGTTTTTTTACCTGGCGGGCCTTATAGTAATTTTATGCGCAGATTTATTGCGTTTCGGATGGAAATTTACGCCTTTTTCCAATCCTGCTTATCTTTATCCTGAAACAAATATTTTGAGGATTTTAACGGAAGATAACTCATTATTCCGCGTGATGGCCCTTGACCGCAGAATTTTGCCGCCCAATTTTTCAGCCATGCACGGGCTTTATGATATTGCCGGATATGACCCTTTGTACTTGAAAAATTTCGGTCAATTAGCTTCCGCCTGGGACAGACAAAAAGCGGATATTTCTCCGGCTGCCTTTAACCGTATTGTCACTCCCACGACTTATGACAACTTCCTGGCCGATTTATTAAATGTGAAATATCTTTTGAGTTTCACCCCTCTTGCGGAGTTGAATTATTCCCTGATAGCCAAAGAAGGTACAACTTATCTTTATAAAAAATCCGACTTTTTCCCCCGGTCATTTTTAACCGCAGGGGCAGTCAGAGTATATAATGATCAGCAGGCAATTAATGAAATGTATAAATTGGGACAGGGTTTACGCCTGACGGCAGTCATTCAGGAGAATTTAGAGATAACACCTTTACCGCTTGATCCTCAGGAGACCGCTGATATTGTGAGTTACCGGCCTTGGGAAATAGTCATCGGTTCAAATACAAAATATCCCCGTCTTTTGGTGTTAAGCGAAATTTATGATCCGCTTTTGACTGCATCAATCGACGGCCATGAAATTACAACACTCAGAGTAGATCTTTCCCTGACCGGTATTGTGGTACCGGCAGGGGAACATGAAATAATTTTCAGACAAAAATTATGGTGAAAATATCGGTTGTTATTCCGAACTATAACGGCAGGAAGCTTCTGGAGAAAAATTTACCCATTGTCATAAAAGCAACTAGGGGATGCGAAGTTATTGTAGTCGATGATGCTTCAGACGATGACAGCGTAGATTTTTTAAAAACACACTTTCCCGAAGTCAAAGTGTTAATCAGCAGTAAAAACAGGGGTTTTTCTTCAACCGTCAATTACGGATTTGAAAAAGCCGAAGGGGAACTGATTTTGCTTCTCAATACTGATGTTTATCCTAAAGCCCGCTTTATGGAACCCCTGCTTTCATATTTTAAGGATCCGGCTGTCTTTGGCGTCGGCCTTATACAGGAAAGCCGGGAAAAAGAGGGAGTAATTTTAAGAGGCAGGGGATTAGGAGAATTCAGGCGCGGTTTTCTGGTCCATTGGAAGGGTGAAGCGGATAAAAAGGATACGTTGTGGATTTCGGCAGGCGCGGGTATTTTCCGTAAAAATCTCTGGATAAAATTAGGAGGTTTGGATGAGAAATATAATCCTTTTTACTGGGAAGATATCGATCTCTCCTGGCGGGCCGTTAAAAAGGGCTATAAAATTTATTTTGAGTTCCAATCTAAAGTTGTTCATGAACAAAAAGAAGGTTCTATCAGAAACAAATATACACCTGATCAGATAAAGAGGATTGCTTACCGCAATCAATTCTATTTCATCAGAAAAAATTTTAACAACCCAATAGGCTTATTGCGGCATTATTTATGGTTGCCTTATCATTTTTTGAAAGCCGTCAAAAGGGGCGATTGGGCATTTTTTAGAGGATTTCTCGATTCATTTAATCTTAGCTGATTTCCAAATATTACACCTATCTATCCGGATTAAAATATGTTAAACTGTGAAGACAGGTTTAAAATTCTGATTTTTTCCCTACTTTTATGTATATTGATTCAGGTTTGGTTAAAAAATATGAGAGTTTTTCTGATTTAAGGAAAAAAGTAGAAGAGGAAAAAATTCTTAAAATAAAGAACCGCCTCGATAAAAATCCTTCTCCGACTACCACTGAATCAATTTTAGGTGCATTCCTGGAAATGTACCAGCCGCAAGTATTTCCGTTTATCCCGGTATTAATCGAAAAAGGGTATTTGGTTGAACCTTCATCAGGTTTTTGCGGTAAATATCAAGAGTGCCAGGCTTTAAACGGTATGTTTCCGATTGACGATACCATCATAAACAGACTTTTAAAAATAAAAGTAAAAGTCTTTAAATCGACCAGGAGCAAATCAATCAAATTCTGGCCGGAATCGGCAGATCTTAAAAAAATATCCGATAAATATGAAGAAATAGTTGAAGTATTGCCCAATCGGAACATATCTGTTGACCCTGCTGAAACTGAAGAAGCTGTCTCATTCCGCCGGAAATATATTCCAAAAAATTCAACGCTTAAAAGAAACAGACTGTTTGAAATAATGAAATTCAAGGTAGTGGAATCAGTTAATAAACAGGTAAAAAGCAGGAAATTAAAGAAACCCCAGGCGACGGATACGGAATTAAGTTTGGGAGTTTATCTGGAACGAATCGAACCTCAGGTCAGGCCGGCAGTTTTAATGATTAACCGTAAAGGCCACAGTACCGATGTTTCCGGTTTCATGGATGCGATTGACTCACAATCATTGGCAGGCGACTTTATACTGGAAGATGAGTATATCGAAAGGATCAGAAAACTGGATGTCTCAATTGAAACCAATCCCAGCGGTTATACAGTTCTTCAATTTAAACCTGAAGAAGCCGATATCGAAGCGATCAGAAAAAAATGGATGTCCATCGCTTCAATTTTTCCGGCTACCGGACGCAAAGCTGATCCTTCCATGACGAGGAAAGCCAGGGAATTCCGGCAAAGATTTTAAATATGCTTCACCAATCCCCTAAAATGCTGTCATAAGCCCGTCCAATGACAAAAATGCCATCCGGAAAATTCCTGATTCCCCAAAACATAACTTTTATCGACTTAGAAACAACCGGCAGTCATGTGGCCAAAAGTCAGATAATCGAGATCGGGCTTATCAGAACGGAAAACGGCAAAGTAGTAAAAAAATACTCTAAACTGGTCCGGCCCATTACCAACATCAATCCCTTTGTTTTGGATCTGACCGGTATAAGTTACGAAGAATTGGATAAAGCTGAGACATTTGATCTAATCGGCAGCGAAGTATTGGAAATCATTAAAGATTCAATAATTGCCGCTCATAATATCCGTTTTGATTACGGAATACTGCGGCAGGAATTTGCTAGAATAGGCATCCAATATACCAGCAAACATTTCTGTACCATCAAACTGTCCAAATTACTCTATCCGGACTTGCGTAATTACAATCTGGATCATCTTATTGCTCACTTTAATCTGGAGGTAGCCAAGCGGCATCGGGCTTTTGATGATGCTAAGGCCATCTGGGATATATTTAAATTAAGTAAAAAAAATTCCGGTCTGAAAAAGTTTGAAAAAGCTTTAAAAGTTGCCTTAAAAGAACCTTCAGTCCCGTTAAATATTGCCAAAGAAGAATTGGACAATTTACCGGAATCGACAGGAGTCTATATTTTCTATGACAGAAAAGGCATGCCGTTATATATCGGTAAAAGCATTAATATCAGAGACAGGGTTAAATCGCACTTCAGCCGTGATTATCTTTCACCCCGGGACCTCAATATTTCCCGTCAGATTAAAAGTATAGAATTCCATAAAACAGCCGGTGAACTCGGAGCTTTATTTTTGGAGTCGCTACTTATTAAAAAACTTCAACCGGTGTACAACCGGAAATTGAGGTTGTCCAGAAAATTAATAGCCGTTAAAAAAACGGAAAGCTCGAAAGGAATATATACCTTTAATATAGCGGAAGTCTCTTCGATAAATACGGATGATCTTGAGAATTTATTAAGAATTTTCCGTTCGAAATCGCAGGCGCAGGATTTTCTGTATACATTAGCTTATGAATTCCAGCTTTGTCCAAAATTTTTAGGGTTAGAGAAATCGGATACAGCTTGTTTTTCCTATCACTTAAACAAATGCCGCGGTATCTGCCTGGATAAGGAAAATAAGCTTAAATATAATTTAAGATTCCTGGAAGCCTTTACCAAATACCGGATAAAACCCTGGCCGTTTACCGGACCTATCATGATTAAAGAAGAAGCTGAAGATGGGGAATCCTTCCTGATAGACCATTTTTTAAGCAATACTTCCAATTTACGTAAGGTCACGACACTTAAAGAAACCTTTTTAAATCAAGCTTTGGCATAAATACCAAATACCGTATATATAGGCTTTCTGTGGTAAAATAAGCCGATGAAAAGAGTTTTGGCGCTTCTTGGCGTCATTACTTTTATTGCCGTGTTCCTGCGGCTTTTTAATTTGGGAAAAACACCCATTGCTTTGGAATGGGATGAAGTGGCTTTAGGTTATGATGCTTATTCCATCATCCAGACGGGAAGGGATCAGTTCGGCCATTTTTTACCCATAAATTTCCGTTCATTGGATGATTGGAAGCCTCCTCTTTACGTTTACTCTGCCATACCCGGCATTTTTTTATTCGGACTTAATGATTTCGCTGTCCGCCTGCCCTCAGCTGTTTTCGGATCGCTGGCTGTAATTTTAGTTTTTTTTCTGGTTCAGGAATTTTTTCAAGAACGGCCGGAAAAAAATCAGATTGCTCTTCTTTCCGCCTTGTTTTTGGCAATTTCCCCCTGGCATCTGCAGTTTTCCCGGGCAGCCTTCGAAACAAATCTGTCAGTGACGGTTACAACCGCTGCGGTTCTTTGTTTTCTCATTGGGATAAGAAAGCGGAATTTTCTGTTTCCTGCTTCAGCGGCTCTTTTCGGACTGGGTTTATTTTCTTACCACTCGGCCAGGGTAGTGACCCCCTTATTGCTGATTTCCCTTTTGCTCCTGTTAAGAAAGCAACTGCCGGGCAAAAAAGTTCTGATTGGCTTTTTCAGCATATATTTTGTTTTCTGGCTGTTTTTTTTGCCGATTGCCGTAAACCGGGATGCGCAAATAAGGTTTATAGTCACCAATGATTTGGAAGTGGAAGCTAACCGGTCCAGAGCTGCCGGGGAAATCGCCCTTGATTTGAAAATCAGTCATGAAGCATATACAACCGGCCGGCTCTTCCATAACCGGCGCTTCAGTATTTACAATTATGAAAATCTTAAAAGGATAGTTGCCAACTATCTGTCGCATTATTCACCCAAATTCCTGGTGGTAGAGGGTGATGCTCCGCTTCATCACGCGCCCGGTTTCGGCATGGTTTATTTCTTCGATTACATTTTTATTATCAGCGGTCTGGGTTTCTTTATTTTGAAATATGCCAAAAGAAAAAATCTGATATTGCCTCTGTGGTTATTTTTGGCGCCTTTGCCGGCCTCGGTTACCTGGCAGTCTCCCCACTCTGTCAGAAGTGAAATAATTCTGCCGACATTACAGGTTTTTACTGCTTTAGGCATGTGGAATATTTTGATTTATCTCAAAAGGGAATGGCATATTCTTTATAAAGCTGCCGTCTGGACATTTCTGCCAGTCTTCATTTTTTCATTCGGCAAATATTTGCACCAGTATTATTTCCATACCAATTATGAATTGTCAAGAAATTGGATATACGGACGGCGCCAGGCCGTCGAGTACACCGAAAACGTAAAAGCAAATTATAATAAAGTGCTAGTCTCTTTGGGAACCGATATGCCGCATATCTTTTGGCTATACTACACTCAATATCCTCCCCGACAATATTTAAGGGTGGGAGGCACGGTTTCCGGCGGCTTTGCCGATGAAAGAAACAAATTCGATAAATACGAATTCAGGAATTTTAAATATTATGAATTGACCGGTCAGGAAAAATATCTGCTGGTAGGTCCTCCCCGGGATTTTCCGCCCCAAGCCAAAATTCTTAAAACCATCCGCTATCTGGACGGATCCATCGCCCTTCAAATTGCGGAAAACCTGAACGAATAATATGCCGTTGCTATTAACTTTGCATTTAATAATCATTCAGAGTGCATTTTTAAGATTGTGGAAAATTACTTCTGTTCCTCCCCAGACTGAAAATACGGTTATCATACTCAGAATCCTTTCGGCAGCAGCAGGCATATTGCTGACATGGATTGTTTTTTATCTGGCAAAGCAATTCAATTTAAGCCGTAAGACAGCGTTATTGTCTGCCTGGGCTTATTCATTATTTCCCTGGGCAATTGAGCAGGGCAGGATTTTTTCTTCCGTTAATTTATCGTCAGCCGTTCTTTTCTTATCGGTGATTTATTTACTCAGATATTTACTTAAAAAAAATAATACGAAATTAATTTTGAGGCTTGCCCCCTTTGTTTTTGCCGTTATACCCGGTATTTGGTATATAAAATTCAAGTTTTTATTGCCTATTGCTCATATATTGAATAATTTATTTATTCTAATATCGCCGAATTTGCTGTTCTATCGGAATATTACATTTTGGTGGGGTGGATTGAGTGAATTCGGAATCAACTATGTGACTTTTTTACCTTTTTTTCTGATCGGACTGATAAAGCAGTTTCCCGGAAAAAAAATACTTATGCTGTTTCTGGCCTGGGTTCTGATTTTTTCCGCTTTCAGTCCTGATTTTCCGGAAAGCAGGCTTTTTTATTTATCGGGACCTCTCTGGTCAATTTTAATCGGAACAGGGATGACCTTTTCCTTCCAGGTACGGAATAAATTTTTTAAAACCCTGATAATCTGTCTGTCGCTTTTTTTGATTTATGAATACGGGCAACTGCTGCATTATTACTTCCGGCATTATCCCATTTCCGTCTCGGGCAATCTTGATAAAATCCATGGAATTTTTTAAAAGCAAAAATTTATTATTTATTTTCTTAATACTGATCTTTGCCGTGATTATCAGATTTTACCGGCTTGATACAGTTCCCGTATCGTTATATACGGATGAAGCTAATCAGGGTTATAATGCTTTTTCCTTATTGCAAACAGGCAGAGATGAACACGGAATTTTTTCTCCTGTATCTTTAAGATCCTTCGGTGACTGGAAGCCTCCGTTACAGACATGGCTGATGATACCGTTTGTAAAAATTATCGGTTTGACCGAAAAAAGCGTCCGGCTGCCATCCGCTATTCTGGGTGTGGCCTCTGTTTACCTTTTATATCTGTTTTTAATAAATCTTATTACTGATTTTAAACAAAGGTACAGGATTGCTTTATTATCAGCCTGGTCTTTAGCGGTATCTCCCTGGCATATTTTGGAGAGCAGAAGTGCCATGCTGGTGTCGGTAGGCATGTTTTTTCTTTTGCTGGCTGTTTATTTGTTTATAAAAGGAATAAGAAATAAAACTTACCTGATTCTTTCCTTTTTTACTTTCGGTTTTTCTTTGTATGCCTATTACGGACTGAGAGTAGTCGCTCCACTTTTAATTTTGCTGCTGGGGGTTCTCTACCGGCGAAGGTTTCTTCAAAAACCCCGTTATTTATTTTTACCTCTGGCTGCCTTGTTAATATCCATATTGCCGTTGATCTCGGGTTTTATCCGAAATGGCGATGTTTTATTCGGACGCGCTAAAACAATAAGCGTTTTTTACGATCGGGGCGTGAAGTTAAAACAATGGGAGCTGATAACACAGGACGGTACGGATGCTCCCGCCAGTTTGGTCAGGTTTTACCATAACAAACCCTACCTGTATCTGCGCCGTATTACTGCTAATTTCCTCAGTCATTTCGATCCGGCATATCTTTTTTTAAACGGAGATATGGTCCAGCCGTTCCGGATACCGGGCATGGGTATAATGTATCTGGCTGACAGTCTTTTTCTTATAGTTGGCGCTTATTGGCTTCTGTCTGACTTTCGCCACCGGCCGAATAAATTGCTGATAGGGTGGCTGATAATCTCCTTTATCCCAGCTTCTTTGACCTTTATGGTTCCCGCCAGCAACCGGACATTTAACGCACTCGTTCCCTTTATGGTAATGATTGCGGCCGGTCTGACAATCAATAGAAACAAAACAGCTGTTATTGTCACGAGCTTAATCTATACGCTTGCCACCGCTTATTTTTTCCGGCAGTATTTTATCAATCTTAATTCATATCACAGTGACTGGTGGAATTACGGCTGGAAAGAGACTGTCAGTCAAACGTCAAAAATTGCCGGTCATTATGATAATATCGTAGTCGCTGATTTTAACGGTATGCCTTATATTTACTATCTTTTTTATAACCGTTACAGTCCCGCTAAATACCAGACGGAAGCGATCAGGACTTATACGGCTGATATGTTTGGTTTTGAACATGTGGAAGGATTCGGTAAATATCTTTTTCCCAATAATCTTGATTGGTCTGAAGTAAAACGAACTCCATTGAAGAACACTTTGTATATCCTTCCTGCCGGAAAGGTAATGGATGACAGCAATTATTTTTACGAAGTTAAAGATCCCGGAGGCAAACCCTTATACCGTTTTTATGAATTTTAAACTCAAGTCCGTATTTTTACTTGTTCTGATTGTTATTCTCAGTATATTTTTGCGAGGATATAAGCTAGGTGAAATTCCTGCCGGTTTAAACCGTGATGAGGCTGCCATAGGTTTCACTGCTTTCAGTCTTTGGCAGACGGGGAGTGATGAATATGGAGAAAAATTTCCAATTTCCTTTAAATCTTTCGGCGATTGGAAATTGCCGCTTTATATTTACGCTTCTATTCTTCCCGTTGCCAGTTTAGGCCTGAATCAATCATCAGTCCGTTTACTATCCCTTTTTGCCGGTGTACTGTCAATAGTTCCGGCCTTTTTTATCGCAAAAAAAGTCTTTCAGGGATCAGTCAGGGCAGCTTTATTGACCGCCTTTATGTTGAGTATAACTCCCTGGCATATTCATTTTTCCAGGATTGCTTCAGAGGCCAATCTGGCCGTATTGTTCGTTTCAATGGGAGCAGTGATTTATTTATACTGCTCATTTTCATTTAAGTGGTTAATGATTGCCTCAATTTTTTTCGGCGTAAGCTTATTTACCTATCATGCCAATCATATCTTTACTCCCTTATTATTTTTATTCCTTCTTCTTAACTTAAAGAAAGGCAAAAATACCGCATTGATTTTTGCGCTTCCCTTTCTAGTCCTGGCTCTGATTATTTTTTCAAAAACATTATTTTCAGCTGATAAAACGAAATTGTCCGGTCTTTCTTTTTTCGCTGACCGATATTCCTTTTACGAAAAGACGGATTTATTGAGATTGGAACATTCAGCTGATTTTAGAGTGGCCAGACTTTTTCATAATAAGGCTACTTATGTCATTGGCAGATTTACCGAAGGGTTCCTGAAAAGTCTGTCTCCGGAATTTCTGGTCATCAAAGGAGGCAGCAACAGCCAGCATAATATCCCGAATTTCGGCAATCTTTATATTTGGGAATATCCCCTTCTTTTTGCCGGTATCTATTTTATTTTCAGACAAAAGTTACCTTTTCGTCTGTTGCTTATTTTCTGGCTGCTGGTAGCGATTTTGCCTTCAGCCATAACCCGCGACAGCCCCCATTCGGCCAGGATGTTTCCTGTGATGCCTCTTTTGGCTCTGTTTACGACTGCCGGAATTAAAGTTTTACGCGGCCGTTTTTTTCCTCTGGTATTGACTTTAATTATGTCCTTTTCACTTTTGACTTATTTGGACCAGTATTTTCTCCATTTTCCGCTCAATTCAGACAGAATGTGGGGAGGAGGCTACCGCCGATTAGTCGAAACTGTAGGTAAATATCAGCCTATATACCGAGAAATAGTGATTGACAGGCCGGAGAATTCCCCTTATATCTATTTCCTTTTTTATAATAAAACTGACCCCGGCTATTATCAAAAGAATGTGGTCAGGTATCCGGATGATCAGGAAGGCTTTCAGCATGTAAAATCATTGGATAATCTGAAGTTTAAAAAGCTGGATTGGGCAAATGATTTGCTCATCCCGGGAAGGCTCTTGATATCTTTTGTTGACTCCACCCCCCCTCATGCTACCCAAGGAGCTTTCCTTGTTGATGAAATAATTCTTGAAAGATTAAACCGCGAATACCATACTGACTTCGGTTTGAGTATAAATGACATAGTGACCAGCCGCGTAGTTGAGACTATTTCGCTCCGCGACAATCAGCCTTATATCCATATTATAAAAATCGCTAAACAAAATGGCATTCAAAACTAAATTTTATTTATTATCAGTAGTTTTATTGGCTTTGGGTTTGCGTCTTTATCGCCTGGATGTAAATCCTCCGGGTTTATACAGCGATGAAGCGGCATATATCTACAACGCATTTTCCCTCTTGGAAACCGCTAAGGATGAGTACGGTAAATTTTTACCGCTAGCCTTCCAGTCTTTCGGTGATTATAAAGCACCTTTATACATCTACCTGGCCGTTCCCTTTGTTAAAATTTTGGGCTTACAGCCCATCTCGATAAGGTTATTATCAACAATAATGGGAATTTCGAGCACCTTACTGGTTTTCTATTTGGCCGGTATATTTTATAAAAGAAAAGTCGGATTAATAGCCTCTCTGATATTCGCTGTTTTACCCCTAAGTCTGCAGTTTAACAGGATGGGCCACGAAGGGTCGTTATCAGCCTTACTGGTATTAGCCGGTTTATATTTCTTTTTGAACAAGCGTAAACCCCTATATTATTGGTTTTCCCTTATTTTATTTGCCTTAAGTTTCTATGCTTATCATGACGCCCGGATTTTTACACCGTTAATGCTTCTGTTTCTGGTAACGGTTAAATTCAAACAGATTAAAAATGAAAAGGCTAAGTATTTTTGGGGTTTAGCTTTGCTGTTAACGTTTCTATTTCCTTTACTTTTCAATATCTTTAATTCTTCTTTCTGGTCCAGACCGGCCAACACCAGCATATTTGCGGACAAAGGGGCAGTTGCCGGCATTGAAATGGAACGGGGGGAGGATTCCTTCTATGATTATCAGCCAGCTGCGTTTATCCATAACCGGCCGCTTTTTTATTTTTTTAAATTCATGGAAAATTACGGCAAACATTTATCTTCTGATTTTCTTTTTTTTAAAGGTGATTCCGTTCAAATTTATCAGACGATCGGCAGTGGCCTAATGCTTTTGGCAACAGCGCCGTTCTTTCTGGCCGGTTTTGTTCAGCTTTTCCGGAAAAATAATGGCAGTCTGTTAATTTTAGTTGGCTTTCTCTTAAGTTTGACAGCTTCTTCCCTGACCAGATTCGTGCCTTCAGCCAGCCGGATTCTGATGGTTGCCCCCTTTTTGGCAATTATTGTTGCAATAGGCTTAATATGGTTTATTGAACAAGTAAAAGTGTTAAATTATAAAAGAGTATTTATAGTATCCGTTTCGTTAAGTTTAGCTTTCAATTTCAGCATTTATTTGCATAATTACCATCTGCATACGCCATTGCGTTATGCCAAGGAATGGCATTACGGGATGAATCAGGTTTACCGCGAAGTTGAAAAGAGACAGTCAGAATATGAAACTGTTTGGTTAAGCAGAGATACTTGGGGATATATTTATGCCCTGGTTTATTTAAAATATCCGCCTTCTCAATATCAACCCCGGGCAAAGCTGACGGATCTGAATGAGTACGGTTTCGGTTGGGTTAAAAGTTTTGACAAATATATTTTTGATGAATTTCCGCCGGATTTAGAGAGCCGTGAAAAAATACTTTTTGTCGGCCAACCCGGAGATTTTTGGGGCAAACTTAACAAACCGCTGAAAGAGATCTATTATCCTGACGGAAAAGTTGCTTTTTATTTTGCCGACAGGACCTCTTTTAAATTGAATGATGAATAAACAATTATTTTACTGTCTGTTATATTAAAAATAGAACTTTATGCTATTCCTTATTCTGATATTGGCTTCGATTTTACGCTTATTCAGTTTGGGCAGTCTGCCGCCGTCTTTGTACTGGGATGAAGCTTCATTGGGTTATAACGCTTATTCAATTGCCCAATCATTAAAGGACGAACACGGCGAATTTCTTCCCATAGACCGGTTTATCGCCTTCGGTGATTACAAGCCTCCTGGGTTTATTTATGCGGCAGCCTTATCTGTTAAATTCCTTGGGTTAGACGAGGTGACAATACGTTTAACTTCAGCCTTGGCCGGTATTTTTCTGGTTTATCTGACCTTTTTAGCCTCGTTAGAAATTTTCGGAAGCCGAAAAATAGGTTTGCTGGCGGCGCTTTTCGTCAGCATTTCGCCCTGGAGTCTGCATCTGTCCCGAGGTGCCTTTGAAGCCAATCTGGCTGCTTCTTTTAATTTAGCCGGTATTTATTTTTTCTTAAAAGGGAGACGTAACGGTTTTTTTCTTCTACCATCATTCTTATTTTTTATTTTATCTTTTTATACTTTTAACGCCAACCGTATTATTGCTCCGGTTCTAATTTCAGTCTTTTCGCTGATTTTTCTGAAGGACATAAAAAGCAAATTAAACTGGTTAGCAGCCGGATTTCTGTTAACCATTCTGCTTCTTTTGCCAAGCTTATCTTTCCTGAGATCGCGTGAAAGCCGGCTGAGAATGCAGGAAGTCTCCATTTTTACCAGTCTGGTTCCAATTGAAGAGGCAAACCAAAGAATAAAACTTGCCGGAAACAGCCTGGTGGCGAGAATCTTACATAACCGTCGGCTATTATTTGCCGGCGATTATCTGAAACATTATTTTGATAATTTTTCCGGTAGATTTTTATTTACACAGGGGGATGCCAATCCCAGAATTCATGTCCAGGGGATGGGAGAACTTTATTATTTTGACTTATTGCCGGTTCTGACAGGTTTATATCTCTTAATCCGTAAACCTAAACCTATCTTTTTGGCTGTTTTGGCCTGGGCAATAGTTGTGCCATTACCGGCTGCGGTCGCCCGGGAAACACCCCATGCCTTACGGATTGTATCCATACTGCCTGTCTACCAACTTTTAACAGCCGCAGGTCTGCTGCATCTGTTAATGTTAATTAAAAAGAAAGCAATCAAATTTTTAAAGCCTGTTGTTCTTATTACAGTATTTTTATTTGTCTTTAACACTTCTTTATACCTCCATAATTACTATTTGCACTTTGCCCGGGATTGGAGCGGGGAATGGCAGTACGGCTATAAAGAAATGGTGCAGTTTGTCCTGGCAAGAACTAATAATTATAATCAAATTTTCGTGACTCAAGCTTTAGGCAGACCGTATATTTATTTTGCTTTTTATAAGCCTTTCACAAATGAAGAATTTCTCAGGGAAAGAAAAGAAGACCGCGATTGGTACGGATTCTACAATGTCACCTCTTTAGGCAAAATTAAGTTCGGTCTTGAATCAATGGTTGATCGATCGGGTAAAACTCTGCTGGTTTTAAGCGAAGGAAATTTGCCGGACGGTTTCCGGACTTTGAAACGGATATATGATTTTTCCGGCAGACAGGTTTTCGTCATCGGCGAAAAAATATGAAAAGAATACTTTTCAGTTTAATCCTTCTCTTGGGGATTATCCTGCGCTTTTATGCATTAGGCAGTAATCCGCCGTCATTGGATTGGGATGAAGCATCTCTGGGATATAACGCCTACTCATTATTGAAAACCGGTCGGGATGAATACGGCATCAGCTGGCCGTTATCGATCAAATCATTTAATGACTATAAACCGCCCCTTTATGCTTATTTAACCATTATTCCGGTAGCCTTTTACGGTTTGAATGATTTTTCGGTTCGGGTAGTCTCCGCATTTTTCGGCGTCCTGACTGTTGCCATAGTTTATTTTCTCGGTAAAGAAATTTTTCCCTCAAGAAAAGTAAAACTGTCTTTGATGCTAATGCTTTTTTTAGCTATTTCACCGTGGCATCTGCAGTTCTCGAGAATTGCTTTTGAGGCCAACCTGGCCCTGTTTTTTGTAGTTTCAGGAGTCTGGCTCTGGTTAAAAGCCGCAGGCAGATATTTTTTCCAGTCCCTATCAGCCCTTTCTTTTGCTTTGTCGATGTATGCATATCACAGTCCCAGACTGGTTGTCCCTCTTCTTATTCTGGGTTTGCTTTTTATTGACCGGCAAAAGATCAGAAGGAATGTCCGGCCGGTAATAATATTTTTCATAATTATTATTTTAAGTATTTTGCCGATTGCCCGGCAATTAAAACAGTCTACTTCCGCCAGATTTTCTTCGGTTTCGGTCATTAATCCGGATGAAAAATTAAAAGAGAGTATTAACGCTATCGATTATGATACAGAGCGCGGTTTCAGTTGGGGAAAATATTTTCATAACCGCCGCTTAGTTTATTTCAGGGAAATAGTTGGCGGATACTTGGATCACTTCAATTTCGATTTCCTCTTTCTGACCGGAGATCCGCCGGGCAGACATCATGCGGCCGGTATGGGCATGCTCTATTTTTGGGAATTGCCTTTCATTTTGCTGGGTGTAATGTACCTCATCGGAAATTTCTCCCGCTTTTTATCATGGCAGATAATTTCCTGGTGGTTTTTGGTTGCCCCAATTGCTTCGGCATTAACTTCAGGTACGCCCCACGCTGTCAGAGCTCTTTTTTACCTGCCGCTTTATCAAATTTTTACCGTCTTAGGCTTAGCAAAGTTATTGAAAAAAAAACTTATCTTTTTAGCCGTTCCCGTTGTAGTCGGCAGTTTTTTTCATTATCTCCATTTATATTATGTCATTACACCTTTTGAGTATGCCCAATGGTGGCAATACGGTTACCGGCAGGCTATTGAAACTGCCCGGGAGGTTGAGGACAGGGTTGACCGCGTTATCTTTACTTACCGTTATGACCAGCCGTATATCTATTATCTGTTTTATAATTTAATCGATCCGGGAGAATATCAAAAACTTTCAGCAAATATGGAAATAAAAAGAGCCGAACGCAAAATCGGGAAATACGAATTCCGTAATATTGACTGGAGTCAGGATAAATACCTGACCCATACTTTGTTTGTGGCAGTGCCGGGGGAATTGCCTGATGGTACGGGTCAATTGATGGGAGAAATTAAATATCCCGACGGTAAAACTGCTTTCAGACTGACTGTTATGGAATAATGTTAAAATAACTACATGAAAATTCTGATTACCGGTGGCGCCGGATTTATAGCTTCACATATTAGCGATGCCTATATTAAAAGAGGCCACAACGTTGTCGTCATAGATAATTTATCTACCGGTAAAAAGGAATATCTCAATGGGAAAGCTTCTTTTTATCAGGCTGACATCCGCGACAGAAAAATAGTTGAAGAAATATTTCAGAAGGAAAAACCTGAGGTTTTAAATCATCACGCGGCACAGATAAGTGTCCGCTATTCGGTTGAAGATCCTAGAAATGATGCTTCCATAAACATCCTGGGACTATTAAATCTTTTGGAAGCCGGTAAACCATACCTTAAAAAAGTCATCTTTGCCTCATCCGGAGGAGTTGTATACGGAGAGGCTGATAAAATGCCTACTCCAGAGGATTATGTCCCGTTATGCCCGCTCTCACCGTATGGAGTGGCCAAGCTGGCCGGTGAATATTATCTGAACTATTACCAGAAGAATTTCGGCATAAGAGGTGTCTCATTGAGATATTCAAACGTTTACGGCCCCAGGCAGAATCCACACGGTGAGGCAGGAGTGGTCGCCATTTTCTCCAAAAAAGTGATTAAAGGTGAAGCGCCGGTTATAAACGGCGATGGGTTGCAGACCAGGGATTATGTCTATGTGGGAGATGTAGTTTCCGCCAACCAGCTGGTTTTGGCCAAAGATGTCAGCGGCCCCTTTAATATCGGGACAGGTATAGAAACCAATGTCGTCGGGATCTGGCAAAAAATTGCCAAAATCACCGGGACTGATATCAAGGCTGTCTACGGGCCGGCAAAACAGGGAGAACAGAAAAGAAGCGTACTTTATAACAGTCTGGCCCGGGAAAAATTAGCCTGGCAGCCGAGTATCGACTTGGAAAGCGGGTTAAAAGAGACGGTAAAATTTTTCAAAAAGAATGAATAATAAAGAAATATCCGCACAAACAATTATTCTGGGCGCAGGACTTGCCGGATTGGCAGCAGCCCATGAACTTTCCCGGTCCGGAAATAAAGTCACCGTCATTGAAAAATGGGATGATGTCGGGGGACTGGCACGGACAATCAAAGCCGGCAAATTTTCTTTCGATACCGGTCCTCACCGCTGGTACAGCAAAAGCAACATGGTCAATGACTGGATGCTGGATCTGCTGGGCAAGGAAGTTATCAACGTACCCAGGCTGACCAGGATTTATTTTGACGGAAAATTTTTTTACTATCCGATAAGGTTGAAAAATGCCCTGTTTGGTATCGGTCCGGTCAAAGCTGTCAGAGCTGTCCTGGATTACGTCATAGCCAGATTTAAATCACGCTTATTTCCCGGTATTTTAAAAACCATGGAAGACGGGTATATTTCACAGTTCGGAAAAACGCTTTACGAAACTTTTTTCAAAAGGTACAGCGAAAAATTATGGGGAACGGACTGCCGGAATATTTCCATTGACTGGGTCGGCCAGAGAACCAGGGGTTTGAATATACTGACTATTCTCAAAGAGTCGCTGTTTAAAAGTAAAAGCATTGTTTCATTGGTTGATGAATTTTCCTATCCCGAAATGGGAGTCGGTAGACTGGCTGCCAAAATGGCTGAATTTATAAAAAAAAAGAAAGGCGCGATTATATTGGATAGCGAAGCGGTTAAAGTTTATCATCGTAAAGGAAGAATAACATCGATTGTTGCCCGGGAAAAGAGCGGGGACAAAGTTTATAAGGGAGAGGAATTCATCTCTTCGATTCCCCTGAATATTTTAGTGGAATCATTTAGTCCTGACGCTCCGAAAGATATTTTAAAAGCTGCTTCTAAATTGAAATACCGAGATGAGCTGCAGGTAGCCTTGTTCATAAAAAAAACCCATATTACCCCTGATACCTGGATTTACGTACATCCCAAAGAGATTCCCTTTATGCGGGTGATGGAGATGGACAATTGGAGCAAGCGCCTGTCCCCGGCAGGGACAACCACTCTGGTGTTTGAGGTAGCCTGCAATGAAGGAGACAGAATTTGGAAAATGAAGGACAGTCAGGTTATAAACATGGTGAGCGATTCATTTATAAAGGAATTTGCCTTAATCGATAAAAAAGATCTAATCGGAGGTTTCGTACACCGCGTGCCGAAGGAATACCCGGTCTACCACATCGATTATAAAAGAGATGTTCAAATCCTGAAGGATTATTTGAAGAAATTTGAAAATCTCCAGATTATCGGCAGAAACGGTACTTTCCGCTACAATAATATGGACCACTCGATCGAGATGGGTCTTTATGCAGCCTGGAATATCATTGGCAGTGACAGAAAATGGGATGTAGATTCAGTTAATATTGAACGAGAATATCTTGAGGAAAAGAAAATCGAGACGGCTGAAGATGAGCTGTTGGAAGAAGATTCCCGAAAATGAAAAAGATAAAAAAAAGTCCCCGGGTAGTGGTCGTTATGCCTGCTTATAACGCCGAGACTACCCTTAAAAAAACCTACCAGGCCATCCCTAAAGAAAAAATAGATGAGGTGTTGGTAGTTGATGATGGCAGCCATGACAGGACGGTTGAAATTGCCAAAAAAATGAAATTGCCGATCTTCGTCCATGAAAAAAATCTCGGTTACGGCGGCAACCAGAAAACCTGCTACCGCAAAGCTCTGGAGCGCCGAGCCGATATTATTGTGATGATCCATCCGGATTACCAGTATGACGCTTCATTAACCGGTGAGCTGATCGAACCGTTAATTAAAAAAAGGGTAAATATTATGCTTGGCAGCCGGATCAGAAGCCGTAGGGAAAGTCTGGCAGGAGGAATGCCAATATATAAATACTTCAGTAACCGGTTTTTAACCATAGCCGAAAATATCGTTTTAGGACTAAATTTATCTGAATACCATACAGGCTTTCGGGCTTTTGAACGGCAGGTTCTGGAAAACCTGCCGCTGGCGAAATTTTCCGATGATTTTGTTTTCGATGCCGAAATCCTGATCAGTGCCCATGCCAGGGGATTTACGATCGGAGAAATACCGGTGCCGGTCAGATATTTTCCGGAGGCATCCTCAATCAATTTTTTCCGCAGTCTCAAATACGGTTTGGGTATACTCTTAGCGCTCTTTTATTATCAGCTCTTCCGTCTTGGTATGAAGAACCGATTATTCGACTTTAGGAAAGTAATTAATGAAAAAAATTGATTGGCTGATTTTATTGTTTATTCTGGTAGCTTCTGCCTTTACTCTCAAAGATCTTTACAAACCCGGTTTTTATACCAGTCATGACGGACCTCACCAGATAGTCCGTTTCTATTATTATGATCAATTATTACGGGAAGGCCAGTTTCCGCCCCGATGGGTCGGCGGTCTGAATTACGGGTTCGGTTATCCGTTATTCATTTTTTCATATCATTTACCGTGGGTTTTAGCCGAAGTATTTCGGACGATGAACTTTTCCATCATCGACAGCGTTAAGCTGACTTTTTTGGCCGGTTTTATCTTATCCGGGTTTACCATGTATCTTTTTTTAAGATCCATATCCCGACGGTTGGCAGCTTTTAGCGGTACTCTCCTTTACCTTTATGCTCCCTACCGTTTTTCCAATATCTTTGTCCGGGCGGCGATAGGTGATGCCACTGCTTTTATTTTCATTCCCCTTATTTTTCTGTCCGCTGTTCAATTGGCCAGGGGTAAACATGTATTGCGGTGGATTGCCGTCTATGCCTTATCGCTGGCGGGACTGCTCCTGTCTCATGCCATGGTTTTTTTCCTGGTGATGCTTATTTTTGTTCCATTCATTATTATTTCAATATTAGGGAACCGGAAATTAAAATTAATTTATTATCATTCGTCAGCTGTATTCCTTTTTGCCGGTCTTTCCGCCTATTATCTCCTGCCGTCATTCTTTGAAAGAAGTTATACCAAATTCAACAGTATTATGGGGTCAGCCTTTACCGGCAATACGTTCGTCAGTTTAAAGAATTTGCTTTATAGCCCCTGGGGCTACGGGATGATGAAGGCGGTGGAGGGGGGTATGTCATTGCAGATTGGTTTAGCCCAATGGTTTGCGGCATTGCTGGTTATAGTTTCTTTAGCCTTTAAAAAATCAAGATTAAGCCTGTTTTTTTTGGCAGCCTTCGCCATAAGTGTTTTTATGATGCTGAAAGACTCGCTTTTTATCTGGAAACTGCTGCAGCAGCTGGCGGTAATTGATTTTACCTGGAGAATACTCATCGTCAGTGTTTTTTCAGCCGCAGTTTTAGGCGCTTTAGCCGTCAATCAATTCAGGAATAAAATAATAGCAATCATGACGGCGATAACATTGATAGTTTTAGCCTTTTATGCCAACCGCAATCACTGGCGGATAAATCAGAGCTTGCCCTGGGATATGCCGTTTTTCCTGTCTTTGGAAAAAACCACCAACAGTTTCAATGAATATACCCCAAAGTGGGTCAGGGAAGAAATCATCAGGGAAAAAGCTCCGCCTTGGGAATTTGACGGTGATCTGGAAGCCAGGATTTTGGAAGATAAAAATTCCAAATGGGAAGCGGAGATGGAAACTGACAAGGCCGGTACTTTAAGACTCAATAAAATATATTATCCCGGCTGGCAAATGACCGTAAACGGCAAACCTGTGGTAATCAATTACACGGACAGGGGACTGATGGAAACAACTCTGCCGGGAGGAAAATCGCGGGTAGCGGTTTCTTTTAAAGAGACACCCTTAAGGAGAATTTCCGATTCACTGACGATGTTTTCTATAATTATAACCGGAGTCTTATTATTCAGGAGGAAAATCAATGCTTAAACTGTCTGTTGTTTTAGCGACGTTCAACGAAGAAGAAAATATCGGCAAATGTTTGGAAAGCTGCCGGGGATTAGCCTCTGAAATAGTAGTAGTTGACGGAAGCTCAACCGACTCGACCCGTGAAATTTTGAAAAAATATGATGCCCGCGTCCTGGTCCGGGATAATCTTAGGAATTTCCATATCAATAAACAGCTGGCGATAGAGAATGCCCGGGCAGAATGGATTTTACAGCTTGATGCCGATGAAGCGCTGAGTCCCAAGTTAAAGGAAGAGATCAAATCAGTAATAGACAGCGGAAAAGATGCGGACGGATACTGGATACCCCGCAAAAATTATTTCCTGGGAAGATTTCTGAAAAAAGGCGGTCAATATCCGGATTATACTTTACGGTTATACCGCCGCGGTAAAGGCATGTTGCCGGCAAAAAACGTCCACGAACAGGCAGTGGTATCGGGAAAAACAGCTAGTCTTAAGAACGATTTATTGCATTATTCCTATCCTGACTTTGCCCATTATTTGGAACACTTCAACCGTTACACTGACTTTTTAGCGGAGGAATTGGAAGAACAAAAAGCTTCTCTGACTTTAGCGGGTGCAATTGATTATTTAATTCTCAAACCGAAATTGTGGTTTATAAAAACTTATTTCAGACATAAAGGATATGCCGACGGTTTGCCGGGTTTTACTTTTTCACTATTTTCCGCTTTAAGGTATCCTGTAGCCTATATTAAATATTGGGAAAAGAAAAAATCTCCCGGCAAAGAACGTTTATGAAAATAGCTTTGGTAACCCCACCCCTTGCCGGCCACCGGGAGCGGGGCAGCGGCGTTTATTTCAACAACTTAGACAAGGAGATGTCAAAAATAGGGGATGGAACCAATGTAATAGTTGTCAAACTGGGACAAGATTTGTCTGGTTTTGACATGGTGCATTATCCTTATTTTGACCCTTTTTTTCTGACATTGCCTCTTATAAAGACAATTAAAAGAATAGTTACAGTACATGATTTGATACCTTTGAAGTATCCGCAAAATTTCCCAACAGGCGTCAGAGGCAGTTTAAAATGGTTATGGCAGAGGTCAGCTTTAAAAAAAACGGACAGAATAATCACCGACAGCCGGGTAGCCGCAAGTGATATCAAAAAAATTACAGGAATATCTTCGGCAAAAATAAAAACCATTCCACTGGGTGTTGATGGTATTTACGGCAGTCTCAAAGAAGGCCAAATTCGGCAGGTAAAAAAAAGATTAGCATTGCCTGCTGATTTCATCCTATACGTAGGCGATATCAATTTTAATAAAAATATCTCCTTACTGCTGAAGTCTTTTACCAGGCTTATTTATGAATTTCCAAAACTGTATCTGGTATTAGTCGGAAAAGGTTTCCGGGAACCGACATCTGCTTTAGGACAACTTAAGAAATTAATTATGGAGTTGAAAATTGAAAAAAGAATTATCATACCTCAAACTTTATCGGATTCGGATTTAGCCGGGCTTTTTCAATTGGCTGCAGTTTACATCCAGCCGTCAATCGATGAGGGTTTCGGCCTGCCTGTTTTGGAGGCCATGGCTTCAGGTTGTCCGGTGGTGACGGCTGACAGGGGCAGTTTGCCGGAAGTAGCCGGCCAAGCAGCACTTTATGCCGATTACCGGGATCCACAGGATTTTACCGATAAGATCAAGTTGATCCTAACTGATGATAAATTGAGGGAAAATTTCATTAAAAAAGGGAAAGCACGATCCAAACAGTTCAGCTGGCAAAAGACGGCTAAACTCACCTATCAGGTCTATCGGGAGGTTTTGACAGAATGATCGCTTATATTGCAGGGCTTTTTTTGCTTTGGCGCCTCTTGCTTTTTACAGCATCATACCTTTCCCAAAAGTTCATTTCCTTCACACCCCGTTTTCCCTACTCTGATATTTTCCTGATTCCCTCCATGCTGCCCAGGTGGATTTGGGGTTTCGGTAATTTTGACGGTGTGCATTATCTGACAATTGCCAGCCGGGGATATCAAGCGCAGTTTACACAGGTTTATTTTCCCCTGTTTCCGCTTTTGCTTAAATATTTTTACCGGATTCTGCCGCTGGGCAATCCTTTAGTTAACGGGCTTATTTTAACCAATTTGCTCTTTTTAATTTCCCTCTATTTATTTAATCTGCTTCTAAGAACAATGGTCTCGGAAAAGCAAACCAGATGGATTTTGGCCTTTCTGGTTTTTTTTCCGACTTCTTTTTTCTTCGGCAGCCTCTATACGGAAAGCCTTTTTTTGTTTTTAATGCTCTTTTCCTTATATCTAGGGCAACAAAAGAAATGGTGGTTGGCTGCTCTTACAGCTGCTTTTGCTTCAGCGACACGAATAATCGGGATCTTTTTGTGGCCGGTTTTGCTTTGGCAATGGCGGGAATCGCGAAACCAAAAACAAAAAAAATCTCGGATCTCAATTTTAAAATCCCCGGTATGCTATATTCCTCCTCTCGGTCTGATTGCCTATATGGTCTATCTTAAAGTTTATTTCGGCGACGCTCTGTATTTCTGGCATGCCCAGCCTGTTTTCGGCGCGGCCCGAAGCGGCAGTTCCGTCATTTTTATGCCGCAAGTCATTTACCGCTACATTAAGATGTTTGCCGGTATTCCTTTCTTCCAGGAAGCCTTTTGGATTACTTTTTTGGAATTTTTCCTGGCGATTTCAACTCTATTCCTGCTGGTTATTGCCCATCGCCGGAAATTGCCTTTAGCCTGGCTGATTTTTGCCTGGCCTGCCGTTCTGCTGCCGACATTGACCGGCACTTTTTCAAGTATGCCCAGATATATATTAATGGCTTTGCCCATTTATGCAGTCTTGGCATCAATTGGCAATCTTAAAATCAGGAGTTTTTTGCTGTTTATTTGTTTGCTTTTACAGCTTGTTTTAACCATGCTGTTTACTTCCGGACATTGGGTGGCCTAAAATACCGTCATGAAGCTTTTAATTGCCATTCCTGCCTATAATGAGGAAAAAATGATCGGTGAAGTAATCAAAGATATCCCTGCCCGCATTGCTCACGTCAGCCAGAGGGATATTCTGGTAATTAATGACGGTTCCACTGATGCAACCGCCGACATTGCCCGCAGCCACAGAGCCAGAGTGGTGGAGCATCTCTTAAACAGGGGACTGGGGGCCAGCCTTAAAACAGCCTTAGAATTCGCTTTGAATAACAAATATGATGCTTTGATTACCATCGATGCTGACGGCCAGCATGAAACAAAAAGTATACCGGCTCTGGTAAAAAAAATGATCAAAGAAAAAGCTGATGTAGTGGTCGGTTCAAGATGGTTGACTCGCGGCCATGCGCCCTTGATAAGGATAATCATTAATAAGTTAGCCAATCTGCTGACCTTTTTTTTCTACGGTATCCATACTTCCGATTCACAGTCCGGTTATCGCTTATTCGGCCCAAAAGCATTAAAATTGCTGAAGTTACAGAGCGAGGGCATGGAAGTTTCCAGTGAAATATTCCGGGAAATCGCCCGCAACCGTCTGGAATATGCGGAAATTCCGATCAAAGTGATTTATACCCGGTATTCGCAATCCAAAGGGCAGAAAATTTCCAACGCCCCTCTGATTATATGGCATCTTTTTATGCGCCTTTTTAAATAAATATGACTATTACGCAAATTTTTTTAATTATTTTTCTGCTGTTTGCTTTAAGCCGCGTCTTTCTCCAATATAAAGCGGGAAATCTCTCGCTTTTGAATTTTCTTTTTTGGAGTTTCCTTTTTGCCACAGCTGTCTATTTGACAGCAATACCGTCAGCAGCCAGCAGTTTAGCTACTTTTCTGGGAATCGGCCGGGGAGTCGATGCGGTCATTTATATATCCATAGCCGTTTTGTTCTACCTGGTTTTCCGGCTTTACATATATTTGGAAAATGTCAGGCAGGAAATAACCGAATTAATTAGAAAATTGGCTTTGGACAATCAGCGAAAAAATGGCCGGAAAAAATCCAAAAATTAGCCTTGTTACTCCCTCATTCAACCAGGGTCAGTATATTGAGCAGACGATAAAATCAGTTCTCGGCCAAAAATATCCCAGTTTGGAATATTTAGTCGAGGATGGCGGTTCAACAGACGGCACTTTAAGAATTTTTAAAAAATACGCTAAAGGAATAAGGTGGACTTCGCAAAAAGACAAAGGCCAGTCTGACGCGTTGAACCGCGGTTTTCGGAAAACCAGCGGTGACATTGTCGGCTTTTTAAATTCCGACGACTACCTTCTGCCCGGAACTTTATCCAAAGTTGCCTTATTTTTCCAAAAAAATAAAGAGGCATATTGGGTGACCGGAAAATGCAAAACCGTCGATTTGCATAACAGCGAAGTCAGGCAGCCGGTTACGGCTTATAAGAATTTACTGCTTCAGTTTCTCCGTTCCCGCCAATTGTTGGAAATAGTTAATTTTATATCCCAACCGTCGACTTTCTGGAGAAGGGAAATATTCGAAGAAGTCGGTTTCCTGGACACGAAGCTTCATTACAGTATGGATTATGATTTTTGGCTAAGGATCTGGAAGAAATACCCCCTTTATTTTATTAATGATTATCTTGCCTGTTACCGCGTGCATCCGTCTTCGAAAGCGGTTTTGTCTCCGGAAACACAGTTTTATAAAGAGTATGAATTGGCCAAAAAACATTCCGATTCGCCAATCAGACTGGTTCTTCATAAATTGCATGCACGGCTGGCCGTCCTTGTATACCGCAGCTTATTTATAAAAAAATAAATAAAGATGTTTTGGCTTTTAATTCTCATATTTCTACCCTTCCGTTTGTATTTAATCACCAATCCGCTTCTTGACAACCACTTTTTCCGCCAAACACAGACAGCTACCGTGGCCCGTAACTATTACCTCAACGGATTTGATCTTTTAAAAAGCGAGCTTGATATTTTCGGAACCGGCCGGGAAAAATATCTGACCATGGAATTTCCGCTTTACCAGAATTTGGTAGCCGGTATCTATTATGTCCTCGGACCGAATGACTATTGGGGCAGGGCGGTTTCAGCAGCAGCCGGTTTTACGGCGGCCTGGTACCTCTACAAGCTGGTATACGCGGTCGAAAAAAAGAAAAAATTAGCTTATGTTTCAGCCTTCTTTTTTCTGGCAGTTCCACTCAGCATGATCTATCAGAGATCCTTTCTGATTGAGACAACAGTCCTGGCTTTTCTGTCAGCCGGATTTTATTACACCATCAGCTGGGTTGAAAATAAAAAAAAAGTTGATTTTATCTTGGCTTGTATTCTTTTATCACTGGGTTTTATGCAAAAAGGGATGTACGGGCCTTTTTTGATTCTGCCGCTTTGGTTTTATTTTTTTAAGAAGACTGGAAAAATTATCAATGCAAAAATGATGTTAATACTGGTCATACCCTTGACCGCCTTATTTATTTGGCAAAGACATGTGGATATTCTCAATATTGCCAGCGGCCATATTTACTATACTTCCGGGAATCCTTCACAATGGCTATGGAATGTCGGCCGACTCTCCGACCGCTTGTCAATAGCTCAATGGCAAGTGAGATGGCAGCAGCTTCTGAACGGAATCTTTCTTAAGCCGGGTTTAATCCTTTTTCTGGTAGGTCTTATCGCGAATTTCCCCAAAAAGCATAATTGGTTTTGGTTAAGTTTTTTGACGGCGGAAATCATCTATTTTCTAATCTTTTTCCGCATTCAATCGCATGAGTATTATCAGTTGGTCATGATAGCGCCGGTGGCTTTTTATATGTCAGCCGGGCTCATGGTTTTATACGCCAAAAAATACTTTTTATGGTCAAGGTTATTTATGATTCTTATATTAACGGTTTTTCTTTATAAATCCTGGTTAAATTCCCAAAACGGCTTTACCGTTGATTGGCCCCGCTATGAAAGACTGCGACAGATCAATAAAGCCTTACCTTTAAATTCCGCCGGACTTTTAGTGACTCCGGAATATGATTGGAATTCCGTCTATACTTATTATCCCGGACGGAAAATGCTCATTTTTGATCGCCATAAAGCTGATAAAAAAAAGTTTGAAGAGCTGAAAGAGAAGGGTTATGATTTTGTGGTGCTTCAGGACTGGCGATCTTTTGAGTCTTCACCCGATTTTCTGATAGGAATTCCTAAAATATTGGAAAACGAAGAATTTAAGGTCTACCTTTCAAAATAAGGGTAAAATGGCTATACTTGTATTTTTATGAACGCCAACCCCAACCGCAATTTTTGGAAAAAGAAAAAAGTTTTAGTGACCGGAGGAAGCGGATTTTTAGGCAGCCATCTTGTGGGCAAACTGAAAGATTTAGGAGCTGATGTTTTTGCCCCTGGTTCGAAAGATTTTGATCTTCGTCTGAAAGATAAATGCCGGACTGTTGTCAAAAATCAGGATATAGTGATTCATTTGGCGGCGAAAGTGGGAGGGATCGGTTTCAACCGGGATCATGCCGGGGAGATGTATTTTGACAATATCCTGATGGGAGCCCTGTTAATGGAAGAGGCGAGGCTGGCGCAAGTTGAAAAATTTGTGGCTTTAGGCACGATTTGCGCCTACCCTAAATTTACGCCGGTTCCGTTTAGGGAAGAGAAATTATGGGACGGTTATCCGGAGGAAACCAATGCACCATACGGCCTGGCTAAAAAAATGCTGCTGGTCCAATCACAGGCGTACCGCCAGCAGTACGGTTTCAATTCAATATATTTGCTGCCGGTCAATTTATACGGCCCGGGTGATAATTTTGACCCTGCTTCTTCCCATGTAATTCCGGCTCTCATTAAGAAGGTCTTTGATGCCAAAAAAAATAAGAAAAATTCAATAACCGTCTGGGGTACGGGCAAACCGACGAGGGAATTTTTATATGTTGAAGATGCCGCCCGCGGAATTATCCTGGCCAGCGAAAAATATGATAAAAGCGAACCGGTAAATTTGGGTGCCGGCTTTGAAATATCAATAAGAAGCTTAGCGGAAAAAATCTGTGTTTTCAGCGGTTTCAAGGGAAAAATAATCTGGGATAGATCAAAACCGGACGGTCAGCCGCGACGCATGCTGGATACAGCAAAAGCCGCTTCCGAATTCGGATTTTCCGCATCAACGACATTTGATAGCGGCTTGAAAAAAATCATTGCCTGGTACCGGAAGTCCCGCTACATTAATGACTGACCGTTTGCTGTTTATCACACAATATTTTGCTCCTGCCTGGGGATACGGAGGTCCACCGATAGTTTTGTACCGCCTGACGAGGGAATTGGTAAACTTAGGATTTTCAATTACGGTTATAACGACCGATTCTCTTGACGGCAGAAGGCAGAAATCCGGAAAAGAAATCATTGATGGAGTGAAAGTCTTCAGATTCCCGACTGTTTCCAACTGCCTGGCTTACAAATTTAAACTGTTTTATGTGCCTTTTATCAGGAGAAAAATAAAAAACATGCTGGCAGGATCAAAATTTGTCTTTTTTTCTGACCTGAGGGCAGTCCTGAATTGGCAGGTTTACCCGCTGGTTAAATCAATGGGAATCCCTTACGGCATATTTACTTTTGGCCAAATACCTTATGATTCCGGTATGAAAGGGCAAATTAAAAAGGTCTTTGACAAGTTGTGGGTATCTGATTTTGTCACATCAGCCAAATTCAGATTTTGCCAGACGGAACATGAAAGGGAAATGTACCGGCAGTTTTCAATTGCCAAAGAAAATACCCAACTATTGCTCCTGCCGGTTGACAGTCACTCTGGGAAGAAGACCGGAAATAAAAAAAACTTCAGGAAAAGGTTCGGTATCTCAGAGACTGATTTTCTGCTTCTATACGTTGGCAGGCTGAATAAACTGAAAGGGATAGATTCGATCATCCGATCCGTCAGAGGACTAAGAAATAAACATAATATCACCCTGTTGATTGTCGGCAGGGATGACGGTTGTGAAGGCCAATTACGTCAGGAAGCGGGGATTGAAGCGGGCAAATGCATTATCTTTGCCGGGCCGCTTTATGAAGATGCTGTTTATGAAGCATACAGGAATGCTGATTGTTTTATTGTTACACCACGGTTTTTTGAGGAAACATCAACAGCGGCTTTGGAAGCACTGTCCTGCGGCATTCCGGTTATAACTTCCGAACAAAGTGAGATTCCTTATTTGGAAGAATATAAGGCAGGCATCATAGTGAAAGATATTTCCCGCCTCGATACTGCCATTCTCACAATGATGTTGCAAAGGGATAAGTATAAAAAGGGAACAATAAATTTGATACGTAACAAATACGATTCATCGAAAATAGCTAAACGGTTTGTTTCTTTCCTCACTTGATTTTAAATCAGGAGCTGACTTCGGGTATAATTACGGTATTTCCGCCAAACACATGAGTTTACCATCCAGAGAAATTGTTATTTCTCCGAAAACATTCGGTGTCATTGATTTGGCCGAGATTATCCGTTTCAGGGAATTATTTTATATATTTTCCTGGCGGGATATCAAAGTCAGATATAAACAGACGCTGTTGGGGGTGATTTGGGTAATTTTCCAGCCTTTGGTTACGACCCTTATCTTTACCGTCTTCTTCGGCAATTTAGCCAAAATCCCCTCAGGTGATATGCCGTACCCGCTGTTCGTCCTTACAGGACTTGTCTTTTGGAACTATTTTTCCAATTCCGTTACCCATGCGGCCAACAGCATGGTTGAAAATGAAAGCATTATCAAAAAAGTTTATTTTCCCAAAATTATTTTACCCCTGTCATCACTTCTGACCGGATTTATCGACTTTTTAATAAATTTAAGTCTTCTTTTCCTCTTCGCAATTGCCACCGGACATATACCTAATCTTAAAATTCTTTATCTTTTGCCGTTTTCCTTATTGGTAACGGTATTTTCTTCTGCCGGTCTCGGTTTGTTTCTGGCTTCAATTAACGTCAAATACCGGGATGTCCGTTACATCCTGCCTTTTTTTATCCAAATTCTGCTGTTTATATCTCCGGTCATCTATCCGCTTTCTATATTGTCACCTTCACATAAAATATATATGGCTTTTAATCCGATGTCGGGGGCAGTTGAGGCGGCACGGGGAATTTTTTCCGGCACTCCTCCTGATTTTTCACTTATGATTGTTTCTGCCTTCTCATCACTATTAATTCTCTTTACCGGATTTATTTATTTCTCCAAAACCGAAAGGTTTTTTGCGGATATTGTTTGATATGAAACCCATTATCGAGATTGCCAAACTGTCGAAAAAATACAGATACGGGGTCAGCGAACCGTATTATTCGCTGCGCGATTCGCTTTCAAATTGGATTACGCGTCCGGTTAAAGCCCTCCTCAGCAGCCGGAAAAGCGGTAAGGGAGAATTTTGGGCTTTGAAAGATATCAGCTTTAACGTTAAAAAGGGAGAGATCATCGGCATCATAGGCAGAAACGGCGCCGGGAAAACAACTCTTCTTAAAGTATTATCCAGAATCACGCCTCCGACAGAAGGAAAAGCTGTACTAAGAGGCAGAGTGGCCAGTCTATTGGAGGTCGGTACCGGATTCCATCCGGAACTTACAGGCAGGGAGAATATTTTCTTAAACGGTGCCATTTTGGGTATGTCACGGGTGGAAGTCAGAAAAAAGTTTGATGAAATTGTGGAATTTGCCGAAATAGAGCGGTTTCTGGATACTCCTGTCAAACGTTATTCTTCAGGCATGCATATGAGATTGGCTTTTGCCGTGGCTGCCCATTTGGAGGCGGAAATATTGCTGATTGACGAAGTATTGTCGGTCGGAGACACTGCATTCCAGCAGAAATCACTGGGTAAAATGGAAAATATTTCACGGTCAGGCAGGACTATTCTATTTGTCAGCCACAATTTGGGTATGGTCAAGAAATTATGCCAGAAGGGGATCATCATTAAAGGCGGCTACAGCAGCAAACTGACTGCTGTTGATAAACTTATCAATAGGTATCAGCAGTCCGGACAGGCTTTTTCAGCTTCAATCAGACTGGACAGACATAATCTTGAATTCATGAATTTCCGGGTTAACGGTATTTCGATCAAAGATGAACCGGAAGTCTATCCGGAAAACGCGCTCGAAATCACGGCTGAATACAAAGGGTCGGGTAACAAGTCCTATGATCTTTGCCTATCGTTTGCCTTGAGGAAAAAAGAGGATTATACCCTGATGTACTATTCCCATAATCACCTGGAAAATATCCGGCACATGACAGGAAAAAAAGGAAACATTTCTCTCCGCTTTCATCTACCTCACATTTCTCCCGGAAAATACACTCTGGAAATACAGATCTGGCTTGACGGACATTTATCGGCAGATGGTTTTGAATTAGGAGATATAGTTGTGGCCAGCAGCCCGGCATTTGCTTCAAATCAGTCTTTTGCCAAATTCCCCGCCCACCTGCTTATAGCGAGTCAATGGAGAATAAGCTGATGAAGATTCTGCTTTCCTACAGCAAATATCATTTTGATCCTTCAAAAAGTCCCCAAGTACAAAAGTATTGGTATACCTCAGCAGGAATACTGGCCAGAAGTTTATACCGTATTTTGTCAGAAATAGGAGATGTTACCTACATCGGCGGAAATGAAATTGATTCCATCAGAGGAGGAGAATTCGATTTATTTGTTGGAACTCATTATAAATTCAGAAAAATTCTTAAATTATGCCAAATTAAAAAAAGCATTCTATTCGCCGTCAACATGCATCCCTTGGAAAGAAACAGGCTCCTGCTTTCATTTTTATTAAGGGAGCGTTTGAATTTACAGGCGCTGGCCGGTTGGGATTTAATGAACTTTATGTCGATTAGACAGTCACTCAGTTCTGCTGACTATATTATCTGCGCGGGTAATATGAAAACTTTCAACTCCTATATAAAGCGGGGAATCCCGAAGAAAAAGATCAAGATGATTAATTACGGAGTTGAATACCATTCCGAAATTATCAAAAAAAAGGTTGGGGTACCTGAATTTGTCTATTCAACCTCTGAAATCGGATTACGGAAGGGATTTGACATTCTTTATTCACTTTTTACAAACCCTCGAATTACTAGTCAGGAATTTCATCTTAAAATAATGGGATTACCGACAAACGCTTTTTATGAAAAAAAACTTAAGAAATTCCTGAAGATTCTCGGAAATAAAGCAGAATATTTCGGCTGGGTTGACGCAGGCAGTCTGAAATACCGCCGGATAGTCGCAAAAAGTGATTTTTTTATATTGCCTTCTCTTGAAGAAGGCCAGGCCGGAACAGCTGTTGAAGCTATAGGAAGCGGAATAATTCCTCTACTATCCGAAAATTGCGGCATTGATTTTGCTCCCTTGGGCACTTTGGAATTGAAGACGGACTCTGAAGTAAACAGGAAAATTTTTCTGAAAGCGCTGTCAATGCCAAAGGACGAAGTCACGCGCTGGAAAATAAAGACCAAGGAGTATTACAAATTATTCCACGCTGATTTTATTAATTTCCTGGCTGAGGCTGTCCAGGGAGCGGTAAAAAACGAGTTGTATCCGAAAATAAGTGTCGTTTTGCCTATATTTAACAAAGAAAAAACTATTAAACCCTTGATTGAACTACTCGATCAAGCTTTAAGAGAGTACGGAAACAGCGAGTTGCACATTTTCTTTGACGGTTGCCGTGATAAAACAGAAGCTATCGTCCGGGATTTTTATAAAGAGAAAAAAGATTACAGGGTGACTTTTAGTGTTACACCTAATATTTTCGAAACCAAGACTAATAATTTGGGACTGAAAAAATCTACAGGAAAGTACGCAGTTGTTTTACAGGATGATAATTTTATTTTTGACAAAAACATTTTTTTTGAAGCTGTCTCTGTTATGGAAAAATCACCGAAGACGGCAATTTTAGGAGCCCTGGCCGGAGTCAATTTTTATCCCAGAGGCACAAAGGGTTTGTCCGGCAAAGGACAGATTGTTGTAAATGAGCATGAAGTCTATTGGAGACAGGATGAAAATACCAATCCTGAGTTAAAACACAGGATATTCGAGACTGATGCCTGCATGCGTGGGCCGTTGATAATAAGAAATTCGTTTCTGGAAAAATTTGGGATTCTGGATGAAGCATATGCTCCTTATTATATGGATGATATGGATTTGTGCTTTAGGGCCAAAAGCAAAGGATACAAGGTTTTTGCCTTCCTGTCGGATACCGTCAACACCTCGGGCAGCATAAGTGTTTATCAGGGTAATAATTGGAAAATTTGGGAAAAGGTTGTTAAAGAGAATCCTGACCGTTTTTATTCACGCTGGCAGCCGACGAAAATCAAAGATTTTCTTGAGCTTGAAAGAATTCCCCTCTATGAAAATTTAATGGAGAAAATTACCAGAATAACAGGATTATTTTTAATGAAAAACGGAAAAAAGTTCGGAAATAGAATATTAATATATATATATTATCTAGGCAGACAACTGATTAATTTTATCTCCTTGAATTATATATCCAGGTTTAAAAAAAATTATAAAAATGTGAGTTACTCGCAGTGCGGGGAAGACAGAATTATTCTTCATTTATTAGAGACTATCGGCTTGGATAAGCCGTTTTATGTGGACATCGGTGCTTATCATCCGTTTCATATCAGTAATACCGCCTTACTTTATGAGCTTGGATCAAGAGGAGTTAATGTCGAACCGAATCCTGATGTAAGGGGTTTGTTTCATAAATACAGATCTCAAGACATAAATATCTCTGCCGGTATTTCGGACTCCGAGGGAGTTATGATTTATTATTGTTTTAATGTTTCGACCCTTAATACCTTTTCCCAAAAAGAGGCAAGGCGAAATTTAAGGGAGGGCTATAAGCTAATCGGTAAGAAAAAGATTCCGGTGACAACTTTGAAGAAAATCATCAGGATTTACTGCCTTGGTCGGGTGCCGGACATTCTTTTTATCGATATAGAGGGCTCAGAGGTAAAATTATTAAACTCATTAAAAAATATGAAAATCAAACCCGCCATTTTATGTGTGGAAACTGCCGGATTTTCGGCAAAAGGCATAGCCAGGAAAAATATAAATCTTATCAATTCCATAACCCGTCTAGGATATAAACTTTATGCCGATACGCATCTTAACAGCATTTTTATCAACAGGAGTTTTAGAAAATGATCACTGTTGAAATGCTTGGAGGATTGGGTAACCAGCTTTTCCGTTATGCAACCGGGCGAAGCTTGGCCCAGAAGCACAAAACCGGACTGATACTTGATGTAAGTCATTATGAAAAGTACAAACTCCGTATGTTTGAGTTGGGTTGTTTTAATATCAAAGCTGAAGTACGAAATTCAACGGATATTTTCACCCGGATTGCTAGAGGTGCTTTAAAATTTTTTCCGGGACAAAAAACCTATCGGGAAAAGCATTACCATTTCGATCCCGGTTTTTTTGACCTTCCCGACGGCATATATTTAAGCGGATATTTCCAAAGTGAAAAATATTTCAGCCCTATTGCCGTGAAATTGAAGCAGGAATTAACCTTAAAAACAATAACGTATACAGCTAAAAAACTACTTAAAGAAATTGATTCAACTGATTCAGTCAGTGTGCATGTCCGCAGGGGTGATTATGTCGATAACCCCGCAACTCGAAAACTTCATGGAGTCTGTTCTTCGGAATATTTCCGCAAAGCCTTTGACCTGATTGGAAAAAAAGTGAATGAGCCACGCTATTATTTCTTTTCGGACGACATATCTTGGGTGAAGAGAAATATGAAACTGAAAGCCAAGAGTTTTTTTGTTGCCGGTAATACCGCTGTTGAAGATTTAATTCTGATGGAGAGATGTAAGCACAATATTATCGTCAACTCAACTTACGGCTGGTGGGCGGCTTGGTTGAATAAGAATCCGCAGAAAATTGTTATTGCTCCCGACAAGTGGTACCTTCAGGGTCCAAAGGATACACGAGATTTACTTCCCGAATCCTGGCTAAAGATATGAGAGAAATTCCGTTAATCAGCGTACTTATGCCAGCCCGCAACGCTCAAAAGTATCTCCCAATGGCGATAGAAAGCATACTGAATCAGACATTTTCCGACTTTGAACTTATTATTTTGGATGATGCTTCAGAAGATAAGACGTTTCAGATTGCTCAAACATCTAGAGACAAAAGGATACTCGTCAAACATTTCTCCAAAAGGCAGGGTTTGGCGAAAATACGGCAAGCCGGAGTTGATCTCTCCCGGGGAAAATTAATAGCTTTTTTGGACAGCGACGATATCAGTCTGCCTGACAGGCTTAAATTACAAGTCAAGTTTTTCGAGAGGCATAAGGATGTCTCAATCCTCGGTTCATGGACAGAGCTGATTGATGGCGATGGGAAACGTTTAAATGAAATTTGGAAACATATAACATATCCTGAATATATTAAGGCTTTTTTTTTATTCAGAAACTGTTTGACCCAGTCAACCGTGATGATGAGGAAAGAGTGCTTCAGAAAATACGGTTACAGGAATGATTATTGGCCGGCGCCTGATTTCGATCTGTGGATGCGGCTTTCCCATGAATTCAAAATCGCTAATATGCCTGTTGTTTTGAGCTATTATCGCGTAACAGATAAAAATATGACGGGAACTCACGAAAAAGATATTGAAAAGTGCACGCAAAAAATTTTTGCAGATAATTTGCGGAATTTAGGCGTAAACCCGAGCAATAATGAAGTAAAACTCCATGATTCACTGGAAAGGACGGCTGTCAGCAGACAGGCAGGTAGCATAAAAAAGCTTGAACTGTGGCTCAAAAGACTCATTACCGCCAATGCCGCCAGTAAAACGTACTATCCGGAAATATTCAGGAATGTTATTGGAGATTATTGGTTTAAGACCAGTCTATTAAATGCTGATAAAGGTTTGAACACCTGGAAAAAATACTGTAATTCATCTTTACAATATAATATCTACGGAAAATGGAAAAAAAGTGCTTTTCTGTTTATGGCCTGTGCTGTCCACAGGCCGGTGCTTGTCGATGTCAGTTCCCAATCATGGCATGATTTAATTTATGGTAAAAAAATGCCCGTTATGCGGGAGCAATGAAATCCGGTTTTTAGTGAAACCCTACAGGGGCGGCAGTATTTATGTCTGCGGGAGCTGCGGCAATGCTACGACTTATCCATTGCCGGTGGTATCTTATCTTGAGGATTCTTTTTTTGATCTACCCGCTGATGAATTTAATACCTACAGGACCTATGCCGGACAAATTACGGATTTTATTTCCGAGCATATTTCTAAAGGTTCACTTTTGGATATCGGTACAGGTGCAGGATTCTTACTTGAAGCAGCACAAAAGAGAGGATTTGCGGCAACGGGGATTGACCCGTCCGGTCCTGCTGTCTCCTTTTGCCGAACACGGAAATTAAAGGTACTCCAGGGATACTTCGAAAAGTACGCTTTTAAAAGCAGGAAGTTCAAGATAATTACCTGTTGCCATGTACTGGAACATGTGACAGAACCGGAAAAATTCATTGCTAAAATTAAGAAAATTTTAGACAGAAACGGTTATCTTTTTTTGGCTCAAACAAACTACCAGGGAACAATTCCCCATCTTTTGGGGAGGTTTTGGGAGGGATGGGTACCGCGTGAACACAGGTATCATTTCAGCCCGGAAGGAATTGAGGATTTATTACTCCGGAACGGCATGAGGATTAAAGTCCTCGACATAATACCACTGGGGTATACTGCTGTTTGGAGGAAAGGTAATGGGCCTATCATCAGAGGCAATATTTATAATTTGTTAAATTATATTATCAGTAAATTCAAGATAGGATTTCCTTTTGTAGGGGACCAGATGTATGTGCTGGCGGAGAAACTATGACTAAAGCGAGAATAATCAGAAATTATGATTTTCCGGATATATTCCGGCAAACAGAAAAATATTCCGGAATCTGGCATGGTGTTCAATTTAACGAGTCAAGCAAGACTGCCGATTATGTTTTAGTTTGTAACTCAAGCATAAAAAAATTTCCGTTAAATTGTTCCAGGGATAACATCTGGTGCATACTGCAGGAACCGCCAAACGAATATTTCAGGGATTTTCATAATCCGGACAAAGTCTATGCACGGGTATTCTGTCAGAACGCTTCATTGTCCGGGGCCCGGTACGTGTTTTCCCAGCCGGCTCTTCCCTGGCATATCAACCGCTCATATGATGAATTAGTAGAAATGAAACCGCCCCCAAAGATAAAAAACCTGTCCTTTATCACTTCCGCCAAAAAAGATTTTACCGGACAGCTGGATCGAATTACCTTCCTGAAACGGATCAGGGAAAAAATTCCTTTCGATCTATACGGCAAAGGGTTCCTCTACCTTTCCGATAAATGGAACGGACTTGCCCCTTATAAATATTCGCTGGCGATTGAAAATTATAGCGGACCCTACTATTGGAGCGAAAAACTGGCTGATTGTTTTCTTAGCTTTACCATGCCCATTTATTACGGTTGTACCAATATATTCGATTATTTTCCTAGAGAGTCGATGGTGCTTATTGATATTAATGAAAAAGATATTGATCGTAAAATTAAAGAAATTACCAAAAGTAATCTCTGGAAAAAAAACCGTGAAGCTATTGCATACTCAAGGGAGCTGATACTCAATAAATACCAATTTTTTCCCTATATGACTTCTTTTATAAAAAAATGGGAGTTGCTAAAAAGGGATAAAAAAAAGAGCCGGATTACCATACCAAATGAAAATACATTGGTAAAAAAAGCTTTGAGAAAATTCAAAAGGATAATGAAATGAAATTTTCGATTGTGGTTGCCACCTATAACCATCCCCAAATTTTGGCAGATTGTCTTAAGAATCTGGCAAGACTGAAGTTTCCGAAAGACCAATTCGAGATAATCTTTGTTGATAATAACCCGGGAAATTCCGGGAAGATTCCTTTAACGGAAAAGAGGGAAATGCCAAAATTAAAGATGGTTTTTGAGGAGACTCCCGGGTTATCAAGAAGCAGAAATAAGGGAATTAAAGAATCATCCGGCGGATATATAGCTTTTATTGATGATGATGCCCTTATAGAAGAAAATTATCTCTCGGTTGCTCAAAAAGCTATAAGAAATCATCCGGAAATTTCAATTTTCGGAGGGCCGATCTATCCCTATTACTTAGATGATAAACCCGGGTGGTTCAAGGATGAATATGAAGCCAGGAATTGGGGAGAGAAAGAACGGATATTGGAGAGAGGGGAAACATTTTCAGGTTCAAATATGATTATCAAGAGAGAATTATTTGCTCGTTTTGGAAAATTCAGGACGTCCTTAGGTATGAATGCACAATTTTTGATTTTGGGTGAGGAGACGGACTTTTTTACGCGTCTTAAAAAAAAGGGAATAGAATTACTTTACGTTCCGGATATGAAAGTAAACCATCTGGTTCAAAGGGATAAAATGACTGTGACTTATCAACTCAAAAGGGCATACGTTGCGGGGTCATCACAGTTTGTTAATCTTGAAGATAATCCCGCCCTGGCTCTCTTTTCTTTTTTCAAATATGCCGGAGGATGGATTGTTTTTTCTTTTTGGGCACTGCTTAAAATATTTAGTCATAAAAATCTGAAACAGTGGCTGGTAGAGGAATGGAGCCCGGTTTTATTTGCGACAGGATTTCTCATAAGATCCGTCGGCATAAAAATAAAGGTTAAAAGATAAATGAAAATCGCTTTTATCGACAGCTATTACTCCCGATTTTTAACTCACTTTTACAGGGAACATCCTGAAAATGCAAGCTTGTCATATGATAAACATTTGCGACTTTTATTGGACCAATTTTTCGGCACATCTGATTATTATTCCTATAATCTGCAAAAACAGGGGTTTGAGGCAAGAGACTATATTGTGAATGACACAATTCTGCAGAGAAAATGGGCGGTAGAAAACGGACTTAAAGTCTCTCGTGCCGGAATTTCCAAAAAGATGATTTCTTTACCGTACTTCTACCGTTTTTGGGGACGTCCCCTCTGGATGCAGCAGATAATTCTGGCACAAATCAGGAAATATGCTCCGGATATTGTTTATTGTCAGGATATGTCAATTCTTGAGCCTGAAACACTTAGAGAGATAAAAAATTACACCAAACTGGCAATTGCTCAAATAGCGTCTCCCATACCACCCGATAAATATTTTAAACATTTTGATCTGGTAATTACTTCATTTCCCCATTTTGTTCCGTATTTCCGGAAGATGGGGATGCGCTGTGAATATTTGAAACTGGCTTTCGAGAGCAGGATCTTGAAAAAGACAGGCGAACTCCCGAGAGATTTGCCGCTTGTTTTTGTCGGCTCAATCACCCCTTACCACCGGCAAGGCACTCGAATGCTTGAGGAGCTGGCCCGGTCAGTCGGGCTTGATTTTTGGGGACAATTTAACATGCCGCTCAGCCCTTTTTCTCCTCTCAAAAAAGTCTATAGGGGAGAAGCCTGGGGTTTATCGATGTACCGGATACTCTCCCGGGCAAAAATAGTCATTAACAGGCATATCGAAACGGCCGGTGATTATGCCAATAATATGCGGCTGTTTGAAGCAACCGGCATGGGGGCAATGCTTATCACGGATGATAAGAAGAATCTTAGTGAATTGTTCCGCACAGGGAGCGACATAGAAATATATTCATCAGTGAAAGAGAGTATAGAAAAGGTAAAGTATTATCTTTCCCATGACAAGGAAAGAGAGTTAATGGCCAAAGCAGGCAAAAAGCGAACCCTCAAAGACCATAATTATCAGTTAAGGATGGAGGAACTTGCCGGGATACTGGCATCATATTTATGAAAAAGGATAACCGCAACTATCAGTACAGTCCGAATTCAAAATCCCATAGATTAGAATATCCTTTGATTTTCGATCTTATTAAAAACAGATCCAGCGTTATTGATCTTGGTTGCGGAGACGGATCATTACTTTCTCTTTTATCTGACAAAGGCATTAAAGGGATTGGTCTTGATGTCAGTAAAAGCGCGGTAGCGGCCGCCGGGAAGAAAGGGTTATCAGCTATTGAGGGAAGAATTGACAGCAAATTACCGTATAGCGATAAAAGTTTTGATTATGCCATCTGCAATGTAACATTGCAGATGGTGGCATATCCGGAAATTCTTCTGTCTGAAATGAGGAGGATTGCCAAAAAACAGATAGTATCCTTTCCTAATTTCGCTTTTATCTTCAACAGATTTGACCTTCTCGTTAACGGCAGAATGCCGAGAGTTATGATTCCCGGGTTTGATTGGTATTCTACGGGACATATTCATCAGCTGTCGGTCAGGGATTTTGCAAATTTTGCTAAGATGCTGAAATTCAGAATTCTAAACAGGTTTTTTCTTTATCCAAAAAATAAGCATTTTTCGAAAAAACTGAGACTGTTTCCGAATTTACTGGCAGTTGAGGCTTTGTATCTGATGGAGGCTTATGAATAAGCGAATTCAAACACTCTTTTTCCTGTCAGTCTTCTTGACAGTACTTGCATGGATTTTTATAACTCCGATATGGCATTTTCCTGATGAACAGGCACATTTCGGTCAGGTCGCTTTTATGGCACAAAAATGGAGAAGACCGCAGGGAGCCGAAAAGGATCTGACAGAAGAAATATACCTGTCAGAAAAATATTTGGGAACGGAAAGGGATAATCTCGGTAATAACCGTTTTACTTTCCATCCGGAATACCGCCTTGAATATACGGATCAATTGACCGGCAAATACGAAAAAACAATCAGTAATTTCAGGTTTACTGATACCGGAAAAAATTTTGTCCATCAGGAGGCTGCCCGTTATCCGCCCTTTTATTACCTGGGAGGAGCTCTGGTTTATAAAATTTACGGGAAAGCCGATCTCTTCACCAGGGTCTTTATGGTCAGATTTCTTTCCGCCGGTTTTTTACTTCTGAATATTTATTATATTTTCAAAATCGGAAAACTTTTGTTTCCCGCGGACAAAATATCTCAATTGACACTCACGCTGCTTTCGGCATTCCAGCCGATGATGGTTTTTTCAAATGTGGGAGTTAACAGCGATTCTTTGGGAAATCTGTTAATGACACTTTTTTTGTATTATGCAGCTTTGATAATAAAGACGGGTTGGTCTGTATCAGGAATTCTGAAGATCAGCGGTTGCCTGATTCTCGGCATCTATACCAAACCACAATTTATGGTAATGTTACCGCTTCTGGTAATATTGTTAGTTTTCCTAGCTGTTCGCGATATGCGAGGAAAAATAAGAATTTTATTTATACTGATGAGTTTTATCTTGCTTTATTTAGCTGTCATTCTCTTTATCAGTCTTAAACTTTCCACTTTACCCTTGGTTAAAGAAGTTGCAGCTAATTTCAACTGGCCGAGCTTTTTAAAATTTACCAAAGAATATACTTTATCCCATACTTACAGGGAAGTATTGCCGTGGTATTGGGGCATTTTTAATTGGTTGGGAGTGACTTATCCGAGAATAGTCCACCGCATAATAAACAGAGTATTGGCATTATCAATAGCCGGTTTTGTGGTGTACGTGATATCCCTCTGCCGTCATAAAAAATTGGCTGCACCGCCGGTGCAAATGTTGTTTTTTTATCTGATGGCTTTTTTCATTTTCGCTTTTTCAGTTTTCCTCTATGACTGGTATTCGTGGCAAAAAAGTTCATATGTTCTGGGTATACAGGGAAGATATTTTTTTCCGTTTATTCCTGTCCAGATGGCTGTGGTCTTAATCGGTTGGAGCCACTTGTTCTCATTCAGAAAAAAATGGATGATTTGGAGCCGTTATTTTTTGTCGGTAGCGATGATTTTATTAAATTTTATAGCTCTGGCGACTGTCGCTTCCAGTTATTACAGTCTGTCTGATGTAAGGACTTTTATCATTCAGGCCAGCCAGTATAAACCATTTTTTACCAAAGGGTTTTTATTGGCGCTTGTTTTGCTTACCCAGTTTATCTTTATAACCGGATTTTTGTTACAATATTTTAAATATACTCATGAGCAAACTCAAAAAAATAAGTAAAATTAAAATATTGCTCCTGGGAATATTAATCCTGGCTTTTATCTTCCGTTTTTACCGCCTTTTCGACTGGTTTTCCTTCGGCATGGACCAGGAATACGAGGCATTTCTGGTTAAAAATATTGTGACAGGCAGGCATTTTCCCTTAATCGGTGTCAACGCAGCTGACACAGGCCTCTATTTGGGACCTTTTTTTATTTATCTGGCAGTCATTCCGTACCTCTTATTTCAGGGAAACCTCTTAAGTTTTGCCTTTTTTTCTTCAGCTTTAGGTGTCGCGACCACCCTGGTAATTTTTTTGGCAGTCAGGGTAATGTTTAACCGCAGATCCGCGCTTCTGGCCTCCTTTTTCTATGCTGTTTCCTTTCTGGCGTCCTTTTATGACCGCCAATTCTGGAATCCTTCCCTTGTTCCTTTAGTCTCCGTCCTGATTGTTTATTTTCTGTACAGGTCGATTACCCACAGGAAGAAATTCCTCCCTCTGGCAGCCCTTGTTTTCGGGATAGGCATTCAAAGCCATTTGGCAGTCTGGATTTTTTCTCCTTTGTTTCTTTACGTCATATTAAAATACCGGGAAAAATTCGGTAAAAAAATTATTCTGTGGACAGTAGCTATTTTTTTAATCCTGCAGCTTCCTCTGGCCTTATTCGATTTACGGCATAATTTTACCAATCTGCGGGCAATCGCCGCTTTGGTGGAAGGAAAAAACCGAAATCTAAATCCGTCAACACTGCCCCAAAGATGGGGTTTATTACTCAATACCGTGGGACGCTATTTATGGCTACCTCCCCAACCTGATTTGTTCTTGGAGACCGGGCAATGCCGTGAACTTACTTCTTTCCGTAAATCTGCCTATCCGGAAATCATTATTTTGAGTTTGGCCGGTTTAGGTGTTTTTATATCTATAATAAAAACCGGAAGACCGCGCACGGGTTCCCTGGCCTATGGATTTATAGCAAGCGTCGTCCTGCTTTCTGTTTTGGCGATAACCTTCTATCCCAGGACTTTCTCGGAGTATTATTTGCTTTTTCTTTTTCCTTTTTTAGCCATTATTTTAGGTATAATTTCCGATTTCTTTTTCCGGCATGAAGAATGGATTTATTTAGGCGCAACTTTTTGCTTCCTGTTTTTGATGCTTAATCTGATCACCTTATTCACGGCATACTCAAGCTATTCTTTCAACAAAAAAATGGCTGTTTTAAAATACTCAAAAATTTATGTTGGGGAAGGATATTATTCCCTGGAGGCCCTTGGCGAATGCCCGAGGTTTGCCGGCTGGCGCTATCTTTATGAGCATTTTGTCGGGAAACCTGTTCATTCCTATATGGACAGTTACTATGACTGGCTCTATTATGACAGGAAAAGCGGACCTGTTGACAGGCTGGTCCTTCTGTCAATGATCGACCGTAGGATTCCCGGAGACCTCCTGGCTAAATGGCAGGAAGCAAAATTGCGTTTTTTGACGGAATATAAGATTCAGGCAGAAAAGACGTTGGAGAATATTCAAGTCTATATCCTGTCCCCCAAAAAGTGAAAAATAACAAATTTTTACCTCTGGCTATTCCGGATTTATCAGGCAATGAAGAAAAATACCTTAACAGTTGCCTTAAATCTTCCTGGATTTCTTCCAAGGGTATTTTTATTGACCGCTTCGAAAAGAAATTCGCTGAATTTACCGGCACAAAATACGCCATCTCCACGTCTAACGGTACCACAGCTTTGCATTTGGTTTTGTCAGCTTTAGGTTGCGGGCCGGGTGATGAAGTAATTGTGCCGGATTTGACTTTTATGGCGACGGCCAATGCGGTGACCTATACCGGGGCAAAGCCTGTTTTGGCTGACGTCAAGAGGGATAGCTGGAGTATTAATATTGGGGAAATCAGGAGAAAAATAAGCGGGCGGACGAGGGGCATAATTGCTGTTCATTTGTACGGTAATCCGGCAGATATGGAAGAGATTCTGCAAATAGCCGGGGAACATAATTTATGGGTAATTGAAGATGCGGCCGAAGCGCATGGAGCCGGAATAAAAATAGCTGGCCGGTGGAAAAAGGTTGGCAGCATAGGCATAGCCGGTATATTCAGCTTTTACGGCAACAAAATCATAACCTGCGGCGAAGGGGGCATGGTGACAACCGGCAACCGTGATCTGGCTGAAAAGATGAAAATATTGCGCGATCACGGTCAGGACCCTTTAAAAAGATACTATCATCCTGTTGTCGGCTATAATTACCGATTGACCAATATGCAGGCCGCTATAGGACTGGCTCAATTGGAAAGAATTAACCATTTTCTTAAAGCCAAAGAAAAAATTGCCGCAGGCTATAGACAGAAGTTGGAAAGGGTGAGGGGCTTGAAATTCCAGGAGCAAAATCCCGGGAAAAAAAGCGTCTGTTGGTTGTTTTCCATGACTATAGAGCCGCCTTATAAGCTGACCAGGGACCAACTGATGGCAGTCTTTGAGAAAAACGCTGTAGAATGCCGCCCTTTTTTCCATCCCCTGCATACCATGCCGCCTTACCATGAAAAAAAGGCTTATAAGGAAGCGGAATTTTTGGCCGGACACGGGATCAATCTGCCTTCATTTGTGACAATTACAGACAGTCAGATTGAGCGGGTTACGGAAATAATCAAACATTATGCGTCAAATTAAAAATCAGTATTTGCTGCCGTTTCTGATTCTTCTGTATTCGGCCACGGCGCGCAATACCTATGCCGTTTTTATGGGTAATTTCCTGTCAGCTTTTTTTGCCTTCGTTTTTACCGTACTTTTGGTCAGAAATTTATCTGTAGCCGACTTCGGCTATTTTTCCGCATTCATTTCCCTAATGATATTGGTTTCGGACTTATCTGATATCGGTATCGGTTCATCATTATCTTCATTTCTGCCGCTGATGGAATCTAAACCGGACAGACTGCAGAGCTTTTTGAAAACATCTTTTATTTTACAGTTAAGTATAAGTGTTTTTGTTTTGTTTACCCTGATGATTTCAGCTCCCTGGATTTCCCAAATTCTTTTCCATAGCCAGCTTTTCGTTTTGCATGTCAGGCTGATAGGTTTGGCTATTGCCGCGACCATTATGTCCAATTTCGCCCTTTATACCCTTATTGCCAGGCAAAAATTTATGCATAACGCGCTGTTAACGGCTGTCGGCGGAGTGGTGAGACTGCTTCTTTTATTAATTCTGATCTCCGTTTTTTCTGTCACCTTATTAAAAACAGTCAAGCTGCAGCTCTTCTCCCAGTTACTTTTGGTAAGTTTTGCCTATTTATTGGTCAAATTTAATTTCCTGAAAGCCAAAACGGCTCCTGGGGATTTAAAAAAACTGCTCTCTTTCACAGTTTATTTGGGCATTGCCAGGGGATTAACGGCTTTGTCTTCCCGGCTGGATGTGCTGATGATAATATCTTTAAAGAATGCCACCGAAGCCGGAATTTACGCCATTGCCGCCAGAGTAATCTCCATTTATCCGCTTCTTTCCGGCAGTTTTTCAGCTGTACTTGCCCCCAAACTATCTAAAATAAAAAACAAGGGGGAACTGAAAAAATTTCTCATAAAAATTATCCTGGCGACAGGCGTTTTGACTTTATCCGCTTTGTTTATGATAGTTGTTTCAGAGTCATTTATTACCGTTCTTTTCGGAGAAAAAGCGGCAGGGGCTGTACCGGTTTTCCGCCTGCTTTTAATCAGTATGCTGTTTTTTGTCGCTTCGGTCCCGGCCGTATCCCTGTCTATTTATTATCTTAAAAAACCGCAGATTCTGACAATCAATGCCGTACTGCAGTTATTTATTGTCTTTTTCGGCAACCTTTATTTTATTCCCCGTTACGGCAGTTTCGGTGCTGCCTATTCACTAATTTTGTCTTATTCAATAACTTTAGTATTAACCTCAATCATGGCTTACCGTCAGCTTCTAAGACATCATGTCTAAAAATAAGATAACTGTTCATACTATTGTAAAAAATGATGACAGATTTATCTGGTACAGCCTGTCTTCAATTCTGCCGTATGCCGACGAAGTTTTTGTCTGTGATACGGGTTCAACAGATCAGACTTATAAAATTATTAAAACTTTTGACAATCCCAAAATAATTCTGGAAAGTAAAAAATCCCAAAATAGGGAGGATATCACTAGATTAAGGCAGGAACAGTTGAAAAATACCCAAGGCGGTTTTATCTGGCTGGTGGACGGTGACGAAATCTATCCACGGACAACGGCTCAGGAAATAAGAGAACTTGTGGACAGGCAGGGTAGAGGGCAGATAGAAGGAATAGTAGTGAGAAGACATGATCTTTTGGGTGATGTTTTCCATTACCAGGATGATAGTGCTGGTTATTACAGACTGTTCGGCCAAAAGGGGCATTTTGCTTTAAGACTGATCAATCTTGATCAATTGCCGGGCCTTCATCTTTCGGGAACCTATCCTTTGGAGGGATATTACGACAGATTTAA
>Ga0209542_10000538_pt1 | contig 91306 bp, 92 predicted proteins | sample RifCSPhighO2_01_FD_184028 | JGI IMG/M metagenome (GOLD analysis project Ga0209542, IMG submission 184028) | Soil microbial communities from Rifle, Colorado - Rifle CSP2_plank highO2_0.1 (SPAdes) (version 2) | ecosystem: Environmental > Terrestrial > Deep subsurface > Rock core/Sediment ...
CGCCTGCCGATACAAGTGTGTATTCCATAACAGTCGGTGAAGAGCAGCCGGGCTTTCGGTTCTGGGGCAACAAATACAGCGCCCTGATAATTCTCCCGTTCATTGCAATACCGTTACTATTTTACCGCATGCTGCGAAAGAAAGATGACCTGGTTTCCCCAATACTTCTCTTTTGGATACTTCTCACAATGGTCATGGCCTACACCAAGCTCAAGTTCACTTTCTATTTTGGAATACCAGTAGCAATTTCTGCAGGGATTGTCCTGAATGAATTTCTTGAGTTTATGGGGCCAAAGCACAGTTTTGAAAAGAAAACAATCGCTTTCAGCCTGGGTTTTATGTTTCTTATAGGGATAGCTGCGGGCATGTTTTTTGTCCCGCAGAACGTTCCGCATATAGAGGACACATCAACCGGGTGGAAGGAGGCCGTATACTGGATAGAGGCCAACACACCAAAGGATGCCAAAATGTTCAATTGGTGGGATGAGGGGCATTGGATTTCATTCATCGGTGAAAGAAATGTGCTGACTGACAATAGGAACATGTCCTTGCCTTCAAATGCCGGGGTTGCAAAGTTTCTCCTCGCAAATTCGGAGGAAGAATCCACCGCAATCGTGAAAAAGTACGGCTCGGATTATGCAATAGTGAGCGAAGACCTTGTCGGGAAAATGAACTCCCTTGGCTTATATGCATTTGGCACAAGCGACCCAAGGATTGACGATTATTTTTCGCAGCAAATCAAATGTTCCAAATCAACCGACCAGCTTTCAAAGCAAATCACCTACCGTTGCGGCAACAATGCCCTCTCCGAGGTCCAGTTCTTGGCCCTTCCGGGCAAATGGGTCGCCGAGCCAAATCAGGTAATAGATCAGACACAGAGGGCGTTTGTTTACAGGGGACCGTCCAACGACTCAATATTCATAATGAACAAGGCCGCCAATGACGCCTTCGTCACGAAAATATTCTTTGACTCAGACAACATCAAGAATTTCGACCTCGTATATTCAAACAAGCAGATAAGAATCTTAAGGGTAAAGTAAATCGGGGTGTCCCATCTTGCAGCTAGCTTTGTCCATGGCAACCATTTTTTTGGCATCATTCATTCTCACATACCTGGTTTTGCCCTCGCTCATAAAAAAAATGTCGGCGCGCGGCCTCACAGGCAGGGACATGAACAAGCTTGGCAACAAGCCGGAAGTTGCAGAGCTTGGCGGCATAGGCCCGATGCTTGGCATATCCTTTGGCGTAATAATCGCAATCTTCATCGCCACATACCTCAATATTCTCACAATCAACCTGACAATACTTCTCGCATCCTTTCTCACTATTTTCCTCGTTTGCTTCATTGGCGTAATCGACGACATAATTGGCTGGAAAAAGGGAATAAGGCAGTGGCAGCATGCGCTCTTTCCTGTCTTTGCCGCGCTTCCGCTGATGGCGGTCAACGCAGGAACCGATTTCCTTGTCCTTCCATTCATCGGCCCTGTTTCCATAGGGATATTTTACTCATTGCTCCTTGTTCCGCTAGGCATCACCGGTGCGAGCAACGCCTTCAATATGCTAGCCGGCTTTAACGGGCTGGAAGCAGGCCTTGGCGCCATAATAATTACAACACTCACCGCAATCGCATTCATAACAAATAGGCCGGAGGCCGCAATACTTGGCATTGCAATCCTTGCCTCGCTGCTCGCGTTCCTTCGCTACAACTGGTTCCCTGCAAAAGTGTTTGGCGGGGATTCCCTAACTCTCATGATAGGCGCGAGCGTTGCAACAATTTCCATAATCGGCAACATGGAAAAAATCGGCATCTCCCTAATAGCGCTTCACTGGGTGGAACTTGCATTCAAAGCTCGCCATAGGTTCCAGAGCGAATCATTCGGCATTCCCCAAAAGGACGGGCGCCTTGCGCCTGACCCTCGCGGCGGCTCGCTTACGCATTTTCTGCTTCGCTGGAAAATGATGGGCGAAAAAGAGCTTGTGTTCACATTGCTCGGTGCGCAGGCTGCAATCTCACTGGCAGTTTTCGGGATGTTCTACTTTAGGCTCTTTTAGGGCTTCCCGCTTGCCTGCCGGACAAATCCGTATTTGCGCCTTTCTATTTCAAAATCAAATATCCCTATTGTATTGAGTATGTTCGTGAACAATATCACGAGGAAAACTATCTGCATAAGCTCTCCCACATGCGGATTGTCTATTCCAACGCTTAGGGGATATGTTGCAAGCACGGCCGCCGCAAGCCCTCTTGCCATCATTGAGCGTATCGCCCTCTTGTCAACTTCAAACTTTTTGCTAACCCTTGCAAGCACTTCAACGCCTATATATCTTGCAAGGTAAATTGCAATCGTGATTGCGAGGGCAACGGCAAGAATCCCGATGGTCATCGAGGCCATGTCAAATATTATTCCGAGGTAGAGAAAAAAGAACGTGGTCACAAAAAGCGATATCTCTTTTTGGAAAAGCGTGATGTTGGAATCGAGTTCCACATCGGGCATTCGCAGAATTCCTCCTATGTCCTTGGCATTCCCCAGCACAATCCCAAAAACAAGCGCGGATGTTATCCCGTTTCCGCCCAAGAATTCCGTTGCTGAATACAAAAAGAACACCGTTGCAAGCGTGAGCACGTAATCATACTCCCTTGTTGAGGGAAAATCGCGCATGACCTTGAGCCAGAGAACGCCGAATACCAGCCCGAGAAGCGCCGCAATAGAAAAGGCCGCAAGAATGTTTTGCGAAACTATCTGGATGCTCACATTCTGCGCAATTATTATCTGCGCAACCGCAATCGTGGCAATTATGGTAATTGCATCATTGAATGCTGTTTCGAGCGTGAGAAGCGTTTGGGTCTCTTCTGAAACCATGATGCTGCGGGCGAGCGGCACAACAATTGCCGAGCTGGTTTCGCCAAGCAGGCACCCTACAAGTATTGCGAACAAAAGGTCCCATCCAAAAAACACGAGTACGGTTGTTACAAGGGCCGTTGTTATTAGAAAAATCAGCACGGTAAAGAGCGTGCTTTTCGGCAGCTCCTGGAGCACCCTGTAAAAATTGAGCTGCAGCGCGCCTTCAAATATTATCATCACAAGCGCGAGCGATGCGAAAAATGGCGTGACGCCGCGAAGAAAGGTTACCGAATCCGTTCCAAGCAGGTTGAATACCGGCCCGACCAAAAGCCCGATAACCATTAGCAGGACAAAATCCGAAAAGCGCGTTTTTTTGAAGAACACGCCGCCAAGAAAGCCGGCAAATGCCGTGAGGGCAATGAAAAGGAAAACTGTGAGTACGTCCGCCATCCAGACCAGAAATGCACAATGTTTTATTTAAAACAACCGTTGCGCCGGTTTGGCAAACTCCGAGTTTGCAAAACCATCGTAAGAGGGCTGGGTTTGCAGGCCGGATTTCTAAAAGAAAATATTATTAGGCTCCTAATTACTATTTACCTGGCTTTCATGATTCCTCGCGGTCAGAATACACCTAGAAGCGCTGCTGCATATAACCTGGAATCGCGTCGCCTTTCCAGAAAAAAGCCGGTTCAACGGATAATGCAAAGGTTAAAATCTAAAAGGCCGTTTGTAATCGGGCTTGGCAAAAATCAATCTCCTGCTTTATCAAGAGTTATGGCAAAACAGCGTGCCTTTTTGCGGTGGCTTAGCACTTTGGAGCGCGCTTCAGTTTCAAGGCCTTTGGACAAAAGAAAAAGAATATTAAAGCAGGCAAGGCAACTGGACAACGAATATTTCAATGCCACCGGCTTTTGGAGAACTGAAAATTTTGCGAGAGCGAGCAAAGTTTTGTCAAAGCTCCCAGTAGCAAGAAAATAAATGAAAAAGAAAAAGTGATTAGCAGCGTATAAGCCGCTCCGTTCAAAGAACAGTGCGGACGACATCGCTGGCAGGCTTAACTTCCGGGTTCGGAATGAGACCGGGTGTGACCCTGCCGCTATGACCGCTAATCAGTATTACTTAATTATTGGAAGGTTTTTAAGGCTTGGGGTATCGTTCTGAAACATGAAAATGGCTTGTTTTACTGGTTCTATGATTGAACATTGAACCTACTAATCTATGCCCCTTTAATTTTTCTTTTCTATTTTCTACTAACTTTGGATAAACGAATTCACTTCGCTCCCTTGCAACTAATGTAATCCTGTCCCCGCTGAAAAAACGCCTAGAATCATGAATCCTATCCATTGACATGTGCTCATGGACTAATTTATCGACCTGTGGTTTTGGGCGTTGCCGCGGCATATTTACTCTTCCTTTGCGCCCTTTTTCTTGGAAACTTTCTTTGCCGTTCCCTTCGGTGCATTGATTTCGCGAATCATCTTCGCAGCCTTGCGAAGTCCTTTCTTTAGAAGCTCCTCATTTTTAGCGCCCGCGCAAATAAGCTTCCCGTTTTTGAACAAGAGAAGCGTTAGCTTTGGGTCGTGAATTCTAAGAATCGCACCAGGGAACTGCTCTGGTTCGTACTCAACGTTATCTGATTCCATTGCAGTCTTGAACAAATCAAGAGTCATCTTAAGGTTTGCAGTTGTTACAAGGTTGACAACCGTGTAATCAGCGTTCTTCTGGACCTTCACGCTCTTTTGTATTTCGTGAATCATCTTCGATGCCTTATATATCGCCATCGGTATTTGCGATTCAGAGCTCGCTCCTGAGCAGATGACTTTTCCGTTCTTGAAAAGAAGCATTGAAACTTTCGGCTCTTTAAGTTTTAATATCGCTCCCGGAAACTGTTCGGGCTCGTATTCGACATTAGGAATGGAGATTGCAAGATTGTAAAGGTCTATTGTGGTATTGAGATTGGCCGATGCCACGATGTTGACGATTGTATACTGCATTTTTTCAAACCCCCGAAATGAGAACTGGTTATATATAAGCCCTTTAAAAACCTTTAAAAACCCCCTTTTTAAATCCAAGAAACGCCTTATATTGCCAAAATTCGGTTATTTGCCGTGTAATTGGCTTTTGGGCGGCGCCTCTGAGTGCCTTTCAGTGTAGTATTTTAAACGTTTCCCATTGCAATTGGTAATAGTTCTATTTTCATTTGGTTAGTGATTACCATGGCAAACAAGGCAGCAAAAGGATGGAGAGCAAAAACCCGCCACAAGATTAGCGGCAAGGGCTCTAAAGTTACCGTAAACCAGCTTCTTAAGGAAATTCCAGTGGGCTCTAAAGTTGACATAAAAATAAAGGGTTCCATGCAGAACAATGGAATGCCTTTTCGCAGATACCACGGCATGACAGGAACGGTTGTTGGAAAGCAGGGAACCGCATTCAAGATAGCGCTCTACAATGGCAACCAGCCAGTTGAGCTTTTGATAGGGCCGGCACACCTCACAGTTTCAAAAGGCTCAGGCCCAGTTGAATCCGCTGTGCATGTTCATGCTCACAAAAAAGCCGAAGAGAAGGTGGCCGCATGATTGGAAAGAAAGTAATCTCATCGCAGAACTCGCCGCTATTCGAAGTTAAAGAAGTCCTCTCAGAGCGCAACAAGGACGGCGAACTCACCTACGAGCAGCAGCACGCACTTGATTATTCAAAAAAATTCACCAAGGTCACGCCTGCAAAGGGCGAAAAGCTACTTAAGGAACTTCGCGAAATAGAAGGCCTTGATGAGGACTTCATAACCAAGGCAATCGACATATTGCCAATCGACATGGAGACTGCCCGCCTGATTTCATACAAGGGCAGCGCAATAACAGACGACAAAATAAAGCAGGTCGTAGAACTAACCTCCAAATACGCAAAAATTTAATTCTTAAGGGAGGGTCCAGCCATGAAGGTCGAAGAAAAAGCACTAGTCCTTGATTTCCTGCCCCGCGGCCGCAGCTCGGATTACAAGACAGAGCCGCTTGCACAGCTTCTGGGCAAGGAATTTTTCACGCTTCTTGAAGTGGTTGCACGCGCAGGCATTGAGCTAAAATCCCTTGATGAAGTATATGTCGGAAAGGACGATAGGCCCGCAATCGATTACATAAAGCGAAGGATTGCGCACAAGGACCTTACGAACAATTCCCTTAACGAACTTGACAGGGCAATAGAAAAAATCATTGCGGAGAACGAGGCGCGCTTTGTCGAGTTTTACAACACCTCACGAAGCATCACAATAAAGAGGCACCAGCTAGAGCTTCTTTCGGGAATGGGCAAAAAGCACATGCTGCAGGTGCTCGCAGAGCGCGAGAAGAAACCCTTCGCCTCATTTAAGGATTTGCGCGAAAGGGTTAGCGGGCTTCCGGACCCTGTAAAATCCATAGTTGGCAGAATAATTGAAGAGCTTGAAACCGATGATGGAAAGCACTACATATTCGTTCGCCCGCCCTCAAAGGAGAGGGAGTTCAGGCCGAGAAGGTTCTGAACTTATGTGCAAGTGCAAAAACGGCGCATTTCCATTTGCCAAATCCAACATGTGACTGCTTATGACACTTCTCTTTGAGCTGCAGGGCCTGATGTTTGAGCACCGGTTCAGGCCAAACCACGCAATGGGGCAGAACTTTATCATCAGCGAATCGCTTCTGAACCGGATGATAGAGGTCGCTGAGCTGAAAAAAACCGACATCGTTCTTGAAATCGGCTGCGGCACAGGTTTTCTCACGCGCAAGCTTTTGGAGCACTGCAAGGTCGTGGGCTTTGAGAAGGATGAAAAAATGGTTGAAATTCTAAAGAAAAATTTCGGCGAAAACAAAAACTTCACGCTCATTGAAGAAGATTTTCTTTCATCAAAGCCGCCCAAGTTCAACAAAATTGTTTCGCTTCCGCCCTATGGCATCTCAACCGACCTTGCAATAAGCGTCTTCCATCACGCCCCGCAAAAGGCGGTTCTAGTGCTGCAAAAAGAATTCGTAGAAAAGCTCACAGCAGAGCCCGGGTTTTGGGACTACAATTATGTTTCCGTTCTCACTTCTCTTCGCTACACCCCTTCAACTCCTATAAGAAATCTGCAGCCGCGGTGCTTTTACCCATCTCCAGATTCATTCTCCTCGCTTGTGGTTCTTGATGCCAAAAAAAAGCAGCCAAAAATTAAGAACGAAGACGATTTTGTGTACTTTCTCAAAACAGTTTTCCGATACAAGAACAAGAACCTCTCAAACGCGATAAGAAATGCCGTTCCAGACATTGCAAAGCGCATGAAAATACACAAAGAAAAGGCGCTTGAAACCGTTCTCACAAGCGGCCTAGCTGAGGACAAGGTGAGCGTAATAGAGCCTGAAATATTTGCGGAAATCTTCACGAGAATTTCTCAATAATAATTTTGCCAAATTCCACAACCTGGCGCTCCATTGCTATTGCATATGCCGCAGATAGCTTCTCTTCGTTTTCTGCAAAAATCTCATAAAGAAGCTGCCCCTTGCTCGCTTTCGAACCAGGTTCGACATTTAGCATAACTCCCGCCTTGGGGTTTGCAGGCGCGCCTGCAGTGCGCGCGATTTTATTCAGCAAGCCCACATTGATGATGCTTATTACCCCGGTCTGAGACGCAAAAACCTGCCTTTTGAACTGCGCTGGCGTGATTTGCTCTGAAGAAGTAATTTTCCCATCCTGCGCCCTTATGATTTCCTTCATCTTTTCAAGCGCTTTTCCGGATTTCAAAAGCCAGTAGGCCTTGTCAAATCCCTTTCCTTTTGGAACATCCCCAACAAGCTCAAGAAGCGCCCCGGAAAGTTCAATTGATTTTTGCGCGAGATTGTCAAAGAATTTTCCCTCAAGCACCTGCAGCGCGTACTTGGCCTCTAGCGCCGGGCCAAATGCCCTGCCGCTTGGCTCCGAGCCGTTAGTGAGTAGCACCTCTACTTTGATTCCGAGCTTTTTCCCGACTTCAACAAACTTTAGCGCCATCCCCTCTGCAACTTCGCGAGATTTTATCTTCACAAATGACCCGACCGGAATATCAATTACGACAAACTTTGCCCCCACGCTCGCCTTCTTTGCCATTACGCTTGCAATGACCTGCCCTTCCGGGTCAAGCGAGAGCGGGTGCTCGATTTTGATTATCTTATCATCTGCGGGAGCGAGTTCGACCGCGCCGCCCCACACAATGCACGCATTCGTTTTCTGCACAACTTCCCTAATCCTATCAAGCGAGAGCGAAACATCCGCAAGCACTTCCATTGCATCCGCGGTTCCAGATGATGATGTAATCGCGCGTGAAGAGGTTTTTGGCATCAGATACCCAGCCGCAGCAATTATGGGGACAATAACCATTGTCGCCCTCCCATTTGTGCCGCCAACCGAGTGCTTGTCAACAACAATGCTTTTGGAGAACTCGATTTTTTTCCCGTTTTCTATCAGTGCCTTTGTCATGGAAACGGTTTCGTCAAGGTCAAGCCCTCTCATGTACACCGCAGATACAAATGCAGCGGATTCAATTTCGCTCAGGCTGTTTGAAGCGATGTCCTCTACAATCTGCTTTATTTCCTCCGGGAACAGCTTTATTCCATCCATTTTTTTCTTTATGAATTCAATGCTCTTGGGCTTTGCCGATGCCCTTGCCGTAATCATGTCGCCTTTTTTGACACCTAAAAGCGTGCACACTTCCTTGAAAAGCCCGACTTCGTCCTCGCGCACAATAGAATCTGTGATATCCACAACAACATTTACGGAACTTTTGTTCGAGGGGTTTGTGATTTGCGCGCGGTCCATTGGGAAAAGCCCGAGCTCGCGCGCATCCTTCTCGTGAAATATTGCGATAAGTTTTCCTGCCGCAAGGTCAACTTCTGCTACCCGCAGTTCCTGGCTGTACCCGTTTGAATTTGGCATTGTAAGGAATAACCCGCCCGACTTTTTAAATCATTCCCTGATGCTAAGCGACATCGCCCACTCCATTGCGGCAAGCGAAAAAATCAGCGCCATTTCCTCTTTTCCAAGACGCCTCTCAGCCTTCTGGAAAAGCGGCTCCTCCTCATCTGGCCATTTCCTAAATGTTATTGTGCACGCGGCCCTCTCCGCAATTGTAACCTTCTGGCTTACTGAAAAGTTCTGCCTTCTTGCAAAGAGCGGCAGCCCCAGCACGTCCGCACCGGTGATTTTGAGCCCGCTCTTCTCAAAGCCCCCGATTTTTTTCCCCGCGGCATTGGAAATTGAATTGTCCAGAAAATTCACGCTGCCCGCTTCGCTCCCGCCGAGTTTTACTTTCATATCGCCTTTTGAGAGCTTTGCAAGTATTGCGCCAGATCCTCCGGAAAATTTCCCGAGAAAGAACCCTTCGGTTTCTGAAATGTCAACAAGCCTGCTAAGCTTTGTGAAATTTTTAATTTCGCCCTCGCAGTATGCGAGCACCGGTTTTGAGGCTCCAATTTTTCGGAACTCGAGCTGGAATTTTTTTGCAAAAAGCCCGCGCGAAAAATAATCCACATCCGAGCTTACCAAATCAAATCCTGAGAAAAAATCCTCTTTCGAAACAGTTGATGCAAGCGGCCTTGTGCTTCTTTCGCGCGCAAGGTTGTGGAAAAGCACAATCATCAGTATGCCGATTGTGAATGTTACAAGCGCGCCAAAAATAGTGAGTATTTCCTGAACGAACTCTGCCATGGTTATATTGTTTTTATTAGTGTTATATTATCCTATCGCGCGCGGCATTTTGGTTCATGTGCCGATTTTTGGCGGCATGCAGGCCTTGCCTTTTTTGCATCATAAAAGAAGCTGCGCGCACTGCTCAATTGCGGCCTTTTTCATGTTCTTAGACTCGTAAATCGCCCTTCCAACAATCGCATGCCACTTTTCCCCTGCTGCCTTGGCGGATTCGGAAATCTCCCCGCCCTGTGAAATCAGTCCGGGGGAGTAAAGAACCGGAGCCACGCCAAATGATTCTATATGCTTTTTGTATTTTGATATTTTTTCGGGCTTGTTTCCCGGCACAACAAAATCGCGAACTCCCGCCTGCGCCGCAATTTCGTACATGCGCATTGGGGCGCTATCTTCCAAAAACCCGCCATCGGATTTCAAATATGATTCGTGAGTCATCTCTCCGCCAACAATTACCCCAAGCCCCGCCTTTTGGCACTGCTTAATCCACTCCTTCTCAGTTACCGGCCCTGCCTGAGGGAAAAGAATTACCGCATCAATTCCTGCTTCAAAGCACACCTGCGCGAATTTCTCTCCGGTGAAAGGGACATCCGTTGCCGCCTTCTGGTGATCATAAATTATCGGCCTCATTGTGTACTTGCGCGCCGTGTTCACAACCTGCGGCAGGCCGTATTTGAGCCCTAGTTCAAAGCCGACTTTGTATCCTCCAATGCCCTTCACCGAGTCAACCGCCTTTACAAGGCTTGCAAAATCTGACAGCTCATCCATATCGCAGGCAGGAATTACGCTTCGCTTGAATGGGATTATGTCTTTCATTCTATGCGCCTCCCTGCCATTTCTCCGGATTTTCAAAATATCTTTTTGCATTCTCGTAATGCGCATCGTCGAGTTTTTTGTGCGCGTGCAATATCTCCAAAATTTCCCTTGCAGTGAAAACGGAATGCAATTTCAGGCTCTGCTTTGCAAGCTCTTCTTTCCCTCCCTGCTCCCTGTCAATCAGCACAAGAATGTCATTGACCTTGAGGCCCACTTTTTCAAGCGGCGCTATGGCCTCGAATTTGCTCGCTCCGGTTGTTATAAGATCATCAATTACAAGCGCTGTTTCCCCCGAAGAAAATTTCCCCTCTACCGCCGCCTTTGTTCCGTAGTCCTTCGCCTCTTTGCGCGGGAACACCATCCTGTAGCCTTTCTCAAGGCTTAGCGCAGTGGATATTGCAATCGCCGCAAACGGTATCCCTGCAATCACGTCGAATTTGAGAGGCTCTGCTTTCTTTGCAAGCTCCTTTGCAACCAGCCTGAGAGTTTTCGGGAATGAAATCAGCACGCGCAAATCGAGGTATATCGGGCTCCTGAGCCCTGATTTTAATGTGAAAAGCCCGAACTTGACCGCGCCTATTTCCTGAAGCGAAATTGCAAGCTCTTCGCGGCTATCCATATACATTTCCACCAACAATAGTTTTTTCCACAAAGCCTTTTAACTTCCTCCCGTTGAACGGGCTGTACCCCGCCTTTGTAAATAGCTTCTCATTCTCAACTTTCCAGCTCTTTTTCATGTCCACAATCACAAGGTCGGCATCGAATCCCGCTTTTATGAGCCCTTTTGATTTCCAACCAAAGAGCTGCGCGGGCCTCTCACTTGCCGCGCTCACAACCCTTGCAAGCGGAATTTTCTTCGCGTTCATTGCATCAAGCATCAGCGGAAGCATTGTTTCAACCCCCGGAACTCCCGAAGGGCAGTCCGAGTACCCTTTCGCCTTTTCCTGCGGCGAGTGCGGCGCGTGGTCTGTTGCGACTATATCAATCGCTCCGCTTTTGAGCCCCGCAAACAATGCCCTGCGGTCCTTTGATGATTTTATGGAAGGGTTGCATTTTATCAAATTTCCAAGCTTTTTGTAATAGGAATTATCAAGAAAAAGATGCTGCGGCGCTGCCTCGCATGTGACCGCCTTTCCGAACTTTCCTCTCTTTCCTTTTTTCACGGCTTCAAGCCCTTTTTTTGATGAGAGGTGCGCGATGTGGAGCCTGTTCCCGATTTTTCCCTGAATCTCAAGCAGGGCCTTTATCGCCTTCTCTTCCGCAACATCCGTGCGTATCTTCTCGTGCACCGAAGCGTCAGTGCGCCCCTTGAACTTTTCCATATTTTTCCTTATCTCCTCTTCATCTTCAGCGTGCGCCACAATCACAAGATTTTTTTCCAAAGCAAGCCTGAAGAGATTTTCAATTGAATCCCTTTTGTTGAGAAGAATATCCCCCGTAGTCGAGCCATAATAGAGCTTTACAGCGCGCAGCCCGCTCCCGCACGCATTTTTTATTTCCTCAATATTATCCTCAGTTGCCGCCATGTACAAATCAAAATTTACGGAAGCATCCTTTGCAATAAGATTTCTCTTTTCCGTGAGCGCTTGCAGAGTTGTTGTTGCGGGCTTTGTGTTCGGCATGTCCATTACCGTTGCAATCCCGCCATGAAGCGCGGCAAGAGAGCCCGAAACCCAGTCCTCCTTGTATTCAAGCCCCGGTGTGCGGAAGTGCACGTGCGCATCAATTGCCGCGGGCAGAATTATTTTTCTCGAGCAGTCAATTTCCTTTTCCGCGCCGATTTTCTTTTTAGAAATTGCGGATATTTTTCCGCCTTCAATAAGGATATTGGCATATTCAATTTTGCCGTTTATAAATGCTTTTCCGTTGGTCAGGGATAGTTTCATGTTCAATAGGTTTTTATTGCAGGCAATATTTAACTATATATATGGGCAAACAAGGCACTTATTTGAATGGCCTGCTTAAGAAGCGAAGTCATACTCGCAGTCTTAAGCCTTTACACGCTCCGCCATTTCCCCATCCAGAACTACTGAAAAAGGAAAAAATAAATTCCGGTCGCCTCGCCAAAATCATAGGCTCCATACGCAGAATCGATGCCGTAAATCCGCATACTCGCATCACGCGCCTTGCCTTTTCAAATAATGAGGACAGGGCTTTGGGGATTGTTAAAAATGCGATGCAAAAGAATGGCCTTTCAGCCTGGTATGATTCTTTTGGCAATCTTCATGGACAGTACGGAAGCGGGGCACAAAAGCCGGTAATGATAAGCTCCCATCTTGACACCGTTCACAAGGGCGGGGCGTTCGATGGGCTTGCAGGCGTTGCAGTAGGCCTTGAGGCTCTGCTCTCAATAAAGGATTCCGGCATCAGGACAAAGCGCCCCATAAAACTGGTTATTTTCCGCGGAGAGGAATCAGTATCATTTGGCAAGCCCAGTCTGGGAAGTAATGCGGCCATTGGCGAGCTCACCGCGAAAGATTTGGCAAGAAAGCACGCCTTTTTGGAAGGAAACAGGACATTGCGCTCATTACTCTCTTCAAGGGGTCTTAAATACTATCCCGACCAGAAAATAATCACGCCACATAATACTCAATCAAACCTTGAGCTTCATGTAGAGCAAGGAGGAAAGCTTGCCAGATCCCGCACAAGCCGAATCGCTGTAGTGGACAGGATTGCCGGCTCTAACAGGTTCTCGCTTGAATTCACCGGGGAAGCTACCCATTCAGGCGCCACTGAGATGGGTGTGAAAAACAGACGCGATGCGCTTCTTGCAGCCTCAAAAGCGGCACTGCTGGCAGACGAACTTGCACGGCAAGAATCTAAAAGGCTTGGCACTGACATCAAGGCAACTGTAACTGACTTGAAGGTAGTAGATGCGAACCTGACCGCCGTTCCCGGAAAGGTTCTTGCAAGAGTAGATGTTCGTGGTGTAAATGAACGTCAGCGTGAGGCATTTGTGCGAAAACTTCTAAGACGCATTAAAGAGCAGAGTGGCGAGAATCGTGTGGACATAAAGTTCAATCAGATTTCAAAATCGTCCCCCGGAAGGCTGCACAGCACCGTCAAATCTGCAATAAGGCGCGCTGCGCAAAAAACAGGGTTTGCACAAGAGCTGCGCACACTAGATTCCGGTGCGGGTCACGATGCAATAGTTCTCTCAACTGTCATCCCAAGCGGGATGATTTTCATACCAAGCGAAGGCGGGCTTTCCCATAATTCAAGGGAAAAAACATACTTTTCGGATTTGCAGAAGGGCACAATTCTTGCAAAGCATACGCTCATTGAACTGGCAAACAAATGATTAGCTTATTCCTGCCGCCACTCATAATATTCCTTAAGCGAAACGCGCCTGCCGCTCTTCAGGTATGCGAATTTCCCGAACTCCTTCATCTTTGAGAGCTCTTTTCCTGAAAATACCGGCCCATCAGCGCACACAAGCTTGTCATCGAGCACGCACTCGCCGCAAACCCCGATTCCGCACTTCATATATCTCTCAACCGATGCCTCAAAATTGCATTTGTATTTTTGTGCTATTTCAAGCGCGCGCACCTCCATTATTTCAGGGCCGCACGCATAAATCATATCAAATTTTTCCTTTTTCAAGAGCTTCTCAAGCACCTGCACATTATATCCTTTTTCCCCGTAGCTCCCATCATCAGTTGTTATGTAGAGTTTTCCGCATCTTCCAAGCTCATTTTCAAAAACAATTCTCTCTTTTGTCCTTCCGCCAAGAATTATTGCAATTTTGCATTTGTTTTCCGCAAGCCTTTGCGCAAGGAGCACCACCGAATCTATTCCAACGCCGCCCGCAACAATCGCCGCCTTCTTCACTCCTTTCACAGTGAAAGGCTTCCCATAAGGCCCGCGCACACCGAGCATGCTCCCTGCCTTTGATTCGAGAATTTTTTTGGTGGCGTTTCCCTTTGCCTCGATATTGAACGCGTATTTTTTTCCCCAAGGTATCAGTGCTATTGGCTTTTCATCAATCCCTGGCAGCCAGACCATGGCAAATTGCCCAGGTTCAAAGCTCATCTCCTCATCCATGTAAAAAGTCATGTTGCCCGCAAATTCCTCGCGTACCTTTGCGATTTTTACCATGCGCGTTTTTGTCCACGAAGGCCAATCGTTTTCATTGCAGCCGCAGCAATTGCAATCGCACCCTTCCTCACTTTTTTTCATGCGCAATCCCTTTCAACTCACTTATTTTTGAATACCCTTCTTTCTTCATCCAATCTTTCATCTCATCGCAGGTTTTTTTGAAAACTCCTGTTCCGTGCTGCCAGACCGCGCTTCCAATCCCGCAGACAGTCGCTCCTGCCATGATGTATTCAAGCGCGTCGCGCCCATTGGAAATTCCTCCCTCACCGATTATTGGTATCTCTACTTTTTCATAAAGCTCGTAGACTATTTTCATGTTTATGGGCTTTAGCGCAGGCCCGCTCATGCCGCCCTTCTTGAATGCAAGTATAGGCCTGCGGGCATCAGCATCTATCAGCATTCCCGGCATCGTGTTCCCCGCGCAGAGAGCATCTGCTCCCGCCTCTTCGCATGCCTTGCCAACATTTACTGGAGAAGTTGCGGCAGGAGTTAGCTTTGCAATCACCGGGATTTTCCCTGCAACATTTTTCACGCTTGAAACAATCTTTGCGGAAATCTCGGGGTCAGCGGCGAATTGTATATCATGCCACTCAGTGTTGGGGCAGGAAATATCCAGTTCAATCATGTCGGGCTTTTTTTCCACAACATAGCGTGCAACTTCTGAAAATTCCTCCCACTTAGAGCCGTAAATGCTTGCAATGAGCGGAACCCCGATTTTTTTGAGCCCTTTTAGCTCCTCAAATTCCTCATCATAATTTTTGTATCCGGGGGTAGGAAGGCCAACAGCATTCAAAAGCCCGTGCTCCCATTCAATCACAGTTGGATTATTGTGCCCTATGCGCTCGCGCGGGCCAATGCTCTTCATAGTTACCGCTCCCGCGCCCTCGCGCGCAACCCTTAGAAGCTGCCCGGCATTCACGCCGAGTATTCCGGAAGCAAGCCGCGTGGGGTTCTTTAGCCGCACACCGCAAAATTCCGTTTCAAGCATCTCAATCACTCCCGAGCATGCTCCCCCTAAAGGGCCCTCGTGAGAGGGTCGGGAGGGAGCACCCCATCTTCGCCTTGTGGCTCGATGGGCTTGGCATTTCAATGTGGAGTGTCATTGTCAATCACTCTTTATCGATGAGATTATGTCCTGCTCGCCCATCCTTGTCTCGCAGTAGCGGCACTTGGCCTCAAGAGGGCCTGTTTTAATGGAAAATTTCGTCGGGATTTTCTCCGCGTTAGTTATGCACTTTGGATTGATGCACTTCATTATGCCCTCGACGCTTTTTGGGTACTCGAGCTGGGATTTATTTTTTATTTCAGAGTTCCTTATTGTGTTTATCGTCGCTCCCTTTCCTATAAGAGCAATCTTGCTCATCTCGCTCTCAGTGAGTTCCTTGCCTTCGATAAAAATAATGTCTTTTTTGCCCATCTTCCTGCTCTCAACATTCATCCCCGCTGTCACGGCATACTCGTTGAGGCGGAGCACTTCAAGTATTTTGTATGCGGCTCCCGGCTGGAGATGGTCAATTGCGGTTCCGCTTCTTATCGGGTTAATCCTGATTTCCTTTTTCACTTCCTCACATCCTTCATCATTGAAAGCAGGGCCTCGCGCACAGGAATCCCGTTTGCCGCCTGCTCGAAATAGAGCGCTGCTCCTGTCGCGTCAATTTCGGGCGCTATTTCATTCACGCGCGGGAGCGGGTGCATTATTTTCATTCCTTTTTTTGCCTTCGCAACAATCGCGTTATCAATTATGTAAGCGTTCTTCACCTTCTGGTATTCGATTTCGTCAGGGAATCTCTCCTTTTGTATTCTTGTAACATACAAAACATCCACTTCACTTAGGTACTTTTCGATTTGTTGTGTCTCGTAAATCCTGAGCTTTGATTTGTTATCGTCAATTATGTGCTTTGGCATTTTCAGGCTATCCGGGGAAATGAGATAGGCCGTTACGCCGTTGAATTTTGCAAGCGCGTACATGAGGCTGTGCACGGTCCGCCCGTACTTGAGATCCCCTAAAAGTGCGATTTTTATCCCGTCGATTTTTCCGAACTGCTTTTTTATTGTATAAAGGTCCAGAAGTGTCTGCGTCGGGTGCTGGTTTGCCCCATCGCCAGCGTTGATGACCGGCTTTTTGGAAATCTCGGCGGCCCTTCTCGCCGCGCCTTCCAGAAAATGCCTCATCACTATGATATCTGCGTAATTTTCAACAATATGAATTGTGTCGCTTAGGGTTTCGCCCTTGCTTGTGCTGCTAACTCCCGCATCAGCAAACCCGACAACTCTTGCGCCAAGGTTCTGCGCCGCTGTCTCAAAGCTGAGCCTTGTGCGTGTGGATGGCTCGAAAAAAAGAGATGCAACAACCCTATTTCTGAGGATTTGCGCCTTTTTTTCGCGCGGCATTTTTTCCATACTTTCGGCCTGTTTTAGGACCACTTCTATATGGCCGCGAGAAAAATCGAGTATTGAAACAACGTCAGGCAGGAATTTTTCAGAATCAGTTTTTTGCCGTTTTTTTGAGTCCAAATAACCCTTCATATTATCGGTATTGAAAGAATAAAAACCCTTCTTTTCGCGTCTCCTTTCCACGCCCAATAAGCCCTTTAAATGCCTAAAATCCCGCCAAAAACCCCAAAGAAACCTTTAAATTCCACAACGGGGCATTAACCTATTGAATGGCAATAGATTACAACAAGATTCTTGGCAATACTTTCACTCTCTGGTATAAGGACCGCGAGACCCTGAAGTACCTGCTCGTATATTTCCTTGTAACTCTTGCTTTCACACTTCTGTTTCTGGGCGCGCTCGCGTTTTTCTTCGGCGGCGCAGTCACAACTTACTTAAGCCTTGCAAATAACATGCAGGGCGGCGCTCTTGTTGTAAATGAGGCCGATTCTGGCGTAATCACCTCTCTTATAGCAACCCTTGTTTCAAACATCATCCCGTTCATACTTATCATTGTCCCGCTATTTTTAATTTTCATAATAGCCGCATCATACATACAAACGCTCCTCTACTGCAGGAGCCTTCAGGTTCTCGGGTTCAAAACCGCGCCATTTGATTTAATGAAACTCCTGCGCCTTTTCGTTCTTGAGATATGGGTTTCTGTTGCATCAATGATTTCATGGTACAATAAGAAATTCTTCATGGCATTCCTTGGCCTTATAGTGCTCTTTTTTGTTGCCGCTATTGCAACAATCATTTTAGGTCCAATTGGCGCCATTTTATTCATACTCTGGCTGCTGGTTTTCCTCGTTTATTTCTTAGTGGTGATTTACAACTCTTTGCGGCTCATGTTTTCAAGCCTCATATTTCTGGAAAAGGATCAGGGCATTGCGCAAACCACAAGGGATGCATGGGCATTTAGCGAAGGCAAGGTAGTTGACATTCTCACTTCCTGGCTTGTTGTCATTATTGTTGTGGTAATTGCAAGTTTCGTGCTTTTCATACCAAGTTCCATAATACAGTTCGCGCTCGGATTTGCAAACCCGCTTCTTGGCATCGCGTTCAGCCAGCTTTATTCGATGATTATTTCGCCAATCCTCATGGCCTTCTCCGTTTACGGAATTGTGAGCATATACGCAGAGCTTTCAAAAACTGCGGCTCCCAAAGCCAAGGGCAGGGCGTAAAATCGCCGCCATCGCCTGAAAACACCCTCTATTTTTCAATTCCCATTTCCCTGTCTGCTTTTTATATTTTCCCAATCCAACCTGTTTATGCGCCACGAAGTTGTGAAAAAATACGTCGACAAGTACTCTCTTGGAGTGGTCGAAATCGAGAACTCCCTTGAATCCTACAACACATTTTTCCGCAATATGGGCTTTAAGGAAACCATCGAGCAGCTAGTTGAAAAGCGCCTTGAGGACCGTGTTTTCGTTCGCGTCCTTGACATCGGATGCGGGAACGGCGGCTTTCTTGCCGATTTGAAAAAGATTTTCACTGAAAACATCCACACAATCGGAATGGATCTGCTCGCGCCAGAAAAGCATCCGGACCAGGTGATTTTGGGGGACGCTCTTGAAGCGCAGTTCCCGATTGATGTTGATTTTGTTTTCTCGTTCCGCTCGCTGCACGAAATCGGAGAGCCTGAAAAAATGGTCGAGAAAATCCACAATTCACTCACAAAGGGTGGAAGGGCATTCCTATCATTTAGAACACTTGACCTTTACATGGACGGAAAGGGAATCGGTGAAATCGGCGCGAAAGAAACCAAGGCATTGCAGAAAATGGTGCGCACAAGAAAGCTTGCCTCATTCAAAGTTGAGGGTTTTGAAGTTTCGGTAAATGATGAGAAGGGCGCAAAGCACACTGCCGGCGTCAATATTTTTTTGGAGAAGTAGTTTGCCATGCCTTTCGAAATATTCGCAGTGATGGCGCTATCAATTTTTTTGCTAGTGCCGGATTCTCTATTTTTGTCACTACACCTTTGTCAGAAATTGAAATCGTTCGTTTACCAACGCGCACTGCGGGTTTTCCCTTTGAAATTACAATGCCCCTTCTGTGTGTATTTGCAGAAATCTTGTTCATGACGCTGCTATCTGTTGATTTCAATGCCAAATCGGCATGGCTCAGCTTCATGAGCTCTTCTGCCGTGATTCTTTCCCATCCGACATGCCCTAATTCAGTCCTTGTGAACATTGGCACAATAATTCCTTCATTAACCAGCCCAAGAATTGACTTGCCATTAATTGGCCTTTCAACTATATCCCCATCCATAAGCGGCCTTGGGTCCCTTGAAGCGTCCATCCTTGTGACCCCTGGGACGATTTTTTTCTTGGATAAAATGTCAAATACAACCATGTCCCACACTCCGCCTATTCCTATTCTGCTTCGCTGTGATGACACCGCTCTTTTAACTGCCGTCCGCATTTCCCGTAGTAAAGGTCTGCGTCTTGTGCCCCCCGGCCTTTGTGCAATTCCAACTGGCATAATAAAATTACCCTTTTGTACTATTTAAGCCTTTAATTTGCGCAAATTTCCTGCCTCATTCCCCCTTCAATTCCTTTGCAATCATTCCAGAAAGGTCAATCCCGTTGCTCTTGTGCTCAATTGTGTTGCAGCTGACAATTGTTTTCACTCCGGCCTTTTTTATTTTTTCGAAAGCGCCTGATGCGAAAACCGGGTGTACGCAGATGCAGTGCACCGCCTTTGGCTTTCGCTTGCGTATTTCCTTTGTCGCCTCTACCATGGTGTGCCCAGCGCTCACGATGTCATCTACAATTATCACTTCTTTCCCCTTCCAGTTCAGTTCGCGTGTCACGCTAACTTTCACATGATGCGAACTGAACCTCTCTTTTGTAAAAATCGCGGATTCGAAGCCGATTGAATCCGCAATCGTTTTCGCCCACTGGCTGCTCTCCATATCAGGCCCGGCAATCACCGCGGTGCGCGCGGAAAATTTCTTTTTTATAAAATTGGCAATTTCATTGTTTGCGGAAAGCTTTTTGCGCTCTATGTGAAAGAGCTCCGCCAAATCATGCACGCGGTGCAAGTGAGGGTCAATTGTAATAACCTTGTCAATGCTCTGATTCAGTAGGTGCGCAGCGATTCTGTTCGAGACGCACTCCCCCGCATGAAACCTCTTGTCCTGGCGCATGTATGCCATGTACGGGACAACCCCAATCACTTTGTGAGCGCCAAGATCGTGCGCAGTGCGCCCGGCAAAAACTAGCTGGAGCAGGGCATCATTTGGATTTGGCTGCATGGACTGCACAAGCACAACGTCCGCTCCGCGCACATCATCTAAAAACTGCATGTGGAATTCGCCGTCGGGAAAGCGCGTGGTCTTAAGCTCTCCCACTTTCGCCCCGCACTTTTTGGCTATTGCAGCGCCAAGCTTTTTTCCGCTTTCCATTGGAAATACAATCATTGCAGAATAAGGAAAAGGTAGAATAAATTAGTATCTCCAGTGGGGCATCATATTTTTTTCAGGTATTTTTCCATGTCCTTGTAGTCCCTTTTCCTTTCAAGCAGGCACGCGATTATTATGTTGGGCTCCAAAACGACGTAAATGAGCCTCGTTTCCCTGCCTTGTATGCTCAGCCTTACCCTGAACACTTTCCTGAATCGTTGCGAGTGTATTTTCTTGAAGTGAAACGGGTTTTCTTCAATCAGCTTTATTTTTTCCCAAATAATCTTCTTGGATTTATCGTCCATGCTATTTAGTTGTTCCACCATCACAGGCGAGAGTTTTACTGCAAAAGTCATTCAAATTCCTTAAAGTAGTCTTTTGCATCAATTAGCTTTCCGCTTTTGACGCTCTTTTCAATTATCCTGTCAATAAGGCGTATTTCCTCCCCTGAAAAGGATTCGTCAAAATCACTCTTCTCGAAAATTTTTTCGCGCAAAGAGTCGGCTGCGAGTTCTTGCACGTTCCTGTACCCGTAGCTATCGGCAAAAGACTCGGCCGCGGTGTAAAGCCTATTGGAAAGTTTAAGGTTAACTTGTTTGGTTCCCATAGCTATCTATAGGAACCCGCCTTTATTTAAGCTTATCTCCTTTTTTGTGAATTTCAAATTACTTTTTTGTCTTTCAAATCCTTCAAAGAATAAATAAGCTGCACAACTGGCTCAACTAAATATTTTCCCAAGTGCCAAAAACGCCCTTTAAATTGCTTCTGGAGTGTTTAGGCGGGAGAATGGTTTATATTCCTTTTATGGGGCTGTATACTTAAGAGTTAGGCGTTTATTTGCGCTTTTTAAGAAGGGGTGTTTGAATGAAGAACATAGTTACCAAAGCCATAAAGCTGGCAAAAGAGGAGGCCGCAAGGCCCAAGGGCTCAGCGCAGCCTTCTGGCAAGAGAAAAATCGGCCAGAACGACGAGGAGCTTGCAACACTGCTTGAAGCAAGCAAGGCAAAGATTAGGGTTGTTGGATGCGGCGGAGGCGGCTGCAATACAATAAACCGGATGACAGAAGTTGGAATACTCGGGGCAGAAACCGTTGCAATCAACACGGACGCCCAGGACCTTTTGAAGGTCAAGGCAGACAAAAAACTGCTTATAGGAAAAAAACTCACAAGAGGGCTTGGAGCGGGTTCGGACCCATCAGTTGGAGAGGCTTCAGCGCAGGAATCCATGGACGATTTATCAGAGCTTATCGGCGACTCCGATTTGGTTTTCATCACCTGCGGAATGGGCGGCGGAACCGGAACCGGTTCGGCCCCGATTGTTGCCGAAATAGTCAAGCAAAAGAAGGCGCTAACAATTGGCGTTGTCACTTTGCCCTTCAGCGTTGAGGGAAAGAAAAGGATAGAGAATGCAATGCACGGGCTTGCAAACCTACGCAAGAACGCAGACACTGTAATAGTGATTCCAAATGACAAAATTTTGGAAATCGCTCCCGACCTGCCGATAAATGCGGCATTCAAGGTCGCGGACGAAGTTCTCACAAACGCAGTTAAAGGAATTACTGAAATGATAACAAAGCCAGGGCTAATCAATCTTGACTTTGCAGACCTTCGCACAATACTTGAAAGAGGCGGCGCTGCAATGATAGGGCTTGGCGAGAGCACATCGCAGGGCGCGAATTCGGATTCAAGGGCGCTTGAGGCTGTTGAGAACGCGCTCACATCGCCGCTTCTCGATGTAGATATCTCGAATGCGGGAAGGGCCCTCATAAATGTCACGGGCGGCTCTGATATGACGCTGCGTGAAGCCGAGATGATTGTCGAAGCTGTCGCTGCAAAAATTAGTTCGAATGCGCACATCATATGGGGCGCCATGATTGATGACTCCGTGCCTAAAAATCAGATTCAGGCAATGGTTGTCATCGCGGGCGGAAGGTTCCCATACCTTGATGATGACGGCAAGCCAACAGGGCCAATAGATCTTGGAATACAGTTCGCGGACTGAATTCCACTTTGAGTATTATTGCAACGAAAGAGGGGGGTGCTCTAGCCGCATCCCTTTATATGTTTTTTTCTATTCATAGGTCTTGTTATGTTCGGTTTCGACTGGGGAGAATTTGTGCAGTCAAGCACGAGAATATTCAATGTCTCACGAAAGCCAAACTGGACAGAATACAAGGTAATTGCGAAAGTCACGGGCATTGGAATAATTCTAATCGGCGTAATAGGGTTTACTGTGAAGCTTTTGATGGAAGGGTTCCTGAGGCTTTAGTTACCTTTTTAAAACATTTTCAATTGAGTTTAATCAGATTTGACTCATTCTAGGCGTCAATTCTCATAATAATGCATTTTTGAGTGATTTAAGATGATTTTTACGGTAAGAACTACTGTTGGGCAGGAAAGCCTAGTTGTCGACATACTTTCAAGCAAGATTAGAAAGGAGGAACTGAACATCTACTCGATTTCAGTGATTCCTGGCCTTAAGGGCTATATCCTGATTGAAGGAGACAACGAGGTTACAATCCGCAGAGGCCTTGCAAACACATCCCATGTAAAGGGAAGGGGAATTGTGGGCGGAGAAGTGAAAGTTGAGGAGCTCTCAGGGCTACTTGAAGCAAAGCCTCTTATGAAGAGCATAAAAGAGGGCATGAAAGTTGAAATTATTGCAGGTCCTTTCAAGGGAGAGAGGGCAAAAGTTATGAGAGTAAATGACACCAAAGAAGAGGTTACAGTTGAGCTGCAGGAAGCGGCAGTCAAGATTCCAGTTACCCTGTCTGCAGAGCAGATAAGGATTGTAAACGAATAGGTGGTTTGAAAATGGCAGAAATCAGCGCACTTGTGGAAGGCGGAAAGGCAACAGCCGGAGCGCCGCTTGGGCCGGCACTTGGGCCACTTGGAGTGAACATAGGCAAAATAGTTGCCGAAATAAACGAGAAGACTAAGGCATACGCCGGGATGAAGGTTCCTGTTACAATTGAAGTTGACAAATCCAAAAACATCAATATTACCGTGGGTTCGCCCCCAATGAGCGCTCTTATTGTAAAGGAAATAAAGGCCGCAAAGGGCGGCGCAAACCAGAAAACCGACACAGTGGGAAATCTCACAATGGAGCAGGTAAAAAAGCTCGCGGAAATGAAGCTTGAATCTCTTGCATCAACTAACCTCTACTCCGCAGCGCGCGAAGTTGTGGGCACATGCAATTCAATGGCAGTTACAGTTGAAGGCAAGCGCGGAAAGGAGATGCAAAAAGAAATAGAGGAAGGCAAATGGGATTCTTTTTTCGGCACGGAGAAGAAGGCAAAGAAATAAATCACGCTTTTTTCTAATCTTTTCTAGGGTAATCAAATCTGTCTTTTTCAGTAAACTCGCTTAATTTTCCTTTATAGACTCCAAAATAGCTTTTCTTGCGCTTCTTTTTCTCCATTCAAACTTGCCTTCATCCTATGTAAACTGTATTTTCACCTTTCATGTGGAAATCCTTGGTTACTAATTTGGCATTGCTTCTGCGTGAAACGGAAATTACTATTGCGTCAGCAAGGCTCGCATTTTTGAATTTTTTCCGAAGCTCGGCATGTATCCTTACCGCTTCAAAATATGTTTCACTGTCTTCATCAACCGGCGCTGAAAATGATTCAATTATTTCCCTTGCCTGTTCAGGGTTGCCGCCACTTCTTATCGTTTTGCTGCAAATTTCTGCCATTACAATTCTTGGCGTGATTATTATGTTTCCCTCGCCTTCAAGTATCTGTGCGGCTTTTTTGCCTCCGGGAAGATTCTCGAGGTATTCAATCCATGCGCTGGAATCTATCACAAATCTAGAGCCTGCTCTCAAGCCTATCTTCCTCCGTAAATTCCCCAATCTGGCCTTTCATTGCGCCCAAATAGCTTTTTTTCGGCTTCTTCAAATCCAGCTGTATCTCCTCATCTTCCCGAATATTTAGCTGCTTTACAGCATCGCTTGGTATTCTTGCCATAAGCGAACCCCCGATTTTTTTCACCTTCACAACAACTATCATTAAACCACCTGTTATACAAATTAAACACGATGTTATATTTAATGGTTGTGCGGGGCTAAATTAATATTTGTTATGTCGAAGTTCATTAGATAGTTTAATATATCTTAGATGGCATATTAAAATTGATAAAATGGGCGAGTTTCAAAAAGGTTTATCCTTACTAAAAAATGTATATGCTTTTTTTGCTTTTTTTCTAATTCTTGTACTACTTGCGCAGTCATTAGGGCTTTATCAACCATCTGCTTATGTGGAAACTTTTTATATTAACGCCATCTTTTTTGCAATTTTGCCGATGCTTGTTGCGTGTGCAATAGGCTACAAGACACGGTTTTCCATTCTCGTTATAACCGCTATTGCAGAGGTTCTTGTATTAGTAACGCTGTTATGGAATTTTTTTGGCAATAATTCATTCTTGGCATTCTCTAGTCTATTGAATATATTACTGACCATATTTTTGTTGTCCGGCACCTTGCTTTGCCTGTGGTATTTTAAGCAACTTAAAAAATTCACGGATACCAACATAGCTAATACTAAAAAAATGGATGAAGTGGAAACTAAATTAAAAATAGGGGTAATTGTAGTTCTTCTTCCGGTGGTTATTTTTATTTTAGCCACCATAATTGGAATACCCGTAAGCCAGGAGATAAACTCTTTAGTTTCTGGCATCCTTAGCGTTATCGGCGTATTGCCATAAGTCTTGCATTTGCCCTTGTCCAAGCACCTTTTAAAAACCTTCTCAAGTGAGAATAGTTAGATTAAAGCCCTAATTTTAGGGCCGCGGCTTTCAGGAATTTTTCCTTAAAGCACCACCAACTAGTTGGTAGGTCATCAAAATGGACAGAACTGATATACAGCAGGCGCTAAAGTACGCCCGGGAACTTAGCAAGAAACGCAAGTTCGAGCAATCCGTTGAGTTCACAATGAACTTCAAGGGAATCGACTTCAAAAAGGCAGAGAACAGAATCGAAGTCGATGTAAAGCTCCCGCACGCCACAGGAAAAAAGGCGGATATTAGAACACTTGTTTTTGTAACTGACTCAAACTTTGCCGAGGAAATAAAGAACAAGGTAAATAGGGTCATAATGGAAAATGAAATCGCGGGCCTCAAAAAGAAGGACGCGGACATTCTCATGAGAGATTATGATGTTTTCCTTGCCCAGGGGCCTTCAATTCTTGCTGTTGCAAAGCAGCTAGGGCAGCAGCTCGCGCCAAAGGGCAGAATGCCAAGGCCGATTACTCCTTCTGTTTCAGCACTTGAACAGTCCCTTAAAAGCGTTAGCACTTACACAAAGGTTTCAAACAAGAAAGGAAAGTTCATGCCGGTAATTCATTTCCTTGCAGGAAAGGAAACTGCCAAGGATGATGCGATTGTTGAAAACATAATGGAAGTTTACAGCTCGGTTCTGAATGTTCTCCCGACAAGGGAAGGAAATGTCAAGTCGCTTTATGTGAAGCTTACAATGGGGCGCCCAATAAAGGTCGGTGAGAAGCTTGATGCTTCACACTCACAGTGGCACGCACAAAAGCCTGACGCGAAGGTGAAACAATGACTTCGCACACACGAAAGTGGAAAGAATCGCAGCTCTCAGAGCTTAAAGAACTTGTTTCAAAGTACAATGTGATTGCGGTAGCGGACATTAGGCTCTTTCCTGCTTCGCTTTTCATGCAGATAAGAAAGAAGCTGCACGGAAAAGCCGTGATTAAGGTTTCAAAAACCAAGGTCCTTAGAATGGCCCTCAAAGGCCACAACCACGCAGCGCAGCTCACTGATTTTGCGCAGGACAATTGCGCAGTGATATTTACAAACATGAACCCGTTCGAACTCTTCGGGTTTCTCAAAAAGAACAAGGGAAAAGTCGCGGCAAAAGTGGGCGCAATTGCAGATGATGATATAATTATCCCTGCAGGAGATACAGGCCTCCCGCCAGGCCCGGCCCTAAGCGATTTGAAAGGCGCAGGCCTAAAGGTTGCAGTGCAGGGCGCAACTATTGCCATAATGGAAGATAAGGTCGTCACAAAGAAGGGCGAAGCGGTTTCCGCCCCGGTTGCAGGCACTCTTTCAAAACTGAATGTGATGCCATTCAAGGTCGGAATGAAACTTATCGCCGCAATTGAAGGCAGCCAGCTTTTCAGGGCGGAAATACTTGATATTGACACCGAGAAAATATTCGCCAATTTCATGGCGGCGCACAGGGGCGCATTCAACGTTGCTGTGCACGCGGGTGTCACAAACAAAGCGACAATCGAGCACCTTGTCTCAAAGGCTTTCAGCAACTCAAAAGCTGTTGCGCTTGAAGGAAATGTGCTCAATTCCGTGACCGCTGGCGATATACTCGCAAAAGCGGAGAGGGCGGCTAAGGAAATAAAGTCAAAGATAAAGGAGGACGCTTAGTTTTTTTCTACTTAAGCGAGGTGAAACACATGGAGTATGTATACGCAGCAATGCTCTTGCATTCGGCAAAGAAGGAAATAAACGAGGCCCACGTCAAGAAGGTTCTCGAAGCCACCGGCATAACAGTCGATGATTCAAGAATCAAGGCACTCGTTGCTTCACTCAAGGACATAAACATTGACGAAGCAATCCAGAAGGCGGCAGTTGCGGCACCAGTTGCAGTCGCAGCGGCACCGGCAGCAGCAGAAGCCAAGAAGGAAACAAAGGAAGTTGACAACAAGAAGAGCGAGGAAGAAGCGGCAGCAGGACTTGGAAGCCTGTTCGGCTAAATTCCAAATGCTTTCAGGTGCGAACTCCCCGTTTCGGCGGGGAATAGCGCTTCTTTTTCTTTTTTTATTTTTTCCAAGAATTAGATTTTAATTTTTAAAAATTAGCTGCTTTTTCGAGTTTTTGATTTCTTTTCATTCCTCAGCGCCGCTTTTGCGATGTCCCGGATTCCAGCGCCGCCCCTTTTCTTTTTGCCGCGAGTTGCAGCCCGGGGTTTCTGCACCGGCTTTTTCGTTTTTTGCGCCTTTGACTCTTGTTTTGCAATCACAGCAGGGAGCATCGCCTTTGCGCTTTTACCTTCAAACGCTTCCACATCAATTTTTGAAATCTCCTCAATCTCTGAATGAAGCGCATCCTTCATTTCCTGAACATTCGCAAGGTACTCTTTCGATTTTTTCGCGAATTCATTGTCAGTTATTGCCCCTTCCTTAAGATGCCTTTTGAGATCGCGCATCTTCTCCTTGTATGTGGAAATCTCAGATGAGAAATTGTCCATCGCAAGGATATGCATCGCCTTTTTCTCCCTTTCAAGCTCCAAAAATGAGAGTTCCTGCGTGTACTTCTCCATAAGATTTGCATGGGCGCTGCCATCTATGCGGCCTTTCTTGAACTGCTCCTCTGTTTGCCTCAATTTGTTCTTTGCCGCGGCAATTTCTTTTAGTATGGATAATTTTCTGTGCCTGTTTGAGTGCACAATTCCAAGAAGCATTATTGCAAGCACAAGTATCAGCGCAATTAGAAGCAGCAAAATTGCGATTGAAGTGAAATTATTAGGCCCCTGTACTACAATGCTTGTTGCGCCCTTTCCGTTATCGTTATTTCCATTCTGCTTCGGAACCTGCGCAAGGCCCGCATAAACCGAATTCACTTCCTCTGCGGCGTTGAATAGATTTTCCGAGAAAAGCGCAAGGCTATAGCCGCTCTTTAGGTTATCTGCAGCTCCCACAGAACTGTTCTGGTCAGAATAGTAATCCGCGGCCTCTAGGTAATATTTTGCGTGGTCTAAATAGAGCTCTGCCCAGCCCGTGTGCACTTTCGAATCCGCCATGAGCTTTTCGACTTGGGTGATTTTGTCACGGAGCATATTCCTTAGCTGCTCTTCTGTTTTGCCCTCTATTTCTTTTTCAGAATCAAGCATTGCCCGGGCAGATGCCGCATCAAAATAAGACGCCTCAAACCATCCTGCAATCTTTTCGGATTTGGCGGCATCAATTCTGCGCCTTATGTCCTCAACAAGTCCGCGGTCCGTGATTGCGTTTATGTCCTTTTCCGCGCTTGCAATCATTGCATCCATTGCATTTGCAAAATCATTCGGCCTTTTCACATAAACTTCCTGCTGCCTTGAAATTTCATAGAAGTCCTTTGATATTCCAAGCCATTCAGCTGCAAATGCATAGTCCTGCATGCGCTCAAATGCCACCTGCATTTTTTCATCCTCTGTGCCGTCTACTACTATTGTGCGCTGGGTAGAGAGCCTCTCTACTGCGAGTTTTGCATAGGTGTAGCGCTGCTGTGCTGATGCGAGCCATTCAATCCCCTTTTTTGTTGGGTTTTCATCAAGGTCATTTCTGAAATTATCAAGCTCTTTTTTCAGCTCGAAAACCTTCAAATCAAGTGCCGTTGAATCCTCCTCAATCAGATTTGGATTTGTGGAAACTTCCTTTACAACAGTTGCATCAACCCTTGCAAGGAATGCGAAATTTGCGGCGGAGTAGAGGTAGTTTTGCTCATTTAGGATTTCCGCCTTGTCAATTGTCCCTTCGGCGCTGTTTAGCACTTCAAGCAGCGAGTGCGTAATCGCTGGGTCTTCTAGTAGAGTTGAGGAAAGAGCGTTTCTTGCTTCCCCAGTTGCCTGCTTTGTCTCATTTATATAATTTGTAATCACTGCCTTGAATGTGCTAAGTTCAGGTTCAATCTGGATTTTTTGCGGCACAAAATCCGGGACTCCGTCAGGTCCTTGTGATGCAGCGGCATTGATGTCTTCAATCCTTGAATTCGCAAGCTTTAATGCCTCATCAATTGTTCCCGCCTCGGCGACCTTGAGTCCCCACGTCTTCGGAGCGTAATCAATAAGGTTCACGCTTTTGACGCCTTCAGGAAGCTTAACGGTTTGCACAGCCTCCCCTTTCGGAATCAAAAAAAGTTTTGTTCCGGTTTTGCTCGCTTCGCGTGCCTTTTCAAACACTCCGCCAACTGGCCCGACGCTTCCATCCTCTCTGATTGTTCCAGTTATGCTCACATAATCAGGAACTGGTCTCTCAAGCAGCATTGAAACTGTAAGAAGCGTCATTGCCGCTCCCGCGCTAGGCCCATCAACTACGGATGCGGAGGAGTCAATTGTGTATTTGTAATCATGCAGCCCTGTGTTCGGATAAAATTTCTTTGCAACCTTTACTGCGTTCCTCTCAGCGTTCTGTGTCGAGGTGCCAACAAGTGGCGTTACTGCGCTCCAAATTGTTCCATTTCCCGGTTCGATTTCCAGGTGCAAAGTTGCAACAAGCCCTTCTCCATCAGTTGTCACTGCATAAATTTTCATTGCTCCGTTCTCGGTTACTGCAAAGGCGAATGCTGAAAACAGCAAAATCAGGGTAAAAATTAATGGAAAAAGGAGTTTTTTAGAGGTCATTTCAAATCACAAAGTGGTTTTTGCCTATACACTAATACTACTATTTGGCGCTTTAAATATGTTTTAGTGCGTTAATCGGCTGGCTGCTCTTGTGCCTCTTGCGGCTCTTCCTGCCCCTGCGCAGCAGGCGCCTCATATGGCCCTTTTTTGAGCCGCAGGCCAATTACCGAACTCTTCTGCTTATTGAGCGCAACCCCGATTATCTGGTCGGCCTGATTGATCACCGCATCATTGTGGCTAATTGCAATGAATTGGCTTGCCATGCTCTGCTCTTTTACCATGTTCCCAACCTTCACGGAGTTATCCTTGTCAAGCGCGGCATCAACTTCGTCGAAAATGTAAAATGGCGCGGGCTCGAATGACTGTATTGCAAAGAGGAATGCAAGCGCTGTGAGGCTCTTTTCCCCGCCGCTCATCGCGTCAATGCTTTTGAGAGTGTCCTCTTTGTACTTTGCCTGTATCAGCAATCCGCCCTCAAGCGGGTTTAGCTTGTCGCTCAAATCCAGAAGCCCAACTCCCCCGAAGAACTTGAAATAGAGCTCGGAAAATTTCTTCGCCACGTGGTTAAAGCATTCCATGAACACGTTGAATTTCTTCACCTCGATTTTCTGTATCATTTCAACAACCGCAAGCCTTTCCTCATCAAGCTTGTTTGCCTTCTGCCTCACATCATCCACTTCTTTTTTGAAAGCGTCAAAATTCTCAAGCGATTTCATATTGATTGCGCCGAGCTTTTCAATTTCCTTTTCGATTTCAGGCAGGCGCTTTTTGAGTTCATTGAGGTTCGCCTCCTTGAAAGGCTCTATTGCGGAGTAATCCCTGAATTCTTCCTGCAAATCCTGCAAGCGCACCTCGTTTTTCGACATTTCAATGTTGAGTTCGTTCATTTCCTTCTCGCGCGACTCGATTTTGCGCGTGAGTTCCTCCCTTTTCTGCGAAATAGTGTCGATTTTTGCAGTGAGCCTGTTCTTCTCCTCTTCAAGCAGCCTGTTTGCGCGGTTCGCCTTCTCAAGCTCCGTTTCCATTTCAGCGAGCTTCTTTTGCGTGTGCTCTTTTTCCGTTTCCATTTCAGAAATTTCCTTTTGAAGCGGAGATATTTCCTTCTCCGCTGCGCTCGTTTCGGAAGCTATGGCGCCTATGCGCGCGCTCAGGACTTTCTCTATTTCCATAGAAAGCCTTGTTGCTGTATTTTCCTTCTCGTTTTTCTCGCTATTTAGATGGTGCAGCCTTGAGAGCAGGGTATTCATTTCCGAGCCGCTTTCGCTGCCCTTTTGCTCCTTTAATTTCTCATGCGCAAGCGCCTTTTCCTTTTCAAGGCCTGCAATTGTTTTCTCAAGCTGCTTTCCTTCCCCTGCGCCCAAATTTTTCTCGGCGGATATTTTTTCAGAATATTTTGCGATTTGCCCATCAAGCCGCGTGAGCTCTTCTTTAATCCCGTGAAATTCCCCAAGCGCCGCCGTGAGCTGCGAGAGTTCCCTGTCCTCTCGCGTGAGCTTTTCTTTTTCTTCTCCAATTCTTGCAATATCCTCCTGTATCTGCTTCATTCTCGCCTTTGCCGAGTTTATTTCAAAAACCCTCTTCCCCCTGATTTTTTCCTTTCTTTCCGCTTCAATGGGCTTTTCGCACACGGGGCACTCGGATTTTGTTTTGGAAATCGTTTCAAGTGATTCCTCAATTCCGTGCACCCTTCCTCCAAGCTCGTGGAGTTCTGAGTGCATTTTCTGGAATTCCTCGTTTTTGGCCGCAAGTTTTGAAATCACTCCTTTTTTTTCAAGCACGGAGATTTTCTTCTCAAGCTCTTCTTTCTCAAGGAGCCTTGCGTGGGCTTTTTTTCTCGCCCCATCAAGTTCATTTACTGCCTGCTGCGCAATCCGCGCTTCCCTTTCAGCGCCGTGCCTTTCAAGTTCAATATTGTGGAGCTTATCCTTTAGCGAAGAAATGTCATTTACTATTTCCGAAAGCCTGAGCTCTGCGCCCCTTATCTGCGCCGCATTCTTGTCAAAGCCAGGGCTTTTGGAATCAATTGATTTTCTCACGCTCAGAAGCTGCTCATCTGCCTTTTCAAGCTCTTTTTTTGCAAGCGAGAGCTGCTCTTCCTTTTCCGAAATTGACTTCTTGGTCTCTTTGAGTTCCTCTTTGAGGTCCGCTACCCTTTGCTTTCTTGCATGCAGCGCCTCTGATTTTGAGTTAATCCTTTCCGCAACAAGGTTTATGTGCCCGCGCTTTTGCTCAACTTCCTTTCCAAGCGAGGAATAGGTTTTTTCGCTGGCATCTATCAGCTGCTTTGTTGCCTCATCGACCTTGCGCTCAAGCTCGCGCTCCTCATCCTGGAGCTTGTCCCTATCAGATCTTTTATCGCCGATTTCTTTTTGCATCCTCTCAAGCTTCTGCTTTCCTTCCTCAGAATCGCGAGTAATAATCTTGATTTCCTCGGCAAGAATTGTGGCCTTTGAGCGCTTTGTCTCTTCCTGCAGCGAGTTGTAGCGCAGCGCATTTTCACGGTCCTTTTCAAGCTGCTGCAAATACGCTTCGCGCTCATTAAGTATGAGGTGCGCATCCTTTACTTTCTGCTCAACCTTCTCAAGTTTTTTCATTGCCTCGTCCTTTTTCTCCTCAAATTCCTGCAATCCGGCGGCCTCTTCAATAATTTGCCTGCGCTGCTTTGCATTCATTTCAATTACGCGCGTGATGTCACCCTGCACAACTATGTTGTGGCCGTTTGGGTTGATTCCAAGCTCTAGCAGCAGCGATTGGATTTCATTGAGCGTTTTTCTTTTCCCATCAAGCTTGTATACCGATTTTCCGCTCCGGTCAACCATTCTTGTGATGTTGATTTCCTTTCCCGCCTTGTCTTTTATCACAAGCTCCACTTTCGCATACCCTTCAGTGGCATCATGGTTTACAAGCTCTGTGAGCTTGGAAGCCCTCAAAAGCCGCAGTGAAGTTATTCCCATCGCAAAAAGCAGCGCATCAAGGATGTTGCTCTTCCCGCTGGCATTCGCCCCCGCGATTGCGGTGAACCCGGGGGCGAAGGGAATGTCCGCCTTGCGAAACGACTTGAAGTTCTTTAGCTTTATGCTTACAATAGTTGTCAATCAAACCGCCCGTCTGCTCCAGAAATTTTGTCCCCTGATTTTCCGCTCCAAAATATTTTTCAGGTAAGGATTGCCTCTCTTAGGCCGCATCCGTGAAATATTTAATCAAAACAATGTTGTAGTACGCGGTTGAAAACGCGGAGCCCAGAACAAGCGCAATGATTGCTATTTCATCAACCGCTGTTGCATCAGATGCAAGCGAGAAAACTAGATTGATTGCCCCGCTAACAATTCCCACCGCCACAAAAAGCGCGATTACGCTCAGGAGCCGTTTTCCAGTCCACTTCCAGCTCTCTGCAAGCGCGGACTTGATGTTCTTTCTTTCAATTGCCATGAAAAGCGGCGTGAACGCGAACTTGAAGAATGAATAAATTCCGAAAACAAGCCATGCAAGGAAGAGGATGAATGCAATTATGCCGATGTCCCCTAATGAAACCGTGCCGATGAAGAGCAGGAACGCAACGGTTGTGTATAGAAAAAATCCGATGAATGTTGAAATCGTAAGGCCAAAAATTTCCGGCGCGCGCTTTGCCTGTGCAAGGACTTGGCTTAACACTCCGCGCCCTTTTTTCCCAACCAGATCTGCGTATGTGTACAAAAGCCAGAGTGAAATGAAAAATGTCACGAATGCTGCCGCTGCCATTACAATCACATCCTGCCAGTATGCCGTGAAGAGGTAATATGGGAGCTCTGCGATGCTCACATCTGGCACTTCTCCTAGGAGGAAAACTCCAAAGAAGAAATTGAAATAATTGTCAATCGTGAAGAGCAGTACCAGGACGTTTAGTGCCATCGCAATAAGCGCAGGAACGAAAAGAAGCGGCCTTTTTGCGAGTTCAATAAAGCCTGCGGCGAGTGCGCCAATCATGGTAATGAAGACGCGATTTGTCTATTTAAGGGTTTGTGGGTCATACCGGTGCAAATTTAAAAGCCGGAAACCTAATCTATTTCAGGTATTTTTTATGCCATCTTTGCCGTTTAACAACAGGCCGCCAATGAAAGAACTCCACAGTGTTCCTGAATATGGCAGCATAGATTTCAAAGTTGCTGCTGAACGAGACGAAATTTCCAAATTCTTAGGGCGTTTTGCTGCCAAAGAATTGAAGGTTCTTGCAAGGGTATATGGCGAAAAACGATTTAATTATGTGCTTGCATGGGCATGGCAAAAGCCTGAACGCAGAGCCGATGCGGCTACCTTTATTTCACATGTAAAGCGGGAATTAACGCGCCTTAAGCCTGCAAAAAAGCGGGGCTTTAAACCAAGCGCTGTGCGCATTAGCAGGCTCGGTATCGCCAATAGGTCTAGGAAAGGATAACACTTTCCGGCAATCCTTTTTAAACCTTCTCAAAGCCTATTTTATTAGCAGAAAAAGTCTACACTCTTTTTGCGGTTTTTTTATGCATATCCCAAAGGAACAGAGCATGTATTGCCCAAAGTGCAAGACGCACACCGAGCATAAGCTAAAGCAGTTTAAAGCCGGCCAAGCAAGGGCTCTTTCAATAGGAACAAGGGGAAACGTCCGAAAGCACAAGATGGGGTATGGCGGAAAGGCAAAATTCACGGCAACGGTAAAGAAGCAAACCAAAAAGCCGACCTTTATTGCAGAATGTGTTGTTTGCAAAATGAAAGTTTACAAGGTCATTCCAAAGAGGATGAAGAAAGCGGAAATTATGGCCGCGGCGTAATTCTAAATAATCTACTTCCTGAATTACTCCAGTTTCAAATTCGGTGCTCAGCAAAGCCCGTGAAAGGTTTTTTATAGTAATTGATGCATAGATAGTGCATATTGGGAGGTATTTGGATGAGAACTACTTTGGAGTTTGAAGGCATTCCCGAAGTGATTTTGGACAAGGCGGTTGAACTAGGCCTTGCAAGGTCAAAAACAGAAGCCATAAGGATGGGCATTTTCGCCCTCAACAAGGAATACAACCTTGTAAAAGATCTTGAGTTGGAGCTGGTGGGGAGGAAAATAGCCAAGGAAAAGGCTGAAATGGAAAGGAAAGGGCAAAAATATTTGAGCGAAGATGAAGTGAAGAAAAAATATGGCTTCAAGTGAATTGAATGTACGCGCTCGAATACAAACCGGAGTGGGATCGGCACTTCTCAAAAATGGACCACTTGGTTAAGCTGCAAATCTGGAAAAAAATACAAAAGCAGAAAGAGGAGACGCAAACCCGGCATATGGGCTTCGGGCTTGAATATTATGTTGTTGAATCAGGGCAGTATCGCATTGCCCTGGCCATAGATGAAAAAGCAAAAACGAAGGCGATTTGGTTTGTGGGCGACCACAAGCAATATGAAAAATGGTACAAAGAGGAGGCGTGAACCTAACTCTCATTATTGTCCAGCCTCCACATTAACATTCCTTTAAATTCCTTTTACCTGTTAATTAATTGATGACAACAAAAAATGCAATTTTGCTAATTGTTAAGCAAAACCCTGGGATTGATTACAATTCCCTGCTCACAAAATTCGCTTCTTCTTATTCAAATGCAAATTCCGCGCGTGCCGCTCTCTCGCGCTCCCTAAAAGATCTCACCACCTTTAGCCTTCTTGTAAAAAAGGAGAACAAATATTTTCTAATGGAAAAGGGCGAAGGGGAGATTTATTCGGAAATTAAAAACAAGCTCGTGCTCGCGCTCAATTCCCTTATGAACACCAAGCGCCCTGTTGATGAAATTGATTCGGTTGTTGAGAAGCTCCAGATTTTAATAGAGCGCTCAAGGCAGGACCGCGACCTTTTGAAAACCTCGAAAAGCTCCCTCGATTTTTCCATTTCAGAGCTCCAAACAGTTGCGGGCGACCTTGAGAAGAAAACAAAGCACCTTGAATATATTTCCAAGGTTTTTTCAGAGCAAATAAATTCGCTTAAAGATATGGGCTTTAATGATTCTTTCAGCCGTGAATTCAGCCGCGATTCGCTTTCAAAGCTTGCCTCAATTTTTTCATCCCAGCCCGAAAACGAATTCATGTTCGAATCGCAAAACGTGGTGTTCCTAGAATCCCTTGCAGAGCACGCCAGTTCAAAGCCCAAGAACAATTCGCTTCTTGTGCAAAAGGATTCCCTCAAGGCTGTGCTTGAATTTGTCGAATCCGGAAAGCCAGAATTCTCTATTCAGCCGCTTAACATCTTCTCCTCTGTTTTGAAGGCGGAGCTGCTGCGTGAAAAAATAACGCTATCGGGGCCATACAGCGAGGTTTCGAAATGGAAAGAATGAATCTGGAATCGGGGTATTTCCATGATTAAATCAATTGTTTTCGATTTCAACGGCGTTTTTGCAAAAGCCATTGAGCTGCGCCTAGTGGATCGCATATGTGCCATTAAAGGCTTTGGCAAATGGATTGCGCTCTCAAATTATTACCTCAACATCGCGCAGTTCGAGCTTGGCTTTTTTTCCCCGCAGGATTTCTGGAAAAAGATTTTTCCGTCTATTTCACGGGAGGAATACCTTGCCTATGTTGAAGGCGAGTATGAGAGGCGCTTTCCCCGCAACGAGGAGCTTTACACAATTTGTGCAGGGCTTTCAAAAAAATATGCGCTCTACTGCATTTCAAATTCCAATTTTCTGCAGGGAAAAGCCATGCGAAAACAAAAGCTTTATTCGCCTTTTCGGGAAGTTTTCCTCTCGCATGAAACGGGGAAGATAAAGCCATTTCCTGATGCATACCTGAATTTTCTTGAAAAAACCGGCCTGAAGGCGAACGAATGCATCTACGTTGACGATTCTTTGCGCAATGTGCTTCCTGCAATGGCGCTTGGCTTTGCGGGGATTAAATTTGAAAACAACGAGCAGCTCAAGGCCAAGTTCAAAGAGCTTGGAATTTCATTCTGATTATTTCAATATTTTTTTCGGCAAGCGCTGCTAACTTATTTCCTGTTTGTGCGCAGCATGAAAATCACCGATAACGCAATCAAAACAACAAAGATTGGGTGCACTTCGGGCACCTCAGTTGATTTTTTTTTCACAATGAAATATGTGGTGGCACGGTTGTCAAATGTGTAATTTATATCCGACGAAACAGTATACCATCCGCATGGGTTGGAAACGCTTGTCACAATTGCATTAACTGCGTAAGTTCCTGGTTGGAGTTCACTAACATTTATTGTTTTAGTGCCAGTTCCCCACGGGTCTGGGTTTGGCGGTTGATTCAACGGGACTGCTGAAGCCAGCGGAATAGGGGTTGGCGTAGTTTCAGAACCGAGTCTTATTCTTGACAAATCAACAGTTTCGCTTGACATGCACACATTGTTCATGGCTCGCCCTGTTACTGTAACGGTAACTTGGCTATCAACGCCTATGGTGTATTCGTCCTTGTCGGTTATTACTGAAACACTAAATAGGTTACAATCAGTACAATTCTGGGATGCAAAAGCAGCCGGTATTATCAACACAAAAATTAGCAACGCCGCGAGTAATAATCCATTCAAGTTCATGCTCTACAATACTCTTTTTACCTTAATAAAGATTCGTGGGCGTAAAAGTAAAAGGCATTATATGCCCTCAAAAGAGGGCATGACATCCGCCCACTTCCGACCGATAGGTCCCCGCAGGGGAGGGGCTTCTCGGACGCGGAGGACGTAAGATACTACAATGAGTTCAAATCTGCGTTTTTATAGAAATGATAGAGCAAAGCTCATTTAAACGCCGCCCGTTAGCACTATTTGCTGCTCCAGTTTTTACAACATCCCAATTGCAAACAGAGGTATTTTGTTTTCGCTTGTATCGAGCGTGTCGGTGACTATTATGTCGGCGCCTTGCTTGTTGCCTTTATTTTTTCCGCCTATTTCAAATGTCATGCCTTCATATTTGAAGTCAGGTGTTGGGCTGCCGCTTGTGCGGAAGTAGCAGCAGTCAATGTGGTTTACAAAGAATTCTTCCCTTAATGCGCCTATGTCGGGCTGTTTTCCAAGTGAAGTGCAAAGGGCGTGCCTGTAGGGGAATGGCAGGTAGTATTTTGCTTCCTTTCTGTGCTTTTTGGATGCGGCTCCGCACGAATATACTTTCTTTATGGCTTCTGTTTTTTCAACATTGTAGAGGAACCTCATCACCCATACCTTGTTTTTTCCTACGGTTTCCCCTATTTTGGAATAGCTCAGTTCCAAGGGCTTTGAGGTTGCTATGATTTGGAGCAGCTTGAAAAAGTTCTCCTCGGTATCTTTGCCAATGCCTTTTGCGGTCGGCAAATCTTTGGCCGAAATTGTTTCTATTGTGGATGTGACCGTCTTGTAAAAATAGGTTTTTGCGCCATATAGCACCCCGCCGGTTGAATAGTATTCTTCCATGTGTTTGTTTATGTGGCCATATTCCTTTGCTATTTGTGCCTTGTTCTTGAGCAACTCCTTTAGGGTGAGCTTTGGAACCTCTATCCCCTTTTTGATTGTGAGCCATTCCCTAAAGCCTGCGGGCCTTAGATGCTCAATCACTACCCTTCTTGAGAGGTCTGCCTTGAGGGTTTTGAGCTGTATTGCTGAGGAGCCTGAGAATGCTATGCTTGAAAGTTTTTCGTCAAAAATCGTTTTCAAGTCCCCGTCCCATTTTGCCTTTGCGTGTATTTCGTCAACAAAAAGTTTCTTATGTCCGGCTTCGGAGAGTGCTTTTACAATGTCATACAGGTCTACGCCGCGCAGTTCCCTGTCATCTGCCGAAAAGTAAACCCCTCTGGTCTCCTTGGCGAGTTGCAGGAGGAGCACTGTTTTGCCTATCCCGCGCAGGCCGGTTATTCCAAGGAAGTACTCGTTTTCCTTCACTACCTTGAGCAAGTTCTCATATGCGAACCTTTTCTTCTCGATTTTATCAATCCTTTGCATGCCTTCTGAATTTGCTTCAAGGACACGGCTCACAATCTTCTCTTTTTCCATGCATTAATGGTGCAAGCAACAGTTTAAAAATCGTTACATTTTTGTAACGAAAATGGCTTAGTTCGTTACACTTTTGTAACGCTTGTATCTATTAAATGGATAATATATAAAACTGGCGAATATATGCCTTTTATTGTCAAAATCATTATCATTATGGGCTGGAGAAGTTATGGCTCATCTTCAGCCAAATCGTCTCGTCAAAGTTGTCTTGAAGCCTCCAAGCCTCAACTTTGCCGCAGTAACTCCGGCACAGCCGGCGTGTGGCCCTCCAAATCCCTTCTGCATTGCCTTGAGAGACGAATAACTGCTGCTGTAATTGCGTGCACCCTGAGAAACATCTTCCGGAGTCAGTTTTCGGATTGCCCTTCTTCTGAGGTTTCGTCCTTCTTGCCATTTCATTTCTCCAAGTTCTCTTTGATTTCCTTCAAAAAACTTCATCCCTCCGACAATCACGTGTTTATCTTTTATGCCGAGACGATTTAGAAGTTTGAAGAAGTTGCTCCATCTCATGAGGGGTGTTGGGTCATGCACCGAAAATGCGGGCAGCCAGTAGGCCCGGTCCAGAAGGTGCGTGTTCTTTTCTACTGCACTTGCAAGGCTGGCGAGGTTCTCTTTGCCTTCAAGGAAAAAGAAAACATAGTTTTCATTGGCCTTGTGTGCCAAAAATTTTTCCAGATTAGAATTGCCACCCGAAAAAAACGGGTGAACAAGCACCATGAGCTTCTTTGGAGCGAGTGACTCTTTAAGTTTTGCAAATTCCGCATCGCCAAGCAAATCCAGTCTAGGGAGCATATTAGCTAATCAGCTTCCGAAAATAAAAGCGTTTGCTGGCAGATTAATGTGCGGTTGTATGCAGTCTTGACTTGCAAACAACCTTTTCTGATTTGAACCAGTTGTAGTATCGCAGAGGGAGGGATTCGAACCCTCGTATCCTTTCGGATCCAGCTCTCGAGGCTGGTGTGTTTGACCGGGCTCCACCACCTCTGCTTCAACCTTTTTCTTTCTCTTTGCAAGAGAAAGAAAAACGTTCACGAAAAAGAAAGAGAAAACATCCTGATTGAATCAGCCCTAAATACCGTTAAAAATGTTGGCAAATGGATGAAAAAAAGAAAATTAGGAAAACGCCAGTTTATGGCGTTTCCTTGAATACCTGTCCGAGCAGGGTGTAGCTTGTTACATTCGTTAGGAAACTGAGTATTCCAGCTGCAAGGAATGCTCCCAATACCGGTATTATCGAGAGAATTGCTGCAAGAATTCCCAAAACGAATGCGTATACTATGTACACTACCAGCGTTACAAGGTATGTCACTGTCAGCACTTTCTTGAGGATTGCGCCGAACTTGAATGCAGCTCCAAGAGAACCTTCCTTTATGTAGAAGAATATTCCCATTGAAGCCATTACTCCGCCAGCAACAGCGAGTACCAGGCCAAGCAGTGCGAATATTCCGCCAGTTCCTAATCCACCGAGTACTGCGGCGCTAAGTGCCTGTGAATTTCCTGCGGCGAGTGCGCCGAGTGCTCCGCCAGCCCCTACTATAAAGCCTGCGAGTGCTATTGCGAACAAAATGAGTGCCGGTATCATGTATACTAGTGTTATGATTAGCACGAACACTATGTCCTTTATGTATGTGACAATCTGGTTTGGGTCCCAAGCGGGCAGCTTATTGTCGCCCTTTATTGTGGCCCTTCCCACACCGACTGCGAATCCAAGATTCAGAAGGCTTATGACCGGAATCATTCCTAAGATTATTCCGATTATCAGCGTCTGTATGTCCTGGGTAGGTTTCTTAATCGCTCCAATATAATCTACCATTAATCCACACCTCCAAAATTTCTTAATGGTTGAACCATTACTACAAATTTTTTCTTATAAACCTATCGTCATTGACCAAAACGCCTTTCGGCTGCCAATTCGGGTTTCTTTGGGGGTCAGCTCTGAACTTTTATTGGTTTTTTTGCTTTGAAAAACTCGGCTATTTCCTGCAAACGACGTAATAATCTTCGTCTTTAACCACAACCTTAATATACCGGATTTGTTAATCTGGCTCCAGGAGGTGCTACAAAAATGGCATCACAACAACAAATGGGGAGTTATGCGTTCCTAGTCGGTGTCGCTATTGCGATAATCGTGGGCGCACTCTCGGCAGCAGGCCAGGCAAGCATGCTTGGGGCGGCAGCCGCATGGGTACCACTTGTACTTATCATTCTAGGTATAGTGGTAGGATTTCTCAACGTCAAGGATAAGGAAACAGACAAGTTCCTTATTGCCTCACTCGCCCTGCTCGCGGCTCCGGCTGCGGTACAGTGGCTCAACCTGATTCCTGGAGCGGGAATATACCTCTCCAGTATAGTCGGGAATGTGGCAGTGTTCGTCGCTCCGGCGGCGCTCATTGTGGCGTTGAAATCTATCCACGCCCTTGCCTCAGAGCAAGTGAATTAAACGCACAATCAAACACCCAAGGACCTGGGCTTCAAAGCCCTGGTTCCTTACCTTTCTTTTTTTCAAAACATTCTCTTTTTCATCCAAATTCCTTTTTTCATTTAGCGCAAAGGCTCCCATATTAGTTACATTATTATATTCAGGGGCGCTTTCTATGCTCCGTATGCCAAAGCTTGAATTAAGTTCATTTGTCGGGCAGCCTTGCAAATCAAGGATTGCATTCGAGTTTGTGCCCAAAAAAGACCACAACCTCGCGCTCGAAGAAGTAGCTTCCGTGCTGCGCAAAAATGAGGTTTTTGTCGAAATCGAAACCCCATACCTTCTGATGCTCAAAATCGGCGGGAAAGATGTTTCGCTTTTCAAGAGCGGGAAGATTATTGTAAAATCCACAAATCAGCAGTGGGTTGCAAAAGGGATTGCGGAGGGCCTTGTGAAGAAGATGAATTAATCAAAATATCAAATACTACTCATCTATTCCTTAAATTCCACATCATCAATAAGCCCATCGCCGTCAACATCAAGCCCCTCAACAACGCGCGCGTGCGCTTTCCCTTCCGCACCTTTCACGGTTTTTGCGGTCCTTTTGGTGAGTGCAAGGATTGCCGAAATCGTTCCAGGGTTTCTCTTTCCAGCGAGTACAAGAATCCACTTCCCCTTAAAGAACGGATGCGCAATTTTCTCAATTACGCCAATGGAATCGTCAGCGTATTGCTTTCCGGATTCGGAGGAGCTTAAAGTCCAGTTGCCGCCATTCACAGCAAATTTAACCGGCAAAAACTCATTCACCTGCTCTGCAAGCTTATTTGTAACCGGCCCTCCCAAAATCACAAGATTCGAGTTCTCATTGCGCAAATCCTTTACCATCGTGTCCAGAAATATGAGCGGGAATTCAAACCCTGCGCAGTTCGCGCCGATGAAAGCCGCAATTTCCGCGGCAAGGTGCCCATCTCGCGCCCTCGCCTTGTAAGGGCCATGCGGGTCCGGGGACCCGACAACTATTTTTGCGGCAAAAACTCCGTTTTTCATGAATCCTGCAAGGAACTCCCAAGCCTCGCCTTTTGAAGCGGATTCGCTTCGCATAACTTTGGAGCTGTTGCGTGCCTTCTCCCTATTTGGCACGATTGAAAACGATTCAAATGCCGCGGAATAAAATTTTGCAACAGCGCCATTGCGCTCCTCAGTTTTCTCAATATCTATTAACCCTGCATTTTTGAGCTGTTTTATGTAGTAGTAAACTTTCTGCTCATTCATTGAAAGCTCCTTTGCAAGAAGCGCAGGGTATGATGCCTTCTCGGAGAGCTTTCCAAAAATCCGCCAGCAATCGGTGTTCAGAAGCGGCCGCAGCTTCTGAGCGTCCGCAAACACTTTGGTTGGCATCTGCAGTTCATTGCTTCCATTTTCCAAAATCAGCTTGTCCATGCTTTTCAAATCCGTCTAATCATTTGATATTTTGCCATCAATTGCCGAGTATGGTGCTATTAATATTTTCATACTAGTTCTAATTATTCTATAATATTAGTATCTTTCGCCTTTTTAACTGTTTCTTCGTCTATTGCTGTATTATGTGCGGGATTGTAGGGGTTATGGGGGCTAGTGCCGCTGAAAAGGCATTCGGTAGCCTCAAATGCCTCGAATACAGGGGCTATGACTCATGGGGAATTGCACTGCCGGATAATGGCTCATTTTACGTTGAAAAACATATAGGAAAAATCGGCGGGGCAGAACTAAACGGCCACCCGCAGGGCAATATTGCAATTGCGCACACGCGCTGGGCAACCCATGGAAAAGTGCTTGAACGCAATGCCCACCCTCACCTCTCAAATGATGGAAAAATCGCGATTGTGCACAACGGGATTGTTGAAAATTTTACCGACCTCAAAGAAAGCCTCATAAAAAAGGGATTCAAGTTCGTTTCAGACACTGATTCTGAAGTAATTGCAAATCTAATAGAGCTGCATTCAAAAGGAAATTCTTTTGAAGAGGCTGTGCGCCTCTCCCTGCTCGAACTTAATGGCAGCTATGCAGTTGTCTGCCTTAAAGCCGATGAAAACAAAATAGTGTGCGCGCGCAGCGGCTCGCCGCTTGTACTCGGCATCGGAAAAAACGGTGAATTCTTCGTAGGCTCTGATGCAACCGCATTTATTGAGCACACAAACACCGCAGTTTTCCTAAATGATGGCGAAATGGCTGTGCTCTCGGGCAATCTTTCGGTTTTGGATGTAAAAAGCGGAAACCCGGCGCAGTTTACCCCAAAAGAACTCAAATGGAATTTTGAGCAGGCAAAAAAAGGGGACTACCCTCATTTCATGCTAAAAGAAATTTACGAGCAGCCGGATGCGATTCTTGCAGCGTCCGAGCAGCCGGAGGAAAAAATAACTGAAATGTCATCGCTTATGCGCGGAGCAGAAAAAATTTTCCTCACAGGCTGCGGCTCTTCATACCACGCATGCATTTGCGGCTCATACTTCCTTAGCAAAATCTGCGGCATTTCGGTAACTCCAATTCTCTCCTCGGAATTTTCACAGCACGAGCAGTTCTTTAATAAAAAAACCCTGGTTATTGGAGTAAGCCAGAGCGGGGAAACAGCAGACCTCCTTGAGGCTCTCAAGGCCGCAAAGTCAAGGGGCGCAAAAATCGGGAGCATTGTAAATGTCATGGACTCAAGCGTAATGAGGTTCTCTGATTGCTCGCTTCTCATGAACGCTGGCCCTGAAATTTGCGTTCTTTCAACAAAGAGCTTCACTTCGCAGCTCTCAATTCTTCTGCTGCTTGCGTACTCTCTTGCAGGGAAATTTTCTGAAGGAAAGGAACTTTTGCGCAAAACATCGGCGCTTGCGCAAAAACACCTGCCTTTGTTTGATGTGCAGATGAAATCGCTTGCAAAATCTCTTTCCCGCTCAAAGGACCTGTTTGTAATAGGCCGGCACGATGCTTTTGCCGCGGCTCTTGAATCCGCTCTCAAGATTAAGGAAGTAAGCTACATCCACGCTGAAGGTTTTGCAGGCGGAGAGCTAAAGCACGGGACAATCGCCCTTGTAGAGGAAGGTACGCCTGCAATTGCCCTGTCAACTCCGGAAACGAGGCCGCTTACGCTTAGCAACGCAATTGAAATGAAAAGCCGCGGAGCTAAAATAATCGGCGTGGATTCAAAATCGTGCGCGGAGTATGATGAGGCAATAGTTGTTCCAGATGCCAAGGATGCTAATCCAATAATGCTCGTTCTTCCAATCCAGCTCCTTGCATATTATCTTGCAGTAGAGCGCAATCTTGATCCGGACAAGCCGCGCAACCTCGCAAAAAGCGTGACGGTGAAGTGATTTAGATGAACAGGGAACTTTTCGGAACAGATGGCGTGCGTGGCAAGGCAAACCACTACCCAATGACGCCCGAACTTGTTCTCAAATTAGGGAAAGCCATTGCGCTGCATTTTGAAAAGAAAGGCGTCACGCCAAAAATTGTTATTGGAAAAGACACGCGCCTCTCTGGCTACCTGCTTGAGACCGCACTCACTTCCGGTTTGGTTTCAATGGGCGCAACGGTCTGCCTTGTCGGACCTGTTCCAACTCCCGCGGTTTCATATCTTGCCCGCACACTTGAAGCCAATGCGGGGATTATGATTTCTGCCTCGCACAACCCCGCAGAGGACAACGGAATAAAGCTCTTTGACAGCAAAGGCTACAAGCTCTCGGATTCGGATGAATATAGCATTGAGCAGATACTTTTCTCGCCCGAGCTAAACAACGGCTTTCATGACGGGCGCTCCATTGGAAAGGCATTCAGGGTTGAGGATGCGCAGCAGCGCTACCGCGAATTCGCAAAATCAACCATTGCCGGAGTATCCCTAAAGGGCATCAAAGCAGTGATTGATTGCGCTAACGGGGCTGGCTATAAGGTTGCTCCGCAAATATTCTCAGAACTCGGAGTGCAGGTTGTTGCAATCCACAACCAGCCGGATGGCTCTAACATAAACCTCGAGTGCGGTGCAACCCACATAAAGAGCCTTTCTGCAAAGGTTGTGGAAGAGAAAGCAAATATTGGCATTGCGCTAGATGGCGATGCCGACCGCGTGATTGTAGTCAATTCCTCGGGCGAAGAAGTCGATGGCGACCGGATAATGGCTGCTCTTGCAAAGGGCCTAAATGAGCGTAAAAAGCTCGTGAATAGCACAATTGTCGCAACAATAATGAGCAATGCGGGCTTTGAAAAGCACATGAATGAAAATGGCATTTCAGTTGTCCGGACAAAGGTAGGGGACCGCTATGTAATTGAGGAGATGCTGCGCTCTGGTTCCAATTTTGGCGGAGAGCAGAGCGGCCATATAATATTTGGGGATTATTCAACCACTGGAGACGGAATAATAACCGCGCTGCAGGTGCTCTGCCTTATGAAAGAGCAGGGCAAGAGCGTTGCAGAGCTTTGCAATTCCTTCAAGCTCTATCCGCAGGTTATCACAAACCTTAAAGTAAAAGAAAAAATCCCATTCGAGCAGCTCCCAAAGGTCTCTGCCCAAATAAAGCTTGCGGAAAAAGAGCTAAATGGCTCTGGAAAGGTTCTTGTGCGCTATAGCGGCACTGAAAACATTCTGCGAATCATGGTAGAGGGCGAATCCGAAATCAAAATAAGGGAACTCGCTGAAAATATTTCGGCTAATGCAAAGGAGGAGATAGGCTTTGAGTGAAAAAATCATTTCCGAAGCCGAAAAGCTTATTTCTGCAAACGAGCCGTTTGAGTTCTGGAAACTGCTTGAGAAATCCGAACAGGAAATCAAAACCCTGAAAACAAAAGTGCTTGGTGCGGTTGAAGACGGTGTGATAATAAAGGGCGAAGTGTTTGTTGGCAGTGGAACCGTAATAAAATCCGGCACGCGCACGGAAGGGAATGTATACATCGGTGCGAACTGCACTATTGGGCCGAATGCATACCTTCGCAACGGAACAATAATTGCGGACAACTGCCATATCGGGACTTCGGAAATAAAGAATTCAATCATCCTTTCCAAATCAAATGTCCCGCATTATTCCTATGTTGGCGATTCGGTGATCGGGCGCAACTGCAACCTGGGCGCCGGAACGAAAGTCGCTAATCTGCGCCACGATAATGGCACCGTTAAGGTAATGCTCGACGGAAAGAGACTCGATTCAGGAAGAAGGAAGCTTGGCGCTTTGCTCTTTGATGACGTGAAATGCGGGATTAATTCGTCGCTGAACTGCGGCACAATCCTTCTCAAGGGTGCGAAAGTTATGCCGAATGAATTTGTGAAGTAAAAAAAATTCTATTTTGCTATTTATTTTTTCTTGCGCTTATTTTTATCATTCTAATTTGACACGGGCAAAATCTTCTCTTGCATGTCTAAGATATGTGCTGAGTGATCTAGCTGTTTCTTCTCCCACCAGTTTCTCTAGTTCTTTTCGAAGCTTCAAATAACTTTCTGAGGGGCCTCTTATCCAAGTGTCTCTGTCTTCATCAATTGCGTCCTCTATCTCTATGGCTCTTTTGATTGTGGCCGGATTGTTTATTTTCGTATTATGCATCACATATTTTAGTGCAATCATTTCACAAATCATTTTTCCGGCTGTGTTTGGCGGGCCAAAAAGCTTTATGTATTCTCGTGGAAGTTTTGCAGTTTCCTCGATGTCCTTTACCCGGGCCCCGAGAACTTCTGGCATCTTCTGAGCTTTGTAGAATGTTTCTAAAAATATTCTTCTGAATTCTGGCGTTGAATGTTTATAAAATACAACCCTCATCCCGGACTTTTTTCTTGTGGGCACACTTGGTTTAACGATTTTTTTACGTCTTCCAACTGGTTTATTTGCCATGTTATTAACCTTTATATTTTTTGTTTGAATCCTCATTACCAATTATCTTCCCATTAACCGCATCAATTATCGCCACCCTCTGCTTCGCATCAAGCGAGAGCACAACTTCCCACACGGGCTTGTAAAGCGGCTCGACTTTTTTCACAATAATCCCCGGCCAGATTCTCTTCATTGCATCTGCCGCGTCCTCTTTTGTATAATTCTCCTTCTCAACGCTCAGAGCCTCCGCCTTCACAAAGGGCAAGCCCGCAAGAGAGCCTAAAAGATCATGCCTCTCATTGGGCGGCAAATCCATTTTCTGCTTCATTGCATAAGCGACTTTTCCGCTTCTCTTGTCCGTGATTTTCGTAATTATTCCGCCTTCCAGGAGCTTTTGCAGAACCCTTCTTGCGCGAGCCTCATCAAGTGAAGCATTAGCCATAATCTCTTCAATTAGCATCTCCCTCTTGTGAAGCGCGCTTACAACCCTTATTTCATCATCGGCAAGAGCCGACATTGTGCGCAGCCCAACCGATTCTACAAAATCGCCGTTGTGAAAGTGCACGAACTCTCCAGTCATTGAATTGATAAAGCACTCGCGCGAAATAAATTCCTTTCTTCCCGTGAGCGAATCGAATTTTACCCTCCAAAGAGGCGAGTACTTGAGCTGGATTGATTCAATCCTCTCAGAATTTCCAAAAAGCCCCAAAAATCCTTTCCTGCGCACGCCCTCGACAATTCTGCGGCACGCCTCTTCCTGCACCCTCACTGGCAGCGCGAGAAGTTCAAGCGAAGTGTCAACAACATCCCCTTCTTCAACTTCACTTGCCTCTGTTTTCGTGCCTTTAAGTTCCTGCGCCGCGATTTCCTCTGCGGAAAGCCCCTTTTCAATGTCTTCCTGCGTATTTTCAATCTCTTCATCTTCGCTATCTTCCGAGGGCTCCTCAGCCTGCTCCGTTTCCTCTTCGCTCTCATCAGATTCGGCAGCTTCTGCAACACCTGCGAGCATCAGCGCATTAGAGCCTATCACAATCCCTTTTGCGGCAAGCGCTGCAAGAACCTTTTTGAAATCCACAGTGCCCCTGTACTTTAGATTGAGCGTATCCACTGCAAGCCTTGCCTTCTCAAGGTCAATTTTTTTCTGCGAGTTTATGTCCCTTAGAAGCATCTCAATTGCAATATTTTGCACCTGTGATTCATCAAAAGTTTCCGTCATCTGGTTGCTTTCCGCATCACGGCCCTCGTGCTGTGACTTGCGCGGCCTGATGCCAATCACAAATGCCCTGCTGGTTTCCTCGCGCCTATCCCCAGTGAGCGCAACACCTACCGGAAGGGTTTTGATAAAATTCGGAACCCTGTAGCGGCGGGGAATTATTGTGGGCGTCCTTTTGAATACCGCCTTTATGTCATCGTCAAAAATAAGCTTGTGAGTCATTATGACATCAAGCTGGCTTAGGACTTTGGTGTTGATTGCAGAGGGCTGCTGTGTTGCAAACACAAGCGAGAGCCCCGGGCGCCTTCCCTGCTTTACATACTCAATCAGCCCTGCGGTTGCAGGAGTGACCTCATTTCCGCTTGGAATTAATGTGTGCGCCTCATCAATAAAAAGCCAGGTGGGCGGAACTTCCTGCTCTAAAAGCTCATTCATGTTTAGTTCCTTGAACTTGTTTGCGGCTTCCTTTCTTGTTGAAATTTTCCTCGCCGCAAGCAGCCTGCGTGCGAGTATTCCTATGACAAGCGCTGTGACATTGTCCTCTAGAAATGAAGTGTCAAGAATTGTTAGCTGCCCTTCGCGCGAGAGCTCTCCAAGAGGGGTTCCTTTTGAGTGGAATATTCCCCAATTTTTAGCTGCTTCAAATCTGCTCACAATCGCGCGTATAGAATCCTGCTTGTATCCCTTGTCCCTGCTGTTTAGTTCCGCATCTGTTTCAAGGCAGCGTATGAGATCCTCAAGTGAATAATCCTTTCCCTTCCCCTCAATTTTTCTTGATTTCTGCGGTCTTTTCGCTTCACCTTTCTCCTGCGCTGCCTTCTCTTCAGGCTCAATTTGCGTGTAGCCCTTCTCCACTTTTTTGAGGGCCTTTTCAAGCAGCAAGCCAGATACTGAAAAGCGGTCCACTCCGAATGTGAGTGCCCAATCCTCGCCAGTCAGAAGCGAAGGCTGGATTGAAAAGCCCGCATTGTAAGTGGATTTTGGAACTTCTTTCATCATCCCGAACGGAATGAAAACTTTGATGTTGCTAAGGCCCTTGGGTTCAAGCCCCCATTCGCGCAGCTTCTCTATCTCCTTCTCGTCCTTGTTTGGAAATTTCATTGACCAGAAAACACCGACAGGGTCAACAACAATTGTCCCAACATTGCGGTTCTTCTCCGCAAGCTCTTCTGCAACAACTCCAAGAACGTAAGATTTTCCAGATCCGCGCGCTCCGCACACAAACACAACATGCGGATTGAGGCTGTCAAGGAACACCTCATTGTTCTCAAATTCCTTTTCATTGACCCTTCCGATGTGCAGCGCTGCCTCATACCCGAACCTTTTGAAAATGCTAGCCTTTCGCCCGATGAAAACGGAATTCTTTTCCTTGTCTGCAAGGAATGTGAGCTTTTCAGCAGAAGGGCCCTCATCAATAATGCCTTCGGAAGCCATCGCGGCATTATCCATTATTTTTTTCCTTATTGCGTCCTTGTGCGGCACCACAGGCGCTGCTTCGCCAATTGGCGCCTTCATCTCATCCGGCTCTTTGGAATCGTGGTCGACATCATAATCGAATTCATCATCAGACCATTCGTCTGCGTTCTTGTCCTTGCTATCTTTTGCGCCCTCTTCCTCATTTTTTCCCTCTTCAAACCCAAAATCATCATCCTCTGCCTTTTCTTCTTCCTCTTCAGTTGGTTCCTCATCCGTTTCTTTTTTAATTTTCTTTTGCTTTGGCGCAACGGATTTTTTCTTGCGCGGCTTTGAAAGCTCAGTTTCATCGGTTTCTTCTTTCACAAGAACCGGTTCTACCATATCTTCAGGGTCATCTTCCGCGCCGCCAGCGCTTTTTTTGGTGTCTTCTTTTTCCTCATCATCGTCCTCGAGGTCACCTTCCTCTGCATCCTCTTCGTCCCCGAGGATTTCATCCTCATTCTTGTCCATGGCATCCTTCAGCTTTTCAACCGCCTGTTTTTTCTTCCCGCTAAGCACCTCATCAAACAGGTCGGTTTCCGCCGGGTTTACGGTGGTTTTCTCTATCCTTTCATCCTCGCCAAAATCGCGGGCCTTTTCGCCCATTTCATCGGCTTCTTTGCCCTTGTTGCCATTTTCAGTAGCCATTGAATAACGCCCAATACATTATGGGATTAGGGAATAAAAGTGTTCCTGTGCAGCGCGCCAAAACTGCTTTTTACCATGCGCGCTTTTTGTAGTTTTTCTCGAAAAAGTAGTATACCGCCGTATTTGTGCTCTGCTGAAGTACCGTTAGCCCGATGCTTGCAACCGGGTTTCCCGTGACAAGCCATGTAAGCCCAAGCGTTGTTACAAGCGTTACCGCCCTGAACCTGAGGGTTTTATTGAGCGCGGCATTCTTGGTGCCTGCCGCTTTTTCCGAAATCGAATTTTTTTGCGCCGCAATCCACTTTGGCCCGGAAACGGGAGCCTGAATTTGCTGCGCGGCGTTATCAAACATCTATTGACCCAACTTCTAAATGCTTTGTAATATTTAACCCTTTTCTTTAGACGCCGGATTCCTCTTTTTTGACAGGAAACGAACTCTCTGCTTTGGCGGCATCCTCTCAACTGCATACCTCAGCATTGTGCGCGGCATTTTCGAGGCGTGCTTTTCCAAAAATTCAGTAAGTTCCTTTTCCCCTCCGCGCTTTCCGGCCTCGCGCAGCATCCACCCAGCAGCCTTGTGAATCAAATCATGCGAATCTCCCATCAGCAGTTCAGAAATCCTGAAAGTGTGCTTGAACTCTCTCTTTTTTATGAAAGCAAAAGTGGAAACCATTGCAATGCGCCTCTCCCAGATGTTTTCGGATTTTGCAAGAGAGTAAAGAAGCGATGCATCCTTCCCAAAAAGGAACGCTCCGCAGATTTTATCCGCGCTCAAATCCACAAGGTCCCAGTTGTTTGCGCTTTGCGCGTGCGCGATGTAAAAATCAAATATATTTTTCTTCTCCTGCCCATCGCCTTTCTGGAACTTGTTCACCAGAATCAGAAATCCGCAAAGCCTCTCTTCATGCACTTTAGATTCAATGAGCTTCTCCAAATCCAAACGAGCAATCCCAGAAAATTTCTTTGCAACGGCGCGTGTTTGCGGAACATTGATGCCAAGGAAAACATCCCCCTCGCCGTACTCGCCCTTTCCGGTCTTGAAAAAGCGCTGGAGTATTTTCGCTTTTTTGGGGTTTTGCATTTTTCCAAGTTCGGTCTTAACCCCTGGTGCAGTTTCCTTCATGAACGCAAAAAAGCCCAAAAAGCGTTTTAAACCGGAGCAAGAACTCCTAGTGAAGGAATATATACGTTTTCCAGCCCAAATTTACTCAATAAGCCTAATTTTTTAGGGCCAGTAGCTCAGACAGCTAGAGCGCCTCGTTCGCAACGAGGAGGCGTCGGGTGCAAGTCCCGACTGGTCCAGAGCCTTTTTCTTTCTCTTGGCAGAGAAAGAAAAACGCTCGCGAAAAAGAAAGAGGGCAAAGCGAAATACGCCGGAAAAGAAAAAGAACAAATGCGAAATGCGCTGAAAAATAGAAAAAAATACTTTCTTTCACATCGCTATAATCTGCTTGCCTTTCTTGTACACATACGCCGAACCGACCATTGCCGCGAGCCCAACTATATAGAGGATTGTGGCATTTGTGGTATCGCCGCCAAGATGCTGCCGCAGGCCCTCAACTATAGTTGCAATGAAAAGCCCGCCCAAAAGCACTACCATTGTATAAATCGAAAGCGCCTTTAGTGCCTGCAATTGTATTACTTCAAATTCCTTTGACATTAGCTAATACTATCTTAATGGTAGTATATAAAGTTTAGGCTGGGGGTTCATTCCTACCAAATCTAAGCGGGGATGCGACGATTCCACTTATTTATTTCAGCCTTTTGTGTTTAATATTTTTCAGGAATGTGTTGTAACAGAATTTTACAAAAAATTTTTCATCTCCCGACTCCACCGATTTTATGAGTTCTTTGAAGTACTCTGAAGTGTCTTTTGAAATATTTAGGATTGGATAGTCCGCATCCTGCAAAACTTTATTGAAGAGCAGCCGGCACATCCTCTTATTCCCGTCCTTAAACGGGTGAATTAAATACAGCTTTAAGTGCACCAGTGCAGCCAGTTCGAGTGGGTGGACATTCTTGTGGTTTTCAAGCCACCTGAAAAATCCCGTGAATTCTGAAGCAACTTTATCGGGGCCAGGGGGCCTATAGCTTATCTCCTTTGATTGGAATGTCAGGGCATCGAATTTCGCTATTATCCTCTGGTCATCCCTTATTTGCCCGGGGCTTTTGCCCTCAAATGATGACATTACTATGCCGTGCAACCTGAGCACATCTTCCTCGTTAAACTTTATTTTTGGAAGAAAATTAATTCCTGTAATCATTGCACTTGAAATTATCACCTTTTTGTCGAAGGTGTATTCGCTTTCATTTTTTTTCAGGATTTTATAGGCGGTTTCGACATTGCTGAATTCGACATCTACCCCTTCCGTCCTTAGGGTGGTATAAACGAAATTCAGCACCTGTTTCTTCCTGAACTCCTCTTTTTTCTTTTCGGTGAGTTGTTCAAATCTGGCTAGAAAAGCGTCCTTTATCCTTTCTGCTTCTGACAGTTCCTTTTTGGAAAGAACGGAGAACGAGTATTTTTTCAGTCTTTCGTCATAGAGGGAATCGAGCGCTTCTTTTAATTTTTTATCCAATTCCTTTTCTTTATCTTTGAGTTGTTTTTTGGATGGTTTTTCCTTTCCGATATAGGCAGAAACCCTCTTCCACTTGCCCTTCATAATTTTGATGTTTTTTTCTAAATAGAAATAGCTTCTCCCTTTTTTCTCTCTCTCTATTAGATTAGCCATGTATTTTATCACCACCAAACTCATTAAAAAAGGTGGTGATAATGCGCTTTGTCTTCACCAAAAGTAAATCAATAGGTGGTGATAAACGCCTGAACAGTTAGGCAGACAAAATACTGCGAGAACGTATGCCTAACCTGGGGCCTTTGTGTTCCCGCTGCTGCTCTCCTCATTCCCACTCAATCGTTGCGGGCGGCTTGTGGGTAATATCAAGCATCACAGCGCCAATCCCTTTGAGGCGCATTATCTTCTCAGCCATCGCTTCGAGCACCCTCTTTTCCAGCGGGTAGAATTTGGCTGTCATGGCTTCGCGCGAACTCACAGGGCGCAGAACAATCCCCTCTCCTTTCCCGCCAAAATCAACCGGGATGAGCACAACCGGGAACTGCCATATTTCATCCGTCAATCCTGCCTTTTCAATTTCACCCATCGCGATGGCGTCCGCCTCCTGCAAAAGCTCTATTCTCTCCTTTGTAAGATATGCCTTCTCAAGTTTCACCATGGAAATTTTTGCAGGTTTTACAAGTAGCAGCACGCGGTTCACCGAGTTAAAAGAATTTGTAATCGTGGTGGATGCCTCCTCGAGCTTTTCAAAATCCGCAGCGCCCTCAAGGAGCACGGCGTTCCTATAAGTCCTGTTATCACCCTGCACTCCAACAGCCTTCACAGGCAAAACTTTTGCTGCATATCCAAACTCCTCTGCTTTCGCTTCAATTTTTTTCTCCTGCGAAGAATCCGCCTCTTTTCCGTCGCTGCAAAGAATCCTTATTGCAAGGCCTGGCCCTGGGAAAGGCTGGCGATTCACAAGTTTTTCAGGAAGCCCAAGCAGCTTTCCAATCTGCCGAACCTCATCCTTGTAGAGCTGGCTAAGCGGCTCAATTACCCTGCCCTCTTCAATCATTTTCATTATGATGGGCGCGCGGTTGTGGTGCGTTTTTATCTTGTGCGCGTTTTTTGTCCCGCCGGTTTCTATGGTATCTGGGTAAATCGTTCCCTGCCCGAGAAGCCATTCTTTTTCATTGAAGCCAAGATTTTTCAATTCGGCAATTGCAAGGTCAACAAAGAGCCGCCCCATAATATTTCTTTTCTCCTCAGGCTCAGAAACGCCATCGAGTTTTTTGAGGAACTGCGCCCCAGAATTTAGCACATGTATTTTTTTTATCCCAAGCTTTTCAATTTCCGCTTTCACCATTTCCGATTCGCCCCTGCGCATAAAACCAGTGTCAACGTGCAGCGCGAAAACATTTTCATTGCCAAGTGCCCTGCCAAGCAGCGCGAGCGTAACTGTAGAATCAACCCCGCCGCTTAGCAAGAGGAAAACCTTTTTCCCATTCGCTTCCTTTCGGATTTCCCCAAGGCGCTGCTCCAAATAATTTTCCATTGACCAATTCGGCTTGCAGCCGCACACGCCGAAAACGAAATTTGAAAGTATCTTCATGCCATTCTGCGTGTGAGTAACCTCGGGGTGGAACTGCAGCCCGTATATTTTTTTGGCATCATTTGCAATTGAGGCAAATTCGCAGTCATTTGTGGAGCCGGCCCCTGAAAATCCTGCGGGGAGTTTTGAAACCTTGTCACCATGGCTCATCCACACTGTGAATTCTTTCGGGGTGCCTGCAAAGAGCTTCCCGCCTGATGGGCGAAAAATCGCAATCCCATATTCTTTGATGGTTCCAGGGGTAACTTTTCCTCCCAATTCCTGCCCAATAAGCTGCTGCCCATAGCACAATCCCAGCACCGGAATTCCAAGCCCAAAAATCTTGCGGTTAAACTCTGGCGCGTCCTTGTCATATACGCTCGCAGGCCCGCCGCTTAGAATTATCCCGCTCGCTCCCGCAAGTTCCTTTTCAGAAGCGGTTGGTGGCAGTATTTCAGAATATACACCAAGTTCTCGAACCCTTCGCGCGAGAAGGTGGGCGTACTGGCCGCCAAAATCCAGCACCACAATTCGTTCCTTTGCCTGCATAAAGTATTTCAAATTAAAAGTATTTTAAGGCAATCTGTGCCCGCGGATTCTCAGGCAAAGGATTGCGGCCGGGCTTTGGCAGGGTTTTCTCAAAGTACCTATCCGGCGGCCTTGCGGCATTCGAGCATCTTATTCCTGTCATCTGCGATGCTCACACAAACAGACCCGTCTCCAGTTTGCAGTGCATAATCAAAGTAACACTGGTTCCTCTCATTTGGCACCTTGATAAAGCTGCATGCCACAGGATCCTCTTTTTGCACCGCGTACTCTTCGTAGCAGTAAAGGCTCGGGGGATATGGCAGGACCTTAAGCCTTGTGCGCTTTGCCTTTTCACATATCTCCGGAACGTCCAAAGACGCGGCGACCTGGGCAAAGCAGGTGTAATATCCTGTGTCAATGGTCACATATTCGCACACGGCATAATCCTTGTTCTTCACCGCAATTTCCGAAAAGCAACTGTCCCTTCCGCTGAAATTGTTTAGCCTCATGTTCTTGCATATTTCGCCGTCTGATTTCTTTACCGCCAAGTCCATGTAACATGTGTCCTCAAGCGGGGGCTTGCCGCTTATTTTCGCACATACTGCCTCGCTGTTGGTGTCCAATGCCGCCTTGTGGTAACATGAATTGATGAGGTCTATGCCCTTTAGGAGTGCGCACTGCTCAACTCCGGGATTGCCTTCAAGCAGCTTGTCGATGCATTCATTTGCCTGGAAATATGGCAGCTCCTTGCAAACCGAAACCTCGAGCCTTGTTGTTCCCACCCAGAAAAGGCAGTTGTTTTTCGAAGTCTCATCGGCAATGCCTTCGCACGAGACATTGGCGTCTGCCGTGTTTGGCGCAGAAAGGAAGCATTCCCGCCTAAGCTCATCATCGAGCAGGAAAAAGCAGTGCTCGCCCTTTGGCGGATCCTGCGCGGCAAAATAGCACCTGTCCCTCTCAAATCCCTTCGAATCCTTTCTTGTCCCTATTTTTTCGCAAAATGAATTGTCATTCGTTGAGCCCGCCACATTGATGTAACAATCATTCCTTTTTGCCGGGTCGTAAATAAGGCCGCACTCAACCCCTGATTTGTCGCTTTCCGCTATGCCCTTTGCGCACTCATCCCTGAAGATTTCGTCGGTTATTTTGAAGCATGCGCTTATGTTTCTGGCAGATGCGGCAACACTTGCATGGCACTGGTTTGCCAGGAATACGTTGGATATTTTTGTGCAGGTTGCGTCATCATTTGCAGCCTTTGCAACTTCGCCATAGCACCTGTCCTTTGAGATGAGCTCAATCTTTGTGCACGGGTAATCAATCTTTGCGGATTTGGCCAGCGCCACAAGGCATGTTTCGCGCTTTATGTCATCGGCAAGCGCAATGCAGGCATCCAATTTTCCGGCGATTTCTAAAATAGCCTTCTGCTCTGCCATCTGCTTTTCTGTAAGGGCATTGCCATCCTGTGCCCCACCAGAATTGTTTTGGCCAGCGGGATTTCCAGCGGCCGCATTTGTGTCAATTGTTCCTGTTTGGCCCTGTTTTGCCGTGCAGCCGCCCAAAAGAACCATTCCAACAATAAGCAGGAGCAAAAGCATTTCCCTATTGCGCATGCTTATTCTAAGGAGTTTACGAATATTTAATCATTCTTGCAGCGTATTTTCCCTAATTTTCACATAGCCAAATCATTATATTTGCCGCAGGCTTTATTTTTCATATGCCTATTAGGAAACCTCCTATTATATCTGAATACAACGCCGAGCAAAAGCGCCGGAAAATTTTGGCCCGTGCAAAAAGTCTAAAGGCCCGCAGAACGCAGAAAAGGAAACTCTCCCCAAAGGCACTTATTGACATTGCAAGCCGCCCGCTTCGCTTTCAGGGGCAATCATATTTTCGCGTGCCATTTGGCCCTACTATACAATTCAAGAAAAGAAATATTCTTTTTACTCCCATAACGCCGGACATGAATTCGCCCCCCAAATTTTCACGCCCCACAGAAGCCGGAATAAAAGTTCTGAAAGCAACCCCAAATGCGCTGAGGGCCACAGGGCGCGGTGTGGCGCACTTCAAGGCCGGATTTAACCGGGTCATTGATAGAGCCGGCGCACTTTTTCCGCGGGCGCATCCAGAACTTCCAGAGCCAATCACCTCAGCCAAAAAGCCGAGCAGGATATCCTCTGCAATCAGCGGGCTTGGAAGGGCATTTTCAAATTTATTCCGCCGCGGAAATGCGGGCGGGAAAGTTACTGCGCGGGATGGGAATATCATCGAAGTGGCATTCCCTGGTTTGAATGATGGCCAATCCGTGGCACTGAACCCGACTGCAGAAGGCATATTTCCGCAAGAATCACCCCGAAAAAGGGCCGAAACTTTTGTAACGGAAACAGCCCGCCCCAAAGCCAAAAGTGCCGGCGGCAGTTCAGATACCGCCGCCGCAGTGAAAAAATCCGGCGAGAAAACACCCGTGCCCGCCGCAGAGACGTTAAGGCCAAAAGAACCGGAAAGGATGGCGCCCGAACTAATTTACCGCAATATCCAAGGTGATTTTTTAGAGCGGCTGCCGCTCACAACCCTGAATGCCGCCGATGTTGTTGCAAATGCACTGGATTCTTATTCGGATGAACGCACAAGGGCTAGGGCATCGCTTTCACCCTCGGGTACCCTTTCCGATTCAGAAAGAGTTAAAGTCGAGCTTGCGTCTTTTTTCCACAATTCCGATGAGCTCATTAAAGGGCCTGCGTTGCGGGCCACTTTGGTGAATGCCATCGTATCCGCACAAAAGCCATCCGACATCGAGTCCCGCCTCAGGGAAAGGCGAGGTGATGTTTTGCTGGTAAATCAGGCACTTAGAAGATTGCGCTTCTCTCTTGGGGCAGAACGCTTCAGAAATGAATTGCCAACTATCCAGGCGATGGCAAACTTTGGCGGCGAGAATTGGGGCACGTCCTATAGGGCCTTATTGCAAGGGTATTCAAAGGAACTCGGTGCCAAAAAGTAGCCGAAGGGAGAATTAAATATCTCCATGCAGTGTGTTGTTTATGGGTCAGCTTTCAGATCAAATCAGGGAACAAAGGCGAAAGAGAATAAACCGCGGCTTTTTGGGCGCTGCCATAGGCGTAGTCCTTGGCTTAACTGCCTCTCTTGTTCCTGGCCATTTGCAGCACCGCAATGATGCAACCCAGATTGCAAGGGCCGAGCAAAAACACTCAGAGCAGCAGCAGAGGCGTGCAAATGAGGGGCGAACTTCTGGCAATGCGCAGGAAGACTTTCGCCTAATGCAGGAACGTGCGGCGCAATTCAAAAAAACCGCAAGAGAAAACCGCGTTCCTTTCCAAGGGGTTTCCAAGGAAAGGGCGGGGGCACTTGGCCTTGCCGGCGCCGCAGCAGGCGGCATTTTAGGCGCTTCAGGGCTTCTTTCAAGAAAACGCAGGGGAAAGCGCTAAACCCGCAGATTGCGCTATTTGGCAGAAAAGTTATATTTAACTATAACCTCTAGTGTAATTATTTGCAGTTTGGAAGTGAAATGAATGGTCAAATTCAATAGGTTTGCTTTAGGTTTTTTGATTTTAGCGGCTTTCCTTGTAGTGCTTAGTGTTTTTGTTTTTGCAGCAAGCCTGCCGAATTCATCGCAGCCATATGCGCCTTATACTTTGCAGCCTGTGACATTGGATGCCCAGCGCCAAGCTATATTTACCCAGCGTGAAGGTACTGATGCTGAAGTTGTTTTCCTTCTCAAGTCGCTAAAAAATCTAGGTGTTGAAGGGAGTATCACTTCAAAAGATGTCACTTTAAAAGTCCCAAATGATGTGCTGCTTTTTCATTTCTATTACAAAGAAGGAAAGCGTATTTATCTTTGCTCTTATTCATACGATGTAAGTTCCGGTGTCGGGTTGCGTGATGACCCTAAAACTTGCCTGCTGGATTCCGCTAAAAACTATAAGGGCGAGCCATGGCACGATGAGTTGCAGTTTAAGGCAAATACTGGTTCGCCTGTAACTGTCCGTTTGGGAAATTACAGCCAGGATGTCATTTCAGATGTTTACCTAAATGGCGCTGACACAAGCATTATATTTGAACTAGCTGACGCCTCGCCCGATGCAAAATATTACTGTAAACCTGATAACTCAGTTTGCTTTTTTTTAAGCGGGGATGAACAAAGTGACATGTCAATAGATGTCCGAAGCATCTGGCTGGCGGTTAAAACAAACAGCATACCTGCACAAAATACAATTTCTTGCACAACAATATCACAATGCCTCGCGCGCATTGACAGGAACCTTATTGACAATCTAATCGGGAAATTAAGCGCTTCGGGGCCTGCTTCCATTGCAGGTCAGCAAATCCCGCCTCCTCCTGATGGCTCCGCACAACCCCCTACTTCTCCAAATCAACCGAATGTTCCCGACCAAAAGCCTGCTGCACAGCAAAATGGCGTGTCATTCAAGGCAGAGGCGTTTTATGATGATTTTGACATGGCAGGCGATTTTGGCAAATTTGGCGCCAACGGATTCGATGACATGTTTGTCAAATTGTTTATTGAGTCCCAAGCCCCGTTGACAATAAAAGAAATTTTATTAAAAAGCGACTCTGCAGTCTGGTCAACAAGATATCCAGAATCTTATCCTCTCGTAGTGTCAAAAAGTCATGCCCTTCCCTCTCCTTACAATTCCAACTATGTCGAAAACCTGGACCTACGATTGCTCGCTGGCCCAAGCCAGATTTACCTTTACGGCGACAGTTCTCTTCTTAGTAATTTCACGCAGTTCAAGGGCGGCTATCTTTTGGTAGTCGATGGAAACAATGAGCTGTTTGAAATTGATGTTCCAGCAAAGACCCTGACCTTTTACACCGGCATGCCTGTTAGCGGCGCAGCAGACACTTCACAATCCAAACCAAACCCTCCTGATAACCAGATTATCGGCCCGCCTGCTCCGGACGCGATTGTTACCGGCAATCTTGTGACGCTTCTTGGCAAGGACTATGTCGGAAAGAACGGCGATTGGAAGCCGGACGGGATTGAGGATGAGCAGTATGAAATCCAGGTGAACCTGGTTTCCCCCAAATCAATCAAGGCAATAGAAATTTATGAAGGCTCCGGGTCCGCACCCGAAGAGCGCGATTTGGTTTCCACGCAGGCGGAGTTTGCGTATCCACTTGTTGCTTTTTCCGGAACCACGCAAATCAACAATTCACCTTCCGATGACTTCGGTTTTCCATTGCCAGCCGGAATATCTGGGCTTACCTTATTTGGCTCCGGATTGGGGAAGGGGTTTTATGAATATGATTCCATAAAAAAAACTTATTCCGCCTCCAGGACAGAAGCCCTCATACAGGTATTTTTCACGGACGGCACATATGCCAATGGAAACATTCCCGCCAAAGTATTTACCCTGACAAAGGAGCAGTACGATAGCCTTGCGGGCGGTACGCCCGCTGCGGGAACTTCATCAAAGCCGCCTTCCAGTTCAGGAATTAACCTCGTTGAAAGCAGCAATGGTGCCTTCATACTCTACCCATACAAGGGTGCCACGAGGACATCGCTTGACACCGGGGGCTGGGGTGGCATTGGGGTTTCAGGCAGGCAGGTCAATCCAGGTAATGGCATTTACTTTTATGGCGAGACGCAGGGAAACCAGTTCTATTTCGCCCGCCTTGAAGTCCTTCCAGGGTCCTTTGTTCAGCCGATGATAATGAAATACGACGATGAGTCCGGTGTAGAGGGTCGGTGGGAAAACGATGGCAGCCCCGTTAAAAATACTGCCTGGTTCTCGGAAAGTGATTTCACTTACGGGCCGATTATTTCCAAAAGCGAGCAGGAAAGCGGCGGAATAAATTTCCACGATTACAGGGCTTCGCCTGATGGTACCTTGCTCTATACAAAAACAGTGAAGGATTTCGAGGCGCAGCTTTTGGGTTCTCAGAACACCGCACTGGACCTTTCCGAACTTAAACGGCTTTTATACAATGATGCGCTGGCAAAAAACCCAGGTCTCAAAGTAAGCGCGGAAGTTGAAAATACAATCACATCTCTGCCAAAAAACACTAATGATAGTTTATCCCCGCATCCGGGAACCATGGGTTCACGTTACATACGGCATATTACCAAGACCTATACAAAATCATCGGTTCAAAGTTTGGCTAGGCGAATTATTTCAGACCGTGCTTACGTCGCCGATGTGAGCAAAATCATTTCATTCGGACCTTCAATCGGCATTGGCATTGTTGACATCACCTCAAATGGAACTGTAAGCGTAACATGGGCTGTTTCAGAAGTGCCTGTTACGGGTGCAAATGACGCATCATCCCAATCTACTACCAAAGCACCCCAAAACCAGCCCGCCGCTTTCCCGGCAGGCTGGAAGCTTTCCGAATTGCAGCTGGCTTTGTATAAGGATTTGATTGCCAAAAGCCCCGGCCTCAAGGCGGACCCGGAAATTGAAAAGCTCACAAGCACGATGCCGCACACAAGCGATTTTATTGTCGGCTACAAATCCGGCGCATCCGGCACATATTTCATCTACTATATCACCAAATCCTATGCAAAAGATTCGCCAGAAAATTTGATGAAAAAAATATCCGCGGATCCCTTTTATGCCTATATCCTCGATACCCTCAAAAAGTCCCCGACCATCAAATCAGTTGGCATTAACGTAGACCTCATCGCCCCTACCGGGGACATAGTTGTTAAGTGGGCATTCTCAGATAAGCCAGGAGTGGCGGGGTTGCCATCAGCTGGAGCCCAGGTGCCAGCGGCAACCGAGGTGCAAAAATTGGATTACACCTGGACAAGCGGTGGCGCATATGTGCCGGTTCTGGAAAATGCGGAAGGCACCGCCACTCCGGCCACGGACCAGTCCGGAACAAATCACCCGAGAACTTTCCTGCCCGCCGAGCCCGCGCTTCCTGATGCTCAGGCGCCCATGACAATTTCCGCAGAGCCTTTGCACTACGTCTGGACAAGCGGTGGCGCATATGTGCCTGAACTCGAAAGGCCTGAGAGCACCAACACTCCCGCCCCGCCCGCAATAAGCCGCACAAGGGACTTCAACCCCGCGGAATTCTTCCTTAACAGTTCCCAAACTGCGTCCACCAATACGCCTCCTGCAGAACTATCTTCACCCCAAGTGACAAATACTCTGCCAAGTGTAAGTGCAGTGGAGCCCACGTCTCTCAAATCAGATGTTGTTTCAGGCATTTTTGAAATCGGGGCGATAAACAGCAGGAATCCTTCCCTTCCGAAATTGTGGCGTGATTCGCAGCTCGAAAAAATCGCCACTGAAGTGGCCGGATATGCCGCCTCTGCGCCAAGCAACAAACCGCTGGACATTGAAACTGTAATCAACAACACCTCAATAAGGCAAAAGATATTGGATTATGGCACGCAGCCGACCATACTTGGGTTTATCCCTTATGGCTCCAAAATTCCTGCGTTAAATGAGTACGGCTTCGACTACATAGTGGTTCCCCAATCTGAAATAATACAATTCGCAGAGCCTTATATCGGAAAGTTCGGGTCAATGCCTTTCCCGCGCCCAGAATTGTCCAAATACCTCCAGGGCGAAAAATACAACCTGATTGGTGCAGGTGCAACGAGAGGCACCAACAACACGTGGCATATAATCATCTTTTACGGCGAAGGCAAGAAGTAATGCCAAAAACAAAAGTTGTTTAGTTTAACCCCGCAACATTTTCTATCGGCTTATTCCCAATTTCTGCCGCCGCACGCCTTTTAAACTGTTCGCTGTTAACGAACATATGTTCGGCTTGGCTGAACAGTGATATTATGGAAATCCTAAGAAAACTGGTCGATTCGGAATCAAAATCAAGGCTTCTTGCCAGGCTGCTTGAAAGGCCCGGCTCCGTTTTTTCGGTTTCTGAAATGGGCCGCCTTGCGGATTTGCCCAAGGCATCGGTTTCCGCAATCATAACCGGGTGGGAGCGTGACGGCCTTGTTTTGTCCAGATTGCAGGGCAGAAACAAGCTTGTCTCCCTCAATCCGAAGTTTTACCTGCTGCCGGAATTGAAAAGAATTTCAGAAAAAACAATGGATTTCCAAAGACCTTTAATGGAAGAGCTGAAATCGATGCCTGTTTTGAAGGATTCCAAAATCAGGGCGGTTGTTGTATTCGGCTCACGGGCAAGGGGGGGATATTCTGCCGCTTCCGACCTTGACGTGCTTGTCGCCATTGAAAACAAAAACACTCCCCTCACTGAACAGATTGTGGAAGGGTTTGTGAAGTCATCTGAAAGAATCGGCGTGCGCCTCTCCCCCACATTGCTCGATAAAAATGAGATTAAAAGCAGGCTGAGGGAAAAGGACAAATTTATCCTTAATATATTCAATGAAGGGAAGATACTGAAAGGGGGCGACTGGCTTAAGCACCTACAAACAGCACCTTGATTTGGCAAGTGAGCGCTTTCAAACGGCAGAAGAACAGCTTAGTGAAGAAAAATTTCACACAGCAGCCCACCTTTTCATCAATGCCGCAATCAACTACCACAATGCAATATGCCAGAAATTCCTAAGCCGAATACCAAGCCACAAGGCGCACTCCGACACAACATATTTCCGTGAACTTGCCGATTTTCTGGGCACTGACCTTTCAGAATACCGTGATGCGTATGAATTCCTGATGGCCCACAAGGGACAGGCGGATTATGGGGCGGAACTGTCCTCAAACATCGCAAGGCAAATACACAGGCGCGCCAAAAAAATCAGGGAAATTGCACAGCGCCAATTATAAAAAATCAGGCGAACATCCGTTCATTCGACTTATCCATATCAACCGGCTGCTTTGTAGTTTTCTGAATGGCCTCGTTGAAATCCTTGAAATCAATCTTCTTCTTGCTCTTTCGCATCGCCATCATTCCCGCTTCCGTGCAAGCGTTCTTTATATCCGCACCGGTGAAGCCTTCTGTCAAATCCGCAAGCTCATTTAAATCAATTGCCTTGTCCATTGACATTCTCGCGGCGTGAATCTCAAATATTTTCTTTCTCGCTTCCTTTGAAGGGAGCCGCACTTCAATAATCCGGTCAAACCGCCCCGGGCGCAGAAGCGCATTATCAAGCATATCAAGCCTGTTAGTTGCGGCAATTACCTTAACCCCCTTCACCTCATTGAACCCGTCCATCTCCGCGAGCAGCTGCATAAGGGTTCTCTGCACTTCGCGGTCCCCGTTAGCTGTCGCGAACCTGTGCGAACCCACCGCGTCAATTTCGTCAATGAAAATTATCGCGGGCTTTTTCTCTTTTGCCATCTTGAACAAATCGCGGACAAGCTTTGCGCCCTCACCAATATATTTGCGCACAAGTTCCGCTCCCGAAAGCGAGATGAAAGTTGAATTGGTTTTATTCGCAACCGCCTTTGCAAGCAGCGTTTTTCCGGTTCCCGGCATTCCATGCAGGAGCACTCCATTCGGAGGATCAATTCCAAGCCTTTCAAAAGATTCGGGCTGCGTGAGCGGCAATATCACCGCCTCTTCAAGCTCAACTATTTCCTTTTCAAGCCCGCCAATCTGCTCAAACGTAACTTTTGGCTTTTCAATAACTTCCATTGCGCTGACACGCCAGTCCTTGTTCTCGGGGAAAACATTTGTAATCACAAGGCTTCGCTGGTTCATTGCGACCCTTTTTCCGGATTCGAGTTCGCTCTCCAAACCGACCATCGGCTTTACCAAAAACTCCATTCCATTGCTGTGCTTTACAATGACGCTTCCATCAGGGAGAACTTCATGAATCGTTCCAACAATTAGCGGAGGCATTTTGAGTTCATTTATTTCGCGCTTCGTTCTCTCAAGCTCTAGCTGTATTTGCGTGAGGCGCGCGGAAGTTATTTGCTTTTCTGTTTGCAAGCTTCGGAGCTGCTCTTCTATTGAAAACACATAATCGTAGACATCGTACGTTCCAGGCCTTTTCGTTTCGTTAGCTTCCGGCATAAAAACCCTTCTTTAGCAATACTACTTTGGTAAGAACAACTATTTTAAACCAAACCCAGCGTTGATTTTTTAACAATGTACCAATTTGGCTGATTTGAATGGAACTCTCACTCGCTGCAATTGCCCTCATTTTCCTCGCTATTTGCGCAATAGTGACTTTTCTTATAAAAAAGTTCACAAAAAGCGACACCTATTTTTTAATTTCTCTTATAAAAACCCAAAAGCCGCTTGGTTTTTTCGACAAAATGTCAAAGCACAAGGGCTTCCTTGACACTTTCACAACAATCGGCCTCTTTTTGGGGTTTGGCGCAATTGCAATGGATTTTGTTTATGGCAGAAAGCTCAAGGGCACAAAGCGCGCATTGCTTTTCGCGGGCTCTTTTCTCTTCCTTGCCGCTCTTTTGGTAGGATTTGATTCATTTATCCTCAATAAGGGGCTTTCTAGCAGCGTTCTCATAGGGCCAACATTCCCTTTGCTTGTTGCGGTGTTTGGATTTTCCGGGCTTGCTGGGTTTACACTCTTCTCGCTTTTCGTTCAGGCAGGAGATATTATTTCAAAATATTTGCTAGGCATCAAGGGCTGCCCAGGAGTTGCTCCGCTAATTCCGGGTGTTCAAATTCCGGGCGTTCCTATAACTCCGCCGCTGCACGCATGGCTTTCGCTTCTAATAATTCTTCTTTCGCACGAAGGGATGCACGGAATTGTGGGCAGGCGCTTTGGCTTCAAGATAAAATCAACAGGAGTTCTGCTCTTTGGCCCGGTTCCTATCGGTGCATTTGTCGAGCCGGATGAAAAAGAGCTAAAGAAAGCGGATGATGAAAAAACCCTGCGCTTTCTTGCGGCAGGCCCTATGGCAAATATTTTCCTCATGGGCGTTGCAGGCCTAATACTTCTAGGTTCTCTTGTTGCAGTCGGGCCTCTTACCGACCACTTGTATCCTGGCCTTCAGCAGAACCTTGTTTCTGGAGTGAAAGTTTCCGGCGTACTCGAAAACACGGCATTTTGCGGGGAAACTTATCCCTCAAGCGCTTTTGGGAATATGCAGGAGGGCGACATCATAAAATCCGTGAACGGAGTTGAAATAAAGAACATGGGTGATTTGTTTGCGCAGCTCCAAAAGGACAGGCTTGCGCAAAAAACATTCGTTCTTGAGCGCGGCACGGAAATGGTTACGCTTACTCTTAGCCCGAATGTGATGGGCCAGTTCGGTTTCCGACCGGAAGGCATAAGAAATGAAAATTATGCTGTCCCTGAGTCATTTGGCGCCTATTTTACGGTAGTGAATACCTTCACTGACTTCATTTACTGGCTCTTCCTATTGAATTTCCTTGTGGCGTCAATTAATTTCCTGCCGATGAACCCGTTCGACGGCGGGAGAATTGGCAAAATCGTGCTCTCGCCATATTTTAATTTCCTCAAAAAGCCAAAGGAAGAAACGCAGAGAATAATAGAGCGCGCGCTGCTAACGATTATACTGCTGCTTCTTGTAATCAACGCGCTGCCGCTTTTTTTCTAAAATTAATATTTTTGCCCATTATGCGTTTGGTTTTCTTCCACCCTTTATAGATTTTGTACCGCAAATCTGTCCATTTATACTCTTTCCAAATTCTTTTGCTCAACGCTTCGCTGTTGGGTGACGAAAACGTCACTGAATTCCATTTGAATTTATTTTTCAGCCCCTTGACGTGTCCACAACCCACCAAAACAAAATCAGTTCTGATGCCACTCAATTTCTTAATCCAATCTGCCTCCCTTGCAGCCATCCTTATAATCTCGGTTTTATATTCTAGTTTAGGGTCCTTGGAAGACTCTTGTCCCTTTTTTTCTAAGAGTCTTCTTATTTTGGGGCTTTCTAATCCAACAACCCTGATATGTTTAATTGAAAAATAACTGTAAAGTTGGAAATTGAATTCCAAATTCCCAATGACAGATTTCTGCAATTCAATCTCTTTAAACAATTTTTCAAATGTTTGCCTGTCCTTAGTTTTTCTGATTTGGTGTTCAAGTTTTTTTAATTCTAAATTTTCTAATTCGAGCAAATCCCTTGCTTTGCCATTTTTTAAGTTTTCAAGAACGGAATCATTATCTAATTGAGTATTTTCAACCGTAACAGTATCTCCATCCTTCAATCCTGCCCTTTCAAGTGTTCTAATTGTGTCAAGTGCCTCTTCCAGCCCGAAATGAATTACTCCAACCAGATTAGGGCCTTTGTTACTCTCCATGTATAAAAGTAGGTTTAACTTTTATTTAATGCAATCGAAAAAATAGAAAAGGCGGGGAATTAGTCCCCGCACTTTATTAGGAATTTACATGTAAGCTAATCCAACCGAGTCCTTTGCGCGCGCTTTCGTTTGCTGCCCTGACTTTATGTACGGGCTGTGAACTCCTGTGAAGATTGCTATTACTTCAATCTTATTGTCGTATGTGGGGTCAACTCTTGCTCCCCATATGACCGCCGCTTTCGCATCGATCTGCTCTGTGAGCTTTGTGCCTATCGCATTGGCTTCACCGAGTGTGAGTTCAGGTCCTCCAGTGATGTGTATAAGAACTCCCACAGCGCCGCCGATGTCAACATCGAGCAAGGCGTTTTTGAGCGTGTCCTCGCACACTTCTTCGACCTTGTTAACGGATTTGCTCTCTCCAACTGCAATTACTGAGAGGCCTTTGTTTGTCATCACTGCGCGCACATCCGCATAATCCAGATTGATTAGCGAAGGCTGTGTGATTGTTTCTGTAATTCCTCGCACTGTCCTTGCGATTACTTCATCTGCGACCTTGAATGCGTCCTGTATCGGAAGGTTTGGCACAAGTTCAACGAGCCTGTTGTTGTCTATTACAACAACGGTGTCGGTGCACTGCTGCAGCGCCGCAATTCCTTCCTCTGCTTTAATCATTCTTGCCTTCTCAAGCGCGAACGGGTATGTAACCATTGCGATTACAATTGCTCCCTGCTCTTTTGCGATTTGAGCGATTATTGGCGCTGAACCTGTTCCAGTTCCGCCGCCCATTCCTGTTGTGATGAATAGCATATCAACGCCATCAAGGACTTCCTCAAGCGCTGCCCTGCTAACTTCCGCTGCCTTTGCCCCAATTTCGGGGTACCCGCCGGCTCCAAGCCCTCGTGTAACTGATTTTCCTATGAGGATTTTGGTTATCTCATCATTAATTATTGCAAGGTGCTGCTTGTCGGTATTGACCGCAACTAGCTGCGCTCCTGCTATGTTCATGTTCGCAAGCCTGTTTACTGCGTTGCATCCTGCTCCGCCGGCTCCCACGACCATTATTTTTGGAGTTCCGAACTCCTCCATTTTTTCCTCTTTTCTGTCCGTTGATGTTGTTGTTACTGCATTCTCAATGATAGATTTCATCAATGTTCACCCCTTCTATTCACTTGAGACCTTAGTCTAATTGGCTAAACTCAAATATTCTTCTACTATTGCGGCTGAACTCCTTTATATACGTTCTGTTTTATGTATCAAGCCTAAATAACGCTTATTTATAAAAATACGACACTAAACGAGTAAATACCTTATGTATATGTCGTTAATGTGGGGTATTTTTGATAAAGAATGTTAATAACTGATTAACAATGCCCTAAATTTGAAATAGAGTGTTATAAAGGGTTTTTTCAGCCCCTAGGGGCAGCGTTTTCATTAACTTTTATGTAATGTGGATGAGTTTGTTATGTTTTGGTAGTTTTGAGCCTCTCTAACCTGCATGCCCATTTCCAAAAGGAATATATTGTACAATCGCTTTCATTATTATGAAAATTTGAGTGATTCCATGCCAAAACCTATGAGACCACAGTTTACCAGGGCACATCTCCTTTCCGGGGCGCCAGAATATTTTCCACCTCGTGAGTTTCGTACGCGCGTTCCTCAACCATCTTACAATCTGCTTAAAGCTCTCGAATCCCTTCCTCATGATTTAACTGTGAGAGAGTCTAATTCATTGATTAGAACCGCCAGATTAATGGACCAAATGTATGCAAAAGCCCATGGCAAAAATTTGCATGAACATGAGACTCTTGTAAATCGAAAATTGAAAGAACTGGACAAAATATGAGTCCTGCTTCCATTTAGTCGCATTTTAAATAGTTCCGCGGCACATGTATTCTTCGTGGGCATGGTTGGGGACATAGCGGACCCCTGTTACCGGAAATCCGCTTCAGCCGGAACTAGAGCCTGAGGGGCGGTTTGTCACTAATCATAGTGCCTTTCCATAACAATGACCTTCTGTCCCTTGAGGTTGCTTGCCTAAGCCAACCCCGCGAGGACCGGAAGGTAGCAGCGGTAACTTTTGCATCCAATGCTTAAGGATCAACGGAAGCAAGGAAGGACAAGGGCAAAACATTATGGTTTTGCGGCACAATCCACCCGCGGCGTGCCCACGCTTACTCTTAATTCATGGCATTGTTGCCAAGAATTTTTTGACTCTGGCTTTTTCTAAACTAAGCGGATATGCCTTTATTGGAAATCCGCTTATCCCCATTTTTATTCTCTGTGATTTTCCAAAATAATGCCCTCTAAGTGTGTAATAGTGGCGTTCCACATCTTTTTTCATTGGCTCCCATGTGCGAATTGTCGGGTCAACTAGCCAAACTTTCAAAGAATCTTCGCGCGCGCCAAGTCTTGGCCGAAAATCATTGAGAAGTTTTTCAAAAAGCAACTCTTCTGGATTTCTAACTGGGAGAGTTTTTTGAAATTCCGCTTGCCGCCGTCTTTCAACCTCGCGATTTTGTGAACCAACTTCTTGAATTGTTGTTGATGCTCTCTGAATATATCTAACGTATATGTCTTTTCCAAACATGTCATATGCAAGAACAAAGCGCGGTCTTCTCTGCAAGTCGCACATGGCTATATGAGGCAAAAAAACTTCATGGCCATCGGGGTGAGTGTATTCATTAAGCTTTTGGAATTGATACGATCTTCCTTGCACAGTATCTGCAAATAATTTATCAAAATGCTCCTGTGGCTTAAAAAATGGGTTTCTCATTCTTCTTTTTACTGCTTGGAAACCGTTAGCAATTTTTAGTCTTCCGTGTTTTTTTTGAATTCTATTCATCTTTTTCCCCTGATCCAGTCGCCTCAATCGCCCTCCTAATCAGCGCCGCATACGCCCCCGCGAGATTGGAGATAAAAAGATTGAGAACAAACATCGCAAGTGAGAGAATCCCAAAAGTATTTATGAGCCACAAATAATCTGCCATCAGCCCAATCATTGGAGATTGCCGGCGCAAAAATTCAAAAGTGATCGGCTGTGAGCCGCTTCCCGATGCCTGCTGCTTTCGCATCTCATCAATCACTTTCTGCCTTGTCTGGGGGCTGTTTATCTGGTCGCGCAGGCCGTTCATTGAAAGCACAAATGCCTGCACATCGGGGTCGGTTTTCTCTGTAAGCCGCGTGAACTGGTCGCTTTGCATTATCGCCCCCACCGTCTGCTTCTGGTTTGCAATTAAGGAATCCGCAAGCGCGCCTGTGAGATCCTGCGTCCCCTGCTTTTGGTTGAATGTTAGTTCCATTACCTTTTCCCCGAAAATCTTCACATTCGCATCATTATTCGCATACGCAATAGAGCCCGCGGCGAAAAGCAGGCCGATTGCCATTATTATCCCGGCGCTTTTGGCCGAGTGCGCCGCCGTTCTAAACGTTACAAGCGTTTTGAGCTCCTTTTTTTTCATGAAGCTCACTTCAATGAGCACAACAAGACCCGCGAGGAAAAAAATCGCGAGCAGTATTTTCTCAAAGCTTATTCCGAACACCGCAAGTGAAATTGTCGCAGCGGGAATAGCCCCTATAAGCGCTACCGCAAACACTTCCATTTTTTCCTTGAAGTGCGTGAGCGCAGAAATTATCGCAAGAGGTATCGGGAACACGAGTGCAAGCAGGACAAGGTTTGTTGAAAAGAGCAGCGCAAGCCAAGAATCCAAATCAGAAAAAGTAATTAGGTTTATTGTTATGATTCCTGATGCCTTAAGCAAAAATGCCGATGCCAAAAGCGTGAAGAAAACAATTACGGTGTAAATCCCAAGCTCCGCCTTTTCATCCATGCAAACACCATTTATGCGCTAGAATCAACTCTTTTCCCATATTTAAACGATTCCAAGGCTAAATTCCGCTTAAGTATTTTAAAGCTATTCCAAATCTAATTAATGCTACGGGCCGGGGTAGCTCAGCAGGCAGAGCATCTGGCTGTTAACCAGAGGGTCGGTGGTTCAAATCCACCCTCCGGCGCCTTAAATTTTAGTGCGTTTCCCGTATCCAAATTCTCCAATCAACATTGCGGTTGATTCCCCTTAAACGCCAATTATATAACCCGCGGGAGCGCGGATATTTGCGATGGGCACGGATTCTGAAATAGAACTTCTCTGGCAATTCTACCGGCACATTTTCCCGGACTTTTCAATAAATCATTTGAAGCTCTATGCGCTTCTCTGGAAAGCCGAGCCTAGGGGCGGTTCCGAACTTATTTCGAATTCCGGATTTTCAAGGGCAACGGTTTATGGCCTGCTCCGTGAACTTATTGCAGCAGGCCTTGTGAGAAAAAGCGGAAACAAGCCGATAAAATATTTCACGCAAAACCCAGCGCGCGCATACTCGCTCCATTCAAGAAAAGCAATCTCGCGCATCCGCGCGGGGCGCAAAACAATAAAAGAAATCCTCTCGGGCTCTTTGCAGGCGCAAAATGAAATATTTTTTGTAAAGGGTGAAAATGGATTGCACAGGTTTCTTAGCAAGAAAACGCGCGGGGAAATAACCGATGAATCCGCGCTGCGCGAAATCCGCAAGGCGGCAGAAGAGCAACTAACACATCTTTGCATTCAGAAGAGCAGGGCATGGGCTTCATATAGGTAATGCGCTGGCAAACCAAGGGCTTATCCTGCGCGCTTCTCAATCTGCCTTTTCACATACCTTGTCTGCATAATTTTGTGATAAATTGAAGGCGCCACTGCCTTTAGAATCACCGCGAGCTTTTCGCGCAGCGTTGGCACAACCTCGATTTTATTTTTTTCAATAGCTTCAAGAATAAGCCGCGCGATTTCCGAAGGCTCCATCATCCTGTCATAGTGCAGGCGGTGTGGGTGGTTATCGAATGATTCATTGTCAAAGAAGTGCGTTTTTGTTCCAATTGGGCATATTAGATGCACCCCGATTCCTTTTCCAAGCAGCTCGTGATAGATGCTCTCGGTGAAAGCCGCCACAGCGAATTTGCTTGCGCAGTACGCGGAATAATTGGGAAAAGAGAGTTTTCCAGCCATCGAGCTCACATTTACAATGTGCCCGCCTGAGGGGATTGCCGCAAGCAGCTCTTTTGTAAAATATGCGGTGCCAAAATAATTAGTTTTCATGAGCCGTTCAAGCTCCTCAATTTCCTGCTCTGCAAAGGCGCGATAAATTCCAAATCCTGCATTATTCACAAGCACATCAATCTTGACAAATTTTTCTTTAATCGCTTCGCAGGTTTTTTGAACCTGCCCATAATTGCTCACATCGCATTTTACAAAAACCGCGGTTTTCGCTCCCGCCTTCATTACTTCCGTTTGAACTTCCTGGAGCCTTTCAACGTCCCTTCCTATCAGAATTAGTTCGGCTCCGCGAGCGGCAAATGCGAATGCTGTTTCTTTTCCAATTCCAGAGCTCGCTCCTGTGATAACCACGATTTTTCCGCTAAAATCCATGATTGTAATGGTGCAAAAGGGGTTTTATTGGTTTTCGCGTGCGGCATGCCCGTAAATTGCCTAAAAAGCCCAAATCTCCCTTCAGAGAGCCGTTTTCTGCACGTGTTTATAAACCATCTGAGGGGTATAAATGTATTCAAAGAGTGACTTTTTAGATGAAATTGGAAGGACTTACCCTAGACGAGCGCCTTGTAAAGGCGATAACAGAAATGGGCTATACGGATTTTACTCCCATACAGCTTGGCTGCATCCCGCACATACAAAAAGGCAAGGATGTGCTTGGCCAATCAAGCACCGGCTCTGGAAAAACAGCGGCATTTGGCCTTCCTATACTTGAAAAAATAACCGCGGGCGCGGGAGTTCAGGCGCTTATACTTACCCCGACACGCGAATTATGCGTTCAGGTCGCGGATTCACTTTCAACTTTTGCAAAATACACAAAGGCAAAGGTTGCCGCGGTTTATGGCGGCGTTGGAATAGGCCCTCAGGTATATGAAATAAGAAAAGCCGACATTGTTGTCGGAACACCTGGGCGAATTCTTGACCATATGAGGTCCAAAACAATTTTCTTTGATAAGGTAAAATTCTTCGTTCTGGATGAAACCGATCGTATGTGCGACATGGGATTTTACGATGATGTTGAAAGCATAATCAAGGCGGTGCCAAAGCAGAGGCAGACGCTTCTTTTTAGCGCCACCTACACAAAAGATGTTGACAAAATTATTTCAAGCCATATGAATTCTCCGGTGAGCGTTAAAGGGGAGGCGCAAGTAGACCCGTCACATCTTGACCAGTCATATTACGATGTCGCTCCCGCAGAAAAATTCTCGGTGCTTGTTCATTTGCTCAAGAAAAATACGGTCGGGCTTTCAATGGTTTTCTGTAGGACTAGGCGCGAAGTTGATGTCGTTGCAAAAAACCTAAAGAAGAATGGCATTGATGCAATGGCAATTCATGGCGGGCTTACGCAAGGGCGAAGGCTCAAGGCGCTTGACATGCTTAAGCAAGAGCACATAGATACGCTTGTTGCAACCGATGTTGCCGCGCGCGGGCTTGATATCAAAGGAGTCACTTTTGTTTACAACTACGATGTCCCTCCAACACCTGAAGAATACATTCACAGGATTGGAAGGACAGCGCGCGCTGGAAAAAACGGTCATGCAATAAGCCTTCTCGCGCCAGCAGACCATTACAATTTCAGGAGCATAATACTAGACTCCTCGATAAAAATCAGAAACGAACCTACTCCGACCGTTGAAATGGTTCCAATGCAGCGCCGGTTCGAACCCGAACAGGGCGGATGGGGTGCTAGACGCGGAATGCAATATGGCGCAAGGAGCGGGCCAAGAGGCCACTCATCCACTCACGGCGGATATAGGCACAAGCCTACATCGCATTCGGGTCAAGGTTATAACAATTCAGCACCAAGAAGTTACGGCGCGCCGCAAGGGCACGGAGTCCGCAGGGAACATCATAGCCGTGGCCAGTACACCGAAAAAAGCCCAGGTGAATCCTCAGGCCCAGCCTCAGGTGAATTTTCAAGGGACATCAGCGCTCCACGCGGGAATTTTAGGGACCGCAGAAGGGACACGCGAAGCAGGGGCGCTCACTCACGCGGCGGGCACGGCGGCTGGAGCCGCAGCAGCTAAATTAAAAGTGAAATAACATACGCCAGCGGAAAGAGCGCGAACTGGTGCGCGAAATAAATCATGAGCGAATTCTTTCCAATCACTTCAACGAATCCAATTATTTTCAAATCCGGCTTTTTCATCACAATTTTTGGCACTCCGTTCTCATAGAGTGTGTTCCCTATGAAAATTCCGATTAGCACAATCCCGAACCACGGAATCAATGGAAAAAAATCAAGTGTTGTGAATGGCGGTGCAAATCCCGCCCACACCAGCGGAAAAATTGCAAATGATTGCAGATTGTAAAGTATCGGCACTGCAATAATTGTGCCTCCTAGAATGAGGCTTAGCCATTTCCTTTTCACAAGCGGAATTGAGAGCAGTATTGAAGCGCCAATCAGGTGCAAAATCCCGAAGTATATGAATTCCTCGCGCAGGAATATGAATGTTGCAGCAGTAATCGCTAATCCAAGCCCAAAAACTGTTGCTGCACGCTGCACAAAATCACGAGTATAATCATTTTTCCTGCTGTAATTGATTGTGAGCACAACTCCTACCAAAAGCAGGAAGAGTGATGCCGTGGCTTTCTGGAAAACCCCCCAAAATCCGCTATAGAGGCTTACCTGTATCACGCCAAAATAGTTCAAATCCCAGAGAAAGTGGAAGAGCGCCATCATGAGTATGGCCTCTCCCCTCAAAAAATCTATTTCCCAAAAGCGCTGCATGAAAAAAAATTGGCGGCAACCAGTTAATTAATCCTGTGATTCAATCCTGCCATCGGGTGTTTTGTATCCGACATATCTAAGTATCAGATTCACTCCCACAACCTTTCCTTCGCGCATTATCGGCTTGTGGTTTATCTCAACAACAATTGGCTTTCTGTCCTTGCGAAACATCTCAAGCCTATAAGGGGCTCCAGGGTACCCTGTCATTGTTTGCGCAAATTCCTTTACCGCTTTTGGCATGCTTGCCGGGGCTACAACTCCAGTTTGCGCAAAGTGCTTTCCCAAAAGCTCCTCGCGCCTATACCCTGAAATCAGCTCTGCTGTAGAATTCATGTACTTTATGAAACCGAGGTTATCAAGCACAACAATAGGGTCTGGTGCCTGCTCAATCATTTCGCCGTAATCTATTTCAGGCGCGGAGTCTTTTTTCTCTTTTTCTTCCATCAGAATAAGTGTTTTGCAAGAATTCTCGCGGGGCAACTCAATTAGGAACATCCGCTCGTGGCTCCGCAATCATCGCACACGGTGCATGAGCCGTTTCTTTTGACCTTCATAGAGCCGCAACCGCCGCACTGATCTCCCGTGTATCCCCTGCTGCGCGCCATCTGCACCTTTATTTCCTCTTCGCTCGCGGGCCTATCAATTTCTTCCATGCTCCTTGGCTTTTCAACAACCTTTGGCTCTGGAACTATTTTCTTCTGCTCCGTTGCCGTGTGAGGATCCTCACTTATTGGCTTTACATGGACAAAATCAGTCCTTCCAAGGTACTCATACCCAAGCGCCCTGAACATGTAATCAATAATTGAAGTCGCATTCTTTATCGCCTCATGCCCCTTTACAGGCCCAGCAGGGTCAAATCTTGTGAACGTGAATGAATCGACAAATTCCTCAAGCGGCACTCCGTACTGCAGCGCTTTTGAAACCGCAACCGCAAAGCAGTTCATAAGCGCCCTGTAGCTTGCCCCTTCCTTGTACATGTCAATGAAAATTTCTCCGAGTGTCCCGTCAGGATACTCGCCTGTTTTTATGAAAACCTTGTGCCCGCCAACAGTTGCTTCCTGCACAAATCCCCTTCTCTTGGTTGGCAGCTGCCTTCTCTCAAGCTTTATTGCAATTTTCTGCTGCACCTGCTGCTGACCTATGGTTTCATCAATATCATCGCCTTCTCCTAGCCATGCAATTTCATCCTCAGTTGAAATCGCGCTAAGAGGCTGCGATAGCTTTGAGCCGTCGCGGTAGAGCGCATTTGCCTTTGTCATTAATTGCCATGACTGCAAATAAGCGTCCTTTATTTCCTCCACTGTGGAGTGGTTTGGCATGTTTATGGTTTTGCTGATTGCTCCGGAAATGAATGGCTGCGCCGCCGCCATCATGCGGATGTGCCCCATGTGGTGAATGAATCTTTTTCCATTCTTTCCGCACTTGCTTGCGCAATCAAACACCGGGTAGTTTATTTCAGAGAGATGCGGGGCGCCCTCAACTGTCATGGTGCCGCACACATAATCATTAGCCGCATCGATTTCATCCTTTGAGAACCCGAGCTCTTTAAGCATGTCAAAATCCGGTTCATTTAGCTGCTTGTCTGTAAATCCAATGCTTCTGCAAAATTCCTCTCCAAGGCTCCACTTGTTGAATGCGAACTTGAGCTCGAATACATTCGCAAGCTGCGTTTCTATCGCCGCGATTTTTTCATTAGTGAAGCCTTTTGCAATCAGTGTTTCCCTGTTTATCCCCGGGCATCCGGCAAGTGTTCCGTGCCCTTTTACATACTTTATGATTTCATCAATCTGCCGATCATTGTAGCTGAGTTTTTTAAGCGCCATTGTAAGCGACTGGTTTACTATCTTGAAGTACCCGCCGCCCGCAAGCTTTTTGAACTTGACCATTGCAAAATCAGGCTCGATTCCTGTGGTATCACAGTCCATTACAAGGCCAATTGTTCCCGTGGGCGCAATCACAGTGACCTGCGCATTTCTATACCCGTATTTTTCTCCAAGCGTAAGGGCCCTATCCCAAGCTTCCCTTGCCGCAGCGAGCAGTTTCTTTGGGCACTTGTTTTCGTTAATTCCCATCGGTTTGATTGAAAGGCCCTCGTATTCGTGGGGCTTTTCATTGTATGCCGCCCTTCTGTGGTTTCTTATTACGCGCAGCATTTCCTCGCGGTTGTGCTCAAAGCGTGGGAAGGCCCCTAGTGCTCCTGCCATTTCAGCAGATGTTGCATATGATTCGCCGCACATTATAGCCGTGAGCGCCCCTGCAATCGCCCTACCCTCATCAGAATCGTACGGGATGCCATTAACCATCAGTAAAGTCCCAAGATTGGCATACCCAAGGCCAAGAGTTCTGTAATCGTAGCTCCTTTGGGCAATTTCTTTTGAAGGGAACTGCGCCATCAGAACGCTGATTTCAAGAACAACTGTCCAAAGCCTTGATGCGTGAGCGTACTCTTCTACCTTGACTTCTCCTTTCTCATCAATGAAGTGCATTAGGTTTATGCTTGCAAGATTGCACGCGGTGTCATCTAAAAAAACATATTCGCTGCACGGGTTGGTTGCATTAATCCTCCCGTCTTTTGGGCATGTGTGCCACTCATTTATCGTATCATCAAACTGAAGGCCAGGGTCAGCCGAGTGCCATGCCGCCAAAGATATGCGGTTCCACAAATCCCTTGCCTTGATGGTTTTCATCACTTTGCCATCCTTTCTTCCGGTAAGGTTCCATTTGTCATCATTTAGCACAGATTCTATAAACGCGTTTGTGACCCTGATTGTATTGTTCGAGTTCTGGCCAGAAACCGTTGAGTACGCTTCCGAATTGTAATTGGTGTCAAAGACCGGGAACTCAATGCTCTTCTCACCCTGCTCTGCTAGCTGCAAAACCCTTAGAATGTAATTTGGCGACACGTTTGCGTGCATCGCTTCTCTTATTGCCTTGCGGAGCTGGAGATTTATTTTCACATCCGTTGATTTTCCAACAAAAGCCGTGCGCATTATCTCATTTAGGAAATGGCTTGTGGCTTTGCTTCCTGCAACGAGCGCTGCAACTTTCTGCTCTTCAAGCACCTTCCACCAGACGAACTTTTCAATGTCCGGATGGTCCGCATTAAGTATAACCATTTTTGCAGCTCGCCTTGTGGTTCCTCCGGATTTTATGGCTCCCGCGGCCCTGTCAAACACCTTTAGAAAAGACATGAGGCCGGAGCTATACCCTCCACCTGAGAGCGGCTCTCCCTCGCCTCTTAGCATTGAAAAATTTGTTCCAGTGCCGGAGCCATACTTGAAAACACGCGCTTCGCGAGTGGCAAGGTCAAAAATCCCGCCTTCATTTACAAGGTCATCCTTTACAGATTGTATAAAGCATGCGTGCACCTGGGCCCTGGAATAAGAATCAACTGATCTTTCAAGCACTCCTGTCTGCGGGTCCACATAATAGTGCCCCTGCGCAGGCCCATTTATCCCATAAGAGTGGTGAAGCCCGGTGTTGAACCATTGCGGGCTGTTTGGCGCCGCGTACTGGTTGATTAGCATGAACTTTATTTCATCCTCGAATGCGTTCGCATCCTCTTCCGAGGCAAAATAGCCGTGTTTCTCTCCCCACCATCTCCATGTTTCTGCAAGCCTTCCAACAACCTGCCTTGCAGTTCTCTCAGGGCCCAGGAGCTGCTTTCCGTTTGAATCAAGAATTGGCTTTGCGTGCCTGTCAAACTGCGGAACACCCGCTTTTCTGAAATATTTCTGCGCAATAATATCGGTTGCAATCTGGCTCCACTGCTTTGGAATCTCAATATCCTTCATTTCAAAAACAGAGCTTCCATCCGGGTTCTTTATTATGGAGGTGCGGTACTCGTATTCGATGCCGTCCATTGGGTCCTTGCCCTTTTGCGTGAAAACCCTGTGGATTGCAAGCCCTTTTCCGGACTTGGTAGTTTTCTGAGCCCCGCGGATAACCGCTTTCTTTTCCCCCATTTTTCCACCTTGAGCCTAAAAGAATTGAATTGCAATTTTTTTCATTCAATCTTTGCAGGAATTAATCTAACACTTCACTTATATAAAAACGTTTTCGCATCAAATCAATTGGTTCGGAAAATAAAATTTAATTTCAATTTGATTTGCTTTTCATCATTTTTTTTATCGGAATTATGTTGGTGCTTTGCTTTCCTAACACAATCCTCTTCAATAATTTCTTTTTCTGCGCATTTTTCCCCGCACAAGCGCGCAGATTTGCAATTTTGATTTATTTGTGCATGATTCTTTTTTTAAACTGATTATGCTCCAATAATTTTCTTCGAAAGTTTTTGTGAGGTGTTACAATGAAAACTCTAAGCGATTCAGATTTTGGCCAGTTCATAATGTCAAAAAAGCCGGTGGTAATTGATTTCTGGGCGGAGTGGTGCGGCCCCTGCAGGATGTCTTCTCCGATATTTGACGAACTTTCAAAGGAAATGGGTGCAAAATTGGAATTTGCGAAGATGAATATCGATGAAAACCCTGAAACGCCGTCAAAATACGGAATAATGTCAATTCCTACATTTCTTGTTTTCAAGGAAGGCGAAATTATTGGCGAAATTCACGGCGCAATGCCAAAGAATGCGTTCAAAGAGCAGATTGAGCAGGCGCTTGTGGAATAATTTCAGTTGATTGCCTGCATTTGTTCCTTTATTTTGCTCTCATTTTCCAAAACCGCGGCAAATCTCTCAAGGCAGGCTTTGATTTCATCCAAATTCTGCGCGGCCTGCAATTCCACCCTTGTTTGCTTTGTAAATTCAATTCCTTTCGTGAACTGCACCGCCTTCAATTTGAGATCTGTTAGCTTTACCATGTCATATTTCTCGCACGCCTCTAAGTAATTAAAAAATCCGCCTATTTTTTCTCGCGCAGAAGGCTTCCACTCAACTTTTTCATCAAACCACGCCTTGATTTCCCTGAAAATGTAAGGATTCGTCATCGCGCACCTTCCAATCATCCCAAAATTCGCGCCCGTAACTTCAAGCATCTGCTGCGCTGCCTTTCCTGAGTTCACATCTCCGTTTGCAACCACCGGAATTGAGAGTTCTTTTACGATTTTGCCGATTGCATCCCAGTCCGCTTTCCCCGAGTACCCAGCGCTCGCCGTTCTTCCGTGCACCATTATCGCATCCGCGCCAGCCTTTTCAATGGTTTTTGCAATCGCAACGCTTTTGTTCTCACTCCACCCAAGCCTTATTTTTGCGGTCACGGGCTTTTCAGTAACTCCCGCAATCGCCTTCACAATCCCTGCAATTTTTTCAGGCTCTTTTAGGAGCGCCGCTCCCGCTCCGATTGAAGTTTCCCGGTGTGATGGGCAGCCGCAGTTTATGTTGATGAATTCAAAATCTTTCTCAACAGCTTCCACCGCCGCAATGAAATCTTTTTCCACCGCGCCAAAGAGCTGAACTCCCACGGGCTTTTCTTCTGCGGTTGTTTTGATTGTGAAGAATTCGTTGTTTGTAAATGGATCCGGGTTTCGCGCAATCTGCGTTGCATTTATTTGTTCTGTAATCACAAGGCCCGCTCCCTGCTTTTTGCACATCAGTCTGAAAGGTAGCGAAGTAATCGCCGCCATTGGCGCAAGAAAGAACGGGCTTTCAACCCTGATGCCGCAAAACTCCATCGGCCTTTTTCCGAAAAAGGCCGGCGAAAAAGGTTCTTTTGTATTCATACTAGAAAAACCCGTCTCTAAACCCTTATAAATTTACCCAAATTACTTACTATAACTAGCCATCTATTAGGTGTTGTTTTCGCGCGGGGATGGCAGAGTGGTCTAATGCGGCAGCCTGCTAAGCTGTTACTCGAAAGGGTTCACGGGTTCAAATCCCGTTCCCCGCGCTTAATCTCAAGTTCAATTTGGATAGTGCCTAATTATATTGACTTGGTAAACAGCCATAGTAGCCAATTCAAGGCTCACCGTCATCTAATTTTAATTGTTTTTAACAAAACTATAGATAATGACTACTTATGAAGAGGAGATTGTAGATATTTTCTATAATTTACAGGGCTATTTTACTATTTTGAATATTCCCTTTTCTGCAAGTGAAAAAAGAAAAGGCGGAAAAGGTCGTGGAGAAATTGATGTTTTAGCAATAAAAATATCCGAAGGTAAAGTAGTTGACGCTGTTCATTCTGAAGTTAGTGTAAGTTTAACCGCAAAATTTCCATTTACCGCAAAAACACACCCTAACCAAGACGAATCATTTCGTTTGATTAAAAAATTTTTTAATAACGACAGTGAAACTAAAATTAAAGAGTATATTGGGGAAACTCAATTTAGGCGGATTGTTATATCTAGCGATTTTGATAAGAATTCAGTTGAACGATTAAAAGAAAGAATACCTGTTTTCGGTGGTAAATTATTGAATATTGAAAGCAAGGATAATAAAATTTTATTAAAGATTACTGTTGAAGAAAAAACACTCGCATTTGAAATAATTCCGTTTAATGAAATTTTAAAGCAAGTCAAACTGTTATTTCAAAAACAAGGGCTAGAAAATAAGAACTTCCAAGATGCCAGATATCGTGCTATTACTTATATGTTAAAATAATTATTTTTAAATTTCTATTTTTCTCGGAATTTTTTCATTAGTGTGTTATTTTGTTGCCTTGTTATAAAGCAAAATAGTTTCCTTCGCAATCTTCCCCGCCGCAAAACTCTTTGCCGTCTTCACCGCATTTTCCGAAAGTTTTTTTCGGAGCGCCGCGGAGGATGCGAGCTTCTCAACTTTTGCGGCAAAATCCTGCGCATCAAAAGCCCTGAACAAGAAACCGTTCTTGCCGTTTTTCACTGTGTCCGGAATCGCAAGAAAATCCGCGCCGACGCAGGGCAACCCTGCCGCCATCGCCTCAATAATTGTTAGCCCCTGCGTTTCAATTGTTGAGGCCGTTACAAGCGCGTCATGCGCAGCGACAATCTTTGCAAGCTTTTCTCCCGTAACCTTTCCTGTAAATTCAACATTTTTCACAACTCCTTCCTTGTGCGCCATTTTTTTGAGGTAGTGAATGGCCGGCCCATCTCCGGTAATTGTGAGGCTTACATTCCTTTTCTTTTCAATCAGGTGCTTAATGCCAAAAAGCAAAACTTCTATATTTTTCTCATAACTCACGCGCCCGAAATAAATGAGATTGATTTGCTTTCCAGATTTTTTCTTCCTGCGCGCGGAGTTGAACATCTCAAAATCAATCGCATTTGAGAGCACCGAAACATTGTGCGTGCCGTTCTTCTCAAGCTCCGATTTCATGGCCGCAGTGGGGGTTGTTACAATATTGCACTTGTTGTAAAAGAGCGCCGTATATTTCCATGTAAGCGCTTTTGCAAAACCCATCTTCTTTATGAGCGGAATTGGAAGATACATCAAAAATTCAGGGAGCAGGGTATGATACGTTCCAATAATGGGCACTTTCAGGGCTTTCCCATACCTAAGCCCAAGCCACCCGATGCTGAAAGGGGTTTGTATATGTATAATATCCGGCCCGAACTCCTTGAGGGTTCTTAGCGCCTTACTAGAATGCGGCATTGTAATGCGGTAATCCTTATAAGTCGGCAGTGCAACCGAAGGGAGAAGGATAACTTGCGCCCCAAAAAGCTCCTTTCGCTCAAAACGCGCGGTATGGGATGGCGCCACCACTAAAACACGGTTCCCCATCGCAGAAAACTGCCGTGCCATGTTGCTAATCTGCGTAACAACCCCGTCAGTTGAAGGGTAAAAGCTGTCTGAGAAAATGGCGATATTCAAGCTAGCACCAGACAATACCTATCCCATAAACCTTACTTTAATTTAACCTCCGGGCCCTCTGGCGCTGTTATTGCCCCCAAAATAGCCTTTTTATACTTAAGCGGGGAGATTATGATTTGCCCACATTCAGGGCTTTTTGCAGGAGTAGCAAAGCGGTCAAATGCGGCAGACTCAAGCGACCCTTTTCTTTCTCTTTTAAAGAGAAAGAAAAGCCTCGACGGAAAAGAAAGAGAAACGTACGGTCTGAGAGATCTGCTGGCTTAGTGCCTTCGGCGGTTCGAATCCGCTCTCCTGCATAACCTTTTTCTTTCTCTTTAGGAGAGAAAGAAAAACGTTAGCGAAAAAGAAAGAGAACAATTCCATTGAAGGTTTCACCCATGAACTACGATGTAATCATTTCCGGTGCCGGTCCTGCGGGCGCCACATGCGCGCTTTTCCTTGCGCGCACAGGAAAGAAAGTGCTGCTTTTGGATAAGGAAAAGTTCCCGCGCGATAAGGTGTGTGCCGACAACAAGACCTGGATTTGCCTAGATATAGTTAAAGAGCTCGGGCTCTGGACCGAATTTGAAAAACTAGAAAAATCCCCGATAAAGGGCGTGCTTGTAGCATCCCCTGCAGGGCATGAAATGTACACCCCTCTTCTTGAAAGCACTGTTGCTGAAAAAGGGCCATGGTATAATGTGCGCCGAATCCTATTCGATAATATGCTTGCGCGCGCGTGCAGGAAAGAGGCGAACATCGAATTCATTGAAAATGCCACAACCGTTAGGCCGCTTATTGTGAATTCTGCGGTTGCGGGAGTTGTGTACCGCGAAAAAGACGGAAGCATACACGATGTTTTTTCAAAAGTCGTTGTCGCGGCAGATGGCAGCAAAAGCCCCCTTGCAAATGAACTCGGTATAAGCCCGCAAATCAAGGGCAGGCATGCTATCAATGCGCGCGCATATTATGAAAACGTAAAAGGCCCCATGGATCGCTGCGAACTCTACTACCTAAAAGGCATCTGCCCGGGATATTTCTGGATTTTTCCGGTTGATGAGAAAACCTGCAATGTGGGAATCGGAATGCGCCTAGAGGACATCGAAAAAGGAAAAATAAAACTTTACAAAAAGCTCGATGAACTAATTTCCTCAGAAAAGTTTGCATCTAGGTTTTCAGGGGCAAAAAAGGTGAGCGCTACAGGCGTATGGGGCCTTAGCGTTCTTGGGAAGAGAAGGAAGTGCAGCGGAGATGGGTTTGTTCTCTGCGGCGATGCCGGCGCTTTTGCAATGACATTTAGCGGAGAGGGCGTTGGGCCGTCCATGCGAACTGGAAAAATCGCAGCGCGCGCAATAGAAAATGCGTTTGAGAGAAATGATTTCAGCGCGAAGAGCCTGCAAGAGTATGATGAAATGCTCTGGGGCATTTTGCAGCCGGAAGTTAATGGATTTAGCTTCCTTGAAACGCTTATTTTGAATCAATGGCTCTTTGACTTTGTTGTGAGGCGTGTTGGAAAAAACAAGTACTTGCTTAATCTTAGTTCCAAAATGCAAAGGGATTATAGGGCTGCAAAAGAATTCACAAGCCCGAAGGCGATTCTGAGCCTTTTGTTTGGCTGATTTTATTTATACCTCAATGGACGCTGTCGGAACCGCGCTTTTCATCACCGAATCAATTTTTGCCAAGACATCATACGCCGCTTTCAAGTTTTCTTTCTCACACTCTGCGCCGATTCCCTGGATGTGCGCCTCTTTTCCGTCAATGGAAACTGTAAGGTCTTTTGTTCTGCCATCTATCATGCACATTCTCGCATCTTCCTCAGTGATTTCAAAAACCTTGCTTGCTGCAATGAATTTTGAAAGCTCTGAAACTTTCGCAGCGCTTAGTAAAAATGTTTCTGTTGTTGAATTCCCTTCGCGCAGTGCCGTAGTTTTTACAACAACTATTCCATTCGAGTAAATTGTAGTGCTCTTCTGCACAGGGTCGATTTCAAACCCGGGCTGGTCTATTTTCTGCGCCAAAAAATCAATCTTTGGGCATGCCGCGAATTCGCACCACGGTCCTTCTCTTCCCACATAGCTGCCATCCGAACAGAGCTTTGCCTCTTCAGTGCATGCTTTTCCTTCAATTTGTGTCCAGCCAAGCGCCTGCATCTTCACAGAATCCTTTGAATCAACAAGCACCGCTATTTCATCGCCGCGTGGGCATGAGCATGCAAGGCAGACTATTTCACTCACAATATGCGAGGAATAATCCATTGCTGTAATGCCATATTTTAGGTTTAGCCAAATACTTATTACTTCATTTTCCGTAAATGGATCTCCGTCAACAACTAAATTTTGCCTATGCCAGAGTTCCCATTCATTTCCTCCACATTGTATTGGCGAAAATGAAAACCATTCTTGCTGCCCGGTTGGTTCTTCACCTAGGCATGCTTCAAACTGGCAAAATGGAGCTGTTCTTCCAACCGCGCTTCCATCAGGGCAGATTCTTGCATCCATCGTGCATGCGATTGGTTCGGTTACTTTTTGCCATCCGAGGGACTGCATTTTAGCAAAGTCCTTGCTCTCAACTAAAAGTGCAATAGTGTCCCCGCGCTGGCAGGAGCACGCCTCGCACACAACAGTTCCCTCATCTGCTTCTTTTGATGCAAAATCAAGCGCTTCAATTCCCTGCTCTATAGAAAACCATGCCGTTACGCGGTCCTCTTCATCTGCAAAAAGCCTCTTCACGGGCCAGTTGTCCCCTTCCCATGGGTTTGTGAGGCACTGCGTTGGCTTGTATGTGAACCAAGCGGATTGCTCAGATGGCGCCTGATAAGCGCTCACAACAATTACGGCTTCTTTCTTTTCAAAATCAACGGATTGTAAATTTACAACGTAAGGGTCAAGGACGGCTTTTGACCTTACAGTCGTTTCACCAAGATAAATTTCTTCTGAATAGTTGCCGCTCAAATTGCTCTGCGAAACTTTCAGGTTAACTCCGACTTCTCCAGCCCATATACATTGCACATCAACCGGGCAGCGGGAATCTGTAAAAGAAATAACCTCAATTTTGAGCCCAGATAAATCGTATTGATTTGCGCCTGTTGAATAGGCCTTTCCTTCGGTTACAGTAAAAGGCACTCCAAGCGAGAATTCAGTATTAGTTCCTGTGCCAGGGGTTTGCACGCACCCTAGCATCAAAAGCAGCAATGCTCCGAATGCAAGCAACTTCGTTTCCATGCTAAGTATGCGCACTTTCTTTCTTAAATGCCTTTCGCGCAGGTTAGGCAGATGGCTAATTATGCGCCGCGCTTCTTTTTGCGTTGATTGCGGAAATTGCAATGTTTGAAGTGATGAATGCAAGTATTCCGCCAGCAATTATCACAAGCCAGTCATTGAGCGCAAGAGGCACTACTCCGAAAAGCCCTGAAAGAGGGGTATAAATCACAGCAAGCTGCAAAATCACTGAAATTGCAAGTGCAGCAAGGAGCCACTTGTTTGCAAATACGCTAACTCCCTCTTCCTTTTTAATTATGCCAATAATTAGGAATTCAAATGCCACAAGACCGCAAAAAGACACTGTTTGTGCGAGCTCTAGGCCTGATGGAAGATAGTAGAAAAATATTCCAAGAGTTATTATAGTAAAAATAACGCTCACGGCAAGCATCTTGAGCGCTGTTTGCTTGTTTATTATCTGCTCATTGCTGCTGCGCGGCTTTCTTTTCATAATATCCGGCTTTGGCTCATCCGCCCCGAGCGCGAGCGCTGGCAGCCCATCGGTTACAAGATTAATCCACAGGAGCATTACAGGAGTTAAAGAAATATAACCAGCAAGCGCTGTTATGAAAACTATCATTACTTCTGCAAGGTTGCTTGATAGCAGGAAAAAAACAAACTTCTGGATGTTATCAAATACGCTCCTTCCCTGCCTTACGGCCTCTACAATGGTTGCGAAATTGTCGTCAAGGAGCACGATATCGCTCGCTTCCTTTGCAACATCGCTTCCCCTAATGCCCATTGCAATTCCGACATCCGATTGCTTAAGCGCGGGCGCATCATTTACTCCGTCCCCGGTCATTGCAACGCTAAAACCCTTTTGCTGAAGATGCTTTAAAATTGAAAATTTCTGCTCAGGGCTTACGCGCGCGAAAACGTTGCATCCCATTACCGCATCGTGAAATTCTTGCTCTGAAAACTTCGCAACCTCCCCTCCATCAATTGCCTCTCCGCCAAGCCCAATCTGAGCGGCAATTGCCTTTGCTGTGAGATTATTATCCCCCGTGAGCATCACAACCCGAATTCCCGCATCTTTTGCAGTCCTTATTGCATCCGCAACCTCGGCTCTTGGGGGATCAATCATTCCCTGAAGGCCAAGAAATACCATTGCGCTTTCCGCATCATCTTTTGCAGATTTCATTTCCTTGTAAGCAAACCCTAGTACCCGCAGCGCTTTTGAAGCCATTTTTTCATTCGCCTGCAGAATTTTAGCGCGCCCAGGTTCTGTGAGCGCAACCTTTTTTCCGTTTTCAAGTGCATGAGTGCACGAAGCTGCAATCACTTCCGGCGCGCCCTTTGCATAAGCAATTGTTTTCCAGTTTTGAGTAACCACAGTCATTCTTTTCTTCTCAGATGAGAATGGGATTTCAGAAATTCTCTTAATGTTCGCATAAGAAACACCCGCTTTCTTTGCCGAAACTATAAGCGCGATTTCCGTTGGGTCACCGGAAAAATCAGATGCGCCGCTCTCATTTTTTCCAATTATTGTGTCGTTGCACACAGCGCCGCACAAAAGCAAATTCTCAAGTTCAGCCGCATCCGCTTTTTTGCCGCCCGATAAAAATTCTCCCGTGGTTTCCCTTCCCGCTCCTGTCACTTCATAAAATTTTCCAGCGCAGTAAATTTCCTTAACCGTCATGGAGTTCTCAGTCATGGTGCCGGTTTTATCAGTGCAAATCACATCAACCGAGCCGAGGCTTTCGACCACCGGAAGCTTTCGCACAAGGCTATTGTGCTTTAGCATTTTTCTTGTTGTAAGCGCAAGAGAGAGCGTCACAACCGCGGGCAATCCTTCCGGAATTGCGGCAACCGCAAGGCTTACTGAAAAAATAAACGCCTCAACTGGCCCCGCGTTATGGAAAAAGTACACAACTCCCGCGATTATCACGGCAAGCACAAGCACGACCTTTCCTATTTTTTTTCCAAGAACGTCAACTTCTGTATTGAACCTTGTTGGCTCATCCTCAATCGAATCAAGGGTTTTTGCAATCTTTCCAACTTCTGTACTATTCCCGGTTCCTACAACTATGGCTTTCGCAGTTCCTCTCACTACAAGCGTATCCATGTAGAGCATGCACTTGCGCTCCGCGAGCACAGCATCCGCAGAAACCGCCTCTTGTGCCTTTCCAACAGGGGCACTTTCCCCTGTAAGGATGGATTCATCAACACGAAGATTATTCCCTTCAAAGAGCCTGCAATCGGCAGGCACCTTGAACCCTTCGCGCAAAAGTATAATATCTCCAGGAACCAGCCCGCGGGAATTTATTTCCATTATTTCCCCATTTCTTTGCACAAGCGCTTTTGGAGCGCCCATTTTTTTGAGGGCTTCGATGCTTTTTTCCGCATTGTAGTTTTGCGCAAAACCAAAAAGCCCGTTAAGTATTACAATTGCAATTATCAGTATTGCATCTATTCCCTTTTCAAAAAAAAATGAAACCGCGCCGGCGGCTATCAGGACCAGCACAAGCGGGCTAGTGAACTGCTCTAAAAGAAGCTTCAGCACCGAAATCTTTTTCCCAGAGGAAATAGTGTTTTCGCCGTGCTGCGCAAGCCTCTTTTCTACTTCTGAACTTGAAAGCCCAGCGCCCGCATCGCTGCCAAGCTCTCCAAGGGCTTCCTTTGCCGAAATTGAGTGCCATTTTTCCATTCAAAAAACCGTAAACCCCAAGTTATTTCGCTTAGGAATAGGATTAAAGATTTATTTAAGGGGGTGGGTTGGTAAGGCGCCTTATTTCACTTTTCCACTCCGCCTAAAAATTTGCCCCTCGAACAAATCTGCAAGCCTTCTTGTTACCCATGCCATGGCGTGCGCCTTTCTTCGGCTTTTAATTTCTTTTATTCCAAGCATGTCTGATTAGCCCGAAAGTGCATCATGCTGCTCGGCTAATTCTTTTGTCCGTTGTAAATTATCCAGTCTCAGATTGTATACTCCTTGTTTGCCGATTTTTTGAGCATCCAAATCCAATTCTGCGGCGCGATGGCCATATTACAGGCTAAGTACTCTGAGCTTTTTTGTTGTTTCCGAGCCTTTTTTCTTACCCATTTAGTTAATGTCCTCATGCAAAAACAAACATTCCTGTGCCTTAAATTCTTTCCGCCTTAATAAACGCCTCAAATTAAAACGCTTCGCTAGGCAATTTCATTCAAATGGCAATGAACATTCACCGCTCCCTTGAGCGGGGCGTTTCCGAGCACGGCTGGCTGCACTCACGCTTCAGTTTCAGCTTTGCAGATTATCAGAACCCAGAGCGCATGGGCTTTGGCGCGCTTCGTGTTCTAAATGATGACATCATAGATCCTGGATACGGCTTTGATACTCACCCGCACAGCAATTATGAAATAGTTACCATTGTGCTCGAAGGCTCAGTTGAGCACGGCGATAGCATGGGAAACACCGGAATCATCCATGCAGGAGAGCTTCAGCGCATCTCTGCCGGCAGCGGGATTTTGCACTCTGAAAAAAACCCATCAAAAAAGGAAAAAACCGCGCTTCTGCAGATTTGGATAAAACCAAAAGAGCTAAACATTGAGCCGAGCTATGAGCAGAAAAAGTTTTCCGCAGCGCAAATGAAAAACAAGCTTGTTGAAGTAGTTTCGGGCACAAAGCGCAAGGGCGCAATTTACATCCATCAGGATGCGCGGTTCCTCCTTGGGGCTTTGGATAAGAAGAAAAGCGCTCCAATAACAATTTCCAAAAGCCACGGGCTTTTTGTTTTCGTAATAGAAGGCTCTGTGCGCATCGGCGATGCCTCATTGGATAAACGTGATTGCGCAGAAATCACAGGGGAAGAAAAAATAACGATTGCTGCGAATGAAAAATCCAAAGTGCTTGCAATTGAAGTGCCGATGCGCTGACCTCTTTTCCAAGCCCTCTCGCAACCCTTATTAACCACTTTTTCCTAATTCTGCAGTATGCTTGTTGAAAGCGAGATTGTAATACGCCTCGTGGTTGCGGCTGTGCTTGGCGCACTTATAGGGCTTGAAAGGCAGCTCGATAACATTTCTGCAGGATTTAGAACGCATATGCTAATCTGCCTTGGCGCGACGCTCTTTACCATAATGTCATTCGAATTTGTGGGGACTACAGACCCCAGCAGGATTGCGGCAGGGCTTGTCACCGGAATAGGCTTTTTGGGCGCGGGAGCGATATTTAAGGACGAGCACATTGTAAAGGGCCTTACTACCGCCGCTGATTTGTGGGTGGTCGCCGCAATAGGGCTTGCCATAGGGATTGGGCAGTTCTTTGCCGCAATTGTTGCAACCGTAATTGTTGTGCTGATACTTGTTCTCAAGAAAATATCCGGCGGAAAAGCGTAACTCCGCCCACTCCTTTAGAGCCAAATCCAAAATAGCCAATTAAAATATTCACTTCTTCTTTTCCCCAAAATACCTAAATATCACTTCGACTCCGATGAGCTTCCCATCTTTTGAAATGGGCTGGTGGTTTGCGTCCACAGTAAAAACACTCCCGTCCTTTCTTGTGAAATCAAGGTGATGCGGCGGGCCGGGCTCTCCCATCATCGTTTTTGAAAACTCCCTTGCCGCCTTTGCAAGCGAAGCGGGAGGCAGCATTTTCATCTGCGCGAAATGCTTTCCAACAAGCTCTTTTCTGCTATAGCCGGAAATTTCTTCCGCTGCCCTGTTCATGTAAGTTAAAAATCCCATTTTATCCAGCACAACAATCGGGTCGGGTGCATTTTCCACAATATCTTGGAACTTGCTAATGCTCTTTAGGTAATTTATATTTTCGTGCGCTTCCCCTTTTTTCCCTGAAGGGACAGTTATTTCAATTAAGAATCCAATTGCGAGCACGATAACCGCGGCTCCCGCAATCTTCATGTTTGTGTTCACATCAGACCTTATAAAAACTGCCGCGGCAATGGAAAGCGCCACCGCTATTGCAATGAAAAGAACTATTGCCCTGTGCCTGAAATCAATATGCATGTTAGCGCACACTCAATGCGGACTGCCGCTCCGATAAATGGCTTTTCCCATATATAAACCGCAGCGTGCTGTTACAATGCCACTTTTCGTGCAATGGTTTTGCTTTAAAATAGTGCCGAGAGAAATCTCGCGGGCTTGTAGAGCCCGCAGTTGAATCGAGGCTATCGTGAAGGGGTTGTTAAGGGGAACAGCGAAATGTTCCCCTTAAACGGGCTAATTCTGCATAATATTTTCTGAGAAAAGAGACCTAACGGCGCGGGCGCGCTATCGCGCGCAGCCCGCACCTTACTGTATTATTTTGTGTAGCGGTAGCTATCAAAAAGGTTTCTGTTTCTTCGGGAGATGAAAAAATGAGAGCAGAAATCAAGTTGACACAGTACGCGCATACCGTAGGCGAGTCAAACCTGCATTTGCAGTTCACCCCAAAATACAGACGGCACATTTTTGAAGATAAAGATGTGCTCGCAGAATGCGAGCACCAGTTCCGCGGAATAGCCGCGGAACTCAAAGTGCAGCTAGCCGGCATGGGTTTCGGACCGGAACACGCGCACATCTTTGTAACCGATTGGAAGAACCGCAGCATAGCCGAGCTCGCGCGCAGATTCAAA
>Ga0209542_10000539_pt1 | contig 91175 bp, 57 predicted proteins | sample RifCSPhighO2_01_FD_184028 | JGI IMG/M metagenome (GOLD analysis project Ga0209542, IMG submission 184028) | Soil microbial communities from Rifle, Colorado - Rifle CSP2_plank highO2_0.1 (SPAdes) (version 2) | ecosystem: Environmental > Terrestrial > Deep subsurface > Rock core/Sediment ...
TACCAAAGCACAGGTGGCTGACGTGGTGCGCATGATTAATCATCGTCCACGAAAGTCACTTCACTGGGAAACTCCTTGCAAGGTATTCGGAGCATGTTGCGTTTCAAGATAGAATTTAAGTAAATTCAATTGAACGAGGATAGATGTGTCATACTATCTTTAGCATCCTATGAATAAATATCCTCAGCAACCGGATGAGATCATCGATCTTCATGGCCGCATCATCACGGAGACCGAGTGCATCCTGCGCGACCTTTTTGCAAAGGACGGTCCTTTGCACGTGCGGATTATCGTCGGCAAAGGCATCCACAGCAAGGGGGGTCCCGTTTTGCGCGACTTCGTGAAGAATTATCTGACCTCGAGAAACATTCGCTTCAGTCAGTCAAAAATTCAGGACGGCGGCGATGGCGCCCTCGAGGTATATGTTGAGAAATAATGCGCGTTATAGGAGTGGCATTCGCTACGGTTCTGTGCTATACTTTAAGTACGAGCACCATCTTCTCCGGGCGTGCTCTCGCTTAAAAGAGTTTGGTAATCATAACTCATTATGCCCAAAGAAGAATTGCAAAAACATGCGCTTGCATTTTTGCGCCAGCATATCACTGCTGTCCTCGCGACGAGCTCACTTAGCGGAGAGTCTCAGTCGGCGGTGCTCTATTATGATGTCGATGACGACTTCAATTTTTATTTTATTTCTTCGAAAGACTCGCAAAAGATAAAAAATCTCATGGTCAACAAGCGGGCGAGTATTGTCATTGGGTTTGGTAAGATGGTGAGCACGGTCCAGGGGGCGGGCGAAGTCGAGATCATCGAAGATGTGGATTTCAACCTTTTTGCAAAGATCATCGAACGGATACAGCTCTATGAAGCGGATCAGCTTCCGCTTTCGCAGGTGAATAAAACCGGATTCGTTACGATCAAGGTGAAACCGCGATGGCTCACATGGCTCAATCTCGACAAAATGACATATCCGGAGACGTACGGTAAGGATTTTCAGCAGTTGCTTTAAACAGTTCCGCCCTCATTCGTAATAGGGAATAGTTCGAGAAGGCAAAGCAGCAAGAGAAGCCTCATGCGGCTTTTTTGTGACACAATGAGGTCGGTAGTTATTTTTTTCCATACGATTCCGTTGAAAACGGTTCGTCTGTTTGTGCTATTGCTATTCAACCGTGAAATTTGTTGACATTCGTGCAGGGTTGTTACAGGATTAATTCAGGAATAATTTTGTTACGTTCATTTTATTGAAGGAGAATATCATGTCACGGTCACTATTCAGTCTCGGCGTGCATCTATATCAACCGCCGACCCAGCTCAAACATGTGCGCGATGAGATCTATCGCGTTTGTTACGAGCCGATGGTTGCATACATGGAGCGCTATCCGTGCATCAAGCTGTCGATGAACCTCTCATTGTCGCTTGGTGAGCACTTGCCTCAGGAATATCTCGAACGGCTGAAAGCGCTGTATAAGAAGGGTCAGCTGGAGATGGTGAACACCATCGCTTTCCATCCTCTTGCACCGATCACCCCACGCGAACTTTTGGTGAAGCAGATCCGAATGAATGAGGATTTTTATCGGAAGCACATCATTGATAATGATCCGCTTCCCGGAATCTTTCCTCCGGAAATGGCATTCAAGCAGTCGCTGGCGAAACTATTTAGCGACCTGGGGTATAAATGGTGCGTCGCAGACGACAAGATTTTTGTCCACCAGCGGAGCAACATGGAAGATCATTTGCGGGCGCCCTCGACGTGGATTCCCGAAGCATATGGTGTTGGTGTCCTCCTGCGTTCAAGAGAGCGATCGGTGGAACTCGCCTTCAAGGATGTGTTCAATGGCCGTCGGTATGCGCGCGAACTGATCATTGGACAAAAAGAGTGGCGAGAAAAATTGCATCACGACGGTGCAAGCTATCTCTACCTCTACCTTGATGGTGAAACTTTTGACCATCACCGCCCCGGTCTCCTCGAGCACTTCCTTCGCCCGTTCTGTGATGAGATTAGCGAAAGTAGTGAGGCGGACCTCGTTCCGCTCAATGCGATCTACGAGGGGTTCGAAAAGAAACGGTCGTGCATCCCGCATAGTTCTTGGTCATCAGGAGTTGGCGAGCCGGCATTCCATCTGTGGGACCACCCGACGAACGAGTTCCATCAGCCGTGGAACGAGTTCATTCGCATCGCGTATGCCATGGCTCCAAGCCCGCTTTCGGAAGTGCTTGAAGATCTGTTCAATCGGAATTTCTACAGCTGTTCACCCTGGCAATACTCGATGGGGCACAAGGATGTCGCACGGTGGTGCCTCCCCGGGTTCCAACGTATCGCGGATTATTATCCGCCAAGCTGGGAAAAGTCTCGCCTTCAAGAGCTCATCAACATCATGTATTCGCTCACTGCGTAGACATGAACGTTTGGGTTCCCACGCCGCACAATTCACTGTGCGGCGATTTTTTTGCGCGGATTGCGACGGTCGACCTCTTGCAATCCATCGTTAATATATTATCCTATCTATATGTTTGCCCCCCATACGGCCAAGAAGGCGGTTGCGCTCATCATGTTGAGCGTCTTTTTTCTCGTTGGAGGATGGAGTATCTCAATGGGGATGACGATGCAGACGAATGGGACGATGACCCCGTGTCCATTCATGGATGACAATGGAGCAAGCTGTCCGATGTCGCTCGTGGCCCATATTGCCGATTGGCAGCAGCTCTCAACGGCGCGACCCACTGATGTTTCGCTTGCTGTTATTGCGCTCGTTCTCCTTTTCTTCGTGCAATATTTTGCGGAGCGGATAGATCGTCCTCCTCTCTCTCTTGAACATCTGCGTGCGCGTAATGCACGCGTGAGGTTTTTTGCGACACTTTTTTCCGCGTTCTCACGAGGCATACTTCATTCACGGCTGTTTGCATAAGGCGCGTGTTTTTGTGCTTCGGGATCTTTGACCCTGACACATCAGTGCGTACTATAAACAAACAATAATATACTATGACAATTCATATTCTCCACGTGAGCGGCACTCACTGCCCCTCCTGCAAGATACTTATCGAGGATATTCTCGGCGAGCAACCCGACGTTGCTCGCGTGAACGTCGACCTCGCAAAACAAGTCGTCACGATCGAAGGAGACATCTCTGATGATGCGGAGCAGATCGCATCCCGGTTTTCCGCGTTGCTTACTCCCCACAACTATCGTCTCACGACCGAAAGAGAAGTGTCCGCAACGGGACATGGAACGACGCTGCTTGCCGTTCTGATCGGAGCGGTCGTGCTTGCGCTCTTTGTCTTATTGCAGCGTTCGGGGTTATTGAACCTTGGTTTTGAGGGGGGACTGACCCCCTCCACGGCATTCATGATCGGCGTTGTTGCCTCGCTCTCGACATGCCTCGCGGTTGTCGGGGGATTGGTGCTCTCCCTTTCCGCACGTATCGCAAAAGATGTATCGTCCGTGCGTCCGTTCCTCTTTTTTCACGTCGGGCGTATGTCAGGATTCGCAGTGCTTGGGGGCGTGCTTGGCGTCATCGGCGCGGGACTTTCATTGAGCGGTGGGGTGGCGACAGTGCTCGGCATTGTTGCTGCGCTCGTCATGATCATGCTCGGATTCAATTTGCTTGATATCTTTCATTTCGCTCGGCGATTCCAGCTTGTGTTGCCGAAGGGAATATTTGATCGTCTCTCCGCGATCGAAGGAGGGTTTCTTGCTCCCTTCCTCGTGGGTATGGGGACGTTCTTTTTGCCATGCGGCTTTACTCAAGCAATGCAAATCGCAGCACTCTCGAGCGGTTCTTTTATGGACGGGCTTTCGATCATGGGAATGTTCGCGCTCGGTACGCTGCCGATGCTTGCACTTCTTTCGTTCGGATCGTTCAGTTTCGCGCAATCCCGTTTTGCTCCGCTTTTCTTCAAGACGGCAGGGGTCGTCGTGATCGGCTTCGGTTGCTTTGCACTCTCCGCATCACTTGCAAGCCTCGGATATATTCGCCCGTTGTTCAATATCTGATATGCAACAAAAGATATACATTGCGCTTTGTACCATCGGAATATTCGGACTCATTTGGCTTATTGTGAGCACTGACGGCGGAGCACGCATTCCCGCCGATCCTTCCCGTCCGAGCGTCGAGACGGTGCGCGTGGAAAACGGAGTACAGGTTATTCACGTCATCGCACGCGGAGGATATACGCCGAATGAGGTGATCGCAAAAGCGGGGACCCCGACAAAGCTTGAGGTTGAAACAAAGGGGACCTATGATTGCTCCGCTGCGTTCACGATCCCAAGCCTAGGAGTGCGAAAAATGCTTCCCGCAACGGGGGTCACCGTTTTTGATCTTCCTCTCCTGCCGGTAGGAAGTTCGATCACGGCACTCTGCAGTATGGGGATGTATTCGCTCCAGATACAATTCAACTAACCTATCATGAAAACAACAACGATCAATATCGCGGGAATGCATTGCGCGTCATGCGTCGTGCGCAATGAACGGTCGCTCCAAAAATTGAAAGGGGTGAGCAGCGCTTCGGTAAATCTCGCGACAAATAGCGCGCGTGTGCTTTACGACGAAACGGTGACCGACGAGAAACAGATAGAAGGGGTCATTATTAAGAATGGGTATCAGGTGCTAAGCGGAGCAACCGTCGAAGCGCAAAAGGATGCCGCACGAAAGGAATTGGGCATGTCGAAGCGACGTGCAACAATCGCTATCGGTTTCGCATTACCCGTACTTTTCCTCGGCATGTTCGCCATAGAGCTTCCCCTTACGTTCTTGGGAAACAACTTGAGTACGTGGATCGAGGCGATCCTCGCAAACTTCGTCATTCTGGTGCTTGGACGGGAGTTCCATATTGGGATGTGGAAACAACTGCTTCAACGTTCCGCGGACATGAATACGCTCGTTTCGATGGGGGTGCTTTCTGCGCTCATCTATAGCTATGTCGCGATGGCGACCGGCGGACACTTCTTCTTTGAGACCGGCGCGGTCATTGCCGCACTCATTCTTCTTGGGAGATATTTTGAAACGCTGAGCCGCGGACAGGCGAGCGAGGCGATCGAAAAATTGGTCCTGCTTGGCGCAAAGACGGCACATCTTGTTTCCGGTGATGATGTCCACGATGTCCCCGTCGAGTCGGTCGTCGTGGGCAACATCCTCCTCGTGAAGCCCGGTGAGAAGGTTCCCGTCGACGGAAAGGTATGGAAAGGCACATCGAGCGTTGACGAGTCGATGCTGACGGGAGAGAGTATGCCCGTGACGAAGAACGTCGGTGACGGTGTATATGGTGCAACGATGAATTCCGCCGGCGTCCTCTACATACAAGCAGCGAAGGTCGGGTCCGATACGGTGCTTGCGCAAATCGTCAATATGGTGAGCGAGGCGCAAATGAATAAGGCTCCTATCCAAAAGCTTGCCGACAAGATCTCGGGAATATTCGTACCCATCGTGCTCGGTATCGCCGTTGTCACGGCAGCGGTTTGGTATCTCACCTCCGGAGATATTGCGCTCTCGATCGTCCGCGCTATTGCGGTCTTGGTGATTGCCTGCCCATGCGCATTGGGTCTTGCGACGCCGACGGCCATCATGGTTGGAACGGGACTGGGTGCGAAGCGCGGCATTCTCATCAAGAACGGTGAGGCGCTGCAGAAGGGGAGTAATATCAACGTGGTCGTATTCGACAAAACAGGGACGCTCACGCTCGGAAAACCCGTGGTGACCGACATGCTTGCTCTTAACGAAGAATTTACCGCCGATGATGTGTTGAGGTTGGGAGCAAGCCTCGAGGCATTTTCTGAACATCCTCTGGCACAATCGGTAGTGAATATTGCGAAAGAAAAGCAGCTCCTACTTTCGGAGGTGGCGCAATTTGAGAGTGTCGCGGGAAAAGGAGTAAAGGGGGACATCGATGGTGCGAGCGTGCTGATCGGTAGTGCGCGCTTTATGAAAGAGAGCGGCATCGTGCTCACTGCGGCGGAGTCAAGGATCGAAGCATTGGAGGCGGAAGCGAAGACGGTCATCGTCCTTGCTCGGAATGCACAGGCGGTCGGTATGCTTGCGATTGCCGATACACTGAAACCCGATGCGTTTGAGGCAATCAGCAAATTGAAGGCGGCGGGCATGAGAGCGGTGATGATCACCGGCGATAATGTGAGGACCGCCGAAGCGATAGCGCGAGCTGCCGGTATCGATGAGATCTTCGCCGAAGTGCTTCCCGGCGAGAAGGCCGAGCAGGTCAGAGCACTTCAGGGGGGTGGCGTGCATGTGGCATTTGTCGGTGATGGCATCAATGATGCTCCTGCGTTGGTACAGGCGGACTTGGGTATCGCGATCGGTACCGGTACCGACATCGCAATCGAAGCGGGCAATATCGTTCTTGTGAAGGGGAGCCCCATGAAGGTCGTTGAAGCCTTGATGCTTTCGGCGCTCACATTCCGCACGATTAAGCAGAATCTCTTTTGGGCATTCTTCTATAATATCGCTGCGCTTCCGCTTGCGGCCTTTGGCATGCTCGATCCGATGATTGCCGGAGGAGCCATGGCGCTCTCAAGTGTGAGCGTCGTGGGAAATAGTCTGCGAATAAAACGTATTCTGAAAGTACCGAGCGTTTAGACGGTTACGTCGGAATAGCGTACAGAAAGGCCGCCCATACGGGCGGTTTGTTCTATCCTTCTCTGCGTTTTTGGCGCTTCACCGATACGTGGCAAGGATCGTACGAAAACACGCTGGAAGAAAGTGTGACCTATGGGTATACTATACTCATGGATACCTCAAGCGAACAAAAACTTGTCAGTGCGCTTATCGCTCAGCATCAGGAGCTTCGGGAGGATGTTGCGGCGATATTGGCGCATGCGACATCGCTCGATCGATCGAATGTCGATCTCGTCTATGACGAACTCTCGAAATTCAAGAGCGATCTATTTCAGCATCTGAAACTCGAAAATGAGACGTTCTACGTCAAATATTTAGCCAAAAAAAGGTCGGAAGGGGAAGACATTGAGCAATTGAATAATTTCATTGAACAAATGGATGTTATTGGGGAGGTAGTGACGCAGTTTTTAAGTAAGTATGCGACCGCGGAGAGTATATTGAATAGTCCGACCGGCGAATTTATGAAACGGCTTCATGAGGTCACCGATATCTTGGACGTCCGTATTGAAACTGAAGAGGGTAGTACCTATCAGATGTTCTTATCGACGCCATCATCATCCGATTTGCCCCGCATGACCGAAATTCCCTTAGCATCGGAACGGTAGCGAACGCAGCAGGAGCTTCTCGAAAAGGCCGATGAACTGGAAAAGATGAATAAATTCCTTATCGGACGCGAGTTGAAAATGGTAGAGCTTAAGGAAGAATTGAACAAATGCAAGATGCGGTCCGAGCAAGCATAGGCGCATCTTTTTGCGCAAACGCTTGCCGCGGTGATCTTTTGCCCGGTTCAGCCCAAAGAAGCAACCGAGCCGAACCATTGATGAGCGCACGGCTTATCTGGCGGCATGCTCAATGTGTGTCATAATTGTAACGTTACAGTCGTTTTGCCGCATTGTATCGGTGTAGCATTATTCATCTTCATTCCATTTTCGCAGGGACGTGAGTGTGGAAAGGATGATGTGTTGTAGCGATTATCAAACAATAAAGAATATATGAAAAAAACGGTAGCAATATTTATCATGAGCGCGGTCCTTTTTGCGGGGAGTACGACCGCGTTCGCAAGTACAACGACAGACCAGTTGATCGCACAGCTGCAGCAGCAGATCGCGTCACTTACCGCGCAGGTTGCCGCATTGCTTGAGGCGCAGAAGTCTGTCGCTATAACGCAGGCGAGTATCAATACTACACTCGGGCTCTTGGGTGAAATGAGCGAGGGAATGACCGGAGAACAGGTAAAACTCCTTCAGACCGCGCTTGCGGGTGATGCAAGTATCTATCCTGAGGGAAAGGTGACCGGTTATTACGGTAAGCTCACGAGAGAGGCGGTCAAGCGATTTCAAAAAAAACACGGACTTCGTATTGACGGAAAATTCGATAGAAAGACCGCCGAAGCGTTTGAAAAGATATTCGAAATAGCAAAGAAAGAAAGGGAGAAGAACGAACGAGAGAGCAACAAGGGGAATGCGCTTCCATGTGTCAGTGCAGTCGTATCAGGATCGACCTCTTCAACACTGGAAGATCGTGATGACGACGATGAAGAAGATGACGATAGTGATGATCGGGATAACGAAAAACGTTACGAGCGTGGCAGTAAGAATGACTATCGCCTCTCGCTTCCTTGTCGTGAGGTAGGAAATTCCACAACATCACTCACGATGTCGACGGTGACCGTTTCTTCGGTCAGTTCGACATCTGAGATGCTTGCATGGACAACGAACCGTCCTGCGGATGCGAAGGTATTCTATGCAACGACGTCTCCTGTATCGACTACGAGTGCGCTTGTTTGGTCGGATGGCACACGCATTACATCTCACCGTGCATTGTTGAGCGGACTCTTCGCGAACACGACCTACTATTTCGTTGCGGAAAGCACGGATGCGAATAACGCTAAGATCACAACAGTAGAGGGGTCATTTGTTGCAACAGGCACACTGCCTCAGGTACCGTCTACGCCAACATTCACACTTGCGCAGGTCGCAACACACAACACAGCAGCAAGTTGTTACTCAGTGGTATCAGGTACTGTGTATGACCTCACGTCATATGTTGCCGCTCATCCCGGCGGGAGTATCATTCTCGCGATCTGCGGGAAGGATGGCACGTCATCGTTTAGTGCCCAGCATGGCGGACAAGCAAATCCGGCAAACGCTCTTGTTTCGCTCAAGATAGGAACGTTCGTGCAATAGGAAATTCGTACGAGCATAAAAGAACAGCGGTATCTCCGAAGCGAGGTGCCGCTGTTTTCATGCCCGCTGACATTTTCATATAAAAAAGCCGCAGCGTTTGCTGCGGCTTAGTTTACAGGCTAATATCTTCGTCCCATTCTTTTTTGAATGCACGGATACGCGCAATCTGTTCTTCTGCTACATGCTTTGAACAATAGCTCTCAGCCATGCGGACCAGTTTCGCCTCGGCGGTACTCGATTGCACTGCCTTGTTCTTGACGTAATTACTGATCAGCAGTGTCATCTCTGTCTCGTCGGGGTTTCGCCCAAGTACGCGTTTCGGAAGATCAGGAAAATATCCACAGAGTCCTGCACGTGCGGCCTCTTTTATCACTGAATCAATAAGTGCTTTTCCGGGTCTTGCGATTGCAAGCAGGTCGATGGCAAAGAATATCGGCTCTAGGCTTTTCGCCAGCGTCACGCTCTGCACTGCATTCCATTGAGAAAGCAGGATGCGAATAGTGCATGTGACAACATGCGGCTGTGATCGTGAGTGTGCAATAAGTGTGCGTACGGCGGAGTAGTGAGCCTCGCGTTTGATCAACACGCGCACTGCAGCGAGTGTCGTCTTGTCGTCGAGCGTGTGAGCCATTTGAAATTTCCTTTAAGTTTGTTGAACAAAATTCCTAGGGCATCCTATCAAAGATTGCAACTTGCGCAAGAGGCGAGCGATCGTCATTGTTTTCGGGCTACATTTCGCACGTGATATAATGCTCCTGTGGAACCTGATACGACACGCAAGGACACCATATTTATCATCCTGCTGACATTTTTTATCGCCTGCATTGTGGGCTTTTCGGGGTATGCATATTGGGTGCTTCTCGACACGAAGGCAAAACTTGAGAGTGAACTTGCGCATACAAAAGAGGAATACGCATCACGCTCGGCATTTCTGCTTGAAAATATCGACGTACTGCAGCGCTTACTCGCGACAACAACGAGCAAGCGGGATGATCTTGAAAAAACTCTTCGAGAGGAGCAGGTCCTTATTAGCGCGATGCAGCTGCAGGTTGAGTCGGCGCTAGGAACGGTGGGAACGCTTGAGAAGCTTAGTACTACCGATACAGAGTTGCTTAAAAAATATTCACGCGTGTATTTTTTGAATGAGAATTTCACCCCCAAGACGCTCGAAGTCGTTCCTTCTCAGTATGTTTTTCAGCCTGAAAAAGAAAAGAAAGTGTACGGGGAAATGCTCCCGTTTCTTTTCGAGCTCCTGAATGATGCGGTTGGCGACGGTATTGATCTGCGGGTTCTTTCCGCCTATCGCTCATTCGGTGAGCAGAGTACTCTCAAGTCGGTTTATTCCGTGCTTTATGGGGCGGGAACGTCGAACAGATTTTCCGCAGATCAGGGATACTCAGAACACCAACTCGGTACCGCCGTTGATCTCACGACAAAACAATTGGGAGCAAGGTACACCGCATTTGAAAAGGACGATGCGTATCGGTGGCTTATGGAGCATGCATATGAGTACGGTTTTGTGTTGTCATACCCTAAGGAGAATACGTATTACGTCTTTGAGCCATGGCATTTTCGTTTTGTGGGGAAAAGCCTGGCACTTCGGTTGCATATTGAAAATAAATATTTCTACGATCTCGAGCAGAGGACCATTGATCAGTACCTGATCTCGATATTCGATCGGTAGTGGGGAGCCCATAGATTCGCAATATGCGGAGGGAGACGGAGCAAGACATGAAGTTCCTGCTCCGGTGGTAGACGGTACGCTTATGCGCATCGAAGAGATCGAGCGACAACTCGATGAGGACAGAGCGAGCAAGAGGGGGCCGACGATACTCTGGTCCCGTCAGGAGTCCTTACTCCTTCGCGTCGATGTTCTTGTCAATAAAACTTTTTACATCAAAGGGATTTTCAGTATGCGGAAAGTCGCGTATCGGACTCTTGTGGAATTTCGGCATACTGAGATAAAAGCTCCCGATACTTCCACCGATCATAATCATAAGCAAGAGGTTCCATAGCGGGTCTCTCCACGGCATATGTCGTCGCAATATCCTTGCATCGGTAAGGTAGAGTATCTCGCAGGCGCCATTTCCTCCATCGGTGCGCACAAGACTGGTATTTCGCGAGCCACCTGAGCTATTCTTGCTTGCGATTGCATAGTCGACAAGTGTCCCAGAAAGCAGAATCTGATCACCAACATGTATGCTCTTGATCAATGATGCGAGCTTTGGTGTCGTGGGTATCAAGTGATTGTTCGACAGGAAATTCCCGCTGAACGGGGGATCATATTCAGTCGTCCATCTGTAGTAGCATGTCCAATCGCCGTGATCATAGGTCACCATCCGGTAACCATTCGTTGAGATATTTGGACCCCATACGACGCAGATATCGACTGTTTGTGCCGGGTCACCCTTGTGGCTGATGTCGATCCAACTATCGCTGTGGTGAAGCGATACAACGAGGCCCGGAAGCGTGTAGGATGCATGCGGCGTGAAGGTGTAACGCAGATCTCCCATGGTGACATCAAAGGGCGTTGTAGAGGTTGCTTCGACCTGCAGCGGTGCACCGCGAAGGACATCCGGCACCACAGCACTTCTTTCCGGGAGGGGAGTCCCATACCAGTAAAGGCCGAGTAGTCCGACAAAAGAGAGCAGTGCAGAGGTACGAAGTCGCCCCGCGGTCATGATCGTCATATCCCACTATTATATAGCTTTTTGGGGAAAGTTGGATGCCTATTGACTTTTGCCGTGGAATTGCTATCCTGAAAACACAAAATTTTTGTTTGGAATAAGTCGATTTTCTAGAGCTCTATTTTGTATATTAGTTGGTCAATAAATATAAACGTATGAAGGGTATTGTAAAGACAAAGAAGGAGAATGGTTTTGGTTTTATCACTGCAGAAGGAATGGACAAGGATCTGTTCTTTCACCGCAATGGTCTCGTAGGTGTTGAGTTCGACGCGCTTCGCGAAGGACAGGAAGTCACCTTCGAAGTAGAGGACTCTCCAAAAGGAAAGAATGCAGTCAACGTGCAGCTCGCATAAGACTCCAGTCTAAAAAACCGCTCCGAAAGGAGCGGTTTTTTTCTGTATGTTATCCGGCACAGGTCGACGAAGGATATCGTAGTTGCATCCGGACTGCCGTTGTCAACGCTGACAAAAAAATTGTGAGAGCCTCCCATTGTTTGTTACAATGGGTCGATGCATCACCCTGCGCATAAAAGAGGCTTCACCCTCATCGAACTTCTTGTTGTGATCGCTATTGTTGGGTTACTCAGCTCGGTGATATTAGCGAGTCTCTCGACTGCTCGCCAAAAGGCGCGCGATGCAAAGAGGGTCGCAGAGATGGATTCTATTTCAAAAGCACTTGAGCTCTATTATGTTGAAGCGAACTCTTATCCTCCAACGACGCCGAGTGGTTTCATCGGCTCGGATGCCGCATTGCAAATGCTCGTTACACGCGGGGCTCTCTCCTCACTGCCATCCGCGGTTGCACCATCGACGGGATATTTTTATTACGGTACCAACGAAGAGGGGACGCCGGTCACGGAGTGTGCCACCGTCGAGCCATGTCAGGGGTATATTCTTGCGGTGGAATTGGAGCGGGATGATCATCCTTCGCTTCAGTCCGACCAGGATGTCGCACTTGCGGCATTGTCGTTTGATGGCTTAAGCGCGGACTGTTTCGGAGCCGTGGGTCCTGAGCGGTGTTACGAAAAGGTAAAATAACGCCTTGCGTGAATGGCAGAAGGAGTGAGCTTAGGGGCCGTTCACTAATAACATGATAGTTATTCGTGATTACGGCCCCTTGTGCCACGGCCATATCTATCCACTTATTAATGGACGGGGCATTAGGACTCGTCCACCAATAACTTCATAGTTATTGGTGGTGACGGTCCTTTGTGCATCATCCATTTTTTATGGCAACTTATTAATGGATGAGGCCTTGATCATACCTTTTACTTTTTTCTCACCCGATAATACTCGATAGCGATGGGAAGGATCGAGAGGAGGATGATGGCAATGATAATCCACTCAAGATAGTGGCCGGCATTCGGTACGTATTGACCGACGAAGTAGCCGGAAAAAAGAAGGAGTGTGCCCCACAATACTCCACCGATCACATTGAACGCAAAGAACGTGTGGTATTCCATGTGGGCGACGCCGGCGACAATCGGTGCAAAGGTGCGGATGATCGGTACAAATCGTGCCATGACTATAGCTTTCTTGCCATGCGCTTCATAGAAGGTCTGCGCCTTAAGGACGTGAGACTTGCGAAAAAAGAAAGAGTCTTCTTTGGTAAAGATCCGTTTTCCGACCATTTTCCCGAACATGTATCCGACGTTATCTCCGAGGATGGCCATGGTGACGACGATCGCCCAGAGGATTGCAATATTGAAATGTTCCTGTGACGCAAGGAGGCCTACCGTGAAGAGCAGAGAATCGCCCGGAAGGAATGCACCGAAGAAAAGTCCCGATTCGGCAAAGATCGCACCTCCGACACCGGCATAGCCAAACCCGATGATGACCCCCTGAAGATATTCCATACTTAGAGTGTAAGGGATTTCTTTGATTTATACCATTATACTCACGGAAGCGGAGGGATAATGGAATGTATGAATTCTTCAAATAATAGCAATGGGTATTTTTTCAAGATCTCTTATCGGGTGCAGCCGGTATGCAACGCGAAGGAGCAGCAGCCACCTTTTTTGGCCCAAGAAATATCACGCACGATGCGTGATATTTTTTTGATCGCGTAATATCCTGAATTTATTCATTGTGTGCATAGCGGCATAGTATAAACACGGATTGCAGTGGTAAAATATGAAGAGTACTATTGTCGTTACTAATTTTACTGTGCGTTAATAAATAATTTGCGTACATTGAAAAGACCCCTCATTTAAAGGACTTAGCGTGGATATCTTCACATACTGATATTTAATCGAAAGACGGGATAATACATTTGATCATATGGAATCAGAAAAAAGTTCGTCAGTTTCTCAGTACCTGCGTTCACTGTTTTGCACAAAAAGTGGACTCCTCCTCGCCGTGTGCATCCTATTGTTTGTCAGTGCGCTTTTTGTTCTTTTATTGAACACGGTTCGACGCGATGATAGGAAGGCCGTACTTGTAAACAGCGTAGAGAGCGAGCAGGCGCAGATGCAAGAACTGAGTGGAACCGTTTTAATGCTTGGCGAAGGGAATGCATTCATCCAGCTCGGAGTCACGAAGGACTCCCTTTATTCAGTTGGGATAAATACTGATACAAAAGTTACCCGAGATGGTGCTGCCTTTAGTCTTACTGCGTTAGAGCCATTTTCAAAGGTTACTATCATTGCACTCAAACTTCCCAATACGGAATCATACGATTTCCTTGCTCAGACGATCGATGTGTCGGTAGTAGCAGGGGCTAATTTGGAAGGAAATGTATTAGATGAGATGCGGTCCGGTCTTATTATGGGCGCAAATTAAACGATACAACGAAGATGAAAATTAAATTTGCATATTTGACGTTCACCCTTATCGCTCTTGCCGCACTCCTTCCCGGGGCGACCGCTCAGGCGGCGGGACCAGTGGGGCGGCTTGGTTGGCACTCGCCTATCTCTGACATCCTTGGCGATGACGCAAGCTGTGGTTTGACCAGCGTGAACCTTGAGCTCATGATCAGGGATGTCACGACCGGCAATCCTGTTGTAGGGGTAAGTAGTGCTTTGCTTGCCGTATCAAACCAGGTGACTGGTGTCATGGTAACTTCTGTAAACGGCACCGGATCAATTATCGGACCGATCTGCTTTGATCCTGATACACAAGTAATTAATGTCCAAATTAGCGGCGGTTCAGGCTATTATGACTTCGGTGCGAATAGTATCATGGAAAACCCCGCTACTCTTCCTCGAAATAAACACATGAGAGGGACGGTCTGGTTGACCCCTACTCCGGCAGGGCAGGTGGAATACACTCAGCTCTCTCCGGTGAATATCATTACGAATATCAATCCGAGTTATCGTCTGCAGCTTAATGCGTTTCCTCCAACATACGGAGCAACGGGATTGAGCAGGTCACGTCTCTTTGTTGTGGAATGGGATCTCGTGAATAATACATACGGCGCGACGAAAATAAACGCAGATTTTCCTTTGAGCGGGGGTGTCGGAGTTAAAACTATCCCTGCTCAGTCTATTGCAGACGGGGTCTATGTTTGGATGTTTTATCTCGGTCTCAATGGAAGCCATAATACGGGAGGCTATGTACCAACTCAAGAATTGAAATCAGGTCTTGCTACCCGTAATTGGCCGTTCATGCTTGATACAACGCCGCCGAGTATCGATCCAACAACGGGGCACACCCCCACAGATCCGTATTCGTCGGAAGAGGTGACGGTGACCGGAAGTGCGAGCGATGCACTCGCGGGAATCGTGAATGTGAAAGTCTTCGTAGACGGAACGCTTGAGTGCAACCAAGACTTTAATTATAAACATACACCATCAGCATGTGTTGTTGTGGTCGGTCCGTATGCTGAAGGAACGACGCATCCCTATTACGCAGTTGCAACTGACGGAGCCGGGAATGTCACAACGAGTGCGGTACAAAATTTCACCATAAGCAGACTTCCCGTTGTCACGGCAATCGCCAATGCATCTTGTGGATCGAAGGAGATAAACCTTACGTGGAGTCCGTCTTCGGGGGCGATAAGCTATGAGATCAAACGTGACAATGAAGTACCGGTGGATGTTGGGAACGTCACCGCGTATACGGATACCGGCTTGAACGATGCAACGCCATATTCTTATCTCGTACGTGCGATACAGACACGCGGCCCCTCCGCTTGGTCAGTTCTTGAAACCACCGCGATCACCGCGTCATCGTGTTCCTTTACCATCACCGCAGCTCCTGCCGCGAACGGCACACTTACCCCACTTGGGGTGACCAATGTTATGAGTGGCGGAAGTCAGACGTATAGCATTACTCCAACGGGAGCACATACTATCGCTACAGTACTCGTTGACACCATCAACAACCCCGCTGCGGTGCTGAGTGGAACATATACCTTTACCAATGTGCTCGCTCCGCATACGATCAGTGCCACATTCACGCAGGTACCTCCTCCTCCCGCTCCCACAATGACCCCTAACCAGACCGTGAGCAGTGGAGCAGTGTGGAGCGTCTCGATGACGGGAACCGGTTCATCAGTTGATTGTGAATTCGAACGGACGAGTGCTGTCTATGGAAATATTCCGCCTGCAATGGTGGGACTCTCGTTCACCGCGAATGCCGCAGCTGGTGCATTCATCGGGCCGGGTACTGCGACCTATAGCGCACGCTGCAAGGACACATACGGTCAATGGTCACCTTTGAGTACTTCGGTGGTGACGGTCAGTACTTCTATTCCGAGTAGGGCGGTAGATCCGGTTCCGGGCAACTTCGGTGAGATTCCCCTGGGTGGAGATACAGGCGTCGTCACATTCCGTGTATCAAATCCGACCGGTGATGCCGGCTCGCTCCTCTCGGGTACGGTCATCCTCACCGACTCGCATTTCTCCTGTGCTCCGTGCAGCTATACGAATATCCCCGTCAACGGTTGGCAGGATATTGTCGTGACATACCTTCCGACAGTCATTGGGTTCACTGATAGCGGGTTCATTCGTTTTACTGACAATGCGCCGCTTGCTCCGTACGAAAAACAGGTATGGGGGAAAGGTGTCTCGCCGATCGTTTTTGTGCCGGACCCCGTAAACTTTGGAAATGTACCGCTCATCAGATCGAAAGACTTACCCCTGGTCGTCAGAAACATCTCAACGTTTCCGGCAGGTCCTTCGACGATCACTGTACCCGCACCATATAGCTGCGTGCCGGCATCCGACTGTGCTTCGGCATTCATCATCCCTCCTTTGGGTTCGAAGACTGTCACGCTGCATTTTCAGCCAATTGCCGTGCAGAGCTATACAAGAATAGGTACGCTGTTGCCGCAACTGTATGATTTCACCATCACCGGGGCGGGAGTTGCGGCAGTATTTAAGGTTGAGGAGAATTAGTAGATCAGTAGCATAAAAAACCACCGTACACGGGTGGTTTTTTGTTGTCATCTTGCTCTGGGTATGGAGATAGTAAAGCGTGTTCTCTTCCGATCTTTATGATAAAATGTAGCCATGCTGAACGAAGGATCCGATATGACGAAAAGACAGCTCGAGGTAGAGCTCGGGATAGACGGCGTTATCTATCTCGTTGTCGGGGGTAGGTTAACGAATGAGCATATTGATGAGTTTATTGCCTGGTGCGAGCGCGTTAAGGCTATGATCGATATGCAGGCGACAAAGGGGAAGTCCCCGATGCTCATTTGTGCCGATGCGACCGGTGTCATCTGTTTTGAAACAAAGCCGGTCATGGCGCTTCGGTCCCTTTTTGATCACGACAAAAAATATACGCTGAAGACGGCGATCGTTGGTGCAAAGCCTATGACGCGTATGATGGTCGACGCCGCTGTTTCACTCTCCGGTCGCACGAATATCAAACAGTTTCGCATGAAAGACGAAGCACTGTCGTGGCTCCTGGAGTCTCCAAAGGTAGACTAACCCACTTATTTGATGCATGGCTTTCGCGATAGCCTGTGTCTATTAGTTAGTATAATGACATTATGGCAAAAATACTTCTGCTCCTTGCTCAATCGGGCTTTCAAACCAAAGAATATGGTGACACGAGGCATGTGCTTGCTCATGCGGGGCATATGGTCATGACGGCATCGCGAGACGGTGGCATCGCACGTTCGACGGCCGATGAGGGGGTGATCACGGATGTCGCGCTCGCTGATGTGCACGCTACGGATTTTGATGGCGTATTCGTTATTGGCGGACCGGGATGTCTCACTCATCTCGATAATGAAGAGACGGTACGTATCATAAGAGAGGCGAAAGAGAGCGAGACGATGCTCTACGGGGCGATCTGTGTTGCTCCGCGCATCCTAGCGAAAGCAGGATTGCTTCGGGGTGTGCGCATTACCGGCTGGGATAATGACGGCAAGCTTGAGGCGATCTGTGAAAATGGGGGATGTATTCATACCGCGCAATCTGTTACGCGTGACGGACGCGTTATCACCGCGAACGGACCGATGGCCGCAGCGGACTGGGGTGAGGTGATTGTCACCGCGCTTTCTGAACAATCTCTATAATGAAGGAATATCGTATCAAGGTGCTGGCGGAGCAAAAAAGAGAGAGCGTTGAGCGTGCACGCGACGGACGGTTACTCGTATCGGTGAATGCTAAGAGAGTGGAGGGGAGAGCGAATGAGCGCGCTCGAGGGCTTGTCGCAGAATTTCTTTCAGTTCCCGTGTGTGACGTCAGTATTGTTCGCGGACACAATCTGCCGACAAAAACGATTCGCGTGCGTACGGCATAGGAGTTTTTCCGTCCACTTTCAATTCTGTGTTCAACTGGTGGCAGAGAGCGGTGAAGCATTGTACAATAAACTCGTTTTTATCCGTGCTCTTTCTCGGGTCCAAACATTCATCGAGTATCGAAACGAGATGATATGCAAAATCAACGTCAGCAAAAAACGCCGGAAATTCAGCTCGCTCGTACGCTCGGTATTCCCGAAGTTACACTGCTTGGTATCGGCGCACTCTTGGGCGGTGGAATTTTTACCTTACTAGGAACGGCGGCTGGCCTTGCCGGAGGAGGACTCGTTTTCTCAATGCTGCTTGGGTCCGGGATCGCATTCATTAATTTGAACGCTTATGTTGCGCTTGCGACCACATTTCCGCAGGCAGGCGGAGGATACCACTGGGTGAAAGAAGGTCTCGGTGATCTCTCCGGCTTTCTCTCTGGGTGGTGCTCGTGGATGGCATCAGCGGTCGCATGCGCGCTCTATTCGGTTTCCTTCGGGTTCTTCATGCAAGAACTCATATTTGATTACCTGCATCTTCCTCACGGATCTTTGTCGGAGGTGGGTTGGGAAATAACATTTACGCTCTCCATCCTGCTGCTCTTTGGGTTCATCAATTATCGCGGCGTAAAATTATCGGGAAAGATAGGCGGCGGAATCGCGATGATCATTGTTGGCATCCTTGCGTTCTATGTCACTTATGGACTGAAACACATGGCGCTCAATCCGGAACTGCTACGTATCAATTTTTCACCGCTGCTCCCCATGGGTCTCGCGGGGGTGATCCAGGCGGCGGCACTTTTTTATATTGCGTTTGAGGGCTCTGAGGTTCAGGCGCAAGCAGGAGAAGAAGTGGAGAATCCGGCCAAAGTGCTCAAGGTGGGACTCTTTGCGTCCTGGGCGGTCGTTTCGATCATCTACGTGTTTATTGCCGTCATCCTTATTGGTGCAACCGACGGGGGCGGCATCTCATCGGCTCAGTTTTTGGGGCAAGCATCTGAACGCGCCATTATTGTAAGTGCAGAGGGGATCATGCCGTTCGGGTATTTGATCATGCTTATCGCGGGACTCCTGGCAAATCTCGCCGCGCTCAATGCGACAATATATTCTTCATCACGGGTACTTTTCTCGCTTGGTCGAGATCGGCTAGTGTTCCCGTCACTCGGAAAAATGCATCCTATTTATTTTATCCCGACGCGCGCACTCCTCTTGTCGCTCGCATTCATTGCTGCGGTTGCCACCTTTTTGCCGCTGAAAGATATTGCGAGCGCTGCCGATATTCTTTTTATCGTATTGTTCATGCAGCTCAACATCGCATACATACAATTGCGCCGACAAAAACCCGAAGCAAAATGGCAATACATTGTTCCGTTTGAACCGTATCTTCCGCTCGTCGCCGTGTTTTTATATGTTCTGCTTGCTATTGCCCTGTTCCACGTCAGTCCGCTCGCCATATATTTCCTATTGATCTGGGTACTTATCGGACTGGTCAATTATTATGGTTACGCGAAGCGTGTGGAGCGTGAGGATCATGCGCGTGAGGTGGTCTACGAACATTCAACCCGTTTTCATCCGAAGAGCGAGTATCGCGTGGTACTTCCCGTGGGCAGTGAGAAGAATTGGCATAGTTTTGCACAGATCGCGTCCGCCATGACCAAAGAAGAAGGGGGTGACCTTATCGCGCTCCGCATCCACGAAATGAAGGCCAATGACGTTATTGCCGATGCTTTTCATTCATCGCGCGACAAGCGTGTCCTTGAGGAAATCGAAGAGGATATGGCAAGCATGAAGATGAATATCGATACGCGAATCGTTGCGTCCCGCTCTGTGCCGGAGGCTATTCTCGATACCATTCAATCTGAGAATGCCGATCTTGTGCTCTTGAATTGGGACGGCGACGTAAACACAAAAGGGTTCATCTTTGGTCGCAAGATCGACGTCGTGCTGCATCGCGCGAAGTGCGACTTGCTCACCGTCAAGCTTGGTCTTGAGGATCACAAGAAAAAAGTGATCATTCCCGTTGCGATCGATGCGAATCCAAATCTTCGTTTCACCGGTAAGGTGGCGACCGCGCTCTGCCACTCATTTGATTCAACAGTCATGGTCGTGATGGTGGTGCCGACTGATGTATTAGGGAAAGAGGATGAGCGTTTCAAGAAAATACTCGAAATACGTGTGCGTGAGCTCAAGATCAAAGCTCCAGGGCAAGTCGAGTCAATGCTGGTGTATTCGGACTATCTCTCGTCAGGCATACTACGAGTGGCATCCGGGTATGACGTAGTGCTTCTTCCCGCTGCCCGTGGTCGTATCACGCGAGCGATCGGCGTTGGTTCGATACCTGAGCAGGTTGCAAAGAATTGTCGCAGGAAGACCGTTTTGATCGCAAAGGGCTATAAGGGCATCGCGCAGCCGTTCTGGGAATATCTCAGCAATAGGTTCTAGTATCTACTGAGCAAAAGGGCCAAATGGGCACCCCGTGTTGATGCCGGAATGTTAGCCGAAAATAGGCTTGCGCTTTTAATATTAGTGTGTACAATATTTGTATTCGTGTGTTTCTCGGATGCTGCTGCGTTTGTCGCGTGCGAGTCGAGAAGGTCGTACGCGAAGTTTTATGCAACTAGTTCTGACACAAAATGGCTCAAAAGCTATACATTGGTGGATTACCTTATTCAACGACAGATCAGGAGCTCGGTGATGCATTTGCATCAGCAGGCACCGTGGTTTCGTCGTCGATCGTCACCGATCGAATGACCGGCCGCTCACGCGGATTCGGCTTCGTCGAGATGGCGTCGGAGGCTGAGGCAAATGCCGCTATTGATATGTGGCACGGCAAAGAGTTCGGTGGGCGTACGCTCACAGTGAACATTGCCCGCCCAAAGGAGGACCGCCCAGCGGGTGGTGCTCAAGGTGGACAGCGCCGCGAGTGGCGCGAACGCAATTAATATTGCGATCCAACATACAAAAAACCCCGCACGTAAGTGCGGGGTTTTTTGTGCGAGCAATACATTTATTCTGTCGTGAGCGCGAGCGTAGCTCGGGCGTCACTTATCTCCTGATTCCATGTGGCAAGCGTTTGTACGAGGCGCTCATACCCTGCATTGTTCTTATCAAGCGCTTCTTTGTATGGAGCTGCACATGCGTCATTCCAATTAGCACAATTCTGATCGAACCCTTCGATCAATGCTATCGATTCATTTTTTATGCGAAGCATCTCCTCTCCAAGGCGGTCTGCCGCTACGGTCCGCTCATTGATCATCGTATTCAATGATGTGCGTACCTCCTCGGGTGAGGGGAGTAGGGTCGCAGGCAGAGCGATGCCATCCAGGCCTAGTGTCTCGTCGACGGTAGCGTCTTCTGCTGCGCTCATCACAATAGGAGTTTCGTTCTGCAATACGGTGAGAGCACCGTCTTCGGAAAGTGCTTCTCCGACACCGGCGAGTTGCCGAGACGTATTTATTGGGAGGCCAACATTGAAATTGCCAGTCGCAAAAACTCCGAGCAGCATTCCCACAAGAAATGTTCCGAGTATCGATCCGACGTACATTCGCGAGAACACCGAGATCTTCTCCTTCTCGATAGCTATTGGAATATGTACCATTCTTACAGTATACCACAACATTTTGTATTATGCAACTTTTTTGTACACCATTATCATCATCGTAAGCGTCTTTTATTGCTTCCGGAGATTCGTGAATTTATATAGGTATTTTGACTGTGCAAAATAGCGGCTTCGCTGATATTTCATTAATATCAATTAAAATATCTTTGACATACCTGCAAGATTCTTGTTTGGGGATAACTTTTATTATTTCCTTATTTTACAATGTAGAATATATATATCGACCGTCGATATCTTCTGAAATCTCGACCCTCGAGCACCTCGAATGACCTCGCAAGAGCAAAAGAAAGCCGGATTCATCACACTCAAAGAGGCGAGTGAGCGTTTTGGCTACTCTCCCGATTATATTGGGCAACTCATTCGGAAGGGAAAGCTTGAGGGGAAGCAGGTCTACGCAAACGTCGCATGGATGACGACTCCGGAGGCGATGGAAGAATATCTCGCTAAAGAGAAACGCACAGGAAAAGGAGAAAAGGAGAAAGCGGCGTGGACACAGGAGCGCCTGATGCAGACGCTGCTCGATCGCGACGGAAGCCGCGTGCTTTCTTACATGCTCTACGTCATCTTGGTGATACTTTCGATTGCCCTCCTGGTACTATTTTATTTTCTTTCGGTCGCTCTCGACCACCGTATGCAGGAGCGCGCAAAAGCACGCCTTATCGAAAATACGCCGACGATCAGCTTGACGAACGGGCAAGCGATCCCAGTGACCGCTCAACTGCCTGAGCGTGAATTATTGTTCTCAGCACTGCGCATATGACCAGCAAGAGCAACAATGATCATGTCGTGCGATTAGGGCAGCGTGCGGGTGCGTCGCATCCGGTATTCGTTGCGACAGCACTTTCTCCTCGTGGGGGCACTCCTTCACGCGGTACTACAGTAAGATGTATTACCCCTTCCCCTCGTGCACTTCAAGAGGAGGGTAGGCAAATGCATACGTCTACTCGATCTTCCTTTACTGTTAACGACGTTGCGGGTTTTTTCTCGAAATTCGCCGTGATCCTGATCGTCCCTGTGCTGATCTTTCGCCCGCTGCTTCCTCTGTATGCCGCCGATGAGAGTGTCGCACCCGCTCCTGTTGAGATTGCCCCCGTAGCAGAAGTATTAGTTCCCGTTGAAGTTGCCCCCGTAGCAGAGGTATCACTTCCCGTTGAGACGACTCCGGCTCCCGAGGTCACACCAGAAGAAGCGGTGACACCTGAAGAATCACTTCCGGTGTCTACGACTGATGCACCGGTAGATACTGTGACGACTGAGATTCCCACGGAATTGCCGCCAGTGACGGAGATCCCTGCCGAAGTGGTACCGGCTGAGACTGAGACTCCGAGCACTGCAACGACGAGCGAAGTGATACCCGAAGATGTGCCCGCCGCCGGTGAGGTATTTGGTGATTCCACTGTGGCAAGTAGTACGCCGGAAGTGATCGAAACACCTGCGAGCGTAGAAGTTTCACCTACAATAACCGAAGAGATCGCGACTCCTACTACTGAGGAAGTCGCTACTATTGAGGAGGTCGCACCAACCGAAGAAGTACAGCCGGAAGAAGTTGTCGCACCAGAACTCACAAAAGAAGAAATCATTGCACGCGAGCTGGAGAGTCGCTCGATCACGATGCGCCAGGAATTGAAAAAAGAGATTGAAGCTGATGTGCTGAAGGGCTGCCTCACACTTGATGGGGTAGGGTATTATTGTTTGAAAGACGACGCGCGCGCGGTCGCTTCCGGAACACCATCGCAGGCCATCACTGCCGTGCATACGGATGTTGTCGTTGGTGGTACCGACAAAGAGATCATTGCGGAGCGCGGCACCGAGACAATACGACTGACCGACAATGAGGTCGAGGACGCATTCCCCGCGAAGGATGTTGGAGGTACACATGTTGTGTGGCAGACACAGGAGGCAGGTCGTTGGCAAATCTATTTTGCAGACCTGTCTGCGCAGGCAGGTGTGTCTTCGAGCTCGCCGACGATCTTGCAACTCACACATGGCACCGAGAGTAATTTCAATCCTCGCGTAGACGGCGAGAGTGTCGTTTGGCAGGGGTGGGCGGACGGAAATTGGGAAATTTTTCTCGCGGATAAATTATCGTCAACTTCCTATTATGCTGCGGATAAGATGCCGAAATTAAATACGATGCTCGGTATTGACGGCACGTGGCACGTCGTGCGTATCACGCAGAATTCTGTGCACGATATGTTTCCCGCGATCTCGGGAGGACTCGTCACCTGGCAATCGTTCGAGGGAGGGGTTTGGAGTGTCTACGCATACTCGGTGACCTCGGGGAAGACGACGAAGCTTTCGGATGACGGAGCAAAGAGTGAGAATCCGCGCTTTGCGGTTACATGGGATGAGCGCGGAGCGAACGGAGAGACGCGTATGGTGGGGTACGACATTGCAACCGGCGGGAAGGTCGACATGACAGAGGCCGCACGCAATGTCATCGATGACAACAAGCCCTACGTGCCTCAGACACCGCATCCCGCACCCGAGCCACTGGCGCTCCCGGGAACTGCCTCGACGACAGGCACAAGTACGGCAATGCGTGGCACGGGTGCCGGTGATGACAATAACGGAACAAGTACCGACACGACGATATGATAAACCCCTTCGCAAACGTGAAACGCATCTGTCGGCGTTCTGCGCGTCGCATTTTTCGCACATCGGGAATATTTTTTTTGACCCTTCTTACCATTTTCTATAGTTTTGGCGGACTCGATTTTTATTTGGGGTTCATGACGCCGTTCGCACCGCGGGGGGCAGAGGCCGCGTATACGGGGAAGCATCTACGAACCGTCGAATTTGTCTTGGGAGGCGGGACAGATACGACATCGCGCGCAAGCAACCTTTTAACCTATGGGGGTACTACTTGGAACACCGTTAAGGCAACGGCAGGAACTCGGTTGATCGCCCTCCAGGGGTCGGGTATTGAGGTGAAGAATGCATATGTTGATGTCTCTTATATTTTAAATACTGCGGTCAATCTTACGAATGAAAATGTCTATATCGATGTCGGCGGTTCTTCGTCGGGTGGAACCGACGCACGCGTCTCTGAATATATCGGTGCGAGCCTTTGGGCGAACAGTGGCCTTTCCGGCTATCAGCGGCATCAGTACGACGTCACTGCATTTTTTGATCGACAGGGTGATGCAAGTTTTAATGCAGGGATCCCAGTCGTTATAGGCACTCAGATCACCGGACCTACTCGCGCACTTACTACTGTGAAGCTTGTCATTACGTACGAAGAAAATTATTCACTCACGCCACATACGGAAACGAAGACGGTGCGATTTCCGCTTTCTTCAATGGTTGCAGGTGACCGCGGTACACGCAGTACTGCATGTGCCGCCGCTTCAACATGTTCTTTTCTTGCGACATCGACGATACCCGATGGGAGCGATGGAAATATCATTGATGTATATGTTGAGATACACGGGGAAACGGACAATGCCGTAGCATCTGCTTCGACATTTCAGATAGGTATCCAGGGCGGTACTGGCGGCAACGCATCCTCTACGGCATATGCGTGGACAGAAACACTCATTGACGATAATACGAAGACCGCTATTTGGCGTCCCACCGTTGGGGCTACCAACTTTCAGAGTAATATAACAATGAAGTTTAATGTGCTCACGGGAACTATTCCAATGAATGCGCTTGGTGGTGAGCTCGTCATCACCTACAACTATTCAACGGGTGCTGCAGTACAAACGGAAACAGTGCGTTACTTTATGGACCAAGAAACTGCGGCTCCTGGTACGACGCGCAATAATTTTGCTACAACGTCGATGGTTGTATCGAATGGGGGACTCTCAATGCAAAACATTTGGTTTAAGATACACACCGCACCTGTTGCTGCAAATACGTTTACGACGTTCGGCAAGGTGGGCACATCAACTGAGGTCACTCGTGGAATAGCCATTACGGCTGCGAATCCGCGTTCAGGAGACGACCATAATTTGATCTTTGACATGTCCGACGTGGCGGGAAATTTCTTTACGGCTGCAACGGATGTCACCGGTGCGACACAGTTCTCTGCCGGTGGTGCGCCACCCGGCGTCGAGGCGTATTTTACTTTTACGTGGGCAGGAAGTGCGGGCGGACCACAGACGCAAACCGTATCATTTTCCGGAGCCCAGCAAGGTGTTAATGCGATTACCGGAGATTTTAATAATCGCCCCGCCTATTTATATCTCCCTGAGACGGTGACGAAGACGTACCGCAGTGCCTATCTTGAGACGAAGTATATGCATTCACAGGGCACAAGTATAACTGTCGGTACGGTGACTATCGGTGTGAACGGTTCATCGACTGTAGTAACTGAATCTGCGGATACAACAAGTGAGGCATATGCCTCGACCTATTTCGCTCCGATCGCATCATCGACATTTTCTGACGGAAATACGATCCTTTGGACCGAGCGCACCATTGAGATCAGCGAAGGAAAAAATGTGGCAAATCTTACCTCGTTCGCGAATATGGTCGTGGTGACCTACGATGCGGATTTTTCTTTAACACAAGATACTCCGCCAGTGAAACATCTGCGCACCGTTGAATTTGTATTGGGTGGCGGTACGGACACGACATCGCGTACGACGGCAACAGTAGTTTATGGTGGGGCAACATGGAATACCGTGAAGGCAACAGCGGGAACTCGATTGATGAAGATTCAGGGTTCTGGCATCGCAGTGAAGAATGCATACCTCGATGTGTCATATGTCATCAATACCGCCGCAAACGTGACGAATGAAAATGTCTTTATTGACGTTGGAGGTTCTTCTTCCGGAGGAACGAACGCACGCATTTCCGAGTTGCTTGGTGCATCACTGTGGGCACAAAGCGGGCTCTCGGGGTATCAGCGTCACCAGTATGATGTCACTGCATTTTTTGATCGGCAGGGAGATGCGAGTTTTAATGCGGGAATACCCATTGTGACCTCAATCTCGGTGACCGGTCCATCACATTCCTTAACGACGGTGAGGCTCGTTGTGACGTATGAAGAAAACTTTTCGCTCGTTCCACACACGGAAACGAAGACAGTACGATTCCCGCTATCCTCAATGGTCGCAGGTGATCGCGGAACACGAAGCACCGCATGTGCGGCGGCGACAACTTGTTCTTTCCTAGCAACATCGACGACACCCGATGCCGTTGCTGATGCGGACATTGTTGATGTGTATGTAGAGATACACGGAGAGACTGACACTGTTGCGGCTGCATCGACTTTTCAGATCGGTATTCAGGGTGGGAGTGGGGGGAATGCGACATCAACTGCATACAATTGGACAGAAGCACTTACCGACGACAACACAAAGACAGCCATCTGGCGTCCCACGGTGGGAAGTCCTAATTTTCAGCGCAATGCAACCATGAAATTTAATGTCCTCATGGGGACTATCCCGATGAACGCCTTGGGTGGTGAACTCGTGGTGACGTACAATTACTCGACTGGTGCGGCAGCACAAACAGAAACAGTGCGCTACTTTATGAATCAGGACGCGACCTCCACTCCGGGGAACGCACGCAGTGAATTTCCTACGACAACGATGACCATATCGAACACGGGGCTTTCAATGCAGAATGTGTGGTTCAAGGCGCATGTGGCAGCAACCTCGACTGCGAATATCACTATCTATGGCAAGGTGGGGACATCGTCGGAAGTTTCACGCGCCATTACTATCGGTGGTGTGAATCCGCGTTCGGGTGATGATTTCAATTTGATATTCGATCTGTCCGACAAGGCGGAAAATTTCTTTACCGCCGCAACTGCGATTGCAGGGGCCGAGCAGTATACGGCTGGCGCGGCCCCGATGGCGGTCGAGGTATATTTCACGTTCACGTGGAGCGGAAAATTTGGCGGTCCGCAAACGCAGACGGTGACATTTTCGGCCGCTCAGCAAGGACTCGATGCGATAGCGAATGATTACAATAATCGACCTGCATATATCGATCTTCCCGAGACAGTGACAAAGACATACCGGAGCGCATATCTTGAGACGAAGTTCATGCACTCACAGGCAACGAATATTGCTATCGGAAATCTTACCATCGGCGTGAATGGCTCTTCTACTGTGGTGCAAGAGTCTGTCGATACCAACGCGACATTGAATGAAGCGTATGTTTCAACCTATTTCGCCCCGATCGCATCATCGACGTTCTCGAACGGTAATACTATTTTATGGAATGAGCGCGTTATCGAGATCAATGAGTCGAAGAGTCAGGCAAACTTGGCATCATTCGCGAATATCGTGGTCGTGACCTACGACGCGAATCAAGAGCTTTTGGTCCCGACATTTACGCAAAATTATTTCCGACTCTATCAGGACAATGGTGCGCTCACCCCGACCGTCGCGTGGCCATCGGGTCTGGGAAATCTTGGTGAGAATGCGGAGATCACCGCGGCGGACAATCCTCCCGCAAATGGGGACCGCATACGCCTGCGCATGTCACTCAAGGTCGCGACCACGACGATGACCGCGTCATCGACGCAATTCAATTTGCAGTTCGCGCAAAAAGTGACCTCGTGCGGAGCGGTCGCTTCGTGGACCGATCTTGGCGCTCCTGCCTCGGGTGTACTTTGGAGAGGATACAACGCACCAACTATTACCGATGGGGCACAGCTTGCAGGAGGAGATCCTCCACCAGGGGGCACCGTGCTCCTCTCAGTGTCTGATTCCGCAGGAACATATCAGGAATCCAATCCGACGGCAGTGAATCCATTTGCGGTGATCGTGGGAAATGATGTTGAATATGACTGGAATATTCAGAGTAATAATGCCGCGACGAATACGCCGTACTGTTTCCGAATGACAAAATCGGACGGTAGTGCGCTTTTCAGTTACGATTTTTACCCCGTCATCACGACGCGCGGTTTTATGCCCGAGGAGAAAAAATGGCATTGGTATGATGATGAGACCAGTGCGAATCCATCCGTATCGCTTTCGGGTGCGGGCGAGATCGTCGCACCGTCAAATGTCGCGAACGGCAACACGATCAAACTCCGTCTCACGATCAACGAGACCAATGCATCGATGGGCCCGAATCAGAAATTCCGTCTGCAATTCTCAACCTACTCTGATTTTTCCACGAATGTGAATTACGTTGAGTCGACCTCGACATGTGTGGCGATGTCACAGTGGTGCTATGGGAACGGAGTTGATACCAATAATGATCCGATCACCGCGCGCGTACTCTCCGACTCCGCTGCGAATGGTACACATAATGAGTCGGCGACGAACACGACGACATTTTATGCGCCGGCGTCGACCGCAACGGAATACGAATTCACGATCATCGGGCGTCGTGCATATTTCAATACTACGTACTTCTTCCGCGCGTACGATGTGAATCACAATCGCCCGGTCCCGCTCGCAGCGCTCGCGAGCTATCCGTCGCTCTCCGTAGAGGGCACGACGCTCTCGTTCAGTATTTCCGGGCTCGCGACATCGACGGTGACGGAGGGGGTGACGACCGATGTGGGAACGACGCCGACACAAACCTCATTCATGACCATTACTCCGGGGACGGGGAAGACCGCCGCACAGCAACTTTCGGTCACGACGAATGCGGAAAATGGGTATCAGGTATTTTTGGGCACAGATGGCCGGTTCACTGCATCCGTTGGAGATATTCCCGACGTGGAAAGTACGAACGCGGTTCCGCTCGATTGGGCGACAGCCTGTCCCGGGACGCTCTCCGGATGTTTCGGATATCATGCGGGGGATGACACGCTGGGAGCGGGCTCGACGCGTTTTCTGATGAATGATACATACGCTCCGTTCGCCTCTACAACACTCGAAGAGGTCATGTACAATTCTGGACCGGTTACCGCTGATGTCGCGAATATGGTCTATCGGCTTGATGTGAGGAACGCCCAGCCCGCGGGAAGTTATTCGGTAAGACTGATATACCTCGTCGTTCCGACGTTCTAAATATTCCGTATGCAAACATCTATCAAACGTAGGAGTTCATCAAATAACCCCAGATGCGAGGCGCGGGAAAAGCGACGAGCGACCAGAAATTCAACGACCATGGGGAGTATGAATTTGGAAGTCCCCGTAGGGGAGAAGACGTATTCATATACGTTGACCGAGTCGCATGGGCACCGCAACAAAGAAGTTGGGGTTTATTTGTTGAACTCTAGAGTTGTCCCCAGCTTATCTGCGCAAACGTACTCTATAATAAGAAGTATGACGGAAAAGAGGAGTCCGAAGGCATTTTGGCATGCATTGCTGTTTTCTTTTGCGTGCTCACTTTTTATCGCCCCGCTCGCCTATGCTGCGGATTTTTCGGTCACGCCGGCGGTCATCGACGGAAAAGGGAAGACGCGTGAGATCCTCCGCTATACACTCTCGGTTGAAAATGACACGAAGCATATGCTGCAGCTCTACCCGTGGGTTGCCGATCTCGATGCCCTCTCCGGCACGACGGGCGGAACTGATCTTGGAGGAGGCTCGCCGGGTGAAGCGCGGGCCGCTTCTCCCGCACGCTGGATCGAAGTGACGCGTGCGGTGATCGATCTCCTTCCCGGAGAAAAGAAAGATATTCCGATCCTCTTGCAGATAGACATGAATGCTACGCCGGGAATCTATCACGCGTTCATTCATTTGAGTGACGGCACTAATCGCGCTGCTGCTGAGGCGAACGCGGAGGGTACGCGCGACGTCGCAGTCAATATAGAAGTGCTCGATGATGTCCATGAGCGCCTCGAATTGAATACGTTCGTTCCCGATAAGAATTTTTTCAGCGGCAATGATGCGTCGTTCAATTATCGTATTGAGAACATCGGTAATCGTGGAGTCACCCCCATGGGGAAGATCCACATCTTTGATCGGCGCGGAGAGGAGGTCGCCGCGATCGATGCGAACAAGGATGCACGTCGACTTGAACCGAATCAGAAGGAACTCCTCGCATCAGTGTGGGCTGCCGACGGACACTTCGGACGTTATAAGGCGATGCTCGAACTTGATTATGGAGTACGTGGCGTCGTTCAAGACACAGTGTATTTTTGGATCATGCCATGGACAAAACTGCTCGGCATGTTTGCCACGATCGGCATGATGGGTATCATCTTGGCGCTCGTCGTCCATTCGTGGGGATTAGCACAGCGTGGACCGCGGAGACGATTCGTATTTTCGTTTGCGGACGGATCGGAGGAGAATGTTCCATCAAGCGATTATTCTCCTTACGATGATGACGCAGTACAGCAGACGCATGTGAACGGGATCACTGAAGTCGCGATACCGCCCCGAGCCCGCACGAGATACAGCGTGACTTCCGCACCGTCGAGAATGCATGTCGATCATGCGCACGTGCTTCGCGAGGAGATCGGAACAGTTTCAGATGGCAAGGGCGGAGTGCAAGCTCTCCGCGCGCACACCGATGGGCACAAGGTCCATTTGATCAAGAAAGAGAAACACATCGACCCCGATCATATCGTCACGCTCGGGCGAAGGAAGTAGGGCACTCCGGCGCGTCTATCATGCAAAAAATAACTCAACACATTTTCGCTCACATTGCCGCACTCTCGCGTCATCAGTTCGCGCTCGCCACTGCCTTGCTGCTCCTGCTTTCTTTTTGTATTCCTTCTGCTTCGTTCGCACAGGTCGATACGAGCAAGATGTCGATCACGATTGCACCGCCGCTCTATCAGCTCACGATCGCTCCGGGCACGCTATGGAAAAGCACGTTGCGCGTGGTAAATACGAATCCCTATCCGCTCATCGTTCATACTACCGTAGCCGATTTTCATCCGAATGGAGAAACGGGAAATGCGGTGTTCGATAATTTGTCGCACGGAAGCGCCGTGGATACGCGCCTCATGTCGGGATGGATCACACTCCCGTCGGGTGATATCACCGTCCTCCCCGATCGTTCATATGAGATACCATTCTCGATCATGGTGCCCGTGAACGCGGACCCGGGCGGACACTACGGAGCGATCATGGTGGGAACACTTCCGCCGGATATCTCGCAGGGTTCCGGTGCAAGCGTGGGCTCAATGCTCACTTCGCTCATCTTCCTGCGTGTCCCCGGAGAGGTTGTCGAAGAAGGGCTCATCCGTGATTTTTATACTGCGAAAGACATCGTCCCGACACCGGAGCAGTCATTCGCGCTGCGTTTCGAGAATAAAGGCAATGTTCATCTCGTTCCGCAGGGGGAGATCGTCATCACCAATATGTGGGGAAAGACGCGCGGGACGATCAAAGTCAATGAAGCAAGTTCATTTGGGAATGTGCTGCCCGGCTCGACGAGAAAATTCGCTTTTGAATGGAAAGGGGAAGAATCCCTTTTTGATATCGGTCGCTACAAAGCGGAGGCTGTGCTTTCGTACGGGGAGGAGAATAAACAGAGTGCAGTACGCACGACATATTTCTGGATCATTCCGTGGGGCAAGGTCGGAGCAACGCTTTTCACTATCGTCTTTTTGATCTGGTTCTTCACGTGGTCCATCAGGCGGTACATTCGCCGTGCACTGCAGCTTGAGCGCGAGCATCTATTTGGAACAGCTGCAGAGGAGCCAAAGGTTGTACCTCACGAAGTTGCGCACGCGCCACATGCAAAACCCCGTCACCACGAAGCGACAAGCCCTCGCCTCACACTCGAGTTGCTCAAGCGCCCGCTCATCCTCGGTGCGGCGGAGTTGTCAAAAGGGGGAGTCCGAGCCGCTCATGTCTCGCATGCAAAAGCGGTCCACGGCAAACACCGCCAGCATACTTCATATATAGAGTGGGCAAAACGCTATCGCATGTTCATTCTCTTCGTTTTTGTATTTATTTTCGGATGTGCACTTGTCGGTTGGTATTTCGCCGAAGTCTTCCAGGAGGAGCGCACCTATCAGGTGACCGAGATCCGCCCCAAGGGGTAAGGGGAGGGCTCTTGCCCATAATGTTGAGGAGTTTGAACTGAACTTATAGTGTAATTACATTGTATTGACACTCAAACAGAGGGAGGGTACACTTTGCCCATGAATACCACGCTACAAATCCGCATTGATAAAAAAACAAAAGAGTTGGCACAAAAAACATTTAGTGCAATGGGACTCGATATGTCCTCCGGGGTGAAATTGTATCTTACCCAAGTCGTCAATAAACAGGCGATACCGTTTCCCGTCGTCAGTGCCGACTACTGGCCGACGAAGAAGAAACGACAGCTGATCAAGGAGGCAGAGTATGCACTCAAGCATGGTCCCTCATACCGTACCGCAAAAGAATTGCACGATGACATTCTTGGCAATCGCTAGGTATGTATATTGTTCGCTCCACAAAAGCATATCGAAAAGCATACAAGCGGATTTTGCGGCACAAGGATTTTGTTCAGCATGATCTCGATGTCGTGATTGACGCACTTGCCGTCGGAGAAAAGCTTTCAACCGGGTATCGTGACCATCAACTCTCTGGTGATCTAAAGAATTATCGCGAGTGCCACGTTGGGAATGACATACTGCTCGTGTATCAGAAGCACGAGGGTATACTCGTACTTCTCCTCGTTGACTTGGGATCACACGACTCTCTTTTTCGATAGGAGGGCCGGTATAAGTGAATGAATAATGACCTCCCTATGGAGTGAGGTATTACTGTTCGAGGGGCTACGGACCGCGACGGTGTTGTTCCTCCCTATGGAGCGAGGATAAACTTTTGGGAGTGCCACAGGGGTACTTCTTGTTTTTCTAATTCACTTCGTTCATAAGAAAACAAAGTCGCCCCCGCAGACGAATGGCTCGGTCGATGTACTCTGTGAAGCGGAGGGTTTCACTGTTTGAAAAACCTCGCGGAGGCAGCTGGGTCTGGCATGGTCTTCGCCTCTTGGTGAAGCAGACCCGCCGAGCGGAATCACAATTTTTTGCTGGAAAAATTGATGATGTGTTTTTCAAATAGTGAAATCTGGAGCGAAAGTTATCCACAGCTATTCACAGTTTGTCCACTCTTTTTCCACAGGCAGGTTATAATAAATACTAGGTGCATTCTATGTATTCTCGGATATCCACACTCCGAGGACGACGGTACAGGAGGAATCACCATCCCAATTGTTGCATTGAAAAACGATCCACAAGTTTTTTAATGTCTCGGCTTATTCTCGGCACTCGCCGATGAAGAAGAACGAATAGCGCATTTTTTGTTGGAATGTTCAGTTTGCCATTATTCATCCCACCAAGTTGCAAAACTTGTGAATAATGATCCACAGACTGCGTGCGCTGACGGAGGAAAACGAGGACATGCAGGTGCGTGTCACAACAAGTTTCTGAACGTTGGAGCAAGAATTCGTGGATCGTTGCGCATAGTTTCGTCAACTTGATGTTTTTTATCCCACTAGTTCTTTATGAGCTACACACACATGTTTCGATATCTTGCCCGATTGAAAGGGCTCGGAATCGTACTTCTCACCGCCACTATCGGTTGGGCAGTCGGTATTCCGTTTCTTATTAATACTTCATCGGCAGCACAGCTTGCGTCGGTCTCTGCGACGGCGTCTTCGTCCGCACCATCGCTCTCCACGAATTATGCAGTCGTATTTACCACTGCGAATGCAATTGGTAGTGCTGCAGCAACTTTTGCTTCAACAACACGTATTACTTTTGATCCTACGGGAAATTCCTTCGATCTTACTTCTTTGGCAACGAGCACTGCCGATATTGTAATTACGGGGGCCGAGTTGACGCAAGTTGCTGATCTTGCGGCGTGTAACGGTGGCGCTAGTCAAATTTATGTAGATCGCATTGGAAAAACAGAGCCGGCTGACTATGTCGAATTTAAAACTTGCGATACGGACGTTATCGCAGCGGGTGCTATAACGGTAACTTTCAGGAATGCACACGTCACGAATCCCGCAGTAACCGGCTCCTATGTCGTGCGCATCGGCGGCACGATGACGGATACAGGGGATACCCGCGTAGCGATCGTGAGTACCGTCACGATGACCGCTTCGGTCGACAGTAGCCTCAGCTTCTCGATCGGCCTTGTTGCCTCAAGCTCTATGGTGAACGGTGACACAACCAATGTGCTCTCTACGGCAACCTCTATTCCATTCGGGACCCTCTCCGTTGGAACCTCTTCTATCGGGGCACAGGACATTTCGGTCTCAACGAATGCGAAGAATGGTTTTAGCGTCACCGTGACCGAGAATCAAGACCTTACCTCGGCGAATGGTGCAACGATCAACGCATTTAGGGATGGGAATGCGGTGACTGGTTCACCGACAGCTTGGGGTGCCGATCCAACAGGGACGATCGGTAGTCCAAATACGTATGGTCATATGGGTATTACCTCAGAGGACGCCACTCTTGTCGGTGATGCTGATGAATTTGGTACCCAGCTCTATGCCGGACTGACTGCGACATCGACGCGTACCGTTCTCTATCACACCGGACCCGCAGACGGAACGACTGCAAATGTTGGTGCAACGCGCGTTGGATTCCGCGTACAGATCAGCGCACTTCAGGAGGCAGCGACAGACTATACCAATCAGATCACGTACGTTTGCACGCCGATCTTCTAACTTTCTCGTGTCTATTTATTCAACCAATAAGAATTACCTGTGAACTATTACAACCGATCATTGCATCTCATGAGCTCGAGAGTCATCTCTGCCGCGATCATCATCGCAATGGTCGGTTGGATATTTCCGGCATTCCAGCTATTCACTCCGACTTACGCATCACAGCTAAATTCTGTGAGCGCAACCGCATCGTCGTCAGCGCCTTCCATTGCGACAAACTATATGGTGCGATTCACGACAGTGAATGCAATAGGGCAGGCAGTTACGGCTTCGACAACGCGTATCACGTTTGATCCCCAAGGCGGACTCTTTGATCTCACTGCGCTTACGAACGGCAATGTAACAGTTTCTCGTTTAACTGGAGGTCTTACGCAGGTTGCTGCATTCGGATCGTGTTCGGGAGCCGTGAGCGAAATGTATGTGTCTCAAGTCGTTGCAGGTGCATCCGACTATGTAGAGCTTTTAACGTGCCCCGGGGATATCATTGCTGCCGGTACTATAACGGTAAATATAGCTGGTGCACATGCCGTGAATCCTTCTGCATCCGGATCGTATGTCGTACGGATTAATGGTACGATGGCTGACTCCGCTGATACACGCGTTGCGATCATTAATCAGGTTGCCATGACGGGAATCGTCGATACGAACCTAACGTTTACTATCGCCACAGTAGCGTCGAGTTCCCCCGTGAACGGCGATACGACTTCGACGTCGAGTACTGCGACCGCAATTGGATTCGGGACACTCTCTGTTGGAACCTCTTCTGTTGCAGCACAGGATGTTTCGGTCTCAACTAATGCGTTGAACGGCTTTAGTGTTACGGTGACCGAAAATCAGGATCTCACTTCGGCAAATGGCGCAACGATCAATGCATTTAAGGATGGGAATGCAGTGACCGGCTCGCCGACAGCTTGGACAGCACCAGTGGGAACGATCGGTAGTCCAAATACTTACGGGCATATGGGTATTACTTCGGAAGACGTATCGCTTCCCGGTGACGACTTTGGCTCACAGCTTTATGCAGGGCTTTCGTCGACATCGACGCGTACAATCCTCTTTCACACTGGACCTGCTGATGGTACCACGGCGAATATTGGTAAAACTCGGGTTGGATTCCGTATTCAAGTGTCGGCATTGCAGGAGGCTGCATCAGACTACACGAACCAGATCACATACGTCTGCACATCTACCTTCTAGTCTTAGTTTACTAGAAGAAATAAAATACCCCGCCCTATTTCAATATGGCGGGGTATTTTGTTTGTTGTGGGGAAGTTGTCCACTCCTGTGGATAACAAAAGTTGAATTAATGCTGTGGTCCGACACCCCTCTGTTACAGTGGAAGTATGGTTCTCGTTAATAGTTATCCACAGTTATCCACCGTTAGCGCACTGTTTTTCCACAGGTACTGTATAATTAACGACAGGTGAGTTCGATGTTTAACCAAACAGCGAACAACACAAAACATCCCATTCGCGAATAACAGAAGTGTTCTAGGCGATCCGCATATTCTTCCCACAAAGAATATGCATACGATGAGAACATAGACGCTTCACTTTCTCCCGCTGCAAATTCTCCAATTTTGCAAGCCGTTATTCGTTATCAAAATAAAAGTTCACACTATGGACTACACAAGCGCATTTCGTTCTTTAATTCGTATGAAGTGGCTCGCCACGACCCTCGTCGTCGCAACCCTTTCATGGGCACTCGGCCTCCCGTTTCTTTTTAATACTGCATCTGCGTCGCAGTTGCTGTCTGTGAGCGCAACCGCGTCCTCATCAGCGCCATCGGTTTCTACTAACTATATGGTGCGATTCACGACCGTAAATCCCATCGGTGGTTCTACCGGATCCACAACACGCATCACGTTTGATCCGACCGGGAATACTTTTGATGTTTCTGCGGTGGCCCTCGGTACCGATGTGCATATTTCACGTACCGGTGGTGGTCTTACTCAGGTTGCAAATATCGGTGCGTGTGCGGGGGGTACAGATGAGATATATGCCTCAAATCAAGGCACCAATCCCGATTATATAGAATTTACTACATGTACTGGTGATTCTATCGCCGCAGGAGCTATTCTCGTGAATATCTCCAATGCGCATGTCGTCAATGGTACGAATGGATCCTATGTTGTTCGTATAAACGGCACCATGACTGATGCCGCAGATACACGCATCGCGATCATTAGTTCCGTCACTATGACCGCCATCGTCGACACTAATTTGACCTTTACGATTGCCGGCGTTGCTTCAAGTTCTATGATAAATGGTGATACGACGTCGACCTCAACATCAGCAACTGCTATTGGGTTCGGTGTCATCTCTGTCGGTACATCCTCAATAGCAGCGCAAGACATCACCGTAGCGACGAATGCATTCAATGGCTTCTCTGTGACGATCACTGAAAACCAGGATCTTACCTCAGCAAATGGTGCGAACATTAATGCGTTTAAGGACAATGAAGCGGTGACTGGTGCCCCTGTTGCATGGACGACACCCGCTGGAACTCTTGGAGTTACCGAGACCTATGGACATATGGGTGTGACATCTGAAGATTCATCGCTTCCAACAGATGCCTTTGGTACGTCGCTCTATGCCGGACTTACCGCGACGTCGACACGAACCGTGCTCTATCATAATGCTGTTGCGGATGGAACAACTGACAACATCGGAAAGACACGTGTCGGATATCGCGTACAGGTCACCGCACTCCAGGAAGCCGCTGTCGACTACAACAACGTTATCACCTACGTCTGTACTCCGATCTTCTAGGCGAGTTCGTCAGATAGTATCGCCTGCTTTGATTCCGTAGTGGAAAGTACCATCGATCACGATAGATCGGTGGTACTTTTGTATATTTGTGCAAAAGATCGCTACAAAAGACACATATGCAGGGTTATTCCTTTCCACTTCCATAATGATTGGGTACAATAGCTTCTAGTGTCAGAGTGGAGAAAAAGGAAAATTTATACACATAGCATACACGCCTCGCCGGGAGGGAGAGGTTCTAAATTTTTATGTTGAGATCTAATACGATATTAAGAGGTGCTGTTGTTGTCGCATGTTCCGCCATGCTGATGACGCCGTTTGCGGTCTTCGCGCAAAATAAGGTGAGTTTTAATCTTTCCCCGACGACGATCGAAGATAAGGTTGAGCCGAGTTCGGAACACTCATATTCGATGCGTGTCGAAAATCGCGGCGACCAGGGGACTGTGCTATACCCCGTTGCCCGGAACATTGCCACCATCGCTCTAGATCATCAGCCGGTTTACGTGGAGGGTGCCGATGCAAATGCGACCGAGCTCGCGTCGTGGATCACGTATTCAGAATCAATGCTCGATGTTCCTGCCGGCGGTAGTGCGACGCTGCATTTTACCGTTAAATTTCCCGCTGACGCGCGCCCCGGCTCACACCTTGCGGGATTGTTTCTGACGCAGAAACCGCCCGATCTCAAGGAGGGTTCTGCCGTCGGGTTTGACATTGGGGCTATTCTTCATTTTCAAATGGCGGGTGATGTCAAAGAAGACACACGCATGCGTGCATTCCTCACCGACAAGCTCATTTACGGCTCTCCAAACGTGATCTTTACCGTTGAAGCGGAGAATAAAGGGAATACGCTTTCTCGACCGCAAGGCTTGATCGACATCACCGATATGTTCGGAAAGAAGGTCGAATCACTGCTCGTCAATGAGACCGCATACGTTATTTCCCCGAATAGTACGGGAAAGTATGAGGTAAAGTGGCAGCCTGAAGGATTTGTGATCGGACACTTCGAGGCGGTCGTCGCGCTCGTCATCCCTCTCGTTGACGGAGGGAATCAGACCATTTCCTCGGTGACATCATTCTGGATACTCCCCATGAACATCATCGGGCCGGTCGTTGGAGGACTCTTCACATTCATTCTCGTGCTCTACGTCTTGATCCGCCTCTATGTGCGTCGACAGTTAGCGGGAGTGGTGGGTACACGCGGAGGGGGAGCGGTGCGCGGTGCGCGAGGTATCTCGCGTTTGGCGGCAGTGGCGATCGGGTTATTGTTTGCGATCATTGTGGGACTATTGATCCTCTTCTTCTATTTCGGGTGATGTTTCCAAATTGAGCGAATTACTTCGTTGAAATACAGATTTTGCGCCTCACCTTACAGGAGTAAGGCTTGCTAGCAAAATCTGTATTTCAACTCGTTCTTCATCTCAATTTGAAAGCATCACGACGCCAAAGCAAATTCATAGCATCTGGACTTTGTCTGATGCTATGAATTTGTCATTGGTTAAAATACGAAATTCGGGCGATCTGCTTTGTTGACTGCGGGGAGCGAGTCCGGTGAACATACTCAAAGTATGTCCACTCGGACATCGCCCCCTTGTCGCCTCGCAGCTCATCCCGAATATCGTATTTTTTCGAGTACTTCTGCTATAAAAAAGTACGATTAGATTTCACCTCGTCCTTCGACCTAAATTTCACCGACCGAAGGGAGTATGAAATTGGAAGTGCCCCCGTGGTGCATCCCAATTATGAAAGTTTTTACTGGAGACGCCAAAGCAAATACGCAGTAGTGGGACTTTGCCCACAGCTGCATATTTGTCATCGGCTAGCGAAAAAAAAATACCATCCCCAATTAACTCTTTCTGATGCTGAAAGCTTCAAAGGTGAGTCCTTGGCGACCAATTTTTCTTAACGGTACCCCGTCTTAGAAAAATGAAGTACTCCCGGTGGTGCCTTGAAAGGTCTCTCCTTGGAAACTTATTCGGAAATGGTTAATTGTGGATGGTATAACGTTTGGTTAATTTTTTTAAAATTTAGCACGATCAGTGCGTGAAAGACCTTTACTGGACTCGACTTTCGCCATAAAATGACGCTATATGGCCATTTGGGAGAATAAACCGAATACAAAAGTAGCAGTGCAATACGCCGCACTTCTTCTTGTAATGATCGCTGTTTTTGCACAACTTTCATTGTCCGGTTTGACGCCAGTCAAAAATATTGCGCTTCGTGCAACGGAGAACATTGCCGGCATCATCGGGGTCGCCGGAACGGTCGCACCGAATGAATACAATGCGTTGGCCGCACAGTTCGACCAAAAGGATAAGTCGCTCACGATGCGTGAACAAGACCTCGCGCTCCGTGAACAGGCGCTCCTCTCCGGCAACGATCGCATTACTCTCAATGTGCTTTTTGGTATCACGGGGCTCCTGCTCATGCTCATTTCGCTCAATTTTTATTTTGACTGGAAACGTGACACGCCGGTAGAAGGCCATGTGTCATCGCACGCTGACGAGTTCACCACACGATTATAAGATCACATGCACGAACGACCACACATCACTCCCGCGCCGGTGCGATTGACCATTCGGAAAGAGGGACGCGTGCAGTATGCGCCTCCGTTGCCTACTCTTCCGCCAAAGAAAAGGCGCGGAGGTGGTTTGTGGAAAGGATCGCTCGTCGTGATCGGTGCGATGTTGCTGACGACGCTTGCGAGTAAGGCAAGCGACTCATTCCATATCAGCGATGCACTCTTACTTGCCGGAACGGGAAGATCGACGGAAGTATTGCGTTGCCCACCGGAGATGGTCTATGTTCCTACCTCTCTCGGAGGGTTCTGTATCGACCGATACGAAGTGACGACGGGCCTGACGTGTCCGCGCGTGCACCCGTCGAGTGATATGCAGACCAATGAGAATCTCGCGATTGCGACGTGTAAGCCGGAATCAGTAAAAGGGAAAGACCCGTGGGTGAATGCCTCTCTTTCTCAGGCAATGGCCCTATGTGCACGAGCAGGGAAGAGACTCCCTGCTCCCGGAGAATGGTATCGTGCTGCGCTTGGCACTCCCGATACGGTGAATGGAGGGAAGTCGGGGTGCGTCCTCGGGCGCGTTGGCGTGAGTCAGGCTGAACTCTCGGGAGTACACGACGGGTGCGTCTCCTCATTTGGCGCATATGACATGGTGGGTAACGTGTGGGAATGGGTTGACGCGAATGTCGTCGATGGGACACTCAACGGGCACCCACTCCCGACCGAGGGATATATCACCGAGGCGGATACGGACGGTGTTCCCGTGCAGACGGCAGCAACATCATCCGCGATATTTGGAGATGACTACCTCTTCCTTGATCCGAATAGCGTGAGAGGAATGTTCCGCGGCGGATTTTGGAATTTGACCGACAAGGCGGGAATTTTTACGATCAACGCCACAATTCAGCCTTCGTTTGCCGGATCTGCCGTCGGATTCCGCTGTGTGAAGTGATCGGTCATTTCGGTGTCGTGTGACAACAGAGATCCATGAGACAATTTTCCCTACATCATTTTAATCAACAACGCCGATATGTACGCTCGCTCGCACTCGGGGTTTCTGCTGCTTTCTTTTTTTTCATATCGACCCCGTTTGCGTATGCGGGGACGCTTTCTTTTGTCAGTGACACCATATCGAACTCAGCGCCCGGAGCGACGACGACCTCACATGTCATTCAGTTCACTGCCACAACGGCGATACCTCCAAGCGGACATATTGTGATCAGCCCTACTGAGGGGTTTATCATTCCCGCGGCATTGAGTTTTTTGGATATCGATCTGTCTGTTGCAGGTACATCGTCCGGACCATTCACAAACCGTACGCTTGCGGCGACACCAAGTGCGGCAAATATCGGCGTCGCTGTTACTTCCGGTGCATCCGGTCAGATTGTCTTTTCGCTCGCTTCCGGAGCGGGAATTCTTGCGGGGGATACGGTGAAGATCACTATCGGTGACATTGCGACGTTCGGCGGGGTTGGAACTTTATCGATTGAAAATCCCGCTTCGGTCGGTTCGCGCCACCTGCGTCTTTTGACCACTAATGTACTCAATGGTGAATTGGATTTCGGATCAACAGTCGTTGTCATCATTCTCCCGGTGGGTATCTCGGTTGAGCTGCCGATCTTCGAACCGACGCGGAGCAACGGTCTTCCTTCTGGGCTGTTGCCGGGTACCACACAGAATGTTTGGTTATCGCTCAATACCGATATCCCGGCAACATGTCGCTATGCGACAACGAGCGGAGTGCTCTACACGAACATGCTGGGGAGTACGAGTTTTACCGCAGCGAATTTTGGATCGCTTCACTATCGTTCCGAGGCGGTGGCAACGAATACCATTTATAGTTTTTATGTACGGTGTCAGACACCATCGTTGGTAGCGAATTCGGACGACATGCTTATTTATTTTGAGGTAGGCGTCGAACCGGGAGCGTCCAGCACACCTCCTTTACCGCCGCCACCACCTCCTGCTTCTCCCGGCGGCGGTGGCATATCGGGTCCCGGTGGTGGTGGTGGTCTTTTTATGAACGGAGGTGACGTGACGCTTGAAGGAAAGGCCGCGCCGCTCTCTGCCTTCGTGATATTAAAAGACGGTGTGATCGTACGAGAGGGAACCGTTTCGCAGAGCGGTGATTTTTCGGAAAAATTCACCGACCTGCAGCGTGGCACTTATACATGGGGGGTCTATGTGCGCGATGAAAAGGGCAGGCTCTCCTCAACGTATTCCTCGACGATCTATCTTATCGCCCGCACGAACAATATCATCGCCCCCGTGTATGTTTCTCCAACGATCACTGCCGCTTCAACGACCATCGGTGTTGGTGACACGATACGATTAAGCGGTTATGGGGCACCACTCGTCCCCGTGCTTGCGATCATGAACATGCAGGGGAATGCCCTGTCGGGAAAGATCGTTACGGGAACAACGACAGCGAATGGGAATGGCTCTTGGAGCATGACGCTGCCTACTGATGGACTGCTGAAGGGGACCTTTGAAGTGAAAGCCCTTTCGCAGATCTCTAAGAAAGACCAGAGTCTTTTGAGTCCGATCGTCTATATCGGGATAGGCGGCTCTCCGAATCCCGATTTTTCAAATCGTTCAGACTTGAACAAAGACAAGAAGGTGAATCTCATCGACTTTTCGATATTGCTCTTCAATTGGAAAGGTGCAGACCCTGTGTCAGACATCAACCAGGATGGGACGGTGAATCTTGTGGACTTTTCGATCATGCTCGCCAACTGGACAGGGTAGCGTGTAATTTGCGCGCAGCACTTTGTCGCAAACTGCAACGCTCACTCAACGTACTCCGAGTACGCCTCGTTTCACGTTTTGTTTGCTTCGCGTTCTGCATCGCAAATTACACGCTACCCGATACTTCTATTTTTAAGTGCATCCGTTCTTCGTTGAAGAAGCGGATCTTTTAAAAACCCCGGCATTATCGGCCTCGACTTTGGTGGCGGTTGTGTTAGTTTGAGCAAGGATTTCGTACGTTGAAATAACGTTCATCTTAAGGAGAAGCGAGTGAAAAATACTGATAACGCGATCGACCCCGTCCGCTATTTCGGGAGGCTACTTGGCCTTGATGCGGCGGGCATGAATGCGCTCGTAACGCGCGCACTCTTGGGTGCGGAAGACGGAGAGCTCTATTTGGAGCGCTCGGAAAGTGAAAGTGTTTCGCTTGACGACGGGCGTATTGAATCTCCATCGCGAAGCGTGGACCAAGGATTTGGACTGCGCCGCGTGAACGGAGAATCAGTGCTCTATGCGCACGGTAATACGATCACTGCACGGGCGATCATTCGCGCGGGCAAGGAGCTGCGCGAGATCGCAACGGCAAAGCAGCGGTACGAGGTGCGGGAAGAGTTTCCGCAACCGAAAGCTCGTTATGCCGGTAAGCTCACTTCGCTGTCGCTTGCGGCACGGGTGAAGGTACTCCGTGCGATCGACCGTTATGCGCGAAAAGATAAAGCGGTGACGAACGTTGATGCATATTTTGCAGCAAGTCTCGTTAGTGTGCTCATTGTGCGTGCGGACGGAACTATCGCGAGCGATGTTCGCCCTATGGCGAGTATGTCCGTCACGGCGCAATGTGCCGAAGGTGGGAAGCGCGAAGGTGCATCCGCAAGTATCGGCGGGCGGTACGATTATGCAAGGCTCATCACTCCCGGAATTTGGAAACCTGAGGTCGATCGCGCGATCAAGAATGCAAAAGAAATGCTTCGCGCGGGACCGTGTCCTTCGGGCGTCATGCCTGTCGTCCTGGGTCCGGGTTGGGCCGGGGTATTGCTTCATGAAGCGATCGGTCATGGGCTTGAAGCGGACTGTGTATGGCGGAAGACGACGGTCTTTGCGGACCTTATCGGGAAGCGCGTGGGAAGCGAGCTGGTGACGGTCGTTGATGATGGCACGCTGGCAGACGAGAGGGGGTCACTCACCATCGATGATGAGGGGACACCAACAGAACGCACCGTACTTATCAAAGACGGCATGTTGGTCGGCTTCATGCATGACAGACAGAGCGCGAGATTGCTTGCGATGCGTCCGACCGGTAGCGGTCGCCGCGAGTCGTATGAATATCGTACGCAGGTGCGCATGCGGAATACATTGATGGTGGGAGGCGCGACGCCACCCGAGGACATCATTGCCGCAACAAAACGCGGGCTGTACATGCCATCTTTTGGCGGAGGACAAGTTGACCCGGTCACGGGACAATTTGTGTTCAGTTGTGAGCTGGCCTACAAGATCGAGGACGGGAAGTTGACGACACCTGTCGTTGGCGCAACGCTCATTGGGAACTGTGCCACAGTGCTCACGCACGTCGACCTCGTCGGAAACGATAGCAGGCTTGGCGGCGCAGGAACATGCGGCAAGGGTGGGCAGAGCGTGCCGGTCGGTATTGGCCAACCGACATTGCGACTTTCCGGCGGAGTGACCGTCGGCGGAACAGAAACATCACCGGAATAAGAGGGGATATCATGGATCAAAAAGAGATGATGCGTGTCGGCAAGCAATTGCTGCGCCATGCAAAGAGTGCCGGTGCAACCGACGCCGTTGTGTCAGTAGATACATCGACGGAACGTTCTGTCACCGTGCGTGATGGTGTGCTCGATGATGTCGCATTTTCAAGTAGTGCGGGTTTCATGGTCACGGCGATCGTCGGAAATAGGCGCGGGTATGCGAGCAGTTCCTCGTTCGAGAACGATGATCTGGCGCGTACCGCAAAAGAAGCAGTACTTTCGGCCCTTCAGGTGAGCGGGAACAAACATGTTCGCCTCGCTCGGCCGGATGAATGGCCGTGTGGAGTGGAGGAACTTCCGGGGCGTATTGCACAACTGGATCGTTGCGACGGAAGTCTGCCGCCGACACTGAAGGAGCTAAAGATGCGGGCGCTTGCGCTCGACCGATGTGCGTGTGCGTTTCCGGGAATTGCCCGCAGCGAGGGAACCAGTTTTGGTTTTCAAAGCGATATGTCGGTCCAACTCTTGTCGAACGGTTTCTCGGTCGTCTCACCGTCGACGCAATATTCAAAAAGCACAAGTGTCATTGCAGAAAAAGCCGGCGAGATGAAATCGTCATCGCACTGGCATATGGCAACCCACTGTGCCGATCTCATGGGAGACGAGGAGTGTGCGCGTCGTGCAGGGGAGTATGCAGTGAAGCAGCTTGGTGCGCGTTCTATCAAAACGGAAGCGATGCCAGTGCTCTTCGATAAACGAGTTTCTCCGCGACTGCTGGGTGCGTTCTTTGGTGCCATTAGTGGCGAACGTGTCTACCAGAAAGAGACATTTTTGCTTGATCATCTCGGATCACGTATTTTCCGTGATGACGTGCGCATCATCGAGCAGCCGCATCTGCCGCGTCGACTAGGATCGGAGCTCTTTGACGACGATTGCGTAAAGACCACGCCGTGGACGCTGTCCGACCAAGGAAGACTCATGATGTGGGCAACCTCGATCGAGTCCGCCTCAAAGCTTGGTCTACATTCATCAACGGGGCACGCATCGGGCGCACTCAATCTGCTCCTCTGTCCTTCGATGAATTCATTGGATGAGCTCATTCGCAAGATCGATCGGGGTTTCCTCGTCACCGATCTCATGGGTCGAGGAACAAATATCGCGACCGGAGCATATTCAGTGGGAGCGGAAGGCTTTCTCATCGAGCACGGGGAGATCGTTCGTGCGGTGAATAAGGTGACCATTGCCGGGAACTTGCTTGCGATGTTCCGGAACATGATCCCGGCTGATGATTGTTCCGATAATCCTTATGGAGCGAATGCCCCGAGCTGCTTGATCGATGAAATGATGGTGGCAGGGGATTAGGTAGTTATGTTTGAAGGCGCTGTATAGACAGCGCCTTTTTTATACTACAAATCTATTTCTTCATAGGGTGAAGATCAAAGCATTTTCTCTGAACGCGAAAGTAAGACTTTCGGAGCGCCACAAGGGTACTTCTTGTATTTCTCATTCGCTACGCTTTTAAGAAAACAAAGTTGCCCCTGCAGATGAATGGCTTGGTCCGCTAGGCCTTGCAAGCGGCATTCATATTGAGGATGGTTTTGCCCGACCGCTCTCAGCGGGCAAATATGCTCCGAAAAGTTATTACCCGAGCGGTATCCACTTCTTGTTCACATATGCATTGCACATCATTCGTAAACTCACGTATAATGTATCTAACTCTACCGTGGTAAATATTTTGGGCTAAAACATTTTTTTCTGATAAAAAATGTTCGCCCGAACAACTTTTAGAAATTTGTTTTAGGGAGGCTGGGGTTACTAGTTAATTGTACTTTTTGATCATATGAGTTCTTTTTTACAAAAGCTCAAAGGGAAGGGAATCGGAGTTTCGGAGGACCATGCTGTTTCCTCGGCTAATCTTCCTGCGAAGTCGGAAATTCCTTCCGGCGTGACACAGCTTCCGGTCGACGTAGAACAAGGTGATACTGAGATCACGATCTATGCCCAGGTGCCGGGAACGGAGATCAAGGATATTGATGTGTCGATCGAAGGGGACAATGATGTCATCACGATCCAGGGTACCTCACGTCGGCCTGAGGACCTTATGCCGCACATGGGAGAAGGCAGTCTACCGATCAATCAGGGCGTACAATCCAAAGATGAAGAGCATGACGGGTTCACTCTTGAAGAATGCGCATGGGGAAAATTTTTCAGACAGATCATTCTTCCTCAAGAAGTCGATGCAGCTGCCGCACAAGCGAAAGTAAAGGACGGTGTCCTTGTCCTTCATTTGCCGCTCAAGGGTCACAGTGCAAACAAGATGCGCATGCATGTTGAGCGGGTAGATTCCGCCACCTAGGTGCCCATGTTCCTCCGCCATACCTTTATGCATCGCTCACTTACTAGACGCCTTATTGGAATTTTCCTTTGCGTACTTGCGGTCATCGGTACGCCGGGCATTCTTTTCGCGCAACAGGCGGGAGAAGTGCAGACGACGGGCGCGGTGCTTTCGTTCAGTCCACCTTCGGGAACGATGGGGGTAGGGAAGACGCTTACGGTGACTGTTGCAGTTGAGTCGCCGGCACCATTCAACTCGGCGAATGCCGTCATCAATTTTGATAAGAATATTCTTTCATTCGAAAGTGTCTCGAAGGCAAGTTCAGCATTCTCATTCTGGCCGGAAGAGCCGACCATTGCTAACGCTGAAGGAAAACTGAGCTTTGGCGGAGGGGGAACGATCGGGCTTACCGGAAAGAAGACCATATTGACCATCACGTTGAAGGGGGTCAAAGAAGGGAAAAGCGATGTCACCTTCACGACGGGCTCTGTACTTGCGGCGGACGGAAAAGGTACGGATATTTTAAGTACAAAAAGCATTGCCACATATACGGTGTCAGCCTCCGCTCCAAGTAACACCCCACCACCTCCCGCTCCTTCGGGCGGCGACGTAGGCTCATTAGGACCGAAACCTGAAGCTCCGGACGTTACTTCTACATCTCATCCTGATGAGGCTCTTTACTACAATGCGCCCAAAGCAAGGTTCTTGTGGGAGTTGCCGCCAGATGTGATGGTCGTGCGCATGGATCTCGACAAGAGTGCCAAGACCGATCCTAAGACGAGCTACGATCCGGCGATCAATGAAAAGGAGTTCGATCAACTCACCGACGGGGTGATGTACTTTCATTTGAAGTATCAAAATGAAGGAGGTTGGGGTCCGGTGACGCACAAAAAGATCATGGTCGACAAGACGCCACCACCGGAATTCACGCTGGATATTACCGTCCCCGCTTCTTCTACCGATGTAAAGATGAAATTCTCCGCAACCGATACGATGTCGGGGATCGATCGTTATGAAGTTGTCATTGATGCGGGAAATCCGATAAAGATACTCTTAGCCGAGATCAAAGATGGTGAATATACACTAGCGAACCAGACACCCGGTGAGCACTCCGCCACGCTCAAGGCTTATGACAAAGCGGGGAATTACACTCCTGTAGACGGCAAGTTTATGATCGAAGGAGAGGTTCCTTCCGCGACGGCAAAAGCCGCCGTTGACGATACGCCAAAGCCAACAGACTGGTCGCTTATCGCTAACATTTTCCTTATTGCGCTTGTTGCGTTCCTGATCGGATATTTATGGTATGAGCGAAAAGCGTTTCGGAAAGAGAAGTATCTCACTAAACGTGAGGCGGATGAACTCCGCGATAGTTTGGGAAATATTTTTGCAGCACTCCGTGAGGAGATAGGGGAGCAGGCAGGAGCTTTATTTCAAAAACCGAACCCTTCTGCTCAAGACAGAGAGGTCATGGAAAACATCAATGAAGCGATCGATCTTTCGGAGGAGCTGATATCGAAAGAGGCGGAAGACGTCCGCAAGCTCCTCATGTAGCAAGCACGCAATTTGTGCGATCTGCTTTTTTGTCTGCGGGATCGAGTCCGGTGAACATACTCAACGTATGTCCACTCGGACATCGCACCCCTTGTCGCCTCGCAGCTCATCCCAAATTGCGCACTTGCCGAATCGCATCCAAATTGTGAAAGCTTTTATCGTAGTTTACTTTTGTGCTCTTGTTTTGCCTCGCATCGCGACCAATTTTTCTTAACGGTAATCCGTTTTAGAAAAATGAAGTTCTCTTGTGGTGCACCTCAATTTGGAAATTTTACTACGCGTAGTACTGATTTTGTGGATGTTTTAATGTGCAGGTTTTTCTAATGAAGAATGCCCACGTTAAAGAGATCGGTGTGGTGTAGGGTTTGAAAAATGTGGATAAAAAAACGCCGTCCGTTCCGGATGGCGTTTGTTTTTAGTCAGGCTATTTTTTCTACGTAACCTTTTTTCTTGAGGCGCTTGATGCGCAGGAGTCCAAAGCAGTAAGACACCACACCGAAAATAATGAAGATAAGCAATACTTCAAGTTTGGGTAGCGGCCAGTAAACAAGACTGAACGCTACGGTGTACCCGAATGATTCTGCAACTGCAACAAGAATCCCGGTATACGATACCGGTGAGAACAAGGAGTGCGTAATCGCCATTGCCAAAGTCCAGACGAGCACCGCGTCACTCATGGCGAGTGTCAAACCTCTTTTGCCGAGGAACCAATTGCTCAAAAAAAGTAGCGGAAAAACGAAAAAGATCGACAGTACGGACATCATTGATGCCTCTGATACGGTTGCACGTGCCAATATTTTTTGTACCACGGTAGCGCCTTTTCAAGATAGAAAAATCCTTGCACTTTCTATCATCCAATGAAAAATTTGTCAATCAAAAAATGAAGAAGACGCACGACGGAGACTAACCTGTGGAAAACTTTTACCATAGAGCAAATGTGGTGCGGTTGAGCCACTGTTCACTGCTCATTATTGCGTAGAAATAACACCATTTTTAGCCATTTTTTGGTAAAATACACAGCATAACCGATCCCGTTGGAGGACTGGTATTTTGTTTCATGCACAATCGATTTACATTCATGTTGCGGCGGCTCAATAGCTCTTTTTCTCTACGCGCGCGTATCGTTTTTGGTGCACTGCTGCTCATCGGGATATCGTGGGCATTTACGCAATTTGTGCTCGCGGAAAAAGAGGCGAATGTATACATCTTTCCGAGCGCTCTCATGAGTGACGGCTGGGAGAGTGATGAAGCGTCGCTCATGCAGGATCTTTCTCCGGATGCAGAGCTTGCTGATTTTACACATGAGAATTCCGCACAAGTATTTTACGGTACTCGGGCCTCAACGAGTACGCTCGCTGCGACATCAACGAACGGGTTATCGGAAAATGTGCTACCCGCGGTATCGATAGATACCTCGCTTGTTCCTGCGTTCACTCCTGAAGTCATCCCTGAAGAGGTGTCTCCCGTCGCGACATCGACACCGATCATCTCATCGCAATTTCCCGATTCATTCGTTCCATCGGGGTTGAACATTGAGACGCCGACACTGCTTCCGATACCGAGCATGGAACAGATCGCCTCAAGCAGTATCCAATCAAGGCTTGACCGAGCAATGTTCGAATTCCTTTCTCGCGTGTCGGATCCTCGTTCTGCTCTTGCTCTTGAGGTTCCAACGAGTACGATCGCGGAGGTGAACGATGCATCTGCTCCTCTGCCCATTACGGACAAATTTATTTCGAGCGGGATCGGTTCGCTTTCAGTGCCACCGCTCGCATCGGGCAGAACGGACGGCGATGGAGCAACATCGTCACTTGAAGTGATCGATCTTAACAGTGCATCCGGAACGGACGTCGCGACGAGTGGAACGGAAACTCCGAAGATCACGAATATTCCGACCGTTGAAAGTGCAGACCCATACACGGTAGCGCTCTGCACTACACTCGGCAAAACGTGTCACGTCATGGAGTACGATGGTTTTGGATTGGGCGGTGCGCTCGACAAGAATCCGCTCCTTGGAGCGACACTGGAACTTTCGCTCGCGGGACGAGGAGCATTCACGTCGGGGGAGTATGATCGCGTGCTCGTCCGTGCGTATCATGCGGGGCATTGGCAATTTCTTGGTGCCACGGAGTTGCGCGGTGACATCTCGAATGGAAACCGCGGAAGTTACCTGAAATATGAACTTTCGGATATTGGCGATTGGGAGGATCTGACTGACCTCAAGGTTGTCGTTGAATATGACCGCACCAGCGATGCTGATGCATCCGCGTATGTCGACGGCATTTGGATCAATGCGCGATACGCGAACGATGCGATCGTCGATGCGTCACCCGAGGAAGTTGCTCTTTCGGGAATGAACGTGCGCAGCGCCCTCGCGGCTAAAGATGCCGAGGCGCGAAAGGCACGTCGTGATCAGCTGACGCTCCCTGACGGCGAAGCACTCGCTTTCGTTAATGCACAAGAGTACGAGGGTGCGATACTTTCGGTGAAGACCGACAAGAATATCTATGATGCACTTGGTGAAGGTCGTACCTATGTGAATGTGACCAACGAGAGTCCTGATCCGCAGGTGGTTCGGCTCCAGTTTCATTTCCCGACAGAAGGAGCAAGTGTGCGTGCGCTTTCCCGATTCGTGCACAATGTTCCCTACAAGGTGGGGCAGCTTCGGTACGATGATGTCGGATATTTTTGTGATACGGGTTGGACCGTGGGAACATCATCGACGGCATTTCACTGCGCCACAAGCGATGAAGTGCGCTCGTGTGATCGGCTCAATGATGATCGCACGAACTGTATCACTGCCGGTGCACGCGTCGGGCTCACTGAAGGTACTGAATATCGTGACGGATGGGAAGATGAAGCACTTCTGCCGGGTGCGATCTCGGACACTGAGGGGCTTTTTGCAAAAGCAATAGACCTGTTGTTGAACCAGCTGCCTCCGGACATCATTCCCTCAGTTATCGCTCCCATCGCGAATCTTGCTGACTCGGTGGTGATCCAGCCTGGGGCTACCGCGTACTTCCGCGCTGACATCGCCGTACCGTTGAACGGTCGCGGAGATTTTTTTGTCGAGGCTGCTGCACAGTCGGGCGCATACGGATTGGTGAGGGCAGAGTGGGATGGTTCGTGGAATTATCGCACGCACATCTCCATCGACAATAGCAACGTGACCGCTACGGGTACATTTGCCGTCCCTATTTCACTTGACGATGCTTCTCCTGATTTTTGGAAGCATATTGCGAGCGACGGAAGTGACATTCGCTTCGTCGATGAAGAGAGTGGAACCGAGCTGCCATATTGGGTATCTCGCTTTGACAGTACGACACGCTCCGGTTCGGCATGGGTTCGGGTGAACGAAAAAGGATTGGGGACATCAACAACGATCGCGATGTATTACGGTTATGCAACGACGACGTCGCGTTCTGATCCCGCTGCGCCGTTCCGCAGTGCTCTCCCCGCGCCGCGCGGTCTCATTTTCGGGGGTAGTCAGTCGGACATGACGCTTCATGTCATAGCACTCGATGACCATGTGCGCGTCAGCGTTCCCGGCAAACCGGAAGTTGTCCTCAAATACGGAGAAAGTGCGCTTTTTGACGGAATGAAGCCGGGTACCGTCGTATCCGCAGACGGTCCGATCACCGCTTCCATCGAAGCGCCCGGTGCGAACGCTACGTTCGTTCCGACGGGGTATCTGGGCGATGATTTCGTGATACCCGGTATCGGGGGTGAACGCGAACTTGCACTTGGTACAACGGGTGGAGAGGTCACTCATGCAGAGCTCGATCTTCCCGATGGTCCCGCGATCCTTGACCCGGTCGAAGGGTCTATCGTCATGCGAGGAGTCACTCTTTCCGACAGTATCTCACTCACGGGAACGCAGGGAATGATCGCCGTACTCGGAACGAATGCACAGTCCTTATCAGCGTCGCTCTATCCCGCTACGATGGAAGACCTCTACGGTTTTCAGGTCGGGAAAAGTGTCATTGGTATCGGGGATGATGCAACCGCACTCACGATCGCGTGCGGAAATGAGGCACGCCAAAATATTGACGGACGGAGAGCAGGGTCGAGCGTGAACCTCAACCATTGCGCAGCCGGGGGCGGACTTTTGGCTGATGCCGTTCGCGTCATGGATGCAAGTACTGCGATAGGTCTTGTCGACGTGTCTCGCGACGATCTTACGAGCGCGCTCCCCGAGACGGAATTTGCATCCGCATACATTTCCCCGAGTGATGCCGTCGGTGTCGCGGTGCTCTGTGCTCCCGGAGCGGAGGCTTTTGCCGTCGGTGTCTTTAATTCTCAAGGAGGATTGATGGCTTCTTCAACGTGTGCAGCGCGGGGTGCATATCCGGGAAAAACATTCATCACACCCGAGCAGGGGGTGTTTGCAGCGGGGTCTTTTGTGCGCTCCCTTTCTCGCGATATATCCCGGACATTCCTCGCCGCCATTGTTCCGAGCATGAAAGCGAGCACCGACGGAAGTGGGCATTACGGACTCATTCCGCTTATCTCGCCGCAGATGACGCGCACGCCGGGGGCGCTCCACCCCAATATCTCTATGGGCGGGGAGGAGTTCGTCATTCCGGGAGAGCATCGTAAGCTCGATGTCGACGTTGATGGTCGTGAAAAAGATCATGTCGATACGCTGCTTTCGAAAGATCGTGAGTTCTCTATTCGACAGATGCCTTCGTTTACTTTCAAGTACAAACGTCAGGCGAACAGTTTGCTGCAGGGGGTGCGCGACGTGTTTGGAGTGAAGCCATTCACGGTTTCACGCGTGGTGCTCAAGCATGTTGTTGCGGGAGATATTCCCGTCGACTACGATATCAGCTACGGCGACAATAATGAGTGGTCAGTATCGCTCCGTGATGCGCACGGCAACGTACGTCCCGGAAAATATACATTGCATGTTGAGATTGAAGAGGGAGGGGAGTCCTACGTCGACGAATACGATTTTTATTGGGGCGTGCTCGCGATCAATTTCAACAAGAGCATGTTCACCCCCGGAGAGAACGCAGTGATCTCCATCGGTGCGCTGTCGAATAATGGTAATACGATCTGCGATGCACAACTCAAGATGTGGGTCACGGACACGGTCGGGGCTGAAAGTGAAGTGTCGGTCACGCCGTCCGGTCTCTGTGATGGGAACAATGTCATTGATGTGCCGGACTATGCTGCGACATATCTGCCCGCGGCAACAGGAACTTACCGGGTCAAGCTTGTACGCTTTGATCAGGATCAAAATATCGCAAGCCAGGTCAGTGATAGTTTTGAGGTGAGAGCAACCGTGCCGTATTCGATCGAGCGTGTGGGACCGACGCGTATCTATCCGATTGCACACTATCCGATGAAGATCCGCGTGCAGGCAAACGAGGCATTCGAGGGTAATATCGTTGAACGTGTGCCGGGGGATTTTGTGTTCATTGATCGCGGGAACGCCAACCTCGAATGGGGAGATGTCGAACATTCGTTTCTTACCGCAACATGGGCAGTCAAGCTTCCCGCCGGCGGGTCGATCGACCTGCAGTATATTTTTGATGCGCCGGACCGCTCGCCTGATCTGTATTTGCTCGGACCTCTCGAGATGCAGAGTACGAACGGGGGAGCCGATCTCACTGAGTTGCGTGCATGGCAGATAGCTTCCGATGCTGCGGGAAAGATGATGCTCTTTTATGACAGTGCGGGCGCTTTACCTCCCGGCTGGTTATGCGTATCATGCGCTACCATTGATCCGTTCTTCGAGAAGCTCGTGGTGGGTTCATCATCATACAATGGCCTTGGCGGCGGAACGGCAACGCATACACCGACCGCGATCGCCGTAGTCAATCTGACTACGTCCACAGGTGTCGGAGAAAACTCGACCGCGAGTACGCTTAATGCTCCGATAGGACATACGCACTCCCTTACACCAACGATCGCTCCCTCCTCGAATTATCCGCTTTACCGCGATCTGCGCGTGATCAAGTCGATATCTGCGGGTGATCCGGGAACGATCCCTGCGGGAGCCATCGGCATGTTCGATGTCGCCTCATCGTCGCTCCCGACGGGTTGGTATCGCTATGCTCCGCTCGACGGCCGCTATATTCGCAGCCAGTCATCGGTGACCTCATCGGGTGGCGCTAATACGCATGGTCACGCAGTGACCGGTACCACCTCGGCTCCTCCCCAATCAGGATTACGTTTGCGCACCGGTGTGACGAATGGCGCGACCGATGTTGCGCATACGCACACATTGACCGCGACGTCGACTGACGTCGTCAACAACGAGCCGCCGTATACCGAAGTACTTTTTGCCAGAATGTCGGTCGCATCGTCGACACCGAATTATCTTATTGGTATGTGGGACGATACGCCACCTGCGGGTTGGGTCAATGTTTCGGATGCAGGAGGAGCGCTTGCCGGTCAGTTTTTGAAGGGGTCGACGACCTACGGCTCGACCGGTGGGGGGACTTCTCATATCCATGCAAACATCAACGGAGCAGTGACGGGGGTGGCAAATAATCTGAATGACTATCGTTCGAACACCGCGAACGCACAGGCTCGTGCCGCACATATGCACACGGTTGACATCAGTGGTTTTTCCGACGACAGTCAGCTCCCACCGTATGTCGATGTGATATTTGCAAAAAGTCTGAGCGGTATTTCCGTCTACGCGCAAGATTCATTCCGCTTTTACGATAATACAAATGCGATCACTCCAACCGACCCGTGGCCGCAGGGAGCAAGTGATTATGACGAGAATATCGAAATAAATACGCCCGGAGAAAGTATCAGCGCGAATACCCGACTGCGTATCCGCATGAGCTTGGCGATAACAAATGCAACGACCTCAACGAGTAGCGTCGCCTTTAAGTTGCAATATGTTGCCGCAGATGACTGTCCGTCCGCACTCAATTGGACGGACGTTGCCGCGATGAGTGCAACGGGTGTGCCGTGGCGCGGTTACAACAATACGAGCGTGACGCATAATGCAACACTCCCGTCCTACCTCCTTACTTCGTCAACCGTTGCGGAGAGTTATGTGGAGGAAAATAATTCGGCGGTGAATCCTAATCTCATAGCTCAAGACGGGTTTGCAGAATGGGATTGGGTCGTCGAGCAACTTCAGGCGACGTCTTCGACGCTCTACTGTTTTCGTATGGTGGAGACTGACGGGACGCCGCTTGATGCATATACGAACTATCCGCAGATACTCACCAATGCCGCACCAAATATTCCGATCGAGGCGGCACCCTTCTCGTATGAAAAGATCGGAACGACAACCCCGTCCATTCAGTTCAGCTCGGCTGATACAGAATCGAACGATATCGATTATCAGATACAAATATCATACTCCGCAACCTTCACCTCATCGGTCATTGATGCAGACTCGATCAACAACCCTGAACTATTTAGCAACATAACCGATCCGACGAATAAGGCACCATTCACCTCTGCAAATATCATCGAATTCAAGCCGGTCAGCGGTACATTGCAGAATGGTGCGACGTATTGGTTGCGCATTCGCGCAAAGGATACGAACAATTCGAATACCTGGAGTGATTGGAATAGCGCGCAAAGCTTCACCGTTGACACTGCGGTAACAATATCGACATGGCATCAGACGACCCGCGATCAGTTCCAGGCGGCGACGACGTTCAATGGATCGAATGCGAATGCCACCGATTCCATCGTGGTCAACGTAGGGTCAACAACCGCGACGGCGTATTCCGATGCGATCGATTTTGCGCTGCATACGACGGGGACGGTATGGGGTTCGCTTACGTGGAACGACAGAGAGCCATCAGGAAGTCTGCTTTATCAGATCGAATATTCCTCTCCGTCGTCGGGATGGATACTTGTCCCCGATACGAGTCTTCCCGGAAATAGCGCAGGATTCTCGAACTCCGGCGTGTCACTCCTCAGTATCGACCCCGTGGATTACCCGATTCTCCGCATCAAGGCTAATTTCAGCGTTGCTACTCAGGTGGTGAACGAGTGGTCTATTTCGTGGGGATATAAGGTTGATACGCCGACATTGTACGTTTCGTTTGATAATCAAAAGATCGCGACGCGCACACCATACTTCGAATTCATGGCAATAGACCCGCAATCTGATGATTTGTTGTATGAGATCCAGTGGTCTACGACCGCGAATTTTGCGGCATCAACAACGCGCAATTCCGGTGCGCATGCGGGATTCCAGGATCTCACCATCCCGGCAGACCTCTCTCCTTTCACGTCCGGTTCCCGAATTCGCTTCACCATCCAGGGCTTAGACCAGCTCGCTTCATCGACCACTTATTTTTGGCGAGTGCGCGCAGTCGATCCCGGCGGCGCGGGAATATATTCTTTTTGGTCCGACGTTCGCTCTCTTACTGTTGATACGACGGTACAGGTTTCAACGTGGTTTCAGACTGCGAATGACCAGTTCTTGGCTGACACGCTGTCCTCAATGCGGTCGTATGCAAATGGTTCTTCGACGGTTGCAACGACCACCGACGAGGTCATGCTGGCCTACGGGGAGGGGATCATCCAAACACCACGCTATCGCATTTTTGATGGAACGACGCTCAGAAGCGAACGAAGTGCGCTCTCTGTTGGTGCAGCCATTAACTGGGTCGTCCTCAAGGCATCAGCACTTGGGAATCAGTATATCTTGGGAACATTAGGGACAGACCACGATGTTAATTACCAGGTGTACGATAGTGGCTCGTGGGGGAATCTGATGGAACTCGGCGTCAATGCGCCGTCACTCCAGAGACGGTCATTTGATGTGGCCTTTGAAACGCTTTCGGGTCGCGCACTCGCGGTTGATTGCGATAGTTCTCCCGATGCGACATATCGCATATGGGACGGCGGGGCGTGGGTGACGACTGGGACGATCAATCTCTCATTCACATCAAACTGTGAATGGGTACGTATGGCGTCAAGTCCGAAAACGAATGAGATTATCGCCGTATTCCGCAATACTGGCTCCCAATATCAGGCGCAGGTCTGGAACGCGACAACCTCGACATGGGGGAACGCGGTCACGCAGGGTTCCATGACTGAGATTGCGCACGAAGGCATGGCGGTTGAATATGAAGAATCGGCAAATCAGGCCATGGTCGTCACTTCCAACGGAAATAACTCAAACTTTACATGGAGAACATGGAATGGCACTGCATGGAGTGGGACCACGAATACGACTATTGGTGACGACTTTGAGTGGGGAAATTTGCGACGAAATGTTGGAAATGATCAGATGGTGCTGTGTTACGTAGATCAAGATAATGATGTTGGTGTGGTGCGCTGGAGTGGGGCTGCATGGGTCGCATACGTGGAACAAACAACTATCGGAACCGGAAAGGAGGGAAGACCGACGGATTGTATTTTTGAAACTAAAACTGGACGAGCGAGCTACATCATTGATGCGTATAGTCAAACAGGCGGGACATTTTATCGATTTTGGAATACAGCAGCGTGGGGTGCACAGACCGCCCTCGGTGTCCTCCCGACAACATTCACCGATCAGCTCACGAGAACGTCCGCGTCGGGAACGATACTTGGGATGTTCTTCGACCACGTTGGTACCGATTATGAATATGCGGAGTGGTCGGGAACAAGCTGGATGAATGCACAGACGATCGAGACGAGCGCTTCGGTCGTCACGACTCCATATGGTGAACCGTTTTATATGGCGGCACGTTACCCTGCGACTTCGGGAACTATCGTTGGTACGCCGATCGATTTTGATGACGGCGTTTCTCCGGCATGGAGTTCGATACTTTGGGATGTAACGAAACCGGGCGGGAGTACCTTCACGGTGCAGGTGGAATATCAGGATCAGACAACGGGAGTGTGGGCACTCATTCCCGATAGTGAGATCGCCGGTAACGCTACCGGTATTGCATCATCCCCCATATCTATTCTCAGCTTGAATTCAGATATATACAACGTCATCCGTCTTAAGGGCACAGCCGAATGTGTTGCAGGAGCGTGTCCATTCTTGAACGATTGGACGGTAAAGTGGGCTGCCGGAGTGCGTATCTCAGGTATCGCGCGACAGCATGATTTGACGACGAACATAACAAGCGGAACGGTCGCCGTTGCGGTGAATGGTGCGGTACAGACCGGGAAGACCGGTGTTATCGATGCGAGCGGAAATTGGTTCATTGATAACGTGACGATTTTTTCCGGGGGACTCCTCACAATTTTCATTGATGGTGCTCCTGATACAAACGAGGCGGTGAGTGTTGCACGCTATACTGGCCCCGGCGACTCAGGCGGGATGCGATTGGCTGAGCGATGGCTCTCGATAGGTTCCGCATCGACGACGGGTCAGACGGTTACACTCCAGGACATCGGGCGCTACGACAATTCTGTTTCCGCGGATGAGGATATTTTCTTTGATGTCGGCGCTGGAGGGGATTATAGTAATTGTGTTACGGGTGTATGTCTTGATTCGAGTATTGATGTGTATGCGAACACCTTCCGACCTTCGACATCAACTCCACAAACGGTAAATACCTGGGACATGCGCACCGACGCATATTTCTATGGAGATGCGAATACGGTAAAGGTGAGTGGATCGTGGAAGAATGCCGGTGGATTTACATCGGATACCTCAACCATCATCTTCAACGGTACAAGTGGGGCGCGCACGATCGATTCGACGGGTGCGGCAACCTCAACATTCTATAACGTCACCTTTGGTGAAAGCGGAAGCGCCGCGACGTGGAGTCTCTCCTCACCGTTCACTGCTGTTGGAACAGTGGCGATGAGTTTCGGTACAACATCTCAGGGGGCTCACGACATTACGCTCGAAGGTAACCTCACCATCGGCGCAAGTGCGCTCTTTGTGAAGGGGGCGGCTACGACAACATTCTCCGGTGCGCTCGGGAGAACGTGGATTGACAGCTCGTCAGGGCAGGATCTTGGTACGGTCGTCGTGGATGGAACCGTGAAGACCATTACCCTGGGAAGTAATGTGAAAGCAACCGATGTTACCATCGGTGCGAATGATACGATCAATGCCGGTGGCGCCAATACACTCACCGTGCTCGGTAATTGGAATAATCTGGGAACATTCACTGCGCAGACGGGTACGGTCGCATTTGCCGCAACCTCTCCCGGGAAGACGATCAATCAGGGTGTTTCGAATTTCTATAACACGACGTTCAATGGTGCCGGCGGCACATGGATCTGGCAGAACACCAATGCGACGACTACGAACGATCTCACTATCTCCGCACTTGGAACGACGACACTTCCGTCCGGAACGCTTGCGGTCGGGGGGTCATTCAACACGACCGCCGGTGCATTTCTCAATAATTCCGGCGTCGTTCGACTCACCTCGACTGCGAGCGGAAAGACGGTGAGAGCGAATGGTTCATCCTGGAACGATCTCGTTTTCGCCGGTTCGGGTGGTACGTGGAATATGTCCGACACGAATGCAACGGTGACGCAGGATATCTTGATCACCGCAGGGACGCCAACCCTTCCGGCGGGAACACTGACGGTGGGGAGAGATTTCATTAATCAGAGCGGTGCATTTTCCGCCAATAGCGGAACGCTCAAGATGACGTCAGCCGGGGCGGGGAAGACCATCAAACTCCTCAGTTCGTCGTTGGCAAATCTTCTGATCGCCGGAGCCGGAGGGTTCACGATTGTTGATACGAATGCAACCTCGACGGGTGACGTGACATTCACTTCCGGCTCGACCACACTTCCGACGGGGACATTCGCTATCGGCGGCTCATTCGCAAATTCAAGTCTGTTCACTGCATCCGGCGGACTTGTCACGTTTACCGCAGCCTCGGGGGTAAAGACCATCGATCCCGGCACATCATTCTTCTATGATGCGAAGGTGAATGGTGCGGGAACGTTCACGGTGTCGGGGAACGCGACTACGACGCATGATCTCATCTTAAAGACGGCAGGAGGCTTTACACTTTCTTCGGGGAAAACATTAGCAGTCGGCGGCACGTTCACCAATCAGGTCAGCGGTGCAGCGACGACGTGGACCGGCTCGAACCTTTCGCTCTATTCCGGTGCGGGGTATTCGCTCAACACCAAGACGGCAGGCGGGGATACTTATGGGACTCTTTCCGTCGCAGCAAATACGCATATTCGCATGTGGGGTTCATCCGCAACAACATATGCCATTGACGCGATAGGCAGTCTTTATTCACAAGATCACAATGCGGTCCCCGGAGAGCTTGATATTTGGGGAGCGTATACACGAAACGCATCAACTGAGTATTGGGATCACGCTATCGATTTTGACGGTGCAGCATTGGGCGGTCTGGCGCGTCAGGTAAATGTGAAGTTTGCCTCCGGGGCGACTGCAACATTTGCGACCGGCACGACGCTTGAAATGATCGGAAGCCCAACAGCATCGACGACGGTTGACCGTCAGTCGTCTGGGAGTTACGGGATCACTCTCAATTCGACAACATTGAATGCTGCGTACTACCAGATGCGAAATATGAATGCTGCAGGTCTTTCGCTTGCCGGTTCAACGATCATCTCAGCGCTTTCATTTGGAGACATTGAGGTTGCGCAAGCGGGAGGGAGCGCGATGACCATTGCTTCGACCACGGTCGATCAAAATGCGGGAATGCAAATATTCAATATGCGCTTTGCGACGACGACGGCGATCGCCGCGTACAATGTCACCGAGTCAGGCTCTCCGCTTGCGTCCTCATTCATCCGCTTCAAGCAGCATTACGGGAACATCGCAGGAGAGAGGTTCGATAATGATCCTGCGGGGGATCCCGGGTATATTAGGTGGGACGATAGTATGTTTGTTATTTCAATTTCGGGTACGGTATATTCGGATGCAGGGGTAACGCCGATGGGTGCTCCAACGTGTAATGATGTTACACAAAATGTTCGAGTGAAAGTAGACGGACTGGGGAATTTTGCCGCGGCGTGTAGTTCTGCCAATGGGACATTTACGGTTCCCGGTGTTACCTTCACGGGAGATACGGTGATGACGGTGTATCTCGATACGAATGGCGGGAGGCGCGCTGTCTATGTCACGAAGTCCGCTGCCGCAGACCTCTCGGGCATCAAGCTCTACCAGGATCGTGTGATCGTAAGTCACGAAGATGTGACACCGATGAACATTTTGGGCATGAATGCGTACGACGGAGGAAATGATACGGATATTCCGTTCGTCGCCACACTTGGTGCACCCAACACCCTTACGGTCAGTCCGGAAACCGAGTTCTGGATCTGGACAGGGAAGACGTTCGTTCCCGACGGAAATATCACGCTTAATTCCGGGGGTTCGGGGAATAATTGGGACGGTTCATTCCACATCGACAACAACGCGGTCTTTACTGCACAGGGTGCCGAGTCGCACTCCGTAGGAGGCAAGTGGACAGCCGATTCGGGCACGACATTTACGGCGGCTTCTTCCACATTCACCTTCACTGCAACCACCTCTGGAAAAGCGATCACCGCGATCGCCCCAATAACATTCTGGAATACCACCTTTAATGGAGCGGGCGGAAATTGGTCAGTGAATCAAACGATGAATGTCGGGAATAATTTCGTCGTCACCGCAGGAACAGTATCCGGTGCAAGTCCGATCACGGTGTCGGGAGCGAATGCCTCAGGTAACGGGTCCGTGGCGCTAACGGGCGGAACATTCACACTTCTGAACGGAGGAACATTTGGAGGTACTTCCGATTGGAGTTTTGGAAATCTCACCCTTGGCACGGGAGGCGTTGGCACTACGACGAAGACCGCATCTTCAACGGTGAATGTTTCCGGTATCTTGACGGTGGCAAGTAACCATACGTTGCTTGCCGGGACTCCGTCGACATGGAATTTGACCGGAGGCGGTACTCCTTTTGTGCAAAGCGGTACATTCGATGCACAGACGAGCACCTTCCGTTACAGCGGAGTCACCGCGACAAATATCACCCCCGCGCCATACTATCGACTGTACCTTGCACCAAGTGCGGCGGGTGGCCCGACTTACACGCTTCTGTCCGGTACGTTTACGGTGAACAATGATTTTATGCTCGGTGACGGGGTGAATACTGCGACGGTGACGGCTGCTACGAATGACCCCGTACTTAACATGCTCGGGGATGTCTTCATCCGCGCTACAACGACGTTCATTGCGTCCGATCTCGCCGCACTGAATGCATCGCGCGATTGGGTGAACGCGGGAATATTTACCCATTCCGGCGGAACGGTCAATTTCGTCGCAACGACGACGGGGCATTTGGTCACCACCGCATCGTCAACATTCTACAACGTGAATTTCAACAGTGCGTCGGGAGGGTGGACTATCACGGGAAATGCGACCGCAACAAATAATTTCTCCCTCACGGAACTTTCGCAATTTACGATGGCTTCGGGAACGACACTCGAAGTGCGGGGGGTGTTCACGAATGCGGTAGGGGGGAGCGCAACGACGTGGACCGGAGCAACACTCTACATGAATGGAAGTGCTCCATCGGGGTTGAATTCAAAGTCACAAGGCGGGGAACGATATGACACGCTCAATATCGGTGCAAATACCGCGATCAATATGTGGAACTCCGTCGCGACGACGACGCTTATTCATTCGACTGGCAGCTTGTATTCGCAGAATCATGCCGCCGCGACAGGGTCACTCTATATATATGGAGCGTATACACGTTCGTCAGGAACAGACTATTGGAGTTACGCGAACGATTTTGACGGTACCGAGCTGGGAGGGGGCAGTCGTCAGGTTGATGTGCGGTTCGCTTCGGCGACCACGATGACCGTTTCAGGAACCGGCGGACTCGAGATCATCGGTGCCGGGGCGGCGTCAACGACGCTTGATGTGCAATCGGCAGGGACATACGCAATGAATATTTCTGGCGGGTCAACCACGATGCGTTATTTGCATGTACGTGGTATCAACGGGAATGGACTCAATTTCACCGGCACTCCGACGGTGAACGCGATTGATGATGCCGACCTTCTCCTCCAGGTTGCGGGAGGAAGTATGATCACCGTCGCAGGCGGAACGATCGACGCAAATCCGCTTAAGATCTTTTCACGGAATTATTTCAGCACGTCGACAGGAGTACTTTCCGGTTACAATGTGAAGGCGACCGGTATCACTGCGTCGATCTGGCGTTTTGCCGGTACCCCCGCAGATCTTGGAAATTATGCGGGAGAATCGCACGATTCCGACCCGGGCGGAGATCCTGGCTACATCGTGTGGGATGATTCCGCGAACAGCATCACCATTTCGGGAAATGTGTATAGCGATGAAGGGAACACGCCGATCGGCGGTCCTACGTGTAACGGCGTCACACAAAGTGTGCGTCTCAAGGTTCAGGGTGCGGGTTCGTATGCCTCCGCCTGTAACGCTGTGACCGGTGCGTTCTCGATCTCAACAGTCGTCTTTAATCCTGGTGATACGCTTACGCTCTATCTCGACACGAATAGCACGACGAGCGCCGCAAATATCTCGTACGATCCGACAACGAACATCAGCAATATGCACTTGTATCGCAATCGCGTCATCCTTCGCCATGAGCAGGGAGGTCCGCTAACCATCAACGCAATGGATATCTATGATGGAAATCAGGATACGGATATTCCGTTTACCGCATCACTTGGCGCACCAAACACACTTTTAGTTCGTGCGAATACAAAACTCATCGTATGGACAGGGAAGACCTTCGCTCCAAATGGGAATGTCACGATACATGGGAACGCGGGTGGTGCGATCGATGGTTCAGTGGAGCTTTACGCGACGTCGACATGGAGTTCGACCGGTACTGAAACAGCTACGTTAGCCGGACAATTCTTAGCCCGGTCAGGAGCCTCGGTTGCTCCCGCCAACTCGACATTTATCTTCAATGCAACGACTACGGGAAAGTTCATTGCCGCATCATCATCGCTTACGTTCTACGATCTCACATTCAGTGGTGCCGCCGGAGGGTGGAATATCAGTGGAGTGGCGACGACATCGAATAATATTTCCATAACCGCAGGTAACGTCATTCTTCCGTCCTGGCTGATGGCCGTCGGAGGATCGTTCGATGCGAACGGTGGGACCTTCGCGCATAACTCAGGGTCACTGCGTTTCACTGCGACAGCGTCGGGAAAGAATATTCGTGCATCCGGTTCATCGTTTAATGCACTCGAGTTCAGGGGCATGGGTGGGGGTTGGACCTTCCTTGATACGAATGCGACGGCGACGGCGGGAATACTCATCACATCGGGAACGGCCGTGCTGCCGACCGGCACGCTTGCGGTCGGAACTGATTTTGACAATGAGGGAGGAATATTCACATCGAGCAATGGAACACTCAAGATGACTGCTACATCCACGGGGCGCATCGTTCGCACAAATGGTTCCGCACTCGGCGGCTTCCTGGTCGGGAATAATGGAGACTTTACGTTCTTGGATGCGAATGCAACGGCGACCGGGGATGTGATATTCGCTTCGGGTTCGACGACGTTGCCGTTCGCAAATTTTGTCGCGGGAGGAAACTTCATCGCGATCGGGACGATATCTGTGGGTACGGGGACGGCCACCTTTAACCCTTCGTCGGGTACAAAAAATGTCGCACTCGGCGCATCATCGCTTTACAATGTAAATGTGCTTGGTACCGGCGGAGCAACAGTAAGCTTCGGGGCGAATGCAACAGCAACGAATGCGTTCACATTAACTAGCGGAAACTTCACTCAAGCGTCGGGTTCTTCGCTTGCGGTGGGCGGCATCTTCACTAATCTCGTGGGCGGCGGGGCAACGGCATGGACCGGCTCCACGCTCTCCTTGTACTCGGGTACAAGCTATTCGATGAACACGAAGACACAGGGTGGTGATGTATACGGAACACTCCGATTAGCGGCAAACAACAATATTCGCAGCTGGAATTCGTCCGCGACAACGTATCAGATCCCCGCGAACGCATCGCTCTACTCGCAGAACCATGGTGCTGTTTCAGGTGCACTCAATATCTATGGAGCATATGCCAGGGTCTCGGGAACGGACTACTGGAGCTATGCGACCAACTTTGACGGCGTTGCGTTAGGCGGAAGCGCTCGACAGGTCAACGTGCGCTTTGGTGCGGGAGCAACCGCAGTGTTCAGCACGAATTCATCGCTGCAAATGGTGGGTGTCGCCGCCGCATCAACAACGGTCGATCGTATTGCGAGCGGAAGTTACGGTCTTACGGTGAGTGACGCGACCTTGAATGCGAACTATTACCAATTCAGGAATCTTGATGCGACGGGGCTCAATTTGACCGGGACGACAACGATCACGGGAATGAATAATGGCGATTTCGAGCTTGCGACGAATGGTGGGAGTATGATCACTATCGCTTCATCGACCATTGATCAAAACGCGTCGGCGCAGTATTCGCAGGTGCGCTTTGCAACGACGACCGCTATTGGCGGTGCGAATGTGAGTCGTATCGGTACGACAACGAATGCGATCACCTGGACCTATGAGCATGGGAACATGGCAAGTGAAAAGTATGATAACGACGGTATTGATGCCTGCGGCTCCATCCGTTGGTCTGATAGTTCCTGTCTGTTCTCCGACCAGAAGACGTATCGTTGGCGCAATGACGACGGAGGGGAGGGAGCGCTTGCGACCGAATGGTACAGCCAGAGCTGGTCAAAACGTCAGCGGGTCCGCATCACGAATAATTCGGCGTCGACCGTTACGAACGCGCAGGTAAAGATGAATGTGCCGTATGATGCGGACATGCAGAGTAATTTCAACGATCTGCGCTTTACCGACTCGGGCGGTACGACCTCGATACCTTATTGGGTGGAAACCTATGTGACAAGCGGCTCGTCGACCGTTTGGGTGAAGGTCCCTACGCTTACCGGCTCTGCCGTGACCGATATCTTCATGTACTACGGCAACGCAAGTGTTGCGGCCGGGTCAAGCGGTACCTCAACCTTCAAATTCTTCGATGACTTTGAGGACAATAACCTTTCTGAATATTCCGGAGATGTTTCGCTATTCGCGAATAGCGCATCAATATACCATGAGGGCAATTATGGACTTTCTGCCTCGGCAGGAAATACCACCGCCCAGAATACAAGTGGTATCGGCCAGGTTGGGGCTGGTGTCGGTCGCGACACGACATTCCGATTTTTCCAGCAGATTAATATAACAGCTGATAATTCTGATGAGCCATGTTTCATGTTCGCGATCCAGTCGCCCATCACCGCCCATCAAAATTACGCTGTCTGTCTTGAGGCTGCCGGAGCAGATAAGGTAGCCATTGCAAAAAACGTGGCATACAATTCTCACAGTGGGAGCGCGTCAGAAATTGGCACCACAAGCGTTACGTGGCCAAATGGATTACATTGGTATGAAACATCCATTGACTGGCTTTCAAATAACCAGATCAATGTCACGGTGTACGACGATACTGGGGCAGTTTTTGCGACGACTTCTGCGGTTGATTCTACTTATACATCCGGTGGAGTTGGCTTCACATTCTGGTATCAACACAGCGGTTGGGATACCCCTGCTGCACGACAATATATTTCAAGCGCCCCCGGCGTTGATTTTGGTCTTGAGCAGGCGGACTCAGGAGCAACATGGAAGGCGGCAGAGAATACCGTGCTCGTGAACCAGCTTGCGGGCGAGAATATTCGCTTGCGTATGACGGTCAGGAATTCCGGACTTCCGCTCACGAATAAACAATTCCGACTCCAGGTAGCGGAAAAACTTTCGTCGCCGAACTGTGAATCGGTACCGACAGGAAATTATATCGATGTCACTCCGAATGGTTCGTGCGGAACGAGTCCCGCATGTATGGCGGCATCGACACAGTTTACCGACAAAGCATCGACCACGCAGTTACTCTCGATTCCTGCGCTGCATACGTTCGTGAACGGCGAGATCATGAAAGACGCCTCCATACAGACGAATCCGATGGCACTCCCTGCATTATCGTTCACTGAGGTTGAGTACAACTTCCAAATGGTGACCGCATATGCAGTGCAGAATGCGTATTGTTTCCGTGCGACCGATGCCGGCACCCCGCTTGATAACTATTCAAGAGTCGCGGAAATGACCGTGCTCCATCCTCCTGTTATCGCCGATCTGACATTCAATGGGAACAGCAATATCGCGCTCACCGAAGGTACGACGACAACGATCAGCGCAACCGCAACCCTCTCCGACCTGAACGGGTACGCTGATATTATTGCCGCATCATCGACCTTCTATCGTTCGAGTGTCGCAGGAGGAGGTTCGTGTACGGCAGACCTCAATAATTGTTACCAGATCGGAACATCATCATGCTCGCTCTATGGCTGCTCCGGAAATAGTTGCGAGGTTTCATGTTCTGCACCGATGAAATACTTTGCTGATCCAACGGATGCGGGGAGTTATTTCAATGCGGATAATTGGCAGGCGATATTGTCCGTGTGGGACACCTCAAGTTCATATGACACGATGTCGGCCTCGCAAGAGGTGCTTACGCTCCAGGCCATGAGCGCGTCTTCGACCATCAGTTTTGGTTCCGTTGTCGTGGGTGCCGACACTGGTGCTTCCGACGCAACGACGACAGTCAATAACACTGGTAATACCGTTCTTAATCTCGGTATTGGTGGGGATCCTATGACAGCAGGTGCATCTTCTATTTCCTACAGTCAGCAAAAATATTCAACTTCAACGTTCACATATAGTGCATGTACGACATGCAACATCCTGTCCGCCTCATCGAGTCCGACCTATTTCCCGGTTGCCATCACTAAACCAACATCAACGAGTGCATTTTTCCGTGATATCTATTGGGGGCTTGCCGTACCGCTTGGTACTGCAGCGAGTACACACTCGGGGACAAATTACTTCTTTGCTCAATAGTATTGATGAGACATCGCGTGGCCGTGAGGTAATTGACATTTTAGGTAGCACGCGTACAAATAAGAGAGAAAGAACGTTGATTGGAGAGATCCCATGTTCATCAAAATGATCTGCGCCGGTGCTATCGTGCTTGGTTCGGGGACGGCATTCGCACAGGGTGTACCGGTTGGTACGTGGCAGCTGCAAACGGGTGGCTTTAGTTATCACATGCCCCATGACTCACCGCACAATGAAGTGAATCTCGGACTCGGTGTTGAATATCAATTGAATTCAAACACCGCGATCTCCGCGGGCTTCTATAAGAATAGCTTTGGGCTGCGGTCGAACTATGCATTTGCACATTATCATCCGTGGGAAATTTGGGGGGTGAGAGTCGGTGCCACGATGGGGTATGTGGACGGGTATCCGAATTATCAAAATGGAGCGGTAGGGAGCGTTATCCTCCCTTCATTCTCGAAGCAATATAAACATTTTGGCATCTATGGCATCGTCATTCCTCCGGTATCCAACGGGCAGGGGCTTATCTTTGTCGGTATAAAAATACCGTTCAAAGAATTGGGTCGTCTATTTGATTGACGGCGCAGCGTGGAATGGATATGCACAGTGAACGCCGAACTTTTTATGAGTTCGGCGTTTTTCTATTCATTTCTATCGGTTCTGCGATATACTATAGAGAGCATGCGCTTCATGAACAAACTCGGAGTCCTCGCATCCCTTTCTCTGGTTGGAGGTGCTATTGGGTATGGCCTGTTCGGTCCTGCCTCTTTGTTCGCTCAAGTTTCCGGTGACGGGATCCCCCCAAGATTGTCGAATATTGAGATTGTTTCATTGAATGCAACGACTTCTGTTATCACGTGGAATACTGATGAGGACGCGGACTCGGAAGTGAATTTTGGTCTGACAAAAGACTACGGTGTCATTCGTGACTCGATACCGAATAAAAAAACACATCGTCTTATTCTTGAAGGCCTCGAGCCGTCAACGATGTACCATTTGCGTATTGGCTCTTCCGACGAGGGGGGCAATCAGGCGCTTTCCGGTGATTACACCATTACGACCAAGGGTGTCATGAGCGCAAAAGAACTCGAGAAAATTCCCGTAGACGAAAGAGTGATTGTCGATCGTGCCATCACTTCCGTTCGTCAATTGAAGTCCATGGAGGGGCTCCGGGCTGTGTCCGAGGAAATTGATGATGTCGCAAAGAAGGTACTTGAAGCGCCACGCATCATCGGAAGTCCGGGGGTGAAAGAAGTGGGGAGTGATTATGCGATAGTGACATGGTCGACCGATCAGGACGCCGGTGGGGTAGTGCGCTATGCGCGCGATAGCGACTATCGTCCCGGAACGGATAAGGCCTATAGCACAGAATCCGGTGATGCCGGTGAGCGAACGCGTGAACATTCTGTGCGCGTGAACGGGCTTTCCCCGGGAACCCTCCACCATTTTCAGGTCGTCTCTGATTCGGACCTCGGGCTCACGGGAGAGTCTCGCGATGATACATTCATTACGAAGGCACAGCTGCCGTCAATCATGAATTTCCGCATCATTAAAGTTGAGGCAGATTCCGCGACCGTTGCATGGCGCACCTCGATTCCTGCCGCCGGGACCGTCGAATATACGAACACAAAGACGAAGGAGGCGAAGTCCGCGGGTTCACCGGTCTTTGCACTATCGCATCAGTTGAAGATCGCCGGACTTTCGCTCGGTCTTCGCTATACGGCCATCGTGAAGGCCGAGAATATCGTCGGAGACAAAGTAACATCAGCGCCGATCTCGTTCACGACGATCAAGGACATTGCTCCGCCCATCATCTCCAAGGTTTCCAATGAATCAACTCTGTTTCCTTCCGCAGATGCGAAAGTGCAGACCATCGTTTCCTGGGGAACGGACGAGCAGGCATATTGTCAGTTCTTTTATCGCGAAGGATTGAACCCGGCGATCGAGCCGAGCGGACTTGGTGAAGAGAAGGAACCGCGCACTGACCATGTGTCAGTCGTCGTCGAGTTCCTGCCGTCAACGGTATATCAGTTCTGGGTTGAATGTCGTGATGAGGCACGCAATAAAACAAAATCAGAGAACTTCGTCTTATTCACTCCGAATAAAGAGAAATCGATCATTGATATCATTCTTGAGAACTTCCAGGGGACCTTCGGATGGGTCAAAAACATCGGAAAATAAAACGTCCAAATTTGACGCAGCATTTCGTTGTCTGCAGAATGAACCCCGCTCGTCGTACTCCGAGTATGTCTCGGGAGGTATCATTCTTTGACGTCTTGTACTGCATTCAAATTTGGGCGTTTCAAGGCTTCCTTGCATATTTTTATTTTGCCTCGCAGGGCATTCGAATTTACGACGTGCCTTCCGACTTCACCAATACTCCGGCTCTGTAGTTCTTAAAAGCAATAAAACAAAAACTCGCTGCGCTGCAGTGGGTTTTTGTTTTTAGGGCAATTAGGTATTTACGGGGGGAGTGAGGGGGAGGCGAAGGGTGAAACAGGTGATGGTGGGGTCAGAGGTGAAGGTGATATCCCCGCCGAGGAGACGAGCGAGGGACTGTGCAATATAGAGTCCGAATCCGGCACGCTCGATCTTCCCGGTCTTTTCATTGCGCCAGAATTTTTCGAAGATATGCGCTTGGAGTTCAGCGGGTATTCCTTCACCATTATTTTCCACTGCGACAACGAGCACCGTATCGGCCTCAATTTTTGCGGAGATCGCTATGTTGCATCCGTCATGAGGAGCATGCATGCGTGCATTATAAAGAAGCGTATCAATTATTTCGTTGAAGAAATCTCTGTCGGTGATGAAGAGCGGAAGTTGTGGTGCGATATCGATATTACAAGCGGCGCGTTCAGGCGCATCTCCTCCCCGCTGCTTCTTTATCGCATCATTCAATAGCTCCGAAAGGAGGACTGGCTCAGTGTGGAGCATGATCTCTCCGTGCTCAATCTGTGTGATGAGGGCGATCTGATGAACGAGTGTAACGAGTCGATCATTTCGCGTACGAATACTGCTAAAAATTTCCTGCTCGTAAGGTGTCTGTGTTTTATCCGGATTCCGTTCAAGCATTTTGAGACCCCACTTTACCGCTGTTGCCGCTGAGGCGAGATCGTGAACAGCGAGATAGAGGAATTGATCCTTGAGTTCGGCGACTTCTTTCGTGCGAGCCGCTTCAACCTGCCTACTGCGCACGATCTTTTCAAATGCGTTGACGAGTACCTGAGTGATGATGAGCAGAAAAACAGTGAGCAGTGTTACGATGGCGATCACGACTTCCGGATCAGCGTGTTGTTCCGCGATCACATAGGTTGTCAGGATAGTAACAATGATCACCGCTCCCATGATGAGAAAGATGAAACTTGGACAGGACCAGATCCCCACTCCTAGTGCGTCGCAGTTTGCGAAGAGTACGCGGCGTAAAAAAGATTTTTTTTTCGGGTCATTCATGAGTGGTGTGCACGAAGAAGTTTTTCTTCGACCTTTGTGACGATGTCGTCTATTTCCCAGTCTGATTTGACGAGAAACTCGTTGACACCGAGTTCTGCGGCATCGGCAATATAGGTGCTATTGGTCAGATTGGTGAGCATGAGTGTTGAGACCTTGATATTGTTTTCCTTAAGGTTGCGTAGCATCGCGATTCCGTCCATTTGTGGCATGTCGATATCGAGCAGCATGAGGTCGGGGATTGCTGCACCTATCTGCGCCATACCCTCCAGTCCATTCTTTGCCTCGAGCACAATGAGACCTTTTTCCTTGAGCATATTCGCAAGCATGCGGAGCAGTATCTGGTCGTCTTCGACGATAAGCACGGTGTGTTGTTCATTATTCATAGTTCAATGGTAACAATTTACTATTCAACAGGAAAGTGCCGAACCGTTAACGGGCGGCCCCCCGCTCGATGCTCATTCACTGACCGCGTAAAGCTCATTGTCCATAATCGCCTCGCTCCTATATAATAGAGTCAGTTATGGGAAAGCCGATTATATTTGGAGACAAGATCGAGATCACGTATAACCTTGGGAAGGAGAATGAGTTTAAGGCGAACAAGGGAGCAACGGTGGAGATCTTTGACCAGGAATATATCATTCTTTTTGGGCCGTCCGGTTGTGGAAAATCGACGCTGCTCTATTGTATGTTCGGAGTTCTTGAGCCGTCCGCGGGGAAGATGTATGTGAACGGTGAAAGCATCTATGATTTCTCTCCGATGCAGATGGTCCACTTTCAGCGAAAGACGATGGGTATCATGTATCAGTCATTCAATCTGATCCCATCGATCACGGTGCTCGACAATGTCGCACTCCCGCTCATCTTTGACGGCGTGCCTCCGGGTGAACGCTTTGACCGGGGGATGGAGCTTTGCCGTCGATTCATGATCGATAAAGTTGCTCACAAGCGGCCAACCCTTCTTTCTGGTGGACAGCAGCAGCGTGTGTCAGTGGCACGGTCTTTGGTGAACGATCCGCAGATCCTCATTGCTGATGAGCCGGTCGGTAATCTCGACTCGATCACTGCGGCTCAGGTTATGGATACATTGGCGGAGATCAACGCAAAAGACAAAAAAACAGTGCTCCTCGTGACGCACGACGCAAAGTACCTGCCGTACGCGCATCGCATTGTTTATATGACGGATGGTCGCGTCGAGCGCATCGTTCCGAATCCGGAAAAAAGACAAATATTGAAACTTGCACCGGGCACGACTATCGTGACCGAAATTGAACAGATCGCGCGTATTTATCCATATGACTCACCGAACGAGCTTCAAGTGAAAAGTATCGTCAACTATCTCATCGAGGAGTTAACCTTCGATCAGATCACGCGGCTTCAGAAGATTACTGAGGCAGTCATCTCAGGGCGTATGGAGGGAGGAACATATCTTCGTTCGCTGATGGCTGATTTTGATACGGGAGGAGTCGGACTTCCTGTTGCTCGCGCAACAGAGATGGCCGGAAAACTCATGAGCATCAATGAGCACGCCCTCGACATCCAACGTTTTCGCCGCGCAAAAACCGGCGAGGGAGTACAGATCCGCAATATGGAGTTTATCAATCGTATAGCAGAATTTGTTGCAGGACAATTTGACCTCAGTCTTGACGCAACAGGAAAACAACATTTTGAAGATGCGATCGCTCAGCGTATTGGAGGGTTCATTAAGCGTGATGAATTTGCAGATCAGGTAGGGTTGTCACAGAAGGAGGGGGGTGTGGGGCTTAATAAGAAGCAGTCTTTCGATGTTTCGCGGTTGATTGAGAAATTGATCGCACTAGGCATTCCGCGCACCGGCGAAGCCCACCATTAAAACTCACACATTTGGCGAACTTCGGGCTTGGCTTCCTGCGCGGGTCGGGCGAATGTACAATGAGTACATCCGCTCCGACACCGCACAGTCGCCGCACCCGAATTTCATCCAAATCTGAGAGTTTTAAAAATAGCACGCGCCTTCCTTGACGCCTGCGACCTAAAATTTCATCGAGTCTTCGAGTACTGAAATTTGGAAGTACTCCTGTGGTGCATTTCATCCCAAATCTTTGACTTGCTCTAGGGTTTTCAAATTCGATGCGCTTTTTTGTTGTGATCAAGACGAGTCGGGGAGGGTATTGGTCGTGTCGCTCCTGCGAGATAGCTTAGATATGAGGTATGAACACTTGGTCTTCGTCCACTTCTCTTCTATAATAGAGTGAGCTATGAGACTTCAAGATATTGCGATGCTGTCGACGCGTGCGTTTAAGACGAATCCGGCTCGTACGTGGCTTACTATTGCCGGCATGGGCGTCGGAACGGGTGCCGTTGTGACCCTCGTTGGTCTCGGCTTCGGATTGCAGAACATCATCCTCGAGCAGATCGTCTTCGGCGAAACATTGCTCTCGCTTTCGGTCAATAATCCTCCGTCGAAAGCGGTTCAGCTTACTGATCGTTCCATAAAAGAATTTGCGGCACTTCCTAACGTGAAGGACGTTACACCCCTTGCAAGTTTTCCTGCGCTCATCACCATTGAAGGACTTTCGGGTAATGCTTTCCTGCAGGGGGCAGAACCAGCGTTTTTTCGTTACTCTGGCGCGACAGCTGTTGCCGGAGATCTTTTCCTTGCGGGGAATGAGGCGAAAGATAAGGATGGAGTGATTCTCACCAAGGCGGTGCTCAAACTCTTTGCAATAAATACGCCGAAAGATGCATTGGGTAAAATGGTGAACTTTCGTGTGTTCATATTGAAAGAGGGGACTGATGAATCCGAGCAGGTCGCCATCGATAAATCGTATAAGGTTGTTGGGGTCACCAACGAAGAAAATTTTATTGCCGCAATCATCCCACTCTCGGAATTGCAGAATCATGTTCAAACAAAAACATACGACAAAGTACAGGTGCGTATCACAAAAAGTGATTTTCTTGATCCCACACAAACGGAGATCGTGAAGAAGGGGTATGTCGTGACCGCACTTTCAAAGACGGTCGAACAGGCGAACAAGATCTTCCAGGGTATTCAGGCGGTACTCGCAGTATTCGGTGGCATCGCGCTCACGGTGTCTGCTATCGGTATGTTCAACACCATGACCGTGACGCTCTTGGAGCGTACTGCCGAGATCGGTATCATGCGTACGCTCGGAGCGTCTTCCGGTGATATTCAGATCCTCTTTGTTGCGGAAGCCGTCATCGTCGGTTTTCTCGGTGGGATCATGGGAATTCTTTTTGGTGCGACTATTGGGTTTGTGCTGAATAGTATTATGAACGTCGCCGCATCGAATTTTGGCGGAAAATCCGTCTCTCTCTTTTCGTTCCCCTTGACCTTCCTTACCTTCATCGCCGTATTTTCTGCGATCGTCGGTTTTCTTACTGGAGTTTTCCCGGCGAGACGCGCTGCAAGCTTAAACCCGCTTGACGCTATCAGATATAAGTAGTCTCCTGTCGTTATTTTTTGAGCCCAACGATTTTAAGAGCGCTCAATTCTTGGTAGTGATTTTTTCGAGTATCGGGTCATTTCATGCTTGTGCTCCTGCTCCTTGAGCAGGGGTTACCTGTCAGTTGTATCTGTATTTTCGTTCACCATTCGCCTTGATGACGTCATTTTGTTTGCTCGCATGTCGATCTCGATCTTACGAAACATGCAAAACTGTGTATAACTTTGAATTCTTTCTTGCATTGCTCCTGTATAATATAGACACGTTTTTATGACGCTCAAAAACTCTCATACAACGATCGGAGGGAAGATCACTATTGCCACTACATTGCTTGGAGTGTGCCTTATCATGCTTGGAGTTGTCATCGACGTGCCTCGTGGGAATGTTGCCCTAGCAAATAATGCGACGACCTCAGTTACCGTGCTAAATACGCCACCGCAATGGAATAGTCCGTATGGGGATGCGCAGGAAGCTCCGGGTTCATCTACGTCGACACCAACAAATGTATCGCAAAATGTCACATGGAGAGCCAACGTCACTGACTCATCAGGAGATAACTATTACCTGCTCATTTGTAAGGCATTGTCTGCGCCAACTCCCGTGAATGGCGGAGCTCCGGAATGCGGGGGAGGTGTCAGTAATCGCTGGATACGGTCTGCATCGACACTGTCGGGGGCAACGTCAACCGTTGCAACAACGACCACTGAAGGCACGGGCTCCCAATTTAGTGCAGAATTCAACGATTGGTATGCGTATATCTGCGACGGAAATGCCGTCAACGCTGCATGCAATCCAACGCCGAAATCAGGTAGTGGGACAACATCATCACCGTTTGTAGTGAATCATCGTCCGACCTTTACGCTCTTTGTGAATGACTCACCGACGAATCCCGGAGGCACGGTCAATTGGTACGCGACATCATCTGACCCCGATACGTATCAAGGTGCGGATACTGACACTGTTGAACTGTTCGTCTGCAAAGCAGCAGACTTTACGGGTACAGCATGCGGAGCGGGGGGCACATGGGGAGTTTCGCCGTTCGCTACTGCAACACCAACGACAACGGTTGTCCTCCCAAATCCTGACCCGGATGGTACCTTCGCCGCATATGGCTATGTGATCGATGCCCATGGTGGCCTCGCGGCCCTGGGTGGAATGCAGGGGACCAATCGTTCGCTCATTGTTAATAATATGACACCAACGATCGCGGCTGCCTCTATTAGTTTGCTTGATACAGATGGCTCGGGAAATTTAATACTTACTGGTATCGCAACGCAAACGCCGGGCTTTAGTGTCCAATATACGGTATCGGACCAGAACAGCTGTCAGACTGCATCCTCGACGAATGAGATCGTCTTCGGATTGACCGATGTCTATCGCTCCGGTATCACGAGCGCATTCTGTGATAAGTCTCAGTGGTATAATGCGAATAACTGCTACCCTGGTGCTGCGGCAACCACGAGTATCGCTTGGAACGTGACGTGCACGGCAAGTCCAGCTTCCTGCCTCGGAACAGGTGATTCTGACGTTATCTGGAACTGTACATTCCCGCTCTGGTATGTAGCTGACGCGACCGACGGAACCGGTGGTCCTGCTACCGACCCTACTTATTGGGCGCAAAACTGGCTCGCTTCGGCGCAAGCCGCCGATAATAATTTTGCCACCAGCTCCCTAGTGGATGCATCAAGTGGCAACGAGCTCACGAGTTTCCTTGCTTACAGTGTTTCAACGACGACGATCGCATACGGTGGATTGCAGCCGGGCAATGACTCAGGGACCGTAGGGAACTCATCGCTCAATCGTACTGACATGTACGCAGCAGGCAATCTTGGTCTTGATGAGACGCTCTATGGGGCAGACATGTGTATTGGATACCCCGCAGCTTGTTCCGGTCTACCAACAGATACTATCGTTGTTGCAAATCAGCGCTATGCCACCTCATCGATAGCGTATGCATCAGCAGTTTCACTCCTCGCTAACCCGGGAGCAACGTTTGCTGTTCATATCGAAAAATCAACAACGACCGCAACTCAGGCATACAAGACGACACATTGGGGAATTGCGGTACCGGGCACCATCACTGTTTCGGGTGACTACTTGGGACAAAATACTATCTTAGGTATTACCTCCGATCGCACCTACTGGTAAAAAATTCTCGTTAATTTTGCGCGCTACGTCGTTGCTGCACTGCGCAGACCGAGGAGAAGTACGATGAGTACGTCTCCTCGGTACTGCTTGTTTGCGCCTCGTATCGCATCAAAATTAACGAGAATTTTAAGTTTCCCAATTTGGCACACTTCGCGTTTTGCAACCCAAACGAGTCGGGGAGCAGTATAGCTCATACAGCTTCTCCGGCATCGCTCGGGCGCAAAACACGAAATTGCATCCCAATTAACGTGAACGCTTGATAGAACATGATTCGTGCTGTTTTTCGTTGACTGCATCTCATCCAAAATATATGCGTATTTGAGTTCAAATAGCATCTCACTTAATTCAACCGTCTCATGGAGCTCAAATCGTATCCTGAGTACGCCTCCTCGATACTGTTTGCTTGCGCCTCGTATCGCATCAAAATTTAAGAGAATTTTATAATTCCCTTACGTGCTACCCGGCTTTGTAATAGGAATCTTGGTGGTATAGTTATAAGAATATCCGTAACCTAAATACTTTTCTTGTATCACAGTTCCCCCCCCATCTCTCTCTAAAAGGGGTGTTTGCTTTGTGAAATCGCCTCGGATGCGGAAATATACGTCATTTTCCTCTTCAGCGAGGTGAGTAGATACTTTCGGTACCCCAGCAGCGTTGAAGCACATATTTTTTTAAGCGAGAGAGACTCGTTGCTTCGGAGCCCCTAGCGCAGAACTCGCCCTTTTCCAAGCGAGGTTTTTCTTCTTTTGAAAGGACTTGCGGAGGCTTCTGAGCCAGGGCTCGGTCTTTGCCCCTGGCTAAGCCTGGCTTGCCGAGCAGAATCACAATTTTTGCTGGAAAAATTGATGATGTTCCTTTCAAAAGAAGAAAACCCGAGCGCCATCTTATCCACCGCTAGTCCCCAGTCTACCTATCCCGCTAAAAACTCGCTTTTTGTATGTGTTACAATGCTTGAGCCCCAATTTTCCATGAAACGAGGGATACTTTTTGTAATGGGTTCGATGCTTCTTTACGGAGCTTTTGCGAATACGGCATTCGCGGGTTTTGGCATTACTCCTCCATACGTGCACAACGACACATTACGCCCCGGTTCAGAATATACGCAGGAGATCATCATTGTACGCAGTGATCCCGTTGAGGACTTGAACGCCGAACTTGCTTTGAATCTTCCCGCTATTGAATCCTGGTTCTCTTTTGATCGCGGAATTAAATTTGTATTACCAAAGGGCGAATCACAGGTGAAGCTCCATGTGACCGTTCGTGTTCCCGATGATGCAAAACTCGGCGGTTACAACGGGAACATTCGTATCCGTACATCTTCCTCCGCGGGTCAGTCCACCGGTGTTTCGCTTGCGCTCGGTGCGCAGATCGACGTCCAGCTGAAGGTAGTGGATCAGATATTTGATTTCTCAGTGCGCCGTGTTGAGTTGTTCGAGGCAGAGGAAGGTCATCAAAAATGGTGGCTCTCTTTTCCGGGTAAGGTGAAGTTTGCAATGTACATTGAAAATATCGGCAATGTTCCGGCGATACCGTACAAGGTCTCGTTGCAGATCTTTGACGTGTCCGGACAGCAATTGCTTGAAACCACCGAAAATTCAAATACCGTCGATTCCGTCCTCCCGTTTGACACAAAGAAAGTCGTCGCCTATTTCCCGACATGGCTTCCTCCCGGAGCGTATCGCGTCAAGTATTCGATTGAAAAAGATGAAACGCGTAATGCTCAAGCGGGAGAACTCGCGCTCTCCATTCTTCCGAGGGGGACCATTACCGGTTATGAAGAATATGGGTTTGAGGGGCTAAAACTTTCACAGCAACTTTCTGTCATTTTGCCGATAGGAACGCTTGCATTGCTGATCATGTTTGTGATGTTCTTTAGGATGAAAAAACCAAGACGGAGGAGAGAACGCGCGAGCAATGATGACGCTCGGCATCGTGACCCCCCAGAAAGTGAGTCGCCGAGACGACCTCGCAGCGCCGCTTCCTCGGGTGGAGTTGTCGACCTCTCTCGGAGAAGGTGATTCGGACCTATGTTTCATCTCAAACGACTCATTTCGCGGGCTTCTGCACACGGACATAGAGAGAAGTCTCTTCACCTCGTGCTCGTATCCACCCTATTTTTTTCCGCACTGTTCTCGATCATTGTTCCCGCTCGTCTCCTTGCGGCGGTAGCGACGACGACGATCATGATCTCTATCTGCAATGACGGGATACTCAACCCGGGTGAGGTATGTGACGATGGATTGTTCAACGACGGAGCCTATGGGCCGAGTTTTGCCGCGCGGCGCTGTAATTCGACGTGTTCAGGGTACGGCCCATACTGTGGAGATAACGCCCTGCAGGCACTGTATCTTGAGCAGTGTGATGATGGGAACAATACGAGTGGCGACCTATGCAGTGCGACTTGCGTACAAGAAGCCCCTCCGCTTTCGACGTCAACACCTCCAGCACCACCCCCCCCTCCGCCGGTCATATCGGGAGGTTCCGGCGGCGGCGGTGTCTTTAACGGAACTGTTCCCGTGCATGCGCAAACACGCGTTATTCTCGAGGGGAAAGCATATCCAAATACGTCGGTAAACATCCTCAAGGATGGCAGTATCGTCGGTGTCGTTCAGACTGATGCCGCCGCTGATTTTTCATACGAGACATCAAATGTCACGCCGGGTCCTATCACGTTCGGTTTTTGGTCTACCGACGGTAGGGGGGTGCGCTCGATCACTTTCACGACGACATTTCAGGTGACACAAAATGCGGTCACGTCAGTATCGAATGTTTTCTTACCTCCGACGATCGACTTGAAGTCCAAAAAGATCAGCATGGATGAATTGCTTGATGCGCTTGGTTCGACCGCCCCTAATGCAAAAGTTTCGTTGTTCATGGATAAAGAGACAAGTCCGCGTGCCACGGCAACGTCGTCCGCTTCCGGTCTTTGGAACGCGACGGTACCTACAACAGGAATTGAGAATGAGGCATTTCATGCGATCAAGGGTATGTTCGAACAATTCGGAGTCGGAGCTCAGGCGAAGAGCGGTTTTAGCCAGGCAGTGAACTTTTATGTCGGTACACGCGACGTGCAAACACCCGGGAATGCGGACTTAAATGGTGATGGCAAAGTGAACTTGGTCGACTTTTCTATCCTGCTCTTTCATTGGGGGACCGCTCATGCGATTGCAGATTTGAATGTCGACGGTGCCGTGAATCTCACTGATTTCTCGATCTTACTCTTTAATTGGACAGGCTAAAACATTTTTTGCGGAAAAAATGTTCGCCCGATCATTCTGTCGCAGAATGATTTAGGGATAGAAATTAGAATGGAAGGGGGGTACAATGGAGAAGTTCAATGAATTAAAACATGCAAAGTAAATCAGCACACATTCTCTTGTCAGTCATGAGCTATTTGGTCCTCGCTCTGCCCGTTGCGTACGCTGCCACACTTTCGATCGATCCACCGGATGGTAATTTCGGTCCCGGTGACACGTTTGTGCTGACGGTGCGGCTCGATACCGCCCACGATGAATGCGTGAACGCAGCATCGATTGTGGTCAATTATCCGACCGATTGGATGAAGGCATCCGCCATCTCAAAGGGGGAGTCATTGTTCACGCTTTGGCCCGAGGAGCCGATGATCGATCTTGATAATGGTGTCGTACGATTCGATGGAGGGATTCCCGCCGGATATTGTGGTCGCGTGCAGGGCGATCCGGGAAAGACAAATATTCTCGCCAAGATCATTTTTACCATTCCCGGAAACATGATCGGGGGAAAGACTGCGTCGGGTCCGGAAGCGCTTGCGGTCACCTTTGGCACGGAGACGAAAGTGCTTTTGAATGACGGATTCGGAACACAGGCGCCGCTCACGCTTGTTTCAGGTGCCTATGTCCGTGAACTCAATTCGCTTGGGATGAAAAATGAATGGATCGATCTTGTACTCGAAGATACGACACCCCCTGAACTTTTTCGCATAGAGCTGGCAAAAGAGGCGAACACTTTTCAGGGAAAATATTTCATTATCTTTTCAACGGTCGACAAACAAAGTGGAGTAGATCACTATGAAGTATCAGAGGACGATCCGGAGCAATTCGGTTTCGTGCGCGGAAAGAAATACGAGAAAGCCCTATTTGTCACGGCAAAAAGCCCGTATGTGCTCATCGATCAGGAGCTCAAGAGTAGGGTAACAGTGCGCGCATATGATCATGCGAGAAATATTTCTGAAGCGATTCTCCCTCCGCAAAATGGAGCAAAAGCTCCGCTGGCTTCTTCGCGCGATACAATGGTGATCGTTCGTTATTGGTTGTCTTTGATCGGAGGAACGGTTTTGGCGATTGCGTTCGTGTGGATATGGCTTCGTCGCCGCAAGATGAGGAGCGAGGGTCCTGTATCAGATTCAGTCGATGTATAAAATTTGCGTTTCTTTTCATGATGAACAGAGCTTTACCAAGAATACGTCTCTCGATAATTGTACTGTTTTTTCTTGTGCCGCTTGCTTCATTTGCAGCGACGTCGACGACCGATATCATGCCGGAGCCCGCAGCTCCACTTGTGACCGCCTGCCCGGTGATTACGGCCTCGACGATCGATATCACACCGAAAGTCGGTACGTATGTTGTTGGCGATGATATTGTTCTCCGCGTTGTTGTTACTTCTGCTGAATGTCCGTTGATAGGGGTGGAGGCGAGCATTGAATATGATCCGAAAGAAGTCACCGTAACGAGTGTGTCGCGCGAAGGATCGCTCTTGACATCGTGGACACAAGAGCCGTCCATCAATGAAGAGATCGGCGAAATATTGTTCGGCGGAACGCTTGCTACGTCAACCCCGCTTACTGATGGGTTGATGCTCACTATTCATGCGCGCCCCCTCCGAGTGGGGGAGATGCGTATGAGTTTTAAAAATGAATCTGCGATACATGAAGGCAGCGGGGGTAATATCCTCACCGGTTTCACAAGTGGAAAATACCGAATCAATCCCAAGGAGCTTGGTGATCTATCCGTTGTCTCTGTACCTGCGTCGGAAGAAGTCGTAGCCGGTGAGGTGCTTGGAGCGGCAACCTCTGCTCCCGCAGTGATCGTATCTTCGCCAACGCATCCCAACCAGTCAGCATGGTATAACGCATCATCGAGCTCATTCTTATTTCAGTTCGATGGTGAGATCACTTCATTGCGATTGGGTTTCGATCAGAAGTTGAACGGTCGTGCACGTATCGCCTACACGCCTATCGTCAACACGAAAGAGATCGTCGATCTCGAGAATGGGGTGTGGTTCTTGCACGTCTCGGCAGTGCTTGCTGAAGGCGAGACCTATGAGACCTCATATCAGATTCAGACCGATCGCACGCTACCGGAGAATTTTACTGCGAAAGAGGTCGTGCGGAGTGATAATTCCGACCCGAATATCACTATTATGGTGAATGCGACCGATACGATCTCCGGTATTGATCACTATGAATTTGCTTTGGACGGCGGTGTTTCAGAGCGTTGGGAAAGCCTTTCGGACGGTGAGTTCCATCATAATGTCGTGTCACCGGGAACGCATGAATTGACTGCGCTCGTGTACGACAAAGCGGGGAATATGCTTTCTCAGAAATTGTCTTTCGAGGTGATCTCTCTTTCTTCCCCACGTCTTTCTCTTAAAGATCCGAACGTGCAAGAGGGAGAAGTGCTCGCGCTCAGCATCGAGTCACTCCCGGGTGCTACGGTAGATATATCCATCTCGCGGAATGGTGACTCGCCAACGATCGAGCATACGGTGATGGACGCTACGGGAAAGGGTGAGTTTGAAAGCGCACTCACGCTTTCACCCGGCTCATATAGCGTCGTAGCAATCGCGACCGATGCGCGAGGTGCAACATCGAAAGAAAGTGAACGCATCGGGGTTACCGTGTCCTCCTCACTGTGGGGCCTCATGTCTCGTCATCCGCTTATCCCGATTGGCATCCTTGGACTTATTTTTATCGCCGCACTTGGTTTCTTTATGTTCAGAAAAATGCGTGCGGATGATGGGCGTGAATTTATTGATGACGAAGAGCCAGTCACTTCGTATGAGTCGACGCCAACTGCTCGTGAAATTTCGGAGCGTCAAGAGGTATCAAGTTCTCGCGGACAAGTAGTGTTGCAACCTCGGTCAAGGAATATCGAAGTCCATGCCCCCCCTACGCGATTGTAGCTATGAATGGGTCGAGTTATCGCGGATGTACTGCCTGAGTGGGCAGGGGGGTTACAGGGTTGCGATCAAATATCGCTTCGGGCGAAGTGCATTAAAGATCGGCAGAAGTCTTATTGCCGACGTAGTGTGAGTGAGATAAAAAAGTCTTCTTTTTCATCTCCGAGAGACCAATTTTTCTTAGCAGTATCCTGCTTTAGAAAAATGGAAGTACTCTCCGTGGTGCCGAGGAGAGCTAAAAAAGGTTCAATACCCCACGGCTCTGCCGCGGACTCGCGCGAGACTTCGCGAGCCCAGGGCTTGCCCTGTGGTTTAATACCTTTTATCGTAAAAAGACTGCTTGATGAGCTTTGCTAGAAGAGGGAAATGAGGAGTCGTACATCAGCCCAGCTCACCCTCCCATCCCCGTTCAGGTCATACTGCGGATCATAGGTAAAAAAAGTTTTTAGATACAGTGCGTTTGCGTCGCTCACTGAGAGTACGCCGTCCCCGTTGACATCAGGGGAAGCATTTTTCATTTCACGTGTATATAGGGAAAGTGTGTTTGATCCTAATGCGACGTTGGTTCCCTCGCCATCGTGTGCGAGCAGCTCTCCGTTTTTCATCGTGATGACGGTCTTTCCCGGCTTGAGCACGGTGAAGTTAATGGTGAGTATCGTCCCGTGTATTGGGAGTGACGCTTTTTCTCCGACAAGTCCGCCGGAGAAATGTAATGTGCCTTCCGTGTTCGAATATGAAGGCTCTTCACTCCAGAGGTCGATGGACGAGGTGACGCGTGACAACGATGTAACATTGAGCATGTCCGGATCAAATGTTACCGTCCCTCCGACCGCATTGATCGGGGTGTCGGCGTTCATTGCTAATGTGACCGGCAGCATGTCTCCGACGATAGGAAAATTTTTATTATTTGAAGCGAATGAAAAATAATTTCCGCTACCGAACATCCCTCCTCCGCTCACAATGACTAAAAAAACGATCGGTGCACCGACGATGATCTTCTTGTGATGAGTGGTAAAGATTTTTTTAATCATGAGTACATCATCTCATGCATCAGTGAAACGAAGCAACAGACTCTATGCAAACAGTAAAAATGTTTTGTGATTTTTAATAAAAAAAGCGTCCTGCCCATCTTTGGTTTTAGGAGGCTTTACGTAATTTTGTCGTGGGGGGGGTTGGGATTGAGAAAATACATTCGTTACGGTGGCATATACGATGAGATGGGGCATGTTTTGAGAGGTGGCATGCATTGATGTGTAAAATTGATTTTTTGTTACTTTTTTTATCCCCACCTTTGTTAATTTTCGCATAATATCGCTCAACCGTCTGATAGAATCAATAAATCTGACTGAGTGGAGACTCATGTTGGAGGAAAACAAATGTTTCTGTTGCACACCAACCGATTCGTCGTAAAATTGCGCGCCTCGATCGCGGTTTTTTTGCTGATCGGAATGCTCGTAACGGATGTAAAGACCGCCATCGCCGACTCCTCCCTCTTCCCCAAACAGATCAACTACCAAGCAAAGCTTTCTGATGCCGGAAACATCGCCATCCCCGACGGTGCATACAACGTCGCCTTCCGCCTGTACACCACTCCCTCATCTGCGACAACCACGAACATCTGGGAAGAGATGCACAACACCGCAGGTACACGCATCGCGGTATCAAACGGTCTGCTCTCGGTAATGCTTGGGTCCGTCACCTCACTCGCGAATGTGAACTTCAATCAGACCCTCTATCTCGGTGTGGAGATCGGCGGTACCGGAGCACCAACATGGGACGGTGAGATGACCCCCCGCAAGCAGCTTGGTGCTGTCCCTGCTGCAATGGTTGCCGATACACTAGACGGTCTCGATTCACAAAGCTTTGTCCGTACTGATGCGACCTCCACCATCGCCGCCTCATCGGGAGCAACACTCCTCACGCTCAATCAGCAGGGTGCAGGGGATGTCCTCACACTCACGGCAGGAGCTTCGACCGTTTTCACCGCAACAGGGAACGGCAACATCGGTATCGGGACATCTTCTCCCTATGCGAAACTCTCTGTCGCAGGTTCCGGTGTCTTCGATAACACCATCACCGCATCAACCCTCATCGCCACCTCAACCTCGGCGACCTCGACACTCCGCAATCTCGCGACGACACAATTGGCTATCGGCACACTCTCGGGAATACTCAAAGCATCCGGGGGATACGTCTCAGGCGGTGCCACCACTGATGACCTCACGCAAGGCAGCACCAACCTGTACTTCACCGACACCCTGGCCCGCCTCGCCGTCGCAGGACTCTTCGTCTCCACCACCACTGTCAACACCTGGAACCAACTGAACACCTTCGCGAACGGTCTCATCTCCCTCGCATCATCGACATTGCAAAACCTGAACTCCGCATCATCGACACTGGGGACGGTGCTGATCACGAATGCGACCACAACAAACAGCGCCGTCACGAATGGAACGGTCACGAACCTCTCCTTCACGAACGCATCAGGAACCTCCGCCACCACCTCTAACCTGTACGCCAACAACCTCCGCTTAGGCTTCTCCACCACGACCGCAGGAAACGGCATCCAACTCTCCGCAGGGTGTTTCCGTGATTCCTCCGGCAATTGCGTTACTTCGGCCTCCACTGGGGCCGTAGGCGGAACCGGCGCGGTTCAATTCGCCAATGGTACCGCATTTGCAGGGGACAACACCCAATTCTCTTTCGACAATACGAATAAGTCACTGGCGATCGGCACCTCATCACCATGGGCGAAGCTCTCCGTTCAGGGAATGTACGGTAATACTTCAACACTGTTCGATATCGCTACTTCAACGAACGCAAGCGGTTCGGCGACATCGTCCCTCTTCCGTGTCCTTGCTTCCGGTGCACTTGGTATGGGTGCGACAACGGACGCGAGTATCTTCATCAACGGCGGTGGTACGACCACCAACACTCTAGGAGCACTTCGCAATATCGCCATCGGCGCGGAAGGCATGTCCTACTACATCACTGCCGCCACCGATAACATCGCCCTTGGTTACCAAGCCCTCTATGGTTCATCAAGTGTGCCAATGACGGGGGACTACAACTTCGCTGCAGGGAATCAAGCGCTCTTCTCCAACACCACCGGCTCATACAACAACGCAAACGGTTACCGAGCCCTTTACTCCAACACCACCGGCACACAGAACAGTGCATCGGGGTACCGATCCCTCTTCTTCAACACCACTGGCACATACAACAGTGCTAACGGTTACCAAGCCCTCTACTCCAACACCACTGGCTCTAATAATAACGCATTGGGTAATGAAGCCCTTTACTCCAACACCACCGGCAGCTTCAACGACGCATTGGGTTATCAGTCCCTCATCTCCAACACCACTGGCTCCAACAACAACGCATTAGGTTCCGTTGCCCTCTACGGCAACACCACCGGCTCCTTCAACATCGCCCTCGGCAATCGATCTGGAAGAAATATCACTACCGGCTACGACAATATCTTCCTCGGACACGATGAAAACATCGGAGGCACCGCCATCACCACGGGATACAACAACATCGGTATGGGCTACAACATCAAATTCCCCGCCGTATCCTCAAGGAATATGATGAATATCGGCAACTTCCTCTTTGCCAACCTTCCCGCCACCACGACGAACACCTCTCTCACCACCCAACCCTTAACCGGCAAGCTCGGTGTCGGTACCTCATCCCCCTATGCCAAGCTCACGGTCTGGGGAGGAGATACCCTTGCAACCTCCCGCGCATTTGAAGCAGTGAACTCCGCCTCAACCTCACTCTTCTCTATCTTCAACAACGGAGTCGCCTCAACTTCAAACTTTATCGTCTCAAGCACTGCAACCACCACCAACCTCGCAGTTACCGGAGATGCAACAAGTACATTTGCCGGAGGCATCGCACTCTCCGCCGGCTGCTTCCGCAACCCCGCAGGCACCTGCGTCGGAGGAGGAAAGGAGAGTACCTACGTCGTCGCCGCACAAAACAGTACGAACAAAGCGTACGCAGACTACATCGCAAATAGTACCTCCGCAGAAACTGCCATCAACGCCGCCCTCCAAGCCGCATACGCAGGTGGTCGTGGTGGCAAAGTGTACCTCCTCGAGGGTGACTACATTCTCTCAACCGGAGCAGGGGACAAGATCCAGATGGCGACGAGCACATCCCTCATTGGTGCGGGCCAATCCACCGTCATTCATATCGCGTCATCGACGAATGCAACAGCGAATGCCATCGCTGCAAATTCGCTCACTGGTGTTACTATTGCTGATCTCTTCATAGATGGAAATGGCGCACAGAACTCGGGTACTCAAATCGGCATTCAGTTCACTTCCGTAGCCTCCTCGTCGATCAAAAATATTACTGCAACAGGAACGCGACAGTATGGTATCTCCCTCGCTTCATCTCAGAACAATGTCATTAGCGGAAATATTCTCACGAGCAATACCTCATACGGTATTAATCTCACTGCTTCTCATAAAAATATCATGAACGGAAATATCGCGAACAGCAATGGTGGTCGCGGTATTTACCTGAGTGCTTCAAATGAGAATGTTATTACAGGGAACACCGTGAGCAGCAATGGTACCTACGGTATCTATCTCACGAGTGCTTCCAATAATACCATTACAGGGAACACGGTGAGCAGTAATCCAGGTGCCGGCATCGTCGCTTCCAGTGGAACAGGTCTGACTATTTCGGGGAATGTGGCAACCGGTAACGGTATCGGCATCAATGTTGGCTCTTCGTACAGTACCGTTGTCGGAAATACCATCATGAATAATCTTCAGTCAGGGATTGCCCTGCTGTTCGCAAGTAATATTACGATTACGGGGAATGCATTGTATGGGAATGGCATGTTCGGCGTGTATCCCTCCATTGATATCTCTTTCTCGAACGATAATACGATTTCCTCGAATAATATCCGGGCGACCTCCACTGACCCGCTCATTAAATTCGATTCATCTAGCGCGCGTAATTACGTTGCCTCAAATTCATACACGAACTCCGATACTACCATCTATGTTTCTGATGCAAGCGCAACTACGAGATATACAGAGTGGGATAGACTCACACTGAACACTCCGGACCAAGTCGCATACTCTCCACTTTCCATCTTCGCCTCCTCCTCCGTCGCTCTCGCTTCAACTACTCAAATGGGGAGCGGCAAGATCTTATCCCTCAACAACTCCGTTGGTGAAATGTTCACTGTCGCAAACAATGGCAACGTCGGCATTGGCACGTCCTCTCCATACGCAAAACTCTCCGTCGTAGGCGAAATTGTCGGCGCATTCTTCACAGGCACAACCACCGCAACGTCCACCTTCGGAGGAAATCTCGCGATTAATGGCACGGGTACCAGCACCTCAAACGGAGGGTTCAATATCTCCGCAGGCTGTTTCGCAGTGAATGGCACGTGTGTCGGTGGGGGAGCAGCTACTACCGCAGTCGGTGGAACCGGCGCAGTTCAATTTGCCAATGGTACTGCATTTGATGGAGACAATACTCAATTCTCTTTCGATAATACGAAAAAGGCACTGGCGATCGGCACTACTTCTCCATGGGCCAAGCTCTCCGTTCAGGGAACGTACGGCTCCACCACCCTACTCTTCGATATTGCGACGACGACGAACGCAAACGGCTCGGCAACCTCATCTCTCTTCCGTGTCCTCGCGTCTGGTGTGCTCGGTATGGGTGCCAACACGAATGCCAGTATCTTCATCAATGGTGGAGGTACAACCACCGACACCCTCGGAGCACTTCGCAATCTCGTCATCGGCTCGGAAGGCATGTCGTACTACACCACCGGCGCCACCGACAACATCGCCCTCGGCTACCAAGCCCTCTACGGCTCATCAAGTGTGCCGATGACGGGGGATAATAACTTCGCAGCAGGGAATCAAGCCCTCTACTCCAACACCATCGGCTCGTTAAACAACGCATTGGGACAATCTGCCCTCTACTCCAACACCACCGGCTCACAGAACAACGCATTGGGGGCATACGCCCTCACCTCAAACACGGGTGGGACAAATAATAATGCATTAGGATATTACGCCCTCTACTCCAACACCATCGGCTACCACAATAATGCATTGGGAGCATACACCCTCAACTCCAACACCACCGGCTACGACAATAACGCATTGGGACATACCGCCCTCTACTCCAATACCACCGGCTACAACAACAACACATTGGGACAATCTGCTCTCTACTCCAATACCACTGGCGTCGAAAATAATTCCTTGGGAGCATACACCCTCTACTCCAACACTACCGGCTCTTACAACACTGCATTGGGGCAGAATGCTATACGTACCAATACCACCGGTACTGATAACAGCGGGCTGGGAAGTAACGCCCTCCGTCTTAATTCTACCGGTGCATCTTCCACTGCCGTCGGAGCAAATGCCGGTCGCGCGAACACCACCGGTTCATACAACCTCTTCATGGGAATGAACGCCGGCTACCGCGTTGAATCCCAAGGTGCTCAACTCGCAGGTCGTCCCGTCTCCCTCGCCACCCTCTCAAACGCCATTGCCATCGGCGCCCAAGCACAGATCACCCGCTCAAACGCAATGGTACTTGGTGGTGTGAATGAATTCGCCACCGATATCGTCACCGGCACCACTTCTCCTTGGGCAAAACTCTCCATCATGAATACGTATGGTTCAACGACCGCGCTCTTCGATATTGCGACGACGACAAATGCGAACGGCTCGGCGACATCATCCCTCTTCCGTGTGCTCGCTTCCGGTGCACTTGGTATGGGTGCCAACACGAATGCCAGTATCTTCATCAATGGCGGTGGCACAACCACCAATACCCTTGGCGCACTCCGCAATGTCGTTATCGGCTCCGAGGGCATGTCGTACTACACCACCGGCGCCACCGACAACATCGCCCTCGGCTACCAAGCCCTCTACGGCTCATCAAGTGTGCCGATGACGGGGGATCATAACTTTGCGGCAGGGTATCAAGCACTCTATAAAAACACCACCGGCTCATACAACAATGCTAATGGCTACCAAGCTCTCCTCTTCAACACCACCGGCTCAGGAAACAACGCATTGGGTTATCAGTCTCTCACCTCCAATACCACGGGCGGATGGAACAACACATTGGGTTTTCAGTCTCTCAACCACAACACCACCGGCTCAAACAATAACGCATTGGGGTATCAGTCTCTCTTCTACAACACCACCGGCACAAATAATAATGCATTAGGCCAATCCGCCCTCTTCAACAACACCACC
>Ga0209542_10000540_pt1 | contig 91171 bp, 101 predicted proteins | sample RifCSPhighO2_01_FD_184028 | JGI IMG/M metagenome (GOLD analysis project Ga0209542, IMG submission 184028) | Soil microbial communities from Rifle, Colorado - Rifle CSP2_plank highO2_0.1 (SPAdes) (version 2) | ecosystem: Environmental > Terrestrial > Deep subsurface > Rock core/Sediment ...
GGAGGTTTGACATAAACCCATAGTTTAATGTAAAATTTCTGTCAATGACTGAGCAGGTAGGGTCGGAAGTTGGTAGTGGTCTAGCCGAGATTGTTAACTCCGAGAAATTTACCCAAGAATTTAAAGATTTAACTCCAAGTAGGCGAACAGCCTTGTATAGAGATTTAAGCAGAGCTGCTGATTTGGTGAATAATCAGAGGAGGGAATTAGCGTTTGCCGGTTTGGCTTCACGTAAAGAGTTAATTGACATAATTATTGACAATAGAAAGTATTTTACAACAGGAAGCTTTGCAAAACAGCATGAAGTCTTAAGATTATTCAGACAAGGTAAGGTTTTGCTTTTTCCGGATGATGCTGATAGAGTTCGACTTCCCAAGCCTGTGCAGGGAGTATTAGACGAAGCGAGTCGTCATATTCGTAGGTATGGAGATGAGTCCGTTGTCAACCTTTGTGATTATGATGTTTATCGTTTGTCTACGTATGGTGTTTTTATAGATGAAAGGTTGATTCAGGTGAATACAATTCCTGAATTGAGAAATTTCCACCTACTCTTGTCCTCACGAAATGTACCCGTTTTCCTAGCACCTATGCCTTCGAAAGACGAAAGTGTTCAATTATTGAATATAATTACGCAGAGATTTTCGGAGTGGGACGCTATTGTTGATGAGCCGCAGCAACAAAAAGACGAAACAATTCAATAGTTTGAACTAAATCAGCAGGTCGCCTGCGACGCTCCTCTGATATATCAGATAGCGCTTTTTGCGCTAGGCTGATATTGAACTGTATTGGATTAATTGGAAGAGGTTTCTAAGTTGTTTAGTGAGTTGCTTAGTGCTTGGACAATTTTATCTAATTTCCCGTTCATTATTTCTTCTAAATTTTCCTCCTTCGACAAGTCTTCGACCGTGAGACTCAGGTCTTCGATTCCGAAGCCACTCAGACTCGAGGAACCGAATCGGCTTAGGATGAACTAAGATTTTTTAGGGATTCTATGATTTTGCCTAAGCCGCCGTCCATAATGGTGTTTATATTACCCCATGATTTGGGAATTCTATGGTCTGTTACTCTGTCCTGCGGGAAATTGTAAGTGCGGATTTTTTCGCTTCTGTCGCCGGCCCCGACCTGAGCTTGTCGAAGGTTGCCAAGTTGTACTGATTGATTTTCTTTTTCCATTTGATAGAGTTTAGATCTTAAAATTTCCATGGCGATTTCACGGTTTTGGGCTTGGGATCTTTCGCTTGAAGATTTTACAACGAGTGCGCTTGGTTTGTGTTTAATTCTTACGGCAGTAGAAACTTTATTTACATTTTGACCGCCGTGACCGCCGGAGCGAAATGCTGCGAATTCTAAATCCTTCGGATTAATTTCTACTTGTGTAGCTGAAACTTCTGGCAAAACAGCGACTGTAGCGGTTGAAGTGTGGATCCTGCCGCTGCTTTCGGTTTTGGGAACTCGTTGAACCCTATGGACTCCGGATTCGAATTGTAATTTAGCATATGCATCTTTGCCAGAAATTTTAAAAGTAACTTCTTTTAGATTGCCAAGCCCGCCCTCATTTTTATCTAACTCTTCTACTTTCCAATTGTTATTGGCCGCAAATTTGGTGTACATTCTTGCCAGATCTTGTGCAAAAAGGCCAGCTTCATCGCCGCCTGCAGCTGCCCGGATTTCCAAAATCAGAGAATTTGAAGACTGATTACCACCGATAGATTGTTCCGGCGTTTCCCCCAGCGCCTCTTTTTGTTCTTCTAGTTTTTTTATTTCATCTGCAGCTATTTCGGCCATAGAAGGATCAGCAGACGCCAGTTGTCGAGCTTCTTCGATTTTTTTATCAATTTCGTTAATTTGTTTTTGTAAGTAATCACTCATAGAAAATTTTAAATTTTAAATTTGTAATTTTCATTCAATTTTTAAAATTTAATTATTAAAACATTCGAATTTCAATTAAAATTGAAAATTAAGAATTAAAAATTACAGTAGCTACGAAGATGCTTGTTTTTTAACAAGTTCGAACATGTCCTTTAGAGAATCCGGTCTTTTTTGCTTTTTCCTTTGTTCGACGCTTTCTACTTTTTTAGCCTTAATTTCTTTAGCCTTTTTCTGCTTTTGTTGGAATTTTTCAACGCGGCCAAGAGTGTCGACGAACTTCATTTCACCGGTAAAAAATGGGTGGCACCTGTTACAAACTTCAATATGAAGTTCCTGTGCTGTTGCGCTTGTCGTAAAAGTATTACCACAACTACAAATTACCTTTGCACTATCGTAGACTTTTGGATGTATATTAGCTTTCATTATATGGGATTACTAGAGGGTATTTTATCAAATTCAGGTAAGGATTTCTACTAGCCTGTCAAGGCCAAATGAGAAGCCTGTAGCCGGAATATCTTTTTTGGAAAAAAATCCTATTAAATTATCATATCTGCCGCCTGAGCCGATTGACAAATCTGCCGCATTGGTACTTGGTTTCAACTCGAAAATTGGACCTGTGTAATAATCAAGGCCTCTTGCGAGTGTCGAGTCAAATATAAAATCTTTGCTTTCTTCCAATTTATATCTACTCCGTAGTATTGTAAATAATTCTTTTAAATCATCAGTTGGACCGGAATTTTTTACGTTTTGTATTAGTTGTTGGGCATCTTCTTGAGAAAGTCCTTGTGAAACGAGTTCTTTTTCAACCTCGTTCTCACCTATTTTGTGAAGTTTATCTATAGCTCTTATTGCAGTTGCTGAAATATTTTCGAAGTTTTTGCGATCATTTATGAACATAACAGAAGAATAAGCACCAACAGCATTAGCGGCTTCTAAGCTTGCGGCAATAATCTTAGCGTCCTCAGCGATATCTTTTGAGCCTACAGTATCAAAATCGAATTGAGTGAATTCTCTATATCTACCTTTTTGGGGATTTTCCCCTCGAAAAACTTGTCCTATTTCGTATCTTGAGAAAGGTAGAGGAATATCGGGGTTTGATGCGATAAATCTAGCTAGAGGAACCGTGAGATCATAACGGAGAGCGAGTTCACGGTCACCTCTGTCTTTAAACTTATATATTAGTTTTTCTTCCTCGCCATATTTATTCGTTAAAGTTTGCGCAAATTCTATAGTAGAAGTTTCTATTGGGACAAAATTATGCTTTTTTAGAATTGCTACTATCTGCTCAATTACCATGTGACGTTTGGCGGCAATTTTTGTTGGAATGTCGCGAAAACCTTTAGGGGTTGGCGGTGCTTTTTGCATATTTAAATAATAACAGATCGATTAAGGGAGTAAATAGATAAGGTCGGGAGTGTTTGCGCTTTTTTCAGTAAAGTATATAACTATTGCTTTTTTACCTTTTACAATTTTTTCGGCTTCTGCATTATCGCCGTTTAGGGATATTGTTGTATCATCGCTTAAAGTAAATTCAAAAATACCTGAATCTTTTTGATTTCTGAATGAAAAAATATCTTCTTTGACATTACTTAATATTGTGCCGGCGACATATTTTTCTGAATTCTGGGGTTTATCTTCCCGAATAATCTCTATGGATGTAGCGTTAAAATCCTTTTCGTTTTCAATCGCGCCAAGAGCTATTAAATAATCTCCAACGCGAATGTCGTTGCCTTCGTCACCTTTTTCACTTTCAGGCAAGATCAGTTCGGTTGATGATTTTTGGCGAATAGTTTGTTCACCTTTGGTTGTAGTGATAGTAATAATATTGTCAAGGATTCCTTTGACAGAGCCAGATATTGCGGTACTGGCGTTTGTGTCGGGATCTACAAATAGGCTGAGTGATAGACTTTGTTGTTCAACTAAATTTTCATCTACCGAAATTACGTCTATAAGACTCAATCCGTTAACAAGTTCGGCTTCAATTTCAAATCCACCGTTTTCATTTGCCTGAGTTATACCTAAAGTATTATTTGATGATAAAACAATGTAGTTATTGGGTTGAGTTTTTCCCTGAAAAGTTACTGTGTTTTCGCTCAAGACGCTTCCACTGGAGGGAGTAATTTCTAGTTGCGATTCATCGATTTTTTCTTGAATTGTTTCTTTTGGGGCTTCAGTTTGTGATTGTGATTTGTCAGGGTTGGGTTGTCTCTGCCAGAGCCAGTATGTAAGTGACCCTACTAATACAATGGCAATTAGGCCCAGGAGGGCAGGTTTGAATGCAGACTTTACACTTGTCACCTTCGAATATTTACATTAGCACATGATTGGGTAATTGGGCAATTGGGCATGGGGGAAGGTGGGTATTATTTTTACCTACTGACCTACAAACCCACTATCCTACCTACCAAAACTGTGTTATTATCATAAAACTCCCATGGCTGATATTTGGTGGTACGGACAAGCTTGTTTCAAGGTAAAGGGCAAAGATGCCAGTGTTGTTTTTGACCCATATGACCCCAGTTATACAGGATTAAAACCTCAAAAATTAGATGCCAATATCGTCTGCGTAACGCATGATCACGGTGATCACAATAATAGTGCCAGCGTTAAAGGTGTTGAAGAAGGAGAATCACCTTTTGTAATTAAGGGGCCCGGAGAATACGAAAAGAATGGGGTAAATGTTGTTGGAATTCAAAGTTTTCATGATGAAAGTGGGGGATCTGAGCGAGGGAATAATACGATTTATTTGGCGACGGTTGATGATATTAATATTGTGCATCTTGGAGATTTGGGGCAAAAAACTTTGACGGAGGAACAAAAAGAAGAACTTTCTCTTTGTGATGTATTAATGATTCCGGTAGGAGGAGTTTATACAATTACAGCAAAAGAGGCACCAGACATAATTTCTTCGCTGGAGCCTAAAATAGTTATACCAATGCACTATAAAACTCCAGGACTAAAATTTGGACTTGACGGGGTAGAAGGGTTCTTGAAAGCCATGGGTAAGGAAGAAAGCGAAAGAGTTAGTAAACTTTCCGTTTCCCGAGACAAATTACCGGAAGAACTTGAAATTGTTCTTTTAGAAATGCAATAAAATATGGCAAAAACTAACATTGGTGGGAAAATTACCCCACAAGATCTAGACGCTGAAAAGTCGATTATTGGAGCTATTCTTCTTGATAGCGACGTGATCGCGACGATAGCCCAAACTTTAAAACCAGATTACTTTTATAAAGAGGCTCACAGCGATATTGTTAAGGCGATGTTTCAACTTTTTGAAAAAAGAGAGCCGATTGATTTGATTACTCTTACAGCACAGCTGAGGAAAAATAATAAGCTCGAACAGGTTGGGGGAGCTGGATATATTTCTGAAATTGCATCTGGAGTACCGACTGCTGCTCATGTTACTCAGTACGCCCAGATAATTCGCGACCATTGGGTAAAAAGGCAGTTAATTGCAACAAGTTCAAAACTTTCTCAATCTGCTCATGATGAAACATTTGATGTACGAGAATTACTTGATGAGGCGGAGCAATCGGTTTTTGCCCTTTCACAAGAACAGCTGCACCAAAACTTTATGCCACTAAAAGATGTACTAGCTGAAAGTTTTGACAGGCTGGATGAACTACATAAGAAAAAAGGTGGACTGCGGGGAGTGTCGACAGGTTTTGAAGATCTTGATAGGAAACTTGCAGGTATGCAAGATTCAAATCTTTTAATTATTGCATCACGCCCGGGGCAGGGGAAAACCAGCATATCTTTAAATATTGCTGCGCATGTAGCAGTTCGTGAAGGTTTACCGGTGGGAATTTTTTCCCTCGAAATGAGCAAAGAAGAATTAGTAGACAGACTTTTAGTTTCTCAAGCAGAAGTTGATGCCTGGAGATTAAAAACTGGAAATTTGGACGACAATGATTTTGACCGGTTGCAAGAAGCCATGGGAGTTTTAGCGGACGCGCCTTTATTTATAGATGATACGCCGGCCTCGAATTTAATGGAAATTAGAACTAAGGCCAGACGCTTGCAGGTAGAAAGTGGGTTGAAGCTTTTGATTATAGATTATTTGCAACTTATTCACGGAAGGAATTTGGAAAATCGTGTTCAGGAAGTTTCGGAAATTTCGCAAAGTCTTAAAAATTTAGCAAGAGAACTTAAGATTCCAATTATTGCAGCTTCTCAGCTTTCACGTGCAGTCGAACAAAGAGGAACCAGAAAGCCACAACTGGCGGATCTGCGAGAATCAGGCGCAATTGAGCAAGATGCTGACGTCGTTATGTTTTTATGGAAGCCAGATCCTGAAAATGTTGGAGAAGTAAAATTAGATATCCAAAAACATAGAAACGGTCCCACCGGGGAGATTGATATGATATTTAAGCCGGAGAGAGTAAAATTTTACGGAGCAGAAAGACAAAGAACAAAAAGTACGGAAGCAGCATCTGCTTCTGCATGACCCCTTACTTTTGTGTCGAGAGAGAGATTCGCCGCCAAACATAGTTTGGCGAGCCTCGCCCGTCTAATTCTTGGACGAGGCGGGAACAATCACGGGATATTGTGGGCAAGGTGGGAGTCGAATCCTTCGCTAAACTCAGGACTATAGCCCACATGATCTTGCGATCAGTGGCTGGGGAGGGAGTCGAACCCTCACGGGAGTAAATCCCATACGTTTTTGAGACGTAACTGTCTACCAGTTCCAGCACCCAGCCAATTGTTTTATAACAATAGCTTTTAGTTCACTTCGTTCACGTTTTTCTTGCGTTGCTCGAAAAAGGATGGCCACGCGTCTGCCACTTCTTGCGAAGCAAGAACGAATTTTTCCGCCACTTGCCCTAATATGTTTTTACCCTTTTTGAATCGTTCTTTCCAGCACTGCGCCTTATTTAGCTTGTAAAAATAGCCCAAATATTATATCATTTCCTATCACGTGACAGTCGAAGAAATATACAAACTGGGTATAAAGATGGGGATAGATGCTGATCCTCGTGGCAAAAAGGGGGTTGAGAGGCATTTAGCACGGCAAAAAAAGATTCTTAGTGAGCTTCCAAAAAATAAAAAACAGGATTTTGACAGGGAAAACCTAACAAATCCTTATGCAGATTCTAGAATTTTAATTGGTGACAAAAAAGCTCAAGTTAAGAAAGTAATGGCTGGGATTGATTTTGAAACTGGTGAAGTGGTTCTTGCTGATCGTTTAAACGAAAAAGGCGAAGGTATTGATTTAATGATTGCTCATCACCCGGCAGGTGGAGCCTTGTCTTCACTTCACGAAGTCATGGATTTGCAGGTTGACTTGATGGCTCAGTATGGCGTACCCATTAATGTTGCAGAAGGTATGCTTGCAGGTCGTATTGACCAGGTTCGCAGACAACTTGGGCCAATTAACCACTACAGGAGCGTAGACGCTGCCAGGCTTTTAAGTATTAATTATATGTGTTTGCATACAGTTTGGGATAACATGGGTTGGTACTTTATGAAAAATAAGTTTGAAGCACGTGAGTTTGATACTGTTGGCGATGTGATGGATGAACTTAGAAAAGTTCCAGAGTACGCGCAAGCCATTAAATTTAAAGCAGGACCTTCACTATTTGTGGGCAGTGAAAAAAACAGGGCAGGAAAGGTGGTTGTAAGTGAATTTACAGGTGGGACAGAAGGGGCCAAAGAAATTTACGAAAGACTTTCACACGCCGGAGTTGGAACAATAATTTCAATGCATACTAGCGAGGAGAACCGCGATCAGGCTAAAAAACACCACATAAATATGGTTATTGCCGGGCACATGGCTTCGGATTCGATTGGGGCTAATTTATTTTTAGACGAACTTGAAAAAAAGGGAGTTAAGGTTGTACCGACAGCGGGTTTAGTCCGGGTTTCTCATAACAAAACTTCAAAAAAGTAATTTTATATAAACAATGATTTCTGCAACAGTACTTAGGGCTGGTAAGGTTTTCCCCTCTTTCGCTAAGACTTCTGAGGACAAGGAGTAAAAGCATGATATCTGTTACAGATTTGAGGTCGGGAAAAGTGTTTGAAGATGGAGGTGAGTATTTCTTAGTGTTGTCTTACGAACATATTAAGATTGCGCGCGGGAGCGGGACAATCAAAGTCAAAGTGAAAAGTTTGACCAGCGGAGCAACTGTAGAGAAATCTTTTACTACTGGCGCCAAAGTTGAAGAAGCGATTCTTAACAGGAAGAAAGTTCAATATTTATATAGCGACAGCAAAGTGTATGTGATGGATATGGAAACATACGAGCAAACGGTGCTTGATAAAAGATTGGTAAGCGAGGTCGCTAAATTTCTTAAAGAAGGTTTGGAGATAGAGCTTTTTAGTGTTGAAGATAAACCTCTTTATATTCAAATTCCAAAAATTGTCGATTACAAAGTTTCTCAAACAGGGGGGTCTAGTCGTGGCAATACGGTTGGAGCTAGCCAGAAAGATGCATTATTGGAAAACGGTTTAACAGTTAAAGTTCCGCTTTTTATTAAAAGTGGGGAAGTTGTGAGAGTTGACACAAGAACCGGAGAGTACGTAGAGAGAGCAAAGTAATTAAATGCCAGCAGCAAGAGCTTCGAAGATATTTGAGTTGCTGAATGCAAAGTATATAATAAGCCCGACAACCACAATTTGAATGACTAGGCCCCAAGGCAACTGCATACGTGATTGAAGTTTGTGGCCAAGCCAATCTAGCCACGAAAATGGGGGAACTTTAAAGCCAAACATCCAAGAAGGCGCTTCCAGCCAGTCCGGGAGTTGAGCGGCAATGATCATGACGAACAAATACTCGGGATCTACAAATTTCCAGAAAATAAGGTAGGCCAGTAAAAAACCTAGAAGGACATCAGCAGCAGCCTCCATTTTTAGGCGTGTTAAAGACTTTTTTTTGTGATTTGTGCCTGCGTCCCAGTGAGGGATAAGATCAGCTATGAAATGCGACAGAATAGCTATAGGTATTCCAAGTAGGGGATTTGTAACTTTGAGGGCAATTGAGGCGCCAATCAAAGCATGAGCTGTTGCAGTCATAGATCGAGTGTCTAATAGCTTAAGAGACCTAAGTTCCATTTTAACATTTAAAGCCAGCAGCGTTCAAAGCTTCTTTTACTTGTGATAAGCGTTTGTCTGATGTAATAATAGTGCGAATCTTGTTATGAATTTAATTACGAATTGGGATCCTATTATTTCGATTTTGGTTTTTATTGTATCGTCGATACTTGCTCTATTTTTGTATTACAGAACAGGGAGACACGAACTTGTAGATGATGAGATTTTATTCGATAGTTCCATTATTGGCTTAATTGGGGCTCTTGTAGGAGGAAGAATTACTGATTTTGCCTTGAGGCCCGACTTCTATGGATTTTCTCTCTCGAAGCTATTCTTCTTTAATGTTTATGGCGGATTCGATTGGTATGGTGCAATATTGGGGTTGGTAGTGGCGATATTTTTACTTTTGAGAAAAAGAAACATTAATTTTTGGTTCATTTTAGATTTAATCTCAGTTCCTCTTGTTTTTGCGGCTATTTTAGTTTCGATTGCGAATTATTTAATTTTTAACTCGCGGGTAGCCCTAATTTATGCAGTTGTACTCCTTATTATTTTTTGGACACTGAAGAGACTAGCTAAGATAAAAAGAAATTATGGGTTTTTCTTTTCCACTGTTTTAATTTTAGTATCATTACTTAATATAAGTATGTTTAGGCTAGTTGAAGCTAAATATAAAGTATTCGGTAAAGCAGAATATAATTTGCTGCTGCCGATTTTTGTTTTAATTGTTAGTACACTCCTTTTTTATTTACTGTCTGCAAGAAAGTTTAAAGACGACCTTAAAAATCTTATGGGTTTGATAATACTTGGGCTATTTAAACTCAAAAGAATATTAACATCGTTTTCTGAAGCAAACCAAGTTGCTAGAGTTATTTTGCTTTCGCCTTTATATCTTTCTAAATTCACCTTTGATCTTGTAAAATTAGTAGGTAAGGAAATCCAACTTAGCTTGAGTGAACTTGCCCAGGTGTTTGGAGTTAAAAAATGATTGGAAAAATTATTAACCTAAAAAAAATTCAGAAAATTGTTGAAAATCAGAGAGATTTGATAGCGACGAAGCTAGCAAGACTTAGAAGCGAGGATCCTTTTTTAATAGAAGACCGGTCACTCATAGTTGAGCCTGGAACCGATGCTTCGATTCTTTCAGGACATGAGAGGATTGTAGTACTTGAGAACAGATTAAAGAGTGATTTAAAAGAGATTGAATCAGCGCTTAAAAAAATCAAAAAAGGGACATACGGAAAATGTGAAAAGTGTAATAGAAAGATCGATATAAAACGATTAGAGGTAAAACCTGAGGCTGTCTATTGTTTAAAATGTGAGAATGAAATTGAAGCAAAAAAAGGCAATAAATGAGAAAAAGATAATTGCTTCACTTGCAGTTCTTCTTGTCTTAATCATAGATCAATTTTTCAAAAATTTCGCAGAGAATTTTGTTGTAACAACTTGCAATAGGGGAATTGCATTTGGAATCGGTGGCGATTTTACGATATTAATTTTGATAGTTGTTGGGTTAGTTTTCTGGATTCTGACACAAGAAAAAAGATTTTTGCCAACAATAGGGCTAGCTTTGATATTTGCAGGAGGGATTTCTAATGTTGTTGATAGGATTTATTTTGGATGTGTCAGGGATTTTATAACACTTGGAAGTTTTCCCAGTTTTAATTTAGCAGATAGTGCCATAATTATTGGAGCAATAATTATGAGTTTTAATTTTTTTGCAGAGAACAGAATATAGAATGCCGACACCAGAAAATAGAGTAGAAAATGAAATTGAATATAGTTTTTGAAGATAAAAACATATTAGTTGTCGAAAAACCTTCGGGTTTAGTTGTTAATCGCTCAGATACAGTTCGAGTAGAAACACTACAGGATCAATTGGAGGACTATTTTGGATTAAGGAATGATTTAGGCCCGCCCGCAACGCCTCGCAAGCTCGTCTTGCCTGGCGGGCTGGGTATAGGGGGCAGAGCTGGAATAGTTCACAGACTAGACAGAGAAACGTCCGGACTTTTGGTTGTTGCTAAAAGCCAAAAAGTATTTGAATTTCTGCAAAAACAGTTTAAAGAGAGAGAAGTAAAGAAAGAATATACTACCTTAGTTCATGGCGAAGTAAAGAAAGAAAAGGGTACTATTAGTGCGGAAATTGGCAGAGTTGGCAAATTTGGAAAATTTGGATTAGTGAAAGAAGGAAGAGCATCGATTACCGATTATCAAGTACACAGACGATATTCTTTTAAAAGTGAGAATTTTGACAGAGTACTCAAGAAATTACAGCTTTCTAAAAACAGAATAAATTATTTAAAAACTAATGCAATAAAGTATTCATTGTTAAAAATCACGCCAAAAACCGGTAGAACTCACCAGATCAGAGTTCATTTAAAAAGTATTGGTAATCCTGTAGTTTCCGATGGCATTTATGCGCCCTCGAAACTTTTACAATTTGATCGCGCTTGGTGTCCGAGAGCGTTTCTTCATGCTTCGTATTTAGAGTTCAAAGTTTCAAAATCTAAATCACCTGTAAAATTTAATTCAGACATATCAGGTGATCTCAAAAGTGCACTCGCGAACTTGACAAGTTCAGGTTGACATTTAATCTCTCGATTTCACTCTAGGTCTACATTTGACATTTGACATTTGACAATTGACAATTGACTACATCTGCCATGCCGAATTTGTTTTTAAATCTTTCCATTATTCTTGTATTGGCCACAGCCTTGGGAGTGTTTGCCCGAAAATTAAAACAGCCACTAATTTTGGCTTATATTACTGCAGGAATTCTTATTTCGGTATTCGGAGTATTTAGAGAAGTCGATAAGAATTTTTTAGAACCCCTTTCTAATTTTGGTATCGCCTTTCTTTTATTTTTAGTAGGAATTGAACTTAAGCTTGAGGATTTAAAGTACATTGGCAAAGCGGCAATTTTTACAGGGTTTGGGCAAATAGTTTTTACAGCTCTGATCGGTTTCATTATTATAAGCGCTTTAGGGTTTTCTATGATTGCTGCTGCTTATATGGCTATTGCTATTACTTTTTCCTCGACTGTAATTATCATCAAGTTACTTACTGAGAAGCATGATTTGCAGTCGCTTTACGGCAAAATTGTCGTAGGGTTCTTACTTGTTCAAGATTTTGTAGCTATTTTGGCACTAATGGTGCTTTCCGGATTTAGCGACGGGCAAGCACCTTCCTTGGGTGGAATATTTTGGATATTGGTAAAAGGATTTTTATTGGTTGTCTTTACATACATAGTAACCCGATATCTGCTTAAAACTGTTTTTAAATTAACTTCGACTTCTGTCGAGCTTTTATTTGTAAGTGCAATCGCTTGGGCATTTTTACTGTCGGCTCTTGCTGAGGCTGCCGGTTTTTCGATTGCAATCGGGGCATTTCTAGGTGGAGTAGCGATTGCTTCGAGTCCTTACAGAATTCAAATTTCTGCAAGAGTTAAGCCGTTAAGGGACTTTTTCATAATTATTTTCTTTATACTTTTGGGGGCTTCGCTTTCTACCGGGATCGTAGGATTAGTTCCTTCGCAAATTATTATTCTTTCCTTATTTATATTGATTGGTAATCCTTTGGTTGTGATAGCCATAATGCTGACTCTTGGATTTCGCAACAGAACTTCATTTTTAGCTTCGGTTACTGTTGCTCAAATTTCGGAGTTCTCGCTTATATTAATGGCTGTTGGAAGTTCCTTAGGACATGTGACAAGTGCACATGTGGCTTTGGTAGCAGCGGTGGGTATGGTAACAATAACTTTATCTTCCTACCTAATTCTTTATGGAGATAAAATTTACAGATTTGTATCGCCATATATGACCAAAATGTTCCCGGAAAATGACCGTGATCCATATGTTATGCACCGCGATAAATTGAAAAATCATGTAATCTTAATCGGAGCAGAACAAATGGGAAGCGACATTTTGAAGTTTTTGGACAAAAAAATAGAAGATAAGGACCAGATTGTGGTAGTGGATTTTAACCCGGAAATTTATAAAAGCGTTAAAGCTGGCGGATATAATGCCGTGTTTGGCGATATTACAGATCCGGAGGTTTTGGAAGAGCTCGAGTTGGCGCGTGCTAAACTGCTCGTGATTACTGATAGTGATGAGGAGGACAATTTCCATATTATACGTTTTGCAAGAGACAAAAACTTTAAGGGGCCAATTATTTCGACGTCTTACTGGATGCATGATGCCGTTAAAATTTATGAGACTGGAGCTGATTATGTGGTGGTGCCGGAGTTAGTGGGTGGCAAGCATGCATCGCGAATTTTAGCGGATTACTGGGAGGATCTAAAGGAGTTGAAAAAAGAGAAAAGCAAGCATTTTGAAGATCTGATGTCTCGCAAAATCTTCTGAAAATCCCGAGGTGTCAATATATGTTCACCTCCAAGGTGTGAATGGGTGTGAAAGCGGGGGCAGACCATGTGATTGTGCCGGAGTTAATTGGCGGCCAGCACGCCTCCCGAATTTTGGCAGAGCATTGGGATGATTTAAAAGAAATTAAGAAACAAAAAAGCAAGCAGTTTGAAACTTTAATGGCCAGGAAGATATTTTAAGTTTTTTTAGATTTCCAAATTAGAAAAAATTAAATTTTCGGAGGTTTTTCTGCTTGATATTCAAATCTATAAGGCAAAACAGTAATAGGGGTTTCTTTGCCGTTCAAGCTTAATAATCTGTGATTTAGTATAAGTATAAAGTGGTTACCATATAACTCATCTTTTGTTATGTCAAACTCTAAATACAATGAATCAACGGTATTCTGGTTTTCCTCACCACCAAATACATACCATGTAGTTGGATGAGTTTTAAACAATCTTAATCTACCTACTAATAAAAATCCGGGCCATGGAGAAGGTTTTTTGTAGGGTTCTCCAATTTTTACACCAGGCTCCAAATTGAATTTAACTACTATTCTGTCTATATCTAGTGCGAAGCTGACTGACTCAATGCCTGTTTCATTAAGTAAACTGTCATTTTGAGCATATCTTTCTAGGTTTTTTATATCTTCAATTGATTTTACGCCAGGAATATCTGAAACAGTAAGCACAGGAAAACTAGGTTTTTCAGGTAATATCTCTTGTATCTTATGCTCAATATTGTCAGGATTAATAAAATCGTTATAATCGTTTGTTTTAGTACTTTCAGAGCAAGCAATAATTGTGGGAAGGAATAGAAAAGCCCCTACTGCAGGCGCTTTTCCCCATGCTGCTTTCAAAAGTTCTCTTCTTGACATTTCTTTATCCGTTAAGCTCATAAAGCTAGATTTTAGGTTCATATAGAATTATTGTCAAGAGTATATAATTAGGTTCGGGGAGCGGCTTTTGTACTGTTTGCATTATGCAAAATATTAATGCTTTTAAGATTGAAGTTAATGGGAAAATTTTGGATTATCGTTTGGGACAAGATTTGGATTTGGAGAAGGTGAGGAAGTTTTTTGAGAGAAAATACAAGGTTGTCAAAATTTGGTCAGAAGGAAGGCATGTATTGGGTTATCTTGAGAAAAATAATCGCGAGTTATTTTTGAAACTGGCGACAAGTGAAGGAATAGGAGCAGTTACTAAAATTGAGCATGACTGGAATGATGCGTTTAACAACGTGAACCCAAGAGCAAAATCACCTTTTTGGGTACCAATAAACTATGATAGCGGGTTATTTGACAACAATCTTTTTTATTTAATCACTGATAAATTTGAAGGGAAGTTACTATCAAACGGGCCAAGCGATACCAAACCATTAAAAGTTTTGCCGATTAGCCTTGAGGACGTTATTGAATTTTCTGAATTGATTCAGAGTCTTGAGATCAAAAATTTAAATCCATATAGTCAAGCCATAAAAATTAATCATCAAGATTGGTTTGTTAGCAAAACGAAGACATGGTTTGAAAGCATACCAAAAAATATTCAGAAAGAATACAAACTGCATGAGCTTTTAAAAATAGTTAAAAGTGGCGTTTGGCGTCTTGAGGCAAAACCAAGACATGGTGACTTTACTCCATGGCATTTGATAAAGCTTGACGATAGAAACTTGGGCTTAATTGACGGTGAACATGCCATGGGCAGTAGTGTCGAGTATTATGACATTGGCTATTTTATTCAGAGAGTTTTTAGTGTGTTGAGAAATCCAGAACTTGCAGAGTACATCGTAAGTCTACTTGTGGGTAGAAAATATGACCTGGCGAAGTTAAAAGTAATTTTGTCGGCAAGAGCGATTGGTGGATTTTTAGATGAGTCTTTGAGCCAAAATCCAGACTATCTTCAGGCTGATAAGTTTAGAAACTGGGTAGTTTCGCTGTGATTGGTTGCTTCCATTAGGCTTCGCTTGCTAAAATTTAGGTATGGGAGGAAATTATATCAGCAGGTCGCACTTCGATAAACTCAGTGCGCTCCTCTGATATAAAAACATATATGGGCAATTTTGGAGGTTTTTATATCTTCCTTTTCCTTCGGAAAAGCGATGTAATATCCGCTAGCAGAGAGGAATAATATGGGTGGATATAGCGGATATTATAAAGGCGAAAAGAAAAAATTAAAAAAAGACAAGCTAGAAAAGCAAGCTTTGCACATAAAGCATGCTTATATTGTGCCTAATATAAAAATAATTGGAAAAGGTAAACGTAAGGGAAAGTAAGGTTGTCTAACTTGCGATAAGCAACCTCAGTACATTATTAGGGCCCCGAGCTAAAAGCTTTCTAGAAAGGAAAAATTCACGTGGGTCGTGAGCCTTCTTGGAAGCAACATCAAGATAAATCCAAACTAAAAAATTTACTCGCGGTTTTTATTACCGTTACGCTTCTTTTCGTGATAGCTAATGGTATAGCTAAAGGTTTTTCGCTTAAAAATTCTATAAGTGATTCTCAGTGGGATAGTAAGTCGTCATTTACTGTTGCTGTCGATAGCCTTAATCCTTCTGTTTTTATATTCAAACCTGATTCTAAGAGTATAGTTGTTTTAGCTCTTGCAGGGGACGTTCTTTATGAAACGGGTAGTTTTAACACGCCACTTGAGAAAATTTCCTCTGTTATTGATAAAACGGGAGGTGAGCTAACGAGTTCGCTTTCTCAAACTTACGGAACAAAAATCGATAATTTTATAAAACTTGGCGAAAAATCGGAGATTGAAAAAGATTCGGCGCAAAAAATGTTTATAGATTTCGCATCAGTTACTACTCCTTTTAAAATTCTAACTAGCGGATATTCAAATAATATATCGTCAACAAATATTACTCGAATTGATGCCTTTAAGCTGTGGTGGCAGCTAAAAGGTGCGAGTGCGAATTCGCTGAAATTTGCTGACCTTTCTAGTTATCAGGAAGAAATTATTAACAAAGAAAACGCGCAGGTGTTGGGTGCAGATACGGCTTCACTTCACAGAATTATAAGTGAATATATGGATAATTTTGAAGTTATCGAAGAGGCCAAGAATATCCGCATGCGAAATGGCTCAAGGAATACTGATGCCGGACGACTGGCCTCTTTATTTGTTGCTAGTGTAGGAGGAAAAGTGATTGATGTTTCAGAAGGTGATAGCAGGCAGGATAAAACGCAAATTGTAGCTGCCGACAAAAATTCTTATACCGCAAGTTATTTGGCAAAAATATTTGACTGTGATATAACTGAAGCGAAAAATTTTAAAGATGAAGGAGAAATTATGGTTATAATAGGCTCGGATTTTGCCTCCAAATACTTCAAATGATTTTCGTAATAATAGGTGTAATTATTCTCGTTGTATCTTTTATCATTGCTCTGCAATCATTAGTTAAAGAACAAAATAAGTTTCAAAGTCTGCCGGACAGGGAAAAACACTCCGGAATCAAAGAAGCTGAAGGCATAGACAAGCAACAACATTTTGAACCTAAAAAAAATGATGGGCCTGTAACTATCCAGCCACTGGTTCAAGATGAAGATAAGAGATCAGCAAGCGGAAGAGAGCCATTTCCTTGGGATAAAGAATTCGGTGCTGAAAATATTAAAAAACCAGAAAGTGAAGAGGAGAAGATTGAGCGACTAAAGTCACAGCTCGAGCAAATAAAAGCAACAAAAGGCTTGACGATTCTCCCAAAACAAGAAGAGGGGCAAAAAGAAGAAATTCATGAGACTAATAGTGGGTTAAGTGGAGAAATTTCTCTCAGTGATCTTAAAAAGAAAGCAGCTTAAATTAAGCGCTGGTTTGAAAAGAGGGTTGGTTTTCGAATTTTGGCGATCTTTCTATTTCTCTTATAAAGACTGTTAGCTTCTTAGCTGTTGAATATTTTACGTACACGTCGTATTTGTTTCCACCATTTATGTATGAAAGAAGCTTGTGTGAGAGATCGTCCGGTAGCGCACCCAAATAGGTGCCGTTCTCACTGGCTACACATATGGTGTGTTTTTTTAGCGTCATCGAGAGCTTCTCACCGCAATTTAGCCTAGCTATAGTAGAAGGAGGAGCAAGATTTAAAAGCTGAATGATTTTAGTCTTTCCAGGCTCGAACAGAAAATAATTCGATAAGCTGCCGTTTGTAAAATCATGGCCATTGGTGTTGCCGTTGACATTTTCACGGCCATTTGTTTTAGGCATTGTGTTAAGTTTTTCCTGATTCTTTTTTGCAATTATATTATAAGGGTCTAGTTCGAGTACTCTTTTGTATGTTTTTTCGGCTCTTTTTAGGTTGCCTTCGCATACCTGGGCACGAGCTAGGCGGTTTAGGGCTTCGACATCGTGTTCGGAAATACTCACGATTTTCTTGTTTATTTTCTCAGCCTGCTTCCAATCAGAGGAGATTGCAGCTTCAATTGCAAGCTTGGTAAGTTTTTCTAAATCGTTTTCGTTTTTTAAGCTTTTTAGCTTAGGTATAAGCATAGAAACCACAGTAGATTATTTGTGGAACCTAGTCAATGAGTGAAAAAAATGAAACAATTGGTATGTAAATAGAGTAAATAATTTATTCATAAGAATTTTTTCGTTAAAAAATTAAATTTATACATTATTGTTGTATAATTCCCCAATATTATACAGATTATATCAGGGAATTTAGTGAGGGCTGATATAATCGAAAACTATTATGAGTGGACATAGTAAATGGTCGACGATTAAGCGCCAAAAGGGTGTAAAGGACGCAAAGCGCGGACAAGCGTTTACGAAGGCTGCAAATGCAATAACAATATCAGTCAAAGAAGGTGGAGGCGGGGATTCTGCGTCAAACTTCAAACTTAGACTGGCAATAGATCATGCTAAGGCAATTAATATGCCCAATGAGAATATAAAACGGGCTATAGAACGTGGATTAGGGAAGGGTGGAGGAGCGGCGATTGAAACGGTTGTTTACGAAGGATATGCGCCTGGCAAAGTTGCATTGATCGTGGAAGCTGCAACTGACAATAGAAATAGAACTACGCCCGAAGTTCGAGGAGCGATAGAAAAAAACGGTGGAACATTTGCCTCACCTGGTGCAGTTTCCTGGATGTTTGCCGATAGCGGTTTGGTGACAATTGTGAAAAATGGAAAGACTCTGGATGACATTTTTGAAATTGCGGTAGAAGCCGGTGTCGAAGATGTTGAAGATGCCGGAGAATTTGTGGAAGTTTTTACAAAACCGACGGAAGTGGAAAAAGTAAAGAATGCCCTGAGCGAAAAAGGGTTAGTTGTAAAAAGTGCGGAAATTTTTAAGAAGCCGACAACCACAGTCCCGGTTAATGACGAAGTAATTGCAAGTAAAGTATTGAAGACTATAGATAAGATTGAGGAGCTTGATGATGTGCAGAAGGTTTATGCAAACTTTGATATCAATGATGAAATTTTAGCCAAGATTGGTTCCTAGAGATCTTTTCGAAATTCCAAACCCCATTTTTTAAAACCTAGTTTTTCGTAGAATGTATGGATCTCTTTGCGATCGTTTCCTGAAGTGAATATCATTTTGTAACAGCCTTTTTTCTGCGCAATTTCTACGCATCTTGTAAATAATTTTGTTCCGATTCCGTGTTCTCTTTGGTTTTTGTTAACAACAAGACCTTCAAGTAGAGCGTATGGTTTACCGTGAGCGGCAACCTGAATGTAATAAATCGTGGCTGTACCAACGATTTTGTTTTCGTTCTTAGCAACAAGTATATCGCAGCAATCGTCTGCAAGCTGTTTTTTTAGAGATTCTTCTGAATTTGAGGCTAGGTTGTCAATACGGTATATTTGAGCCTGCAGGGCTAAAATATCCTTTATATCTGCCTCTTCAGCCTTAACAATTTCCATAATGATTTAGTTTAACTGTTATGTTAAGATTTCTCAATAAAAGATGAAACTCTATGAATTTGAAGGTCATAAAATTCTTGCCAAGGCGGGAATAGCAAGCCCGTTTTTTGTTACGTGTGCAAATAGTGAAGAAGTAAAAGAAGCTAAAAAACGCCTAAAGTTTCCAATTGTAGCGAAGGTGCAAGTTCTTTCCGGCAAGCGTGGCAAAGGCGGGGGGGTTAAAATTTTTAAATCCGAAAAAAAGTTAGTTGAATTTTGCAATGAAATGCTGGGGAATGATTTTGAAGACGAGAAAGTTATTTACATAAACCTGGCACAATGGGTGAGAATCGAAGAGGAATATTATGCTTCAATTACCTATGATACTTGCTCCAAGCAACCGTTTTTGCTTTTTTCTAAAAAAGGTGGAATAGATATAGAAGAGGTTGAAAAAAAAGATCCCGAAGAATTAATTAAGTACGAAATTAATCCGCTCGAGGGGCTTAAAGAAAGAAATCTCAAGAAAATTATTGGCAAGGATGAAACACTTGTGGATTTTTTGATGCGGTTGTGGGATGCATTTTGGCGCTACGATTGTCGTTTGGTTGAGGTTAATCCAATTGCAAAAGTACAAAGTGGCTATGTGGCGATTGATGCAAAAGTAATTTTGGATGGGAATGGTTTGGTACGCCAGAAAAGCTTGGATGTAATTCCAAAGGGTGCGGCAGGGGCGATTCCTACAAAAAGAGAAATTGATGCGCGCAAAATTGATGAAGAAGATTATAGGGGGAGTGCCGGCTCAACTTTTATTGAATTTGACGGCTCGCCTCGCGGCGAAGCGGGTGACATTGCGATACTTGCATCCGGCGGTGGGGCAAGCTTAATGATAATGGACAGTGTAGTGGCGGCAGGCGGAAGATGTGCAAATTATACAGAGTACAGCGGTAATCCGCCACGCGAAAAAGTTGAGAAGCTAACTAAAATTACACTCGATAAAAAAGGACTTAACGGTTGTTTGGTTGCCGGTGCTGTTGCCAATTTTACGGATATTTTCGAAACTTTGAGTGGATTTGTCGAGGGGTTGAAGCAGGTTCGTCCGAAACCAAATTATCCAATCGTAATTAGACGTGGTGGCCCAAGGCAAAAAGAAGCGTACAAAATGCTTACTAAATTTGCAAAAAAAGAAGGGTTCGACATTCATTTGTTTGGACCGGAAACACCGATTTCGGTGGCTTGTAAAAAAATGGTTGAATTATCAGACGGATATAAAAATATGAGATCTCATATCTAAATACTTTAATGATTTAAATCATTAAAGTAGAATAATCAATTAGGTTGCGTTGTCAAGTATGTCGATATTAGTAAACAAGGAAACAAGGATTTTAATTCAGGGGATAACTGGCAGAAGTGGTGTTCCTGTAACCTCTGAACTGCTTGATTATGGGGTGAAGGTAGTTTCCGGTGTTACACCCGGCAAAGGCGGGCAGGAGGTTGACACGGTGCCGGTATTTAACTCAGTGCGCGAGGCGATAGAAGAGGTTGGGCCAATTGATGTTTCGATGGTTTATGTACCGCCTTTAATGGCTCGTGATGCGGCAATGGAAGCAATTGAGGCCCTGGCCGCCTCGCGCGGCTCGGCAAGCGGGCAGGCAGAAGTGCCGCTAGTTCACATATTTGTAGAAAAGGTGCCGGTTTTTGATGTGGCGCAGATTTTAGCGCGGGCAAAAGAAAAAAATGTTCAAGTTTTGGGGCCAGCTTCTGTCGGGGCAATAAGCCCAGGTGAAGGAAAGATCGGTTCAATCGGCGGGGCAAACCCGGATAAAGTTTTTAGCAAAGGACCTGTTGGGGTAATTTCAAAATCCGGCGGTATGTGCAGCGAACTTGCAATGTTGATTACAGAAAGCGGATTTGGGCAGTCGACAGTTGTTGGAATTGGCGGGGATTTACTGGTTGGGATAACATTTGGGGATTTATTAAAAGAATTTGAGAGTGATACAAGCACAAAAGCAGTTGTGGCGTTCGGCGAAGTAGGAGGCAGTGCAGAGGTTGAAGTTGCAAAGTTAATTCGTGAAGGAGAATTTACTAAGCCTTTCATTATTTATCTGGCAGGAAAATTTGCGGAAAAATTGCCAAAAGATACAAGTTTAGGGCATGCCGGAGCTATTGTGGGCCTGGAGGCAACAATGGAAGAAAAGACCAAGATTTTGAAGGATTCCGGTGCAATTGTTGCCAAGCATTTTGAGGATATACCGAGATTAATTAAACAAAAAATCTAAATTAGGTTTGCTATAATTATCACTATGGAAGAAAGGTTTAGGGGTTCACTGGATAGTTCTAGGGAAAATGATCCTGGACAATCATTAGAAGAACTGGTTGAATTTCTTGGTGGGAAGGATAAGGTAAGAAGAGCCCTTCAAGAAGCCAAGGTTATTAAAAGAAGGAGAAAAGGTCTTGCTAGAGTAAGAGAAGGCTATTTACTTTTACGTGGTCATCCCGTAATACATACTTTTGAAGATGACTAAACCTTACAGAACTTCAATTACTCATCATGTTGACGGCAAGCCTCACGTATATGGGTACGATTTAACAAAACTTGCCGGGAATAAGTCGTTTACAGCGGTTATTTATTTAATTTTGAAAGGCGAGATGCCGGATAAAAACAGTGAGAAGATGCTAGATGGTATGCTGACAATTGCTATCGATCATGGTGTCGAGCCAAGTTCTACAGTTGCTGCCAGAAACGTTTATTCCGGTGGTTCGCCGCTTCAGGCGGCGGTTGCTGCGGGTGTTTTGGCATTTGGTGAATATCATGGCGGAGCGATAGAGGAGAGTATGAATACTTTTAAAAAATACGAAAGCGAGGGAGCTAAAAAACTGAATGAAGATTTTAAGAAAAAAGGAAAGCGAGTGAGCGGTTTTGGGCATCGGGTATATAGTACGGATCCAAGAACTGAAAGGTTAATTGAGCTTGCAAAGGAATTAGGGTTTTACGGCAAGTATGTGAAGTTTGCACTTGAAGTAGAAAAAGAATTAACAGTTGGATCTAAGAAATTACCTCTTAATATCGATGGGATATTCGCAGCGCTACTTCTTGAGATGGGTTTTCACCCCAAAAGCGGCAAAGGATTTTTTATAATTGCCCGAGTACCGGGGCTTGTAGCTCATGTAGTTGAGGAGAGTTTGCGCGAAAAGCCGGTCAGGAGACTTACGGAAAAGGAAGTGGAATACGATGGGCCAAGGCCGAGAAAATAGAAAGGAATATTATATCAGCAGGTCACCTTGCGAGGCTCGTCGACTTTAATCGACTTCGCCCTCGCAATGGTGCTCCTCTGATATAAATCCAAAACTATTTTCATAATACTTAAGGAAGTTTTGAATTTATGATTATTTTTGGCATTGATCCGGGGACAGCAACAACCGGCTATGGGGTAATTAAAACTCCTGCAAAAAACTCTTCGAAAAAGATCCAACTAATTGAATATAACTGTATTGTTACGCCAAAAGAAATGGCAATGCCACTGAGGTTAAATAGTATTCAAAAAGATATGAGAAGGCTTCTTAGAGAGTTTAAACCTGATTGTGTTTCTATAGAACAGTTGTTCTTCGGAGTGAATTCCAGGACAGCTATGACAGTAGGGCAGGCAAGAGGAGTTGTGTTGTCTGCTATAGCAGGCTATAGGCTTCCTATATTTGAATATCAGGGGTTGCATGTAAAGCATACTTTAACAGGATCCGGAAGGGCGGACAAGAAACAAGTTCAAAAGAGCGTAATGAAATATTTAGGAAAAAGGAAGCTAGTTAAACCAAAAGAAGGATTTATGGACGATGCTACAGATGCACTGGCAGTTGCGATTTGTCACTATTTAAAAATAAATAATAAGTGATTTAAGGAGTATGGAAGTGGTGAGTTTTTTCCCCGGATTCACATCATATGTAATAACTAAACGGCAGAAACTTATTCTAATGTCGTTTTTTTTAACTGTGGTTTTAGTTGCTACTCAAACTGTTAGTGAAAATCTACGTTTTTATTCAATTGGTTTTTTAGCAGTTTCAACTTTACTCCTAGCTATTTTTTCGCTTTGGGGTGAACTTAGCGGAGCAAAGTATTTTTTACTTCTTCTGTTGCCAGTGTATTTTGTAACAGGGGCGTCTCTTTTTTACTTTTTGTTGCCTGTTAGGTGGCTAACTAGGCTACCGTTCGCCTTTTTGTTTGGGATTAGCGTTTATCTTTTGATGTTGACAGCCAACATATATAACGTAGCTGCAATTAGAACAATAGCGCTGCATCGGGCGGCTAGGGCAGTCGGAATGTTATTTACACTCGTAGCTGTCTTTTTTTTAATAAATGTGCTTTTGTCGCTTCATTATCAGTTTTATCTGAATGCACTGGGAGTAGCTTTGATTGTAGGACCGCTTTATACGGTACAGCTTTGGTCAGCAGAACTTGAGGATTATGTTTCTCGGAAAGTTGCGCTGTACACGGGAATTTATACGTTGGTAACAGCCCAAATGGCGATGGTATTTTCATTTTGGCCACTTGAGCCTATTAATGGAGCTTTAATTTTAGTAACAGTTATGTACGTACTTTTAGGTGTGGGGCAGTTTGCAATTACCGAAGGTTTAAAGCGGAAAATCATCTTTGAATATATTGGCGTAGCTTCGATTGTTGCATTAATTGTGCTTGTGACGACAAGATGGGGTGGCTGACGGGTAAATAGAAAATAGTCAATGGGAAATAGATCCTTAAAGCCCATAGTAATTGAGACAGAAGTGGTAAATTTGTCTACTATTTACAATTTACAATTCACTATTCACATTTTACTTAGCTTCATATTAGCTTCAGAAAATTTTGAGAAAAAAGGGAAAGTAGAGGGAATAGAGGAGAGAGGCTTGTCCTGAGCACTTCGATTGAACTCAGTGTAAACGAAGCCGAAGGATGATATAGTTTGAAATAGTTATAGTAATCGTGAAAATTAGTGTGAAAAATTTGTAGAAAATTCAAATGTTAATGATTTGGGTTCAGATGAGCAAGTATAAACATCTATAGACATCTTTGTGGAGGATAAAAAAGGTGTCCAGTTCTCTGCGCAGCTATATGTAAGGAGTTAGCGGTAATTACTATAAGGTGCTAATATTGCAACCAAAAAGTCGATTTCGGGGTCTTTTGGGGAAGGGGTCAAATAGAAGTAAATTTCTAATTTCTAATATCTAATTTCAAATTAATCTTTCCCAATAAACTCTCTTATTCCCTTTGAGACAAGACATATATATTTCCTATTTGTAATGCGTCGCACAATGATACTTTTGCGACGTATATCATGGTTGAAAGAGGAGGTATGGGTAAATTTCAAATTTCAAATTTCTAATTTCTAGTGTTTGTTATTTTGGGTTTTTTTAACTTTTGACTTTTACTTTTTAACTTTTAACTTGACTAATTTTGATACACTTCTCCCCCATTGTTAACAGATAGACTTTTTTTGCTTATTTTTGTTGCGGATTTCACAAAATATAGATTTTAAATGATTGGACAATACAACTAAAGGTGTAAAAAGCCTTTAAATCGCAAATAAGCGGCTTGTTGAGGCTAAAATAAAACTAAATTTTATGCGTAGCAGCAGATTTTTGGGCACGAAAATCAGAGAAGCTTGTAAAAACATTAATGCTACATCTTAAAGCGTCGGGATAATGAGACCAAATAAAAGACGGAAGTTGTTGACATAAATTTTGGGCAGAAGTTGAAGGATAATCTAAAATTAATGCCCATGGATTGTTATCACAGCTTAACTCATTAACTCGAATCTCGGATCTTGTTAAGACTTCTGAAAAAAATCGTCCTGACAGCACATTGGTAATTAAAAAAAGTAATCTAGTATTTGATTCGAATTCTATATAAGCAAAGTTTAAAGTGCTTTTTTTTTTGAGTGCCGATTTATCAAGTTCTGTAAATCGGCATATGCTAATTGCTGAACTTTTTCGAGTTCTTTAATATTTACGTCTGGATAGTCATACGTTTCTTTTGACATGTTAAGTATTTTATCAAAAATAACTAAAAAATACTATAGGGTGGAAGGTTAAAAATTAATTCTTCGATTATTCTCAAGATATTAAGGTGCCGACTTTTTCGCCGGAAACAGCTTTGACAATATTGCCTTCTGTGTGTAGGTTAAACACTAATATTGGAATTTTGTGGTCCATGCAGAGTGAAAGTGCGCTGTTATCCAGGACTTCTATGTGTTTATTGGTGAGAGCTTCTTTTAGCGATAGACTCTCTAATTTTTTAGCATCGTCGTGTTTGTGGGGATCCTTGTCATAAACGCCGTCCACTTTTGTACCTTTTAAGATAATATCAGCTGCAATTTCCAGAGCGCGTTGAGCTGCCGTAGTGTCCGTAGTAAAATAAGGAGCGCCTGAGCCACCCGCAAATATAACTACTCTCCCCTTTTCTAAGTGGCGAATAGCGCGTCTTCTGATATAAGGTTCCGCAACGTCTTTTACTTCGATGGAAGTTAAGACTCGGGCTTGAATCTTTTCTTTTTCAAGGGCGGCTTGCAGGGCGAGTGAGTTCATTATGGTTGCGAGCATTCCTATATAGTCGCCTACTGTGCGCTCAAGCCCATGTTCGGCAGCAGACGTTCCGCGAAAAATATTACCACCACCTACCACGATTGAGATTTGACTACCGGTTTTTATAGCTTTACCTATTTCTTTGGCGAGCCACTGGGTAAATTTGGGATCGATACCGAATTTACGCTCTCCTAAGAATGTTTCACCGGAGAGTTTAAGAAGAACTCGCTTGTATTTGGTTTTCGGCATTAAACTATATTCTAACAAGTTTTACTTTTTGATTCTATTGCTTGATTATATAGGATTTTTTCTGTGATTGCAAACTATAGGTTAATAATTTAGTTTACCCTGAGTTCGTCGAAGGGTCGTAGAATTTTGGGGTTGGCTTCCCTATTGATTGATTTCGAAGGTGGGAGCGTCGTAGAATATATATGCTTAACGCTGAACGCTTAAGGACTAACGCATGACTTTTGATTTGCCCGCATTAGTGACTGAATTCTTAGAATATATAGAAGTCGAAAAAAATTTATCTCCTTTAACTATTCGCGATTATCGTCATTATTTAAATAATTTTATCAATTGGTCAAATAAGCATCACCCTATTTCTTCGCCAAAGCAGCTAACAATTGAAACTGTGCGTAAATATCGAGTGTATCTTGCCCATTACAACAGTCCAAATGGCAATTTACCGATTAAAAAAGTCACTCAGAATTATTATGTAATTGCTCTTAGATCCTTCCTGCGGTATCTAATAAGGAAGGATTTGCCTGTTGTTGCACCGGAAAAAATCGAACTGCCGAAAGTTGAAAGTAGATCTTTGAAATTTTTGGATCGAGAGCAAGTTGAAAGGTTGCTCGCCCAACCTGATATTTCCAAGGATCAAGGCTTAAGAGATAAGGTTTTAATGGAGATGTTATTTTCTACAGGTTTGCGGGTGTCGGAACTTTGCAAGCTAAATAAAGATCAAATTAATCTTGCAAGACGTGAGTTTGGAGTTATTGGCAAAGGAGGAAGAGCCCGGGTTGTGTTTCTTTCGGATAGAGCAACTTTGTGGCTTCAAAGATATTTAGAAAAAAGATCTGATCATTATTTCCCGTTATTTATCCGCTATGCCGGGAACCAAAGCCCGACAGTAAATGGTGAGCAAATGAGGCTCACTTCCCGTTCGGTTCAGCGAATTGTTGTCAAATATGTAAGACGCGCAAAATTGCCGGTTGCGGCAACTCCCCACGTTTTAAGACATTCGTTTGCGACGGATCTTTTAATGAACGGAGCGGATTTGCGAAGTGTCCAGGAGCTTTTAGGCCATAAAAATGTGGCGACAACCCAAATCTACACGCACGTAACCAATACACAACTGCGAGACGTTCATAAGGCTTTCCATTCCGGGAATAAATAGTTGGCTTGATTAATTTCTGAATTTAACGTAGCTTGACCAAGGAAGGGCTTTAAGGTCGGAAAGTTTTTTAACTGAGATTGCTTTGACAAAGAGTTCGGCGGTTTGTAAGTTTGTTAAAAGCGGTATTCCAAAGTCGATTGTGTACCTTCTCATCTGGTAGCTGTCTGTAAATTCTTTTTTGTGATAAGGGTCGAAGATATTTATCACCATATCGACTTTTTTGGCAGTTAAGACATCGAGGACGCTTGGCTTTTTATTTTCGTGGATTTTGTAAAGCATTTGATTTTCGATACCGTTTTTCTTTAAAAATTTCGACGTGCCTTCGGTTGCGTAAATTTTGAGACCGATTTTGGAAATTATTCTGGCGCTTTCTAAAAACTTTATCTTGTTTTCGTCTCCGGATAAAGCAATGAAAACCGATTTTTTTGGGAGGCTTGTGCCGGTTGCGAGTATTGATTTTAAAAATGCCTCATAGATATCATCACCGAATGTGGCTACTTCTCCGGTTGATGCCATTTCTACGCGAAGAATCGGGTCTGCACCTTTGATTCGAGAAAAAGAGAATTGTGGTGATTTGACGGCGACATAGTTGATGGTTGACAGTTGATGGTTGACAGTTGACGGTTTGCTTAGGATGGCTTCGGTGGCCACTTTGGCAAAGTCAATTCCGGTGACTTTAGAAACAAACGGGAGGCTGCGAGAAGCGCGCAGGTTACACTCTATTACTGAGACCTTATTGTTGATTGCCAGAAACTGGATGTTAAACGGGCCTGTTATTTTTAGCGCACCGGCTATTTTTCGAGCGATGTCTTGAATTTCGGCGACAGTTTGGGTGTAAAGATTTTGAGCGGGCAGGACAAGAGTTGAATCGCCGGAATGAACGCCGGCGTTTTCGATGTGTTCGGAAATAGCAAAGCATTGTATTTTACCGCTTTTGGCAACAGCGTCTATTTCTATTTCTTTAGCGTTTGAGAAAAATTTGGAGATAACTACCGGGTATTTTTCGCTGACATTAGCAGCTTGAGCTAAGTATTCTTTTAAATCTTCACTATTGCCCGCAACATTCATTGCCGCACCCGAAAGTACATAAGAGGGTCTGACAAGAACCGGAAAGCCGATTTTATCGGCAAACCGCGTCGCTTCTTCGACAGTTTTGAGCATGGCCCATGGCGGCTGATTTATTTGTAACTTGTCACAAAGGGCTGAGAATTTATTGCGATCTTCGGCATTGTCGATAGATTTTGGGGTAGTGCCTAAAATTTTAAGACCTAATTTTGAAAGCTCGGGAGTTAGATTATTTGGTTTTTGGCCGCCCATTGAGACTATGATGCCGTCCGGTTTCTCTTTTTGGTAAATCTCATAAACGGTTTCTTCGGTTAATTCTTCAAAATAAAGCCTCTCGGCCATATCATAGTCGGTTGAAACTGTTTCGGGATTGCAGTTGATGATAATTGGTGAATATTCGGACTTTATACAGATTGCGGCGGCATTTACAGAACACCAGTCGAATTCCACAGAAGAGCCGATGCGGTATGGGCCGGATCCCAAAATGATAACTTTATGATTTTGGGGATTTCTAATTTCTAATTGTTGGCTACCCAAAAGAGAATTTCTAAACAAATCAGAATTTTCTAAATTAGAATGTTTCAAACGTTTATAATTTTGATTATTAGAATTTGAGGATTGTTTCGTATTTAGTGCTTCGGATTTCGAGTTTTTAACGTCTGTGTCATCAGATTCTCCATTGTAAGTTAGGTAAAGATAATTGGTTTTTGCAGGATATTCACCAGCGAGTGTGTCTATTTGTTTAACCGAAGGGACTATTTTGAATTTGTATCGGAGATTTCTAACATAATCCGATTTTTCACCGATGAGACTAGCTAAGTGCTTGTCGGAAAATCCATATTGCTTGGCAAGAGTTAAGGTATCGGCAGACAATCTCTTTTTCTTTTCGATCTCTTTTTCTAAATTTGTAATGTTTTTAATTTTTTCCAGGAAAAATTTGTCGATACCGGTAAGTGCTGAAATTTTTTGGCTACTTTCCCCAATTTTAATTTTTTGAGCAATTGAGAAAATTCGCCACGGTGTGGGTTTTTTAAAATCAATAGTTTTAGCTTTTTTGTCAGTAATACCTTCAAGGTCAATATCAAGCATACGTACTGCTTTTTGCAGCGCCTCTTCAAATTTTCTGCCAATTGCCATAACTTCTCCGACAGACTGCATATAAGAGCCAATTGTTGCTTCGCTTTTTATGAATTTAGAAAGATCCCAGCGCGGTAATTTTACGACTAAATAATCGAGAGCCGGCTCAAAAGCAGCTATGGTTTTTTGGGTTACGGAATTGGTGATTTCAGTAAGCGATTTACCAAGCGCGAGTTTTGCGGCAACGTATGCCAGAGGATAGCCGGTTGCTTTTGATGCTAAGGCTGAACTTCTGGACAGTCTGGCATTAACTTCTATGATTCGGTAATCGATTTTATCTGATTTTGGATTTGGATTGAGGGCAAACTGGATATTACATTCCCCTACAATATTTAGATGTCTAATAACTTTTATTGAGATTTCCCTAAGTTTGTGATATTCATAATTATTTAGTGTTTGAGAAGGAGCAACGACTATTGATTCTCCGGTATGGATCCCCATCGGGTCAAAATTTTCCATATTACAAACTGTTATGCAGTTGTCGAATTTGTCCCGAACGACTTCGTACTCAACCTCCTTCCAGCCTTTTAAGTATTCTTCTATTAGAATTTGCGGAGTTTTGGAAAGGGCCCGGTCGGCTATTTCTGCAAGGTCTTTTTCACTCGCGGCGGCCCCGGAATCTTGTCCACCTAGTGAAAAGCCGCCCCTAACCATTACCGGGTAGCCGATTTGTCGGGCAGCTTTTTTAGCCTCTTTCAGTGATTTTACAGCTTGACTGTTTGCAGTATTTAAGTTGATTGAAATGAGTTCTTTTACAAATAGATTGCGGTCTTCTGTTTTATTTATCGAACTTACGGGTGTTCCCAAAACTTTAACCTTGTATTTTTTAAAAACGCCGGATATGGCAAGGGCAAGCCCACAGTTAAGCGCTGTTTGGCCACCGAATGAAAGGAGAATACCATCAGGTTTTTCTTTCTTGATTACTTCTTCAACGAAGTTAGGCTCGAGTGGTAAAAAATAAACTTCATCGGCAAAACCTCTGGAAGTTTGAATAGTTGCGATGTTGGGATTAATTAATATAACTTTAACCCCTTCTTCTTTTAAAGCTTTGATTGCTTGGGATCCGGAATAATCGAATTCTCCGGCTTGGCCGATTTTAAGCGCGCCTGAGCCCAAAAGTAATACTTTATTAATTTTCATATCCTAATTACAAATTGAAAATTCACTTAAATTTCTCCATAAAAAAATCAAACAGCCACTGGGTATCGGTTGGGCCCGGCGTTGCTTCGGGGTGAAATTGAACAGAGAAAAACGGAAGTTTTTCGTGAATTATCCCTTCATTTGTGTTGTCATTTGCATTATAAAACCAGCGCTTAAAACCCTTAGGTAATTTCTTTTCACTTAGAGCGAAACCGTGGTTTTGAGTGGTTATAAAGCATCTCTTGCCCGCCTCGCCCGACGAGCGAGCGAGTCGAGGCGGGGTGCCGACCTGAATTGTAGGTTGGTTTTGCGCTCTATGTCCAAATTTTAGTTTGTATGTGTCGCCACCTGCTGCCAGTCCTAAAAGCTGGTTTCCGAGGCAAATGCCAAAAGTAGGAATTTTTTTGGCAAGTGATTTCTTGATTATTGCAATGGATTCTTTAGCAATCTTAGGATCTCCTGGTCCGTTCGAAATTACCAGACCGTCGATTTTGAGGTTATTTTCAAAAAGGTCGAAATTCCAAGGAAGTTCATAGACCGTTGCGCCACGAGAAAGTAGTGACCTTAGAATATTTCTTTTGGCTCCGCAGTTGAGAAGCCCGACTTTACAACCTCGTAGGTTTTGAGCTTTCAACCTACGAGGTTGAATCTTGGGTTTGTGGATTTTTATTGTTTTGGGTGAGACTTTGGCGACAAGGTTTGTTTGGTTTGGGTCCCAAAAATCTATGTCGTTGTTGTCCATGATTATTTTGCCGAGCATTACCCCTTCGTCTCTCAGCTTTTGGGTTAAGAGTCTGGTGTCAACGTCAACAATTGCCGGAATTTTCTGCTCTACTAACCAATTATTGAGAGTTTTTTTAGCAAGACGGTGATTAGGATTTGTTGTTAGATCACTAATAATTACGCCCTGAACCTGTATTTTTTCAGATTCCCAGTATTTTCTGATTGGTACTCCCCAGTTTCCTATTAGGGGGTATGTAAAAGCTAAAATCTGGCCTGAATAGGAAGGATCTGTGAGGCTTTGTTCATAGCCTACCATGCCGGTTGCAAAAACTACTTCTCCGCTTACAGAATTATTATAACCTGCTTGATAACCATCAAAAACAGCACCATCTTCTAAAATGAGTCTTGTTTTATTCATGGTCAAAAAAAAAGCCTATAGGCTTTATATTAGATTAATGTTTTCGTTGAGAAATCATACTATTTATTTCCCCTTTTTCCTGCTTTTTTTGCTGGTTTTGATTTTTTAGCAATCTTTTTAGCATTTGATTTTTTGGCTACTTTTGTTTTGGTTTTTTGATTAGCTCTTAATTTAGCTGTTACCTTTGCCTTTTTAACTATTTGCTGAGTTGCAGGATTAACTTTTTTCGCCGCTTTAATTTGTGTTTGAGCTGCTTCCTTTGCCAAATCGGAGTCTTTCTTTTTTTGTATTACGGTTGCGGCTGAAACTCTATCGTCTCCGGTAAGTCTCATTAAAATTACTCCTTGAGTATCGCGTGTTAAGCGAGGAACAGATCTGAGCGTGGTTCGCATTATTTGCCCTTTTTGGCTGGTCAGGATTAAGCCTTCATCGTTTTTAGTTAATATTTGGGCATTAACTATATTGCCGGTCTTATCTGCAAGATTTGCTGCTTTAACTCCTACTCCTCCACGAAGCTGCATCGGCCATGCTTCAATATTTGATTTCTTACCTATACCGCGAGCTGTTATGACTATCAAGTCAGCTTTAAGATCATCTTTAGCGATGACATCCGTTCCAATTAATTCGTCCCCCGGTTTTAATTTGATACCCCTAACTCCCATTGTGTCTCGAGCCATCGGTCTTACGTCACTTTCCCTGAATTTAATAGACATACCTTTTTTAGAAACTAAGAATACGCTGTCGGTTCCGGAAGTTAACTTGGCCCATCTTAGTGCATCTCCGTCTGAGAGTTTAATAGCGATAATTCCGGATTTTCTGATAGCCTCATATGCTTTGATTTCAGTTTTTTTAATAACGCCGTTTTTGGTGGCCATAGTAACGAATCGAGATGATTTATCGCCTTTGGAAACTTTTAAGGTAGAAAGTACTTTTTCGTTCGGTTGTAATTCTAGAAGGTTTACGATCGCAACACCTTTAGCAGTTCTAGAAGAATCTGGAAGTTCCCAAACTTTTAGTTTGAATACTCTTCCCCTATCCGTAAAAAATAATAAGTCATCGTGGGTTTGACAAGCAATAAGTTGAGCGACAGTATCTTCTTCTTTAGTTTTCATTCCGGATATACCCTTACCGCCGCGTCTTTGAGTTCTGAAAGATCCAATATCTTGCCTTTTAACGTAACCACCTTGGGTTATGGTAACAATCGTTGGATCGTTGGCAATTAAATCTTCTTCTGAAAATTCTCCGACTTTTTGTTTATATACCTTAGTTCTTCTTTCATCGCCAAATCTTTCTTTGAGTTTAGACAGTTCTTTTTTAGCAACTTGCAATATTTTTTCTGGATGCGCGAGCAAATTTTCGAGATAGGCGATTTCCTCTTTAACCATCGCTAGTTCCTCATCGATTTTTTGTCTCTCAAGAGCCGCTAGGCGCTTCAGTTGCATGTCTAGAATCGCAAGTGCCTGGATTTCGGTTAATTTAAACTTGGACATCAAGTTAACTTTGGCTGCCTGCTGGTCCTTGCTCTTTTTAATGGTTTCGATGACTGCATCGATATTATCGACTGCGATCTTTAAGCCTTCTAAGATGTGAGCTCGTTTTGTAGCTTCTTCAAGTTCAAATTGGCTTCGTCTTGTGATAACTTTTTTTCTATGTTTGATGAATTCTTCTAAGATATGTTTAAGAGTGAGGGTTTGAGGGGTACCGTCGACTAACGCGACCGTATTTACAGCAAACGATTGTTGAAGGGCGGTATATTTGTAAAGGTTGTTAAGAACTGAACGCGGTCTGGCATCACGTTTGAGCTCTATAGAAATACTCAAGCCGTTTCTATCCGATTCATCGCGAAGATCAGCAATACCATCTAATTTTTTATTTTTAACTAGTTCTGCGATTCTGGAAATGAGTGTTGATTTATTAACTTGGTATGGAATTTCAGAAACAGAAATTTGAAAGTGCCCACTTATCTTTTCTTCGATTTCTGCCTTAGCCCGCATGACAATTTTGCCTCTTCCTGTTGCATATGCCGCAGTAATTTCAGTGATATCGTAAATTTGAGCGCCCGTTGGGAAATCCGGTCCCTTAACGAATTCCATGAGATTTTCTACCGAAGCATCTGGTTTGTCGATCAGGTGCACAATTGCGTCTACGATTTCACCCAGGTTGTGAGGAGGGATATTAGTTGCCATTCCAACAGCTATTCCAGAACCACCATTGATAAGTAAATTTGGCAACACTGCCGGTAAATATACTGGCTCTTTGAGAGATCCGTCGAAATTGTCCACGAAATCGACAGTCTTCTTATCGAGATCGTAAAGAAGGGTTTCCGATATGGAAGCCATTCTAGCTTCCGTGTAACGCATGGCAGCCGGAGCATCGCCATCTATCGAGCCAAAGTTTCCTTGACCGTCGATTAAGGGATACCGCATTGAGAAATTTTGAGCCATACGAACCATGGCTTCGTAAACCGGTGTGTCTCCGTGTGGGTGGTATTTACCCAATACTTCACCAACCACCTTGGCACTTTTTGTGTAATGTGCACTATGGGTTACCCCCATCCTGTGCATAGCGTAAAGAATTCTGCGGTGAACAGGTTTTAGCCCATCGCGGACATCCGGAAGAGCTCGCGCTACAATTACACTCATTGCATAGTCCAAATAGGACTTTTGCATTTCTTCCGTGATTTCGGCGTTCTGTATTTTCCCTATGTCTGCCATTTGTTTATGGTTTACTTAAGAAGATATTTTACTTTGGTTAGTTCTGTTCCATCTACTGTAAGCGAAGACCCTTTTCTACTTTGAGAAAGTTTTATTAACTCCTGTTTATTATTTGTATTATCTATTTGATACCATTGAGTAAACTTTATGATGCGGCTAACATTTTGATCAACCAGTTCTCTAAATGATCCAAATATTCTTCCATCAGGTAAAGCCGCAAACATTACTAATCTTTCCCCGGGTTCACCCTCTATGGTTTGATGATTTCTAGCACCACCCTCTTTTTTGGCTGGTATTGCTTCTATTTGAAAATTGACGACTTTGCGGTTGATTTCTGGATGTCCTTCAACTTCCAGTTTTGTTGCTTCACCTAATAATTCACCAATCCTATTTACACTTCTAGTCTCCGTTGTCGTTAATCCGCCTGAGTCTTTAGCGTTTTCGAAAAAAGTGAAAAGAGAATCTAATTCAATAACTCCGGTGGTTTGTACTTTTTCTGCGGCTTGTTCCATGTCTAAATGTCCAGAGTAGCGTTTTTTGCGTGTGTTTGAATAAATCTTTTTCTGGGTGGGACCTCGTTGCCCATGAGCATTGAAAATACACGGTCTGCTTCAGTAGCATCTTCTATACTTACCTGTTTCATAATTCTGGCAGCGGGGTTCATCGTAGTTTCCCATAGCTGATCCGGGTTCATTTCTCCGAGACCTTTGTATCTTTGAATGCTGATTTTTTTACCGTTTGCCCTGAGTTTAATTATGTTGTTTTTCCCCTCTTCGTTATAAGCGTAATAAAATTCTTTACCTATTGTGATTTTGTAAAGAGGCGGCATGGCTATATATAGGAAGCCTTTTTCGATTATACCCGGCAAGTATCTGAAGAAGAAGGTTAGAAGCAGTGTCATAATATGCTCACCATCCACATCGGCGTCGGTCATAATAACAATGCGGTGATATCGGATCTTGTCTATATTGACTGTGTCGCCTATGCCTGTACCTAGAGCAATAATTAGAGTTTTAATTTCTTCAAACTCTAGGACTTTGTCAAGCCTGGCTCTTTCTGTGTTTAAAATTTTTCCCCGAAGAGGTAGGATTGCTTGGAACTTTCTGTCTCTACCCTGCTTTGCGCTTCCTCCGGCGCTGTCACCTTCTACTAAATAAAGTTCGGATGCTGCCGGATCTTTTTCCTGACAATCGGTAAGTTTTCCCGGAAGGCTCATGCCGTCCAAAGCACCTTTTCTAAGAACCGCTTCTTTGGCCGCTCTGGCTGCTAACCTTGCTTTGGCTGCCAGAATAACCTTTTCCATAATTTTTCTGGCCTGATTGGGGTTTTCTTCCAGATACGTGTCGATACCCTCTTTGACCACTTGATTGACGATCGGCTGAATTTCGGCATTGCCGAGCTTAGATTTTGTTTGGCCTTCAAACTGCAAGTGTTCCGAATTCATTTTTATGGCGACAACAGCCGTTAAACCTTCATGCATGTCTTCTCCGGTTAAGTTATCGTCTTTTTCTTTTAGAATGTTATTTTTTCGGGCATAATCATTGATGGCGCGGGTTAAAGCCATTCTGAAGCCGGTTAAGTGTGTACCGCCTTCTGAAGTCGCAATAACGTTTGCGAAAGATTCAATTGTTTCTTGGTATCCGTCATTATATTGGAAGCTGGCTTCGACCATGATTTCTTCAAGGCTTTTAGAAACATAAAAAGGGATATCGTTAACTGGTTGTTTGTCGCGGTTGAGATGGCGGACTAATGATCTAATTCCGCCGTCGAAATAATAATGGAGCTCTTTATCTTCTCTTTGGTCGTAGAGATGAAAGCAAAGACCTGCAACTAAATAAGCTCTCTCTTTTACTTTTTTGGAAAGAGTTTTAAAGTTTACGTTTGTAGTTGAAAAAATTGACTTGTCGGGTAAAAAGATAGACGTTGTGCCTGTTTTTGGCAAGTTTAGTATTTTAGGAGTTTGCGTGTCTTTGACAACGTCTACCTGAGATGTTGGTTTACCACGCCTGTATTCTTGCGCGTAAATTTTATTATCGCGTCTAACTTCAAGGCGCATCCAGTCGGAAAGCGCGTTGACAGCGGATGCTCCTACACCGTGAAGACCGCCGGAAACCTTATAAGCACCCGCGCCAAATTTTCCACCGGCATGCAGTACTGTCATAGTGACCTCTAACGTCGATTTTTTGGCTTTAGGGTGAAGTTCAACCGGAATCCCCCGTCCGTCGTCGGCAACAGTGATCTTTTCGTCTTTGCCAATTACTACCCAAACGTTTTTGGCATATCCGGCTAGGGCTTCGTCAACCGAATTGTCGATGATCTCCTTAACAAGTTCATGAAGCCCGTTTATATCGGTTGAGCCCACAAACATCCCGGGGCGTTTTCTAACCGGTTCAAGGCCCTCCAAGACCTGAATGTCGCGTGCTGTGTAACTATCTTGGGATTTCGACATCGGTGAAACTTAATTTCATACTCTTAAAGTATACGAAAATCCATTACCTGATTTTACCAGAAGATCACTTGGCCATGCAACCTAAAATGAGGCTGAAGTTAGGGATTAGGGTTTAGGGTCTAGGGCTTAGAAATTCACGTGCCGACACCTAAACGATGTTACTTGTCCGACGAAACTTTCTTGATATTCGTAGCTTTTAGCGAAGAATATAGTGAAGTTGGACTTATCCTGAGCACTTCGATAGTACTCAGTGTAAACGAATTCGAAGGAGTTGTCGCTCGTAGCTTTATGCGAAGTGCGAGAACTTTTTGGGTTCAGGGTCAATTTAAGTTTGCTTAATCTTGATGTTCTGGATTAGTTTCGGTTTGATTGAAAACTGGTACGTCCTCCAGTATTCCCTTTGGCAACCTTGAGAATAAAGTCTTGCTGTTTTGTACCCGTAATAATTCCTTGTATTCCCTTTTGAGCTAAATCTTTAAGAACTTTAACTTTTGTCACCATTCCACCAGTTCCTTTATCGGAACCCTCAAAGAAGATGTCATCATCGTTGATTTGCGAACCGTCTTCAATGAGTTGGCCCTTTGCATCGATTACACCTTCTACATCGGTTACTAACAGTAGAGTATCAGCATCTATTGCTTCCGCGACTTCTGCGGCACCGTGATCGTTATCCGCAAGACGCATAAATGCTCTCATCTCATCACTGTTAACTGCATCGTTCCAGTTGACGATGACAACACCGTGTTTGAGAGATTTACGCAGAACGTTTTTTCCTTCCTCGAGGTCGTTTTCAGTAATAAGAGCTTGTCCAGCCACCACTCCAAATTTCTTAAATGCCTCTACCCACGTTCCTATTAAGGTGGGTTGTCCGAAGACTGCCTCAACTTGTTTATCTCTAATATCGTGTTCTTCAATATGCAGCAGATTGCGGCCACTGGCAACTGCTCCTGAACTAACGATTACAACTTCTACACTGCTTTTGAATAGCTCACTGCATTGTCTGGCAACATTATCAATAAATTCTGCATTTAAGGGTTTCTCTTTTGTAGCTCCCTCAGTGATAACGTTGCTACCGATTTTAACGACGAGTCTTTGGGTAACAAATAGTTTCCGTTCAGAACTAGGTTGTCTTTCTGATCCACCGAATTGCATAGGTGAGAATTATACTAAATTTGAAGCGATTTTACTACTATCGGTTTAGTTTTGTGCCGACACGTAGACCCTTCGGTAAGACTCAGGATGAACGATGTTAGTTTACATCGAGCGTAGCGAGACGAACTTTTTGGGTTCAGAATTAAGCTATTGTTTAGTGTAAAATTGGGATTATGGTAATTTTTATTGATGAATCTGGTACTCACAAACAATCCGATCATGCAAGCAATGCACTTGTCTATGTAGAAGTAAAAAATCTCGAAACTTTTGAAAACAAAATGCTTAAGCTGCTTAATAAGTTAGATTTAAAAACTTTTCATTGGGCTGATCATGGCTGGAAAGTAAGAAATAAATTCTTGGAGCAAGTTAATGATTTAAGCTTTACTTTTAAGATTGGTATTTTTAAAAATCCTGTTAAAACTCATGAAATGACTGAAACCGTATTTCAACATTTAATTACCGAAGGTAAAATCACAAGTATTTATATCGATGGCAAAAAGCCCAAATGGTACGAAAGGAGATTAAAGAAAGTGCTTCGTGATAAAAGAATTTCTGTTAAAAAATTAAGAACAGTGCGAAAAGGAAGTGCTCCGATCGGGTTACAGTTAGCTGATGCGCTTGCTGGTCTTGTGAGATATTACTTTGACAATCCCGACAGAAAAGATGCCAAAAAATGGTTCAATAAGTTCCAAAAAGATAAAAAGCTATCTTCTCAATTTATTCTTACCTAAAAGAAAACCCCACCCTAAGGTGAGGTCAGTTAGATGAATAGCCCTTTCGGACTCGGCCAACACGGGCCTTTGTCATCATCAACTTGTTATACATTATACTATCACAATAAATCTCAAAATGCAAAATCTGTAGACGATGTCGAAGACCATGAGCCTGTCGAATGGTTACTCGTCCTGAGCACTTCGATAGTACTCAGTGTAAACGAATTCGAAGGACTTGCCGCTCGTAGCTTTATGCGAAGTGCGTGAACTTTTTGGGTTTGAAATAAAACTATCTCACCTTTGTTAGTGTGATAAAGAACGGGTCATCGTCTGATACTTGAGGAGTTATTCCATGCTTTTCGATAAATTGATATGCTGTTCCTCTAGAGTAGGATCGCATTTTAAAGCCAAAGCGACTGTAATCTTTTGTTCTAAGCCAGCCTATAGGGACCGTATCACCATAATAGTCGCAGATAATTACAGTGCCATCAGTTTTTAAGACCCTCGCCAGTTCGTTGAAGAAGTGCTCATACAGTTGCGAGTCTGTGTATTGGACGCTTCTCCGTTTATGGTCTCCGTCGCTAAATACATTCATCATCCATATTTGCTCGACTAGCCCCGAAGAAATAGGAAGATCTATTAAATCGCCCACAACGAGCTCACCAACGTCGAATGAATCACGATGCAATTCATCAGCGAAGTAATCGATGCCTATATATACTGCCCCATACTTGATTCTTCTTAAAAGTGTTTCTGAGATTTTAGGCGCATTAACAATACCGGGGCCTATTTCGACTATCACTCCATTTTCAACCTTGGGTCGGTAGTTTTCCGGTTTAATCCGTGCCCAGTCTGTAAATCTTTCTTTTGACATGATTAGGGACGAAATTATATCAGAAAAAGGAGACTTTCTCAACTATAGGTCTGTGTGCCGACACGTAGATGAAGTTAGAACTTTTTGGGTTCAAAAATTATTTAAGGCCTAGTTCTTCCATTGAAGGGTTTTCAATAAGTACAGGTTTAGCTTTTACAACTAAATCAATTATAGCTTGGTTAACGCTCTTGCTGCTTATCGTCAGCTCTCCCGTTTCAGGGTTCAACTCTTCCGACCATACGGGAATAATTGCGTTCTTGTTACCTTTTATCTGTGGAGTGTTTGTATTACCTACTTCCCATTCGCTGAAAGCGTTTTGGATTTCCAATGTGTGAGGAGTTTTGGAGGTTTCTCCTTGCTTGTAATAGACAACGACAGGATGCTCGACGGTCAAAGGCCAGTCTACCGTTACATATCCCCATTCGTGCATAGACATCTCCGGCTCTCTGTGGAACCCCCACGTCCTTTTACCGTATTCCACTTCTATGATAGTTCTTTCTTGCGTAGCTGGTGCTTCTGTACTCATTTCGAATGATTTTAGCACGAGATGAAGAATTTATCAACTATAGGCTAGAGTGCCGACACGCTATAGCACTGAACAAGGTTGAAGTGTAGGCGATGTTAGAACCTTTTGGGTTCAAAAACAAAATAACTTTCTGTAATTCTGCATATTTCTTCTATGATAAAATTTATGAATATGAAAACGAGAAAAACATCAAGAAGTAAATATCCGCTGGTTTATGCTTTTATCGACAGCCAAAATCTCAATCTTGGTACCAGCAAAGATATTTATAAGGGCAGGAAACGAGTCTACAGAGGTTGGAAACTGGACTATAAAAAATTCAGAAAGTATTTATCGGACAAATACCGTGTGTCTAAAGCACTTTTGTTTATTGGCTACATGAAGCAAAATGAAAAACTGTACAAATATCTAAAATCATGTGGTTACAATCTAGTTTATAAACCAACTACTAAAAATAGGGAGGGTAAGCCAAAAGGTAATGTAGATGCCGAATTGGTGCTTTATGCGGCTGCAATAGAATATAATAATTATGACAAAGCGGTAATTGTTTCAGGTGACGGGGATTTCTATTGCCTGTACGAATTTCTTGAAAAAAAGGACAAGTTGTTCAAAATTATCATTCCCAATCGCCATTCTGAGTCAAGTTTACTAAAGGGGTACCAAAAGCACAAAATATTTCTATATAGAGAGAAAGAGACTCTTGAATTTAGACCAATAAAAACGGGAGGCGTCGCAATATGACACGCAGTCATATGGTCGTATTCTCCCTAGTGATTAAAGTTATATTACCAAAAGCAATATAGTCATGTCAAAAAATCGACGCTGTTATTTATCCTGAGTTTTCGAAGGAGTTTACATCGAGCGTAGCGAGATGAACTTTTTGGGTTCAGAATCAGAATAACTTTCTTGAGATTGGGGTTTAACGAAGATACTGACTGTGAGCTTCTGCTTCTTCTCGTCTTGCTACGCTCTGCATTATCCGAAACAACCTACCGCTATGCCCATATCTATCTTGAGCAGCGACTTTTAATACTTCTTGTTGAGGTTTACTTAATTCGTCCTCTAGTCGGGTAAAGTAGAGCGAAGAATAATGGGTTCCTTCTCTTTTCATTCTAGCAACAACCTCTGCAAGTAATATATGTGGATAAACTTTAACAAATGTCCTTCTACTTAGAGTATCATCGCTTCTTCTAGCAATAGGTTCTTCCAATTTCAGACCTAGCCTTTCAGCTGCCCCTGGCTCGAATTCCTCCTGTACTGCATCTGTTATTTCTCGATTTCTACGAACTAACTTGTCGTCAAATGCAACATAACCCAAATGTAAGCCATCAGCAGTTTGGTACACAGGGCTATTCAATCCAGGTTTCATGTGGGGAAAAAGATTTTGCCTGAAACTATTTAATCTGTCGGCGTTGAAAATTCCTTCAGGAGGAGCTACAAAATATTCTATCCACTCTGCCCAATTACTTTCAGGATTAATTTTAACAAGTGGTTTGTTATTCGCAATTAGAATTTTTTCTGCCCTCTGAAGATCCTCAAGGGTTTCTAAGACTCGCGCCAAATTAGAATCCTCATGGACTTTAAAGTTTTCCTGCCCTGGTAAAACTAACGCTTCTTTAGATACCATACTGATGAGAATTATATCACTTTTACTGCCATAGTCAAAACTATCGGTCTAATTTTGCTTGCTGTTCGAAACTTTAGTGAAGGACAGTGTCGAGTCAAACTCGACTAACCGCGTTTGACGCGGTGCCGGAAGTTAGGAGTCGAACCGTGAGGCTAGTTATCAGATATTAAGCGTCTAATTTTAAGCTGAAAATTAAGTTTGCCAGGACGAATTTGGCGTCAACATTTGCCTCGATCATTTTTTTTGCCTCGGCACATTTTTCTTGTGCTGTCCGGATTTCGGCGAGTGAATAATTATTTTTATTGCTTCTTATATTTGTAAGTAGAGACTCATGGAGCGAGTTCATTTGATCGTCAATCCAAACGATAGGGTCTTCGATTTGTGAGATTTCTTCGAGCAATTCTTGTGTTTTTTTGTCCGATAGCAGAATTGACGACTTGGGCTCTATTCCATGTTTTGCGGAAGTTTTAATCATTACTGCCCGCGAGACAATCGTTGGAAGCAAGTCCGATTTATCCTTGGCTTCAAGAATAATTATCGCGTGTGGCGGCGGCTCTTCGAATATTTTTAGAAGTGAGTTTTGGGCTTGCTTGGTTAGGTTTTGGGCATCTTTGATTACGATTAGTTTATGAGAATCTGAAACCGGTTTTTGGTCAATCTGTTTTTTTAACTGGCGTATTTGATCTATCGAAATGGATTTTTTTTGAGGAGAGATGATTGAAATGTCTGGAGATTGTTTTTGTAAATTTATGTTGAATGAATCTGCAATCTTGTTACTTTCTGTCTTTGCACCCTTCCCTATTATTAAGAATGATTGAAATTTGGATTGTGTTGTTTTGACCATTTGACATGGTGATTTTAAACGTATGTATAAGAATTTTCAATTTTTAACCCCTTTCTGCTATGATCAAATTAGGTAGAAATTATAAAATCATGGCAGTCACTGCCCCGTTTGCAACGCCTAAAGAAAAGAAAAAGACAATAGCTTCACTTGAAGATATCCTAGCGTCATCTGGAGCAATTACCCAAGAACAGCTTCAATTCGTAAAGGACGAGGTTAAACGAAGGCAAGAAGATAGCGAAAAGATTATCGCTTCGATGAACTGGGTTACTGATGAACAGATGAGCCAAGCAAAATCTAAAGTAATGGGTGTTCCTTATAGCGATCCTGCCGAGCAGCCAATTTCTCCAGAAATTTTAGGTTATATTCCAGAAGAAGTAGCTAAGAGATTTCAGGTTATTCCAATTAATAAGAATAACGAGGTTTTGTCTGTGGCGATGGTCGACCCACTGGACTTGCAGGTTTTTGAGTTTATTGAAAAGAAATCCGGTCTTACTGTAAAGCCGTATCTTGCGACGGCTGCTTCGATTAGTAAAGCAATAGCTGAACAGTATACAAGAGGACTTTCTTCCGAGGTTACTGAAGCGTTGAAAGAAGTTGCACCCGGAATGGGTAATACGAATATCCAAAGCGCAATGACCGGATCTGTTCTAGGGGAAGCTCCTGTTGCCAGGATTGTGTCAACACTCTTGGAATATGGAATTAGAGTGAGAGCATCGGATATTCACATTGAGCCATTAGAAAATGAAACTCGAGTGAGATACAGAATTGATGGAATTTTGCACGAGAAATTAATTTTGCCCAAGAAAATTCACGATTCAATTATTTCGAGAATAAAAATTCTTGGGAATATGAAAATAGATGAAAAACGTGTTCCTCAAGATGCGAGATTTAACTTTAAGCTTGGCAAGGAAGAACTTGATTTGAGACTTTCTACCTTGCCGACTGCATTTGGTGAAAAGTTTGTTATGCGACTGCTTAAAAAAACAGGAGCCGTACCAACACTGCCTGAACTCGGTTTGCGCGCAAAGGCACTGAAGAATCTAGAAGAAAATATTGCCAGACCGCACGGAATAATTTTAGTAACGGGTCCGACGGGAAGCGGAAAAACTACCACACTCTATTCGGTTCTTTCGAAGTTAAACTCCACAAAAGTGAACATTGTTACCCTAGAAGACCCGATTGAGTATCAGATGGCAGGAATCAATCAAGTTCAGATCAACCCTCAAGCAGGATTAACGTTTGCTTCCGGGCTCCGCTCGTTTCTGAGACAAGACCCGAATATCATTATGGTGGGAGAGGTTCGAGATAGTGAGACAACGGAGCTTGCTGTTCAAGCTTCTCTAACCGGGCATTTAGTGTTTTCGACTTTGCACACCAATGATGCTTCCGGAGCCTTGCCAAGGCTTCTGGATATGCATGCGGAGCCGTATTTAATTGCTTCTACAGTTAATTGCGTTGTAGGCCAGCGCGTTATTAGAAAAATTTGCCCAACATGCAAAGAAGCACGAGAGCCGAAAGTTGAGATTGTTGAAGAATTGAAAAAGATATTGGGGAATCTATACGACTTTAACACTAAAAAATTTAAAGTATATGTTGGTAAGGGTTGTTCCGAGTGTAATAACACGGGTTATTTAGGCAGGATAGGAATTTTTGAAGTTTTGGTAGTTAGTGAAAAGGTCGCAAGGATGATATTTTCTCACGAAACGTCGCAGGCTATACAAAGAGAAGCAATAGCAGAAGGGATGATAACCATGAAGCAAGACGGATTTTTGAAAGTTATCGAAGGAATCTCAACCGTAGAAGAAGTATTGAGAGTAGCCGAGGAATAATGACAATTGACCTAATTAACCTAATTTTTCTAATTGATCTAATCAATTTGGGAATTGCAAATTGGGATTTGATTAGAAATTAGAGCACTTAGAAATTAGAAATTTTAAACATGTCTATACAAGATTATCTGGAAACTATAGTCAAAAAAGAGGCCTCTGATTTGCACTTGGTTGTTGGTACTCCTTCAATGATGAGGATTGACGGGCAACTGATTCCGTTATCTTCCGCCCCCTTAACACCCGAGGACACAGAAACTCTGGTTCATGAACTTTTATCGCCGGAGCAAAAAGAAATGCTTTCGGTCAATAAGGAGTTGGATTTCTCTTTTGCTCTGGGTGAAGTTGCCAGGTTTCGTGTTAATGCTTACTATCAGAAGGGTTATCTTTCTGCAGCACTTCGTCTAATTCCTACTTACATAAAGACGCTTGAAGAGCTTAATTTGCCTTCTATTTGTCACAATTTTGCCAAGATGCGGCAGGGATTTATTTTGGTTACCGGGCCAACAGGCCACGGAAAATCTACGACGATTGCTTCAATTATTAATGAAATTAATCAAACGAGGCCTGTTCATATACTTACGATTGAAGACCCAATTGAATATGTTTATCCTCGGGGGAAGGCATTGGTTTCTCAGCGGGAAATGCACTTGGATACTCATTCTTGGGAAGTTTCACTGCGAAGTGCGCTTCGTGAGGATCCGGATGTGGTCTTGGTTGGTGAGATGCGCGACTTTGAGACCATATCTTCGGCAATAACCGTTGCCGAAACCGGACACTTGGTTTTTGCGACCCTGCACACAAATAATGCCGCGCAATCGATTGACAGAATAATTGATGTTTTCCCCGACAGGCAACAAGCTCAAGTAAGATTACAGCTTTCGGCGACTATCGCGGGCATTGTTTCGCTAAGATTAATACCGGCAATAGGAGGAGGTCGAATACCTGTCTCAGAGATTTTACTTGCATCTTCTGCCGTGAAGACTTCAATACGTGAGGGGAAAACCCATCAAATAGATAACATTATTCAGACATCAGGGTCATCGGGTATGAGGCTTCTTGAGGTTTCGTTGGCAGAGCATGTTAACTCCGGAAAAATCAGCGCAGATACTGCACAACAGTACAGTTTGAGGCCTAAGGAATTAGAGCGGTTAGTAGGTAGAGATTCAACATCTGATAAATAATTCTTAAAATTAAGTCGTTATGCCAATTTTTAAATACGTTGCGAAAGATTTTTCAGGGAAAAAAGTTTCCGGAGAAGTTGAAGCTGTGGATAGTAAATCTGTAGTAGAGACTCTTAGGAGAGAAAACTTTGTAACGCTTGGTATAACTAAGCGCGGTGAAGAGAAATTTCTAAACACTTCTGCCGCGATGCCCAAAATGGGCGGCGGAGTAAATATAGGCGAAGTCGTAAATTTTACCCGACAGCTTTCCACAATGCTTTCTGCCGGGTTACCACTCACCGACGCACTGGTAATTTTGCAGAAGCAAACTAAAAATGCCAATTTTGGGCGTATTCTTTCCGAAGTTGTAGCCGACGTCGAAGGTGGAAGTTCTCTTTCTGCGGCAATGGCAAAACACCCTAAAGCATTCGATATTATTTACATAAAACTGATAGAAGCGGGAGAAACAGGTGGAGTACTGGATAAAGTGCTTCTCAAGCTCGCTCAGAGCCTAGAAAAGGACAGGGAATTTAAATCTAAGACACGTGGCGCATTTATATATCCGTTTATTGTTGTACTGGTGATGATATTAGTAGTTGGACTGATGATGGTATTTGTTATTCCTAAGTTGACAGCGCTATATGAAGAAATTGGTACAGAACTGCCGCTTCCTACCAAAATATTAATAGCAATGTCTGATTTTACAAGAAATTTTTGGTGGCTTTTAATTATTGGTACTGTAGTTTTTGTTTATGCTTTTAAGACATATTCAAAGACACCAATTGGGTCCCAGCAAGTTTCCAGGTTGGTATTGTCGCTTCCAGTTTGGGGCAAAATTAGAAAGACTTTAGTTCTGGCTGAATTTTCCCGAACTTTGGGTTTGTTAATTGGTACAGGTATTCCAATTATTACTGCCTTAAAAGTGGTGAGAGACATATTAACCAGTAAAGCGTACAAGGACGGTGTTGATGAAGCTATCAGGCATGTTGAAAGGGGTACGCCGCTTTATCAGCCGATAGCTGCAAACTCCGCATTCCCCCCGTTGATGAGCCAGATGATGAGGGTTGGTGAAGAAACCGGCAAAATGGATGAGGTCTTGGGCAGGCTGGCGCTTTTTTTTGAGGGAGAAAGTGAGCACCAAATTCAAAATTTAACGACTGCTCTGGAGCCGATTATTTTAGTTATTCTAGGCTTGGGTGTAGGAACGCTAGTGCTTTCGATTATATTGCCAATATACAATTTGACTTCGCAATTTTAGCTAATTTTAAATTTTTAATTCTTAATTTTAATTCAATTTTAAATTTTAAAATTCTAAGGCCTATTTAGTATTCTGGGCAATTTTTAAAGTCTTTTTTGCTTGAAGCTCCGTTTGCTTCTGCATAGTTTGCCCCAATACTGGTTGCTGCACGGATTAACTGGCTGATTATGGGTAGTGTAATAGGATTTTGGGGTACTTTTTTACAAAGTCCAATAATACTTTCAGCAAATTTCAGCGTTCTTTCCTCAAGGTCATATTTCATAAGGGCATTTTACATTATTTTAATTAAAACATTTAGATTTGATTTAAAATTGAAAACTTAAAATTAAAAATTAGTTACAGCTTATACATCCACTTGACAAGCAGATGGAGCATCTATAATACTGATATTAAGCTAAGAAAATTATGTTAAAGCTTGGAAGGGGGTGAATTAAACTTAGTGATTAAATCTGCCCAAAAAAAGAAATTATTTTCGAGTTTACCGAGAAAACAAGCTCGCTTATTCGGTTTTACTTTAATCGAGCTTCTAATAGTTATCGCAATTCTTGGTATTTTGGCAGCTGCAGTATTGGTTGCTATTAACCCTCAAAAAAGAACACGTCAAGCAAGAGATGCAGGCCGCAAGAACGATATCGGATCTCTTGCCACAGAACTTCAGGCATATTACACAACTCCAGGGGAAGGTAAGTATCCAATCAACGATGGTTGTGGTTCAGCTGGAGGTTTGACTACATTAACAGTTTCCGGAGGATTGAAGCAGATTCCTGCAGATCCTCAAACTGGCCGTAGTTATTGTTATGATGTTCACTCTAATACTACTGAGGCTTCAGTGCATGCGACAATTGAGGATCCGACAACAGCAGGAGGAGGTCAGTCTTCACATCTTTGGTGTTGGAGGTCAACGACAAATACAGCCGTAGAATTAGCAGTAGGTGCTTGTACAGTAGAATAAGAAGAGTAGAATTTAAATTGAGCACGATAGAATCAAATGATCTATTGTGCTCTTTTTATATTTAAATCTCGACATTGAATTTAATAGCAGTTCATGGTTGAATTTAATTCAAAGTGCAGTTAAAAAAAAAGCATGTCGGAATCGGTACTGTCAATATCAGCGATACTGCCCGAAAAAATGTCTTAAAAGTTTTAGCATCAAATCGTCTTTCACCGGGGAAATATACTGAGAAATTAGAAATAAATCTAGCAAGTCTTCACGACCGTAAATTCGCAATCTTTTGTAACAGCGGAACAAGTGCTCTACATGTCGCGTTAGGTGTTTTAAAAGAAAAATTCAATTGGAGAGATGGGGATGAAGTAATTGTTCCAGCTGTTACGTTTGTTGCGACTTCCAATGTAGTAATACACAATAACCTAAAGCCTGTTTTTGTCGATGTTGAAAGTGATTTTTATGGGATAAATCCGGATTTAATAGAGTCCAGAATTAGTACAAGGACTCGAGCAATTATGCCTGTGCACCTTTTCGGGCAATCGGCAGATATGAAACCCATTATGAAGATGGCTAAGAAATATAATTTGAAGGTATTAGAAGATTCTGCTGAGGCGATGTTTGTGAAATATAATGGTAAGCCAGTGGGTTCTTCGGGCGACATCGCTTGTTTTTCTACTTATGCTACCCATTTGATTACAACGGGCGTAGGTGGTTTTTCAATGACGAACGATCCTGAGCTGGCTGTTATGATGAAAAGTTATTTTAATCATGGTAGAGATCGTATTTATCTGACTATCGATGATGATGACTCGGTGTCACCCAAAAAACTTTTTGAGATTATTCCAAGAAGATTTTCATTTGTTCATATTGGGCACAGTTTCAGGCTTACCGAGATAGAAGCTGCTTTAGGTTTAGCACAGCTAGATGTATGGGAAAAAATAATTTCGCATAGACAAGCAAATGCTCAATATTTAACAAAAGGCCTTGCTAAATATTCATATTATATTCAGACTCCTAAAATTAGAAAGAATTCGGAACACGGATTTATGCTCTACCCTATTTTAATAATTAATCAAAAGATCGATAGAGAAAAACTTATCAACTTTTTAGAACAGAATGGTGTAGAGACTAGATATTTAATGCCTCTTATAAACCAGCCTGTTTACAAGAAAATGTTTGGAGATATAGAAAATAACTATCCGGTCGCAAAAGCAATAAATAGAAATGGTTTTATAGTAGGGTGTCATCAAGATTTAACAGAATCCGACCTTGACTATGTAATTGACAAATTTAGTAAGTTTTTTAAAAAATACGCCTAGATGTGTCAGTAGCAATTGTTATCCCTACTTACAACGAGGTGAATAACATCAAGAAACTAATTGATCAAATTTTCTCAATTAATAAAAATCTTAATGTTATAGTGGTCGATGATAATTCACCTGATGGGACAGCTAAAGCAGTTAACGTTCTCAAAAAAAGGCATATTAAGCTATCTTTAATAAAGAGAAAAGGCAAAGGTGGAAGAGGTTCTGCAGTTGTAGAAGGATTTAAGCATGTTTACAAAAACAGAGATATAAAGCTCTTTATCGAGATGGATGCTGATTTTTCTCATAGACCTGAGGAGATAAAAAAGCTAGTAGAAAAATCTAAAAAGTTCGATGTTGTTATTGGTTCTCGATATTTAAAAAATTCTAAGATTTTTGGTTGGAGTATTGGCCGAAAGGTATTTTCAAAAATTGCAAATCTTTATTGTAGGTTAGTTTTAGGAGTTCCTATTTCAGATTATACGAATGGATTTAGGTGCTATAGCAAAAGAACAGCAAAGAAATTAATAAGCGCAAATTTTAAATCGAAAGGATACATTTTACTTTCAGAAATTGCATATTTTTTACATCGTCAAGGATATAGTTTTGGTGAGGTTCCGACAGTATTTAGGAATAGGGTTCGTGGTAAATCTAATTTTAGTCTTTCTGAAGTCAAAGAGTCTCTAATTGCTATTCCTCGGATAAAGTTGAATTACTAATTTTAAGTGCGATATACAAAAGAATGAGCGAACTGATAAAGTAATAATAATTAACGAAAGCTTGTTTGGTGTTGAATAAGAAAAATGTAAAGTACCATAGCCCCATAGATAGATATATTTCTTCTGTTTTTCTCTTCTGCTTCTTCAAAATAAATACACCAGTTATTACAATTATTGAAATCAAGATTATAGGTGGAATATCTGAGCCACTTAAAAAATAATAAAGGTTATTGATCATTAAGGCCTCATGTCTTACAGGGTTTTTAAAATGGAATAGCACTGTATCTTGGAGGAAATCTTTAGGTGACCAAATTACGAACGGTGCGACTATAAAACCACTTAAAATCCCAACAATAAAGAGCGCTCGCAAACCTTTTTGCAAATAACTCAAAAAAAATAGAGGAATAAATACGAGGGTTTGTTTAGTTGTGGCTACTATGGCAAGAAGAATTAAAACTGAATTCTTAAATTTATTAAAAACTAAGCTTGTTGCGATCAACGTTAAAAACAGGATAACCGCTGGGTCTGTCCAACCTCTTAAAATAATAAAGTAACTAGAAGGGTTGAATAAAAAAATCAGCGGTAAAGTTAGCGAATATGTATTGGGTATTTTCTTGTTTCTTTTTATGATCAGATAAAGAAGGATTGAGGTGATTATGTTTGCTATGGCGAAGAAAATACGCTGATCTTTGAAAAGCAGAATGGCAGGTACTGAAAATGTTAAGATTCCCGGTGTATAGGAAAAGTAATTAGGCTCAACACCTTTATAGTTAGGTTCACTTATAGGTATGAATGTCATTTGATACGGATTCTCTCCTCTAATCAACCCTAACGATCCGAGTCTAATAATGTCGTATGTATCCATTCTAGGATATGGTGAGACATAGATAAAAAGCAATCGAAGTATGGTAGATATAGATAATAATAATAGAAAAACAGTAGTTCTTTTGCTAAAAAAAGGCAGAAAAATGCCCAGAAACAAGCTAACAGCGGATAATGCCATTATTATTAAGTAAACGTCAGCAAAATTTGGAGGTCTAAATGGTATGCCCCCTTGTTGTAGAGTTGGTTTAATTAGAAATAGGGAGAAAATCACCGAAAAATTTAACAGAAAGTACAGATTTAGCTGTGGAGAAAAATCAAAGTTTTTATCGAAAAGATTGCTTTTAAAGAAAAATGCAAACCAGATAAGTAGGCAGAATAAAAGGATGAGTATGCCATTGAGTGCGTAAACCCCGAAAGAGAATATATACCCTAGTTGAAGAAGAGAGTACAGAAATAAGTAAAGATTAATGGTACTTTTCAATTTTCCTCACTTTCGAGCGTAGAGAACCGAAGGATAAACTTAGAATTAGCAGAGATGAGACGAAATAGTACTGATTCAAAAAAGCTTCTCGAAATAAAATAAGACTGCATAGAAACCATATAGCGAAAGTCAGGTAAAATGAGCTAATTTTCTTACCTTGTTTAAATAACAAAATAGGTAAAAATATAATAGGTAAAAGGAAGAAGCCTTTTGGAATTTGTACAGAAGGATAAATGTTATGAATAAATGAGTGGAATGTTAAGGCATCAAACCTTGTTTTTCTGAGAATGGGCTCTTTTACCGTATCCGCAATAAAATCCTTGGGGGATAAAAACAAGAAAAATAAAATAACAGCAATTACTGGTATATAAGCAAGGATTAATTTTTGGAAATTGAAAGGCTTTAGTTTAATCAGGAAAGGTAGAATTAAGAACATGTTTTGTTTAACACCAAAAGCTAAAGCTAGCGTAAAGTATGCCCAATATTTGTTTTTATATGTTAAGAACAGATAACCAAAAAGACTAAATAATGCAACAAGAATTGGATCAAGCCAGGCCTCGCCAACTATGAGAGTAGCTAATGGATGGTACATAAATAATAGTACAGTGTTTTGATAACTATCTTCTTTCATGTTTTGTTTTTCCCCTATTTTGTAAATAATAAAAGAAGTAATCAAAAGGCTAACTACAGATGTAAATCTCACGTCGCCGAGCAATGTCCGAGCTGGAATATTCATTAAAAAAGAAAAAGGCATGTAAGTGAAGTAATCTGGTGTTATGTTTTCGTAAATTTGGTTAAATGTTATGGTATATGGATTTATACCTTGCACTACCGCTGAACTTGCATTTTGTAAGATGTCGAAGACGTCTATTTTCGGATAGGGTGTGTTAATGATAATTAAAATTTGGGATATGACCGGAACTGATAAAAGTGTAAAAAACCTGAATTTTTTGAGACGATAATTTATGTCTATGAGAAATGATAAAGAAATTATAAAAGCAACTAGAAAAATATAAAACTGCAGGGGTTTTAGAATAGTATTCAATTCATAGAATTCTTTTGGTAAATAAAATGTAATTGCAATAGATAAAATTATTAAAAATGAAGAGAATTTAATGAAAATATTATCGTCTTTATCGATAAAGACAGTAGGTAATTTGATAAATAGTGCTACCAGAAGGACAGCAAATACCATGGTGATGATCCAGAATGAAGAGAAATCATACAACCCAATACTAAACGCGTAACCAATTGTTAAGAAAGTATACGAAATTAAGATGAATGTACGTTTACCGATTAACTCCATTTATATTAGTAGATATTATCATTAGGCCAGAAAACATGAAAGCTGACGTAAAATTATTATTCAGCGAATTAAGTTATTATATTATCGTGCTAATTTTGTGTTAATAGCTTTTTGTATATTTTTTTTAATATTTCTTGTTTATTCGCAGGGAATTTCCCCATCAGTTTTTGGCGGTGATTCAGGTGATGTTATCTTGGCTTCTTGGTTTGGGTTGTTGCCCATCCCCAAGGTTATCTCTTAAACACCATGATTGGTTATTTCCCCCCTACTTTTGTATAAGCCAACATCAGGTTGACTGGCAATATTTATGAAAAATTTCCTTGTTTTGACTTTTAATCCTTACATCTAGTATAATTTCCTTGAAATGTCACAAATTGCGACTATTACAAGTAAACGACAATTAACTATTCCAGTCGCACTTTTTAAGAAGGCTCGACTTAAGGAATATCAAAAAGTCCTTGTGGAAGAAGAAGGCGGTATTATTAAAATTCAACCCACTATTAATAAAGTTTTAAGACTTTCGGGTTCAGTAAAAATCCCAAAACGATTGAAAGACAAAACTTTAAAACAAGTAATTGAAATTTCTAAAGGGGAATATTTTTCTCAAAAGTTCGGAAAATCTAAGTGATCTTTGTTGATACCAATTATTTTTTGAGATTTCTTCTTGAGGACGTTGATTCGCAGCATAAAGAGGCAAAAAAACTTTTTTTAGAAGCTGCAGACGGCAATTTAAAGCTTTTTACGTCTATTATTGTTATTTTTGAAATCAACCGGGTGCTTTCGTCCTTTTACAGGAAAGACAAAATAAGGACTTGCAGTATTTTAGATGAAGCCCTTTCGTTTCCATTTTTGAAGATAATTGAAAAAGCAATATTATTGGAAGCTATTGAGAAATATAAGGAAAATAATATAAGCCTTGAGGATAGCTATAATTTAGTATTTGCCAAAAGCAGAAATGCTGCAGCCTTCAAGACGTTTGACGCAAAACTTGCGAAATTATTCAGTCTAAAAATTTAGTTTCCCCTGGTTTGGGTTGTTGCCCATCCTCATGGTTATTTTTAAGTTAATTTTTCTTAAATTCAAAAGGATCAATTCTTTTGATTTCGGTGATTTTGTCAAAGTCTCTATCTGCTGAAATAATTATCTCAGCATCATTTTTGAGAGCGCTGACAACGTGAATAAGGTCACGACTATCGACTTTTGAGTCTGAATATCTTTTTACTATCTTAAGGTAAGAAAGCAAGAGCTTGTTAGTAAATGAAACAATGTTTAAATTAGTAGTTAAAAGTTTTTGACAAAGTAAGATAGTTTTTCGAACAACCTTATTTTTTTGACCATAATGAATAATCTCCTCAAAAGTTTCTACTGAGGTTAATGCTTCAATCTCTCCGGTAATAATTTTCTCTAAGATTGTTTTACAATTTGAATATCTGGAGTCAGAAGGATTTGTAGAGTAAATGAAAATATTTGTATCGATATAATATTTCACAACCGGGCATCGTGGGCTTCTGAGAAGGCTTTTTTCATATTTTGGGGACTTGTTGTTGGCAGGTTAAGATTTGAGATTTCGTCTAAAAGTTTAAGTCTTCTGACTATTGTAGACTTTGATGTTTTAGCGGATTTTACCCCTGTTGTCTTGGCAACCTTTTCGCGTATGATAGCAGCAAGAGTTTTTCTTTTTTCATATGCCTCTCGTCTTAATTCGTCTAAGACTTCTTTTGGAAAATATACTTGTGTTCTTTGCATGATGTATACAGCATAACATCGATTTGCAACTTTTGTCAATAGGATGTTTAACTAAAGTTTAATGTTAAAGAATTTAACATTAGTTTCTTTTATTCTGGTTTTTCTGCTCACTTTTATTTTGTATATTCCCGGTATTTCCCCTTCAGTTTTTGGGGGTGATAGTGGAGATATTATTTTGGCTGCATATACTGCTGGTATTGCTCACCCACAAGGTTATCCTCTAAATACGATGATAGGTTGGATTTTTACCCACCTACCATATGATGCAACTGTTGCATACAAGGCAAATCTGATGGTAGCGTTTTTTCAGGCTTTAAATGTTGGGCTTGCCTTTTTAATAACTAGATTGTTAACGAAGAATTTGATAGTTTCTATAGTTTCTTCGCTCATTCTAGCTTTTACTCCTATTTTTTGGCTGTATGCTCACGTCGCTGAGGTATTCCAATTGACTGTTTTACTAATTGGTTTAAGTTCATATTTTTTGCTTTTATGGCGGGAGAATTTTTTAAAAAAAAATAAAAGGGCAATTAGCGATAAATATTTACATCTTTCAACTTTTATTTTCGGCTTGGCTTTTTTTCATCATTTTATAGCTTTACTTGTAATTCCTGCGTTTGTTTATATTGTGTTTAAGACAGAAAAGAAAATTTTGATTGACTTTAAGAAAGTTACGAAGTTATTTGTCTTATTTCTTTTGGGTCTACTTCCCTATTTGTTTATTCCTTTTTCAATATTGCAAAAAACACCTATAAATTGGGCTGGATCTTTGAGTGTCATTAATTTTTTAAGACTAATATCGAGAGCAGATTATGGTTCCTTTAATGATTTTCAGGATTTAGCTGGTTTATCTCCATTTACAAAAATTTTCCAACTGCAATGGTACTTTAATGTTTTAAAGGCTGATTTTACAATCTTTGGCTTGTTTTTAGTCTTGGCAGGATTAGTTTTTTTGTTTACTAAATATAGGGATTTATTTTGGTTTTTAACTCTGGCATTTTTTTTCACCGGACCTTTTTTTATTTTATACACCTCGTTTTCGCCTTTCGAAACATTTATTCAGGGTATATTTGAGAGGTTTTTTCTTTTTGGATATTTTTTCTTAGTAATAATTATAGGATTTGGAATATTGGCAATTGTTGAGTATTCTAAAAAATTTTTCAACCAGAAAATTCAGAAAAAGTATGTTTTGCATTTAGTAGTCCCTTTTGTTTTTATTTTGTTTCCCATTAGTCTTTTGGTGATAAATTTTCCGAAAACTGATTTGTCTGAATATAGATTAGGGCAATATTTTGGAGAAGATTTGCTTGCAAGTGCCAGCCCGCCGGGGTTTTTATTTTTGCAGGGAGATTCTGTCCTTTTTAATACTCAATATAGTTATTATGTAGATGAAATTAATCCTGAATCAATAGTTGTAATGACTGGAAGGTTAAAAAGACCGGCTTATAGATATGTTCTTGCTAATGAGCACCCTGAGGTAAATTATCCGGATGAGTTTTTTGAAGAAGGGTTAAAGGATTTGAGTGTATTGTTTCGAGAAATTGTATTAAGGAATGAAAATAAATTTGCAGTTTATAGTAACGTTCAGGCAGACGCCATACCAGAAGGTTACGTTTGGATTCGTGAAGGATTACTCTACAGGATGTATCCGAAGGATAAAATTCCGGGCGCTGATGAGTTACTGGACAAGTATGAGAGGAATTTTAAAAATTTCGTAGATAATATTGAAGAGATTGACAATCAGTATACTCATTTTATTCCCGAAGATTTTAGAAAAATGTATTCGGCTGCTTTAACTAGTGGTGCAGATACGCTATTTTCTCGCGAACTTTATGGGGAATCTGAAAAATATTATTTACTTGCCGTAAAAGCAAGTGATAATTTAGCTGGTCCAAAAATTGGACTAGGAGACATCCATGCTGAGAAAAAAAATTGTTCCGCAGCGGAAAATCATTATATGAAAGCATTGGAAATAGGAGCACTCAATAATGTTGTATACCAAAGATTAATTACTCTTTCTGAAGATTGTTTCAACGACGCAAACAAAGCTGATTTGTATGCAGAAATGTTGAAAAAAAATTCTAAATTCGATGATTCTTTTAGAGAATCTGAAATTTTCTAAACTTTAGAAAAAAGAAAATGAAGATTATTAAACCTAGCGAAGTTATAGTAGTTCCAAGTCTTATACTCTTAGGGTCATATTTAAATTCAAGTAAATGTGTGCCCTTAGGAATAACTACAGCCTTAGAGTTTATATTTGCCGCCAACACTTCTACTTCAATCTCGTCTGTAAATGCTTTCCAGCCTGGATAATAGCTTTCAGTGAGGACGAATAGTCCTTCTCCATCCGAATTTATTTCAAAAGATATGGCGTTTGGTATTTCTTTTCTAGTTATGATGGTCCATTTATTTACAAGTGGTTCAGAGAGATTGATATCTTTTTCTAAAACTATTTCTTCTAAGGGATTAAAATCTGGATCCATTAAGTTGTTAACCACGTCGGATTTGATTTGAGCTACCCTGTAGTTTTGTGTCATGAAGTATTGCTGAGGTGCCAGTTTCAGGGCGCTTACTATAAATTTCTGTTTGATATCTTGTTTATATTCCTGAACCTTTTTCAAAAGAGGGCTATTTATTTCTAAAGGAGATATAAGATGAGTTACATTGCTGGATGCGAGAAGCTGCGCACTTTTTTCTGAAACCTCAATTTTATTGTCTGTCTTATTAATGCCAGAATTTACGATTTGTTTAAAAATTTCTGCTCTTTCAGCAGTCATACTTTCGTATGAAGCAAATTGATCAATGTCGAAAATTAAATTAGAGTTTTGGTCTAGACTGTTGCGCGCAAAGTGATAATAGTCAGTATTATTTTGCCAGCCATTGAATATAAATTCTTGATTCCATTGCTCACTTTGTCCTATAGAATATATTCTCTCGGCGCCGTTATTTTCTAAGTAATTTGAAGTTGATGGTTTTTTGAACCATTCTTTTGCATTTCCAGTAGGGTTGTAATTTATAAAAACGATAAACACGTTTAAAAGCGATATTAATATAATCGGAATTAATATGCTTCTTTTGTTTATTGTTTTATGAATGAAGATAGCTGATAAAACTACTATAGAGAATTGGGTGATTAATAAAAACCTTGAAGGAACTCTGAATATAGAAAAAGGTGGTAGTGAGAATACAGTTTGCAGAGGGCTGAGCGTTCCTAAAGCAAGAAGAAGAGACAATAGCAGTAAGAATAGAAAAATTATGACCGCGATTTTTTGATTGAACTTTTTCCTAAAAGTCAGAATTATTGCTACAAGTGCAAAAATTAATGGGAAAATTCCTACATACGCGACGTTTTCCCAAAAAATTCCCCAAGAACCTGGTACCCACCTCGGGAAAGTTCCATCTTTCGGTGAGCCAAGTATAAACGGATTTAAAAACTGTAAAATATTTTTGAAGGTATAAGGAAAACGAGTAAGGATATTTTCGGGGCTAATTTGCCTGGCAGAAACGTTAAGAAATTCATATTGAGGAATTACTTGAACGGCTCCGATTGAGAAGCCAAATATTATTGATATGAGAATTGGTGTCAGTGATTTAATGAGCCAATTTTTTTTGGTAAATGTTTTTAGAATTAAAAATACAACAAGAGCTACTAGACTATAAAATGTAAGCTGGGGGAAGCCGGCGAAGATTTGCTGTGAGATTATAAAGCTTAACGCTAGTAAAAATATAACTTTTCTTTTTTCTAAAAACTCATTTGTTGCCCAAAAAAGCCAGGGCAGAAGTGTGGCGGTCTGTAAGAGGTTGTGATGTTGGACATGGAATACAAAAAATCCTCCAAGTGGGAATATGGTGCCTGCGTAAGTTGAGGAGAGTTTTGAGAGGCCGAGGGACCGGCAAAACATATAGATTCCCCAGCCTGCAATCAGAAAACTAAGGACAAGAGTCAAATTGTATGCCCAGACGAATGGCAGAGTTCTAAAGAATATAAGATTAGGTAAGAAGAAAATTGCTGTTTGGCCTTCGGCAAGGGTTGGGTAACCGGTGCCAATGTGCGGGTTCCAGATTGGAATTCTGTTTTTCTTTAACTCTTGGGCATAGTAGAATTTGTTAGCGATTGAAAGATGCCATGCGTCGCTTCGGCCGTAATCTGGAGTAATATAAATGGATGGCTCTGGTAAAAAAAGACGAATGTGAAAGGCGAAAATGACTCCGGTAATAACGATTAAAGGCCACCATTTTTCGAGTATTTTTTTGATCATAAAGAAATAAGCAAGAAGTGATAAGAAATAAGATAGCAGATACTCAACACCAGATACCAGATACTGGAAACTTTTTTCGCCTTTAGTTATGCTGGATTAATGTTCTTTTGGTTGGTAATTATTTTTATTTTAGGGAGCGCCGTTGGCAGTTTTTTAAATGTAGATGTTATTTTTCGCCAAGGCCGATATCGTGGGGGCCGATTGTTTTCAGCATTATAACTTCGTTAATTTTTTCAAAGGTGAAACGGTAGTTTTTATCAACTCTTACTTCCCAGCGGTTTATACCTTTCATTTTCTTTGTATTTAAACTTGGGTGAAAGAGGTTTTTGCTTAAGAATATTATTTGTTTATCTGCCTTTTTCTGAATATTTTTGGGGAGTTTTTGGTAAAGTTTAGTGAAATTCTTAGTTTTGGCAATATACATTAATTGCCTTTGTGAAGATCTTTAATTGCCTCATTTACATTCTTGTAAACTGTGTATCTGCCGGCGGCAATATCTTCATCAGCCTTTTTTTCTGCCAACTGCCACCATTCATCACTCCCGTATGGAGGTTCTACTTCTTTCGATAAATACTGACGAATCAGGTTTCTAACAAATTCTGATCGGGTTGCAAAGCCGCCCTCTTTGGTTTTTTCGTCTATTTTTTTTGCTATTGCTTTTGGCAGAGATATGGTAATTGTAGTCATTGTGTTAATATTTAAGAATATTTAAGAATATTTGTCAACTTTCTAATATCAAAGCCGGTTGTAACATTATATTGAATTTGGTTATGCTAAATTAAGTATCATTGTTTATGTTTTTTTGGCTCGTTATTATTTTTATTTTAGGGAGCGCCGTTGGCAGTTTTTTAAATGTAGTAATTGACAGGACGACGCGGGGAGAGTCAATTGCCGGACGGTCTTATTGCGATCATTGCCGTGCTACGCTTTCGACTTTAGACCTAATACCGATTATAAGTTTTGTCAGTTTGGGTGCTAAATGCCGATATTGTAAAAGGCCACTATCTTGGCAATATCCTGCAGTTGAAGCTGTAACCGCTATTCTTTTTACTCTAGCTTTTTTTAATTTATCCTCCAGCGGGAATTTAAGCCTTATCACAGTTCTGTATTTCTTCATTTTGGCTTCTGTTGCTGTAGTAGTTGCTGTTGTGGATTTAAAGTTTTATTTGATACCAACGACATTTGTCTATGGTGCTTCCCTACTAGCTCTTGCCTATAATTTTTTTAATTTGGATTCTCAGGTGTTTATTGAGCATGTGATGGCTGCTTTTGGAATTAGTTTGGCGTTTTTGCTTATTGTACTTGTAACTCGAGGTAAAGGTATGGGTCAGGGAGATATTGTTCTCGCGTTTTTGATCGGTATGGTTTTGGGTTTTGAAGGAACGTTTGCTGCAATATTCTTGGCATTTTTAACAGGGGCAATTGTGTCGATTATTTTGGTTGCACTGCGTAGGAAGAAGTTTGGCCAGACGGTTCCGTTTGCACCCTTTTTAATAGGTGGATTTTTAGTAAGTCTATTTTGGTCAACGCAAATTATCAATTGGTACTTTTCGATGCTATATTGAAAGCATGGATGCTTTAGTTAATAGTTCATTGTTAATAGTTCATAGATTAAAAAAATCGATCGACTGTCAGTTGTCAGTTGTCAGTTGTTGTCAAAGACGACGTGGCTTCACTATCATCGAGCTTTTAGTCGTTATTTCACTTTTGGGGATAACAACTACCTTGGTTTCTGCAGCATATCTTTCATTTGAACGGAGAGAAAGGGTAAAAACAGCAGCTCTTGATTTGAAAAGCAATTTAAGATTTGCCCAAAACAAAGCATTGACCGGAGATAAAGGAATTCCCGGGTCCGGTGAAGAATGTGCATATGGAAATACTCTCGTTGGCTGGTTTGTGAGGCTCGATACTACCGGGAGTAGCTACGAAATTGTGGGTACTTGTCAATCATCGCCTGGGGCAGAGACTGAGTTTTTTAGAAATACCGTACGGTTGCCAAAGGGTGTCAGCTTGACACAGATTTCATACGCTGGTCAATCTAATTTATCCTTAAGCGGAGTTAATATACTATTTAGGCCTATTGATCGAGGTGTTTATAATTTTGATCCGTCTTACCCCACTCCTCCGTTTATTAATGCAGCCGGAAATTTGAACGGCTTGATCGAGCCGGTAAGCAGTCAAGAGTCTGTACGCCTGACACTAAACGGTTTTGATACTACATATGAGGTAAACATTTTCACTAGCGGAGAGATAAATGAGAAGAAATTATAAACTGGTTTCCGGTAACTGGCTCGCCTCGCTTCGCTTGCGAAGCGGGTTTCTGGTAACTGGTAACGGCCAGTCGTTAATCGAGGTTGTAATTAGCATTGCCCTGGCTGCGATTTTGGCAATTTCATTAATTTCTACGACTCTTATTACCCAAAGAACTTCACAATCTGCCAGAAATAATACTGAGGCTACTAAACTTGCCCAAGAATGGGTTGAACAGGTTAGAGTATTTAGAGACAGGCATGATTTTGATGAACTAGAGACAACAGCAGTTCCTCCGCTGTGTAGGATAGATGCTTCAGATCTTGATCCTGATAAATGGACTTTGCAGGGAGGAGTGTGTCCTGTGGATCTGGTTATTGGTACTATAACTTTTCGCAGAGAATTAAGCATTTCTGAACTTGTACCGCCTGATCCTAATAAAAGGCTTTTGACTGTTCGGGTAATTTGGGATGAGCCAGGTGGACAAAAAGAAGTTAAGCATGACACTGTTTTCAGTAAATGGGAAAATTTCTAAAAGAAATTAAAAAATGAAGTCTAGTTTTTTTCTTTCTCTAAAACTAAATAAGATTAAAACCGGGTACACGTTAATAGAGTTATTGGTTGTGTTGGGTGTTTTGACTATAACTGTTGGCGCCCTTACGATGTTCCTGACATCAGTTTTCAGGGGTACTAACAAAGCCAATGCTGCAGCTGAAGTTAAACAGAATGGGCAGGTAATATTAGATTCTCTCGAGAGACATATAAGAGGCGCGGTTGATGTTGTTGATAAAGATCCTTTGGATGATAAGTATATTATGCTAACTAGATCCTTCGGTGATCCGCTTCACATAAAATGTCAAGATGCGACGGCAACTTATAAAAGCAGAATAGCAGTAGCGGAAGATTCTGATCCTGGAGCAATATTTAGCGATACAGCTCCAGAATGGCGCAGTATCTCAAATGACGATTTGGATAATGGGGTGAGTATAAACCCATGCGCAATTTTTGTTGCCTCCGCATCTGTATCTACATCAGGACTGCCGGTACCTGCAGTAGTTTCCATCGGCTTTACAGCACAAAAAGATTCTGACAGAGCGGAATTTACAGGTAGAGCAGATTTTAGAACCACAATATCTCTTCGTCAGTATTAACTGCTTTGAAAGGAGTTGACATTTAACCTTGTACATTTGAAAATGGAATAAGATATGAAGCAAGGTCAAATCTTGATCCTTGTTCTTTTGGTAGTTGTGGTAATTTTAGCAGTTGGTCTTTCTGTTGCCTCCAGAAATATAACAAACTTAAGAACTTCGACCCAAACAGAACAATCTCAGCGCGCATTTACAGCAGCTGAAGGGGGTGTCGAGGATGTACTTTCGAATCTTGAGGCTATTGGGACCGCTATTACTACTCAAGGCGATGCACCAGCCGGATGTAGTTTGGTTGGCAGCGATACAGCAGAGTGTGATATTTCTGTCGGTGGAACCGGTGCAAAAGTCAATATTAAATCTTCCAGCGTTTATCCGGCACCGATTAAATTGGGTAACGTGGCGCAGATAGACTTAGATGGATTTGTCGGTGATAGCGTTAGGGTTGAGTGGGCAATTGAAAACGATCCTATTGAAGTCGTAGCTAATGGATCGGCGGCGGTGGAGATTTCACTGGTTTATGGTCCAGCACCTTCTTACAATATTGAGAGGTGGTATTTCCCAGGTACAATTTCAGGTGCGGCGCGAGGCGAAATATTAGGCCCTAACCCGCCTGGCACTTCACCATGTTCACCCAGTGGATTTATGCACTGCGTTGAGGTAGATGTTTCGTCTCTTTCGCCGGAAGTTTTAAGAATTAGGCCGTTTTTTACTAAGACTACTCCGCGGGTAGCGGGTGTAGGTGCTGATTTACCGCTGCAGGTTTATGATGTATCATCTACGGCAACAACTGAAATCGGAGTCACCAGAAAAGTGCAGGTTACAAGGTCGGCTCTGCCACAGGTTCCGGCAGTATTTGACTTCGCACTGTATTCCGAAACAGATATAATAAAATAATTATGGAACAGAAAAAGATCGCACTTTCTATAATCGGGCTTGGCGCATTGGTAGTTCCTGTAATACTTCTTATTATTTTTGCAAACAGGAGCCAAGAACAACCTCAAATATCTGCTGGAAATAGAAGTATAGATCCACAGACAGTACAGGATGTTGTAAGAAACATACCCTCACCGGACCCAATCATTTTACCCTCCCCTAGCCCAGCTACAGTGTCAGCTGAGTTGGACTTAGAAGGAAGTCCTTCAGCGGAGTAACGCTTTTACGATGGCTGCCCAAATTTTCGGTTTAGATATAGGTAGATCATTTATAAAAGTAGTACAAGTAAAAATTAGTGGCAGTAGCAGATCGTTAGTTGCAGTAGGTAGTGCTGCAACACCCGGGGCAGGTTTGCGATCCGAAGTGAAACCTGAGCTCAAACAACTTGCTGAAACCATTAAAACTCTCGTTAAAAATTCTAAAATTCATAGTAATAAATGTACAGTATCTATAGTGGAAGCACAAGCTGTCACAAGGTTAATTGAGTTACCTAATTTAACCGACAAAGAACTTTCTGCCGCTATAAATTTCGAAGCTGACCAATATATTCCACTGCCTATAAAGGATGTTAATTTACAGTATAAAGTATTGTCCCGTCCACAACCTGGAAGTGGAGGCAAGATGGCCGTTTTACTTGTGGCGGCTCCCAAAAGAGTGATAGAGAAATATTTAGAGGTAGTAAAAATGTCGGGGTTTTCACTTTCCGCGGTAGAAACTGAGTCTTCTTCACTTGCAAGGGCTCTATCAAATAAAAATGATCCGCCTTCACTTATTGTTTCTATGGGAGCTTCTTCAACGGAACTTGTGCTTATTAAGGAGGGTAATGTATTCTTTACAAGATCAATAGCATCCGGTGGAGCAGCCTTAACTAAAGCGATTATGACTGAGTTTAACTTAGCTTCGAAGCAGGCAGAAGAGTATAAGATGGCTTATGGGATTTTGGAAGACAAACTTTCTGGAAAGATATCAAGGATTCTAAGGCCGGTTTTGGAAGTAGTAACCACTGAAATTTTGAAAGCAATTGATTATGCCAGATCACACATGGGAGATCAGCGGTTATCGGGAGTAGTAATTTGTGGAGGGAGTGCCTACTTGCCCGGACTTGCAGAGTTTGTAACTGAAAAAACGAGTGTGGAAGTTTCTCTAGGAGATCCCTGGGCCAATTTTGCTAAGGAAGGGTTAATTTTAAAGATGCCGGGTCAAGGGAGTTTTTATAGTATTGCGACCGGGCTTGCTTTAAGAACTTGAAACTATAAATTAAGTTTGTGCAAAAAGTCTGTAATTTTGATACGCTTAAAATTAGTAATAAAAAATAAATTTTAAAAATGTCGGAAATAAATCTTGTACCCGAGGAAGCAAAAAAAACCGAGGATTTTGACAAAGTAAGAAGTAAAATAGTAATTGCTTCCGTAGCGCTACTTGCTTTGACAGCAATTGTAGCTATAGTGACACTTGCTTTTTTTGGATATTTTGTTTCCATCAGAAAAGATTTAATAAGCAGAGTCGAGGAGGCTTCAGCAACAGTTAATAAATACAAATCAACGGAAGAATTGCTTGTGGTTACTAAGGATAAGGCTGCAAGAGCTAATGATTTAATAAATTCTAGAGTAGACTTTTTAAATTTTTACGGGACTTTGGTTGAAATTATTCCGCAAAGAGTTTCTTTTAACAATATTAGTGTGGGTTTAGATGTCGTTACTTTTAAGGGTAAAGCTGCTTCGAGCGCTGAGGTTGCCGGGTTAGTATCTGCGCTTCTTTCCGAGAAAGGTTCAGCAATAGTTAGTAATGTTTTAGTAAATTCGCTCGTAGCGGATCAAACCCGCGAATATACTTTTGATATATCGGCAGAACTCAATAATTAAATGGATTTATCTAAAGTAAAATTTTCTAAAGTTAGTGAAGGACAAGATGTTGCTAAAATCTTAGAGATTGGTATACCGATTGGTGGGATAATTATTTCAATTTTAATAGCAGTGTTAATAATATGGCCGAAAATCAATGAGATTTTAGAGTTAAAAGCTGATAACGAGCAGCTTGCAGGTAGAGCCACGATTTTAGAACAGAAGGCAGAAATTTTAGCTAATTTAAACCAATCCGAGCTTGAAGATCAACTGGCAGCAGCTGAGCTGTTGTTACCTTCGGATAATAACGTATTTGGCTTGCTGCGGCAAATTGAAGATTCAGCAAGTGCTACTGGAGTATTGCTGACTAAAATTGAAGCTGTTACAGGGACATTTGGTAGTGCAAAAACAATAAGAGCACCAGTTTCGGCTAAAAGTACAGGAGGTGGTGACAGTCCACGAGTAGAAGTAAGACTTTCTTTAACTAGTGAGTACCAATCATTGCTTGAGTTTTTAGCCCGGTTATATTCTTTTTCCCGAGTAGTATCTATTGATAGTATCGGAATTACAGCGAGTAGAGAGGAATCAACCCAGCTATCTACATCATTTTCAGTTAATGCCCATTGGAGAGAATTACCGCAAAGTTTGGGTTCAATTGAGGCGCCTGTCGAAGAATTGACGTCTAAAGAAGAGGAACTTCTTCGAAATGTACAATCTCCTGAGACTTTTGTGGCTCCAACTGTACCGTCTGTACCAACAGGTCGCGGTAATCCTTTCGACCCTTATTAAATTATTTTTAATAAACTTCCGAGGACTAAGAGTCCTCGGTTTTGTCTTCAAGTTTACAAGAGCGCAGAAAATCCTCATAACTTGCGAAAGATTACTTCCTCGAAAGTATGTAATCGCTTTGCATTCATCCCCGCCCAAATATTCAATTTTTGGCGGGGTTTTCTGCAAAGCGATTATAAATCGGGTCTGAGCTCTTTGGTTTTTTTTAGAGCCTCTTTTTTTCTCCAAGTACTGATTTGTTGGTGATTGCCTCGAAGAAGTACTTTTGGTACCTTTAAACGTCTAAAATTTTCTGGTCGTGTGTATTGAGGGTATTCAAGAAAGTGTGATTTTGAAAAGGATTCTGATTTGACGGAGTCCAAGTTAATTACTTTAGGCAAGAGTCTTGTTACCGAATCTATAATAACCATAGAAGCTATTTCTCCTCCTGTTAGAATATAGTCACCTATTGAGATTACTTCATCTACTAATTTTTCAACGCGAGAGTCTACACCCTCATAATGGCCACATATAATTGCGACGGCTTTTTTCTTGGAATAGTTGCCGGCTTTTTTTTGAGTATATTTTTTGCCGCCAGTACTTAAAAGAATTGAAAAAGGTTTAGGTTTGAGCGATTCTAGAGCTCTAGCGATGACATCCACCTTTATAATCATTCCACTTCCGCCTCCATATGGGCGATCGTCGACTGTTTTGTGCTTATCGAGTGCAAAGTCACGAATATTGACTAATTTAATTTTGACCAATCTGTTTTTTTGAGCTCTGTTTACTATGCTTTGTGAAAAAACTGAAGAGAACATTTGAGGGAAAAGTGTAAGGATATAGAAAGTCACGCTTCTTCGACCTCGATGGTAGTAAACGATCCTTCTTTGATACTTCTTATTTTGACTAAGTTTTTGATTGATTTAATCATTCGGCCTTCTTTACCGATTACCTTAGCAATGTCTTTTTTGGGGATGTGAATAGTGTATTTAATATTACTACCTTCCTGAGTCTCGTCGATTTTAACCTTTTTGATATTTTCTACAAGCGGCTCAAGAAGACTTTTTATCAAATCTTGCATTTTTATTTTTTTCTAAAAGCTGACTAACTGCTTTTGTTGGTTGGGCACCTTTTGAAACCCAATAGTCAATTCTGTCGGTTTTTATAGTAAGGTTTTTAGATTTAGTTTCGTACGGCAAATAGTATCCTAGTATTTCAAGGAATTTACTGTCTCTTGGGCTTTTGGTATCTTGGGCAACTACTCGAAAAGACAACCTATGTTTTTTGCCAGTTTTAGCTAGTCTTAATTTAACTGCCATAGTTTAATTGGACACTGATTATCTCAAAAAACGGCAGGAGAGTTCAAGCTCAGATATTGCTTAGGGCATTTTGAGCGGCGTTTTGAGCAGCTTGTTGTTTGTTCTTGCCTGTTCCTGTACCGAGTAACTTTTCAGCCATATAAACTCCAATCTGGAATTGTCTGGCATGGTCTGGTCCCCAGCTTTTAATGAGTTTATAAGTTGGCGAAACTTTATGTTTTTTTTGCATGATTTCTTGTAATTTTGATTTATTGTCAGAAACTGCTGATTTAGTAAGTGTTTTCCAGTCTTTAAGCATCGTAGTTTCGATAAATTTGTCCGTAATATCGAATTTCTGGTCGAGATATATTGCCCCCACAAGAGCTTCATACGTGTCTGCAAGAGTTGAATTGTTGCTGCGACCGCCGGAATCCTCCTCACCCTTTGAGAGATGTAGGTATTTGCCCAGAGAAAGCTGCTGAGCAATTTTTGCAAGCGTTTCGGTTCGAACTAGTGATGCTCTCAATTGGGTAAGTTCACCTTCGGGGCTATCTGGAAGATTGTTGTATAAAAACAAAGAGACTACTATAGAAAGAACCGAGTCTCCTAAAAACTCTAAACGTTCATTGGAAAGTTCTTTGAATTTTTTGTGTTCGTTCAAATACGATCTATGGATAAAAGCGTTTTCGAGAAGGCTTTTGTTATTAAATATTATTGAGATTTGTTTTTCTACGTTAGATAGATTGAAACCTGTGCTGATTTCTTGTGTTTTTCGTAGTTTTTTAGTTGGCTGAATCCGCATTTTCGTAAATATAGGCGATTAAATCTGAAATTTTCTTTATTGAAGGTAATTTTTCATCGGGAATAGTTATACTGTATTTTTCTTGAATGTTTGCAACTAGATCTTCTATTTCCAGCTCAGTTATATTTAAGTCGGAATCAAAGTAAGACTCTTCTTCTATTTTTTCTTCCGAAATCCCAAATTGTTTGTGAATGATTTTCTTTAGATCATCGAGTATTTCAGTGTCAGTCATGTTTGATTTCCTTCTTAACTACAGACCCCAGTACCCCGTTAATAAAACTTGGAGATGCTCCAGTACCAAATTCTTTGGCAATCTCTACTGCTTCGTCGATTACAACCTTATATGGTTCTTTTTTCCTTTTGAACTTTAATTCCCATATTGCCAGACGAAGAGTAGCAAGATCCACAGGAGGTATTTGATTTAGGGGCCACGCAGGTGCGTTAGTGGTAATTATCTTATCAATTTTTTTTCTATCGGAGTAAATTTCGAGAGCGTCAGATGGTTTAGAAAGTTCGAGTGATTCTCTAAAGTTTTTTTCGAATAATTGCTTCATTATTTTTACTCGAAGTTGATGTCTGGGATCAGCTTTGCGTTTCATGCTTTATATTTATTACAATTCTGACAGATTTTATGAGGGAACTTTAATTCTTTACAATTTGAACACTCCACTAATTTTGGAAGCCGGATTTTTTTTGTTGATTTACGAACTCTGGTTCGGCTTTTAGCATGTTTTTTCTTAGGTAGCGGTGTCATTTTTAAAAATTTCTTTTAAATTTTATGTAATTAGCTATTTTTTAAAAATATCAGAGGAGCGCCATTGACATTACTGAAAGGTGTCAAAGCGATCTGCTGATATAATTTTTCTCTTATGATAATCAAACTATATAACAGCATGTGGGATCAAGAGTCAAATACTAAACAAGATATATGGAGTCGTGGCCGACCGACCCTTTTTTTGCAATGAATTTTCTATGCGGTAGTTTGATCCTCTGATGGTCGGAAGCTATCGAGAGCCAGGCCAAACGTCTGAAATTCTAACTGTATCTCTTCATGATGTTTAGTAAAGTATTCTTTTAAGGAGTCGCTTATAAGTTGAGAGTTTGAAACCCCCCTTATTGCAGCTACTGCCCTGACGAGTGAATCAATTTCTTTGTCTAGGTAAATACCCGTAACTCTAGTCCGTTTACTGTCATCTCTTTCAGTCATAGTGTCGGATTCTAGCATAATATGCGTAAAAGCCACAACCCGACCGCTAATTTGGTTGTGAGTATTGTTCTTGAAGTTTTGAAATTCTCTCTTTTAATTCTGGGCGCTTACTTAGGTTTGGGTCAGAATTAATCAGTGTTTTTGCTTCAATTTGGGCTGCGGAAATGGTTTTTCTATCGGAAAAATCTGCGACTTTAAAGTTTTCAAAGCCTGATTGTCTTAGGCCGAAGATTTCTCCTGCGCCTCGCATTTTTAAATCTATCTCGGCAAGTTCAAACCCAACATGAATTTTTTCCATGCTTTTAAGCCTTTTTAGTGAACTTTCTGCTTTTGAATCTGTAAACAAGAAGCAATAAGATTTATGCTTGCCCCTACCTACTCTACCCCTTAGTTGGTGAAGTTGTGCAAGGCCAAAACGGTCAGCCGACTCTATAAGCATAATTGTTGCATTAGGTACATCTATGCCCACTTCGACAACAGGGGTTGCTACAAGCAGGTTGATCTTATTTGCCTTGAATTTATTAATAGTAGATTCTTTTTCTTTGGTTTTAAGTTTACCGTGAAGTAGCCCTAGTTTTATTTGAGTTGAAAATTTTTCTTTGAGCTTATCAAATTCTTCCGTTGCTGCTTTTACAGTAGTTATGGATTCGGAGGGTTCGACGAATGGGGTAATAATGAAAGCTTGTCTGCCCCTCTTTATTTCCTTTTCTATAAATATGTGTGCATCTTGCCTTTTATTGTTTGGTACTATAAAGGTTGATATTTTTTGCCTACCTTTTGGCATTTCGTCAAGGATCGAAAGATTAAGATCGCCATACAGCGTTAGTGCCAGTGTTCTTGGAATTGGCGTGGCTGTCATTGTCAGGAGATGGGGTTTTAATTTTGATGACTGGTCGAGAAAAAGTTTTGCTCTTTGAGCTACGCCAAACCTGTGTTGTTCATCGACAATCACCAGCCCTACCTGCCTTTTTGTTTTGAAAGTTGTGAGTAGGGCATGTGTACCGCATGTAATATCGCCTTTTTGTTTCTTGCTGCCTGTCCAAATACCCACTTTCACGCTGAGCGGTTTGAGTAGAGTTTCAAGTGTTTTTTGGTGTTGAAAAGCTAGAATTTCTGTAGGCGCTGCAAAAAGAGTATCAAAATTATTGTCGCATGCTATTAAAGCTGCGTGGGTTGCCACAACAGTTTTTCCTGAACCAACGTCCCCTTCCAACAATCTATTAGTTGGAATACCTTTTTTCATATCAGAGGTTATTTCACTCACTGCTCTTTGTTGGGCATTTGTAAGTGTAAACGGCAGGTTTTGTGTGAAAGTGATGATTCTGCTTTTATTTATTTTTATTTTCGGGGCAGACATTTTTTCTAGCCACTCTTTTTGACGGATTATAGACATTAGCTGTACAAGAAAAATTTCGTCGAATGCCAGTCTCTTTCTGGCTAGTTCAACTTCTCGATAATTTTCCGGAAGGTGAATTTTAGAAAGAGACCAGTCGAGGCTTTTTAATTGTTGTTTCTTGATTAATTTTTCTGGAAGAAAATCTGTTACAGTTTTTACGTACAAAGGCAGGATAACTGCGATTTTGCTTCTTAGCCATTTGGATGATAAACCTTCGGTTTCCGGATAAATTGGTACAAGGCGTCCGGTGTGCAGAGTCGAGTGTTCGCTATTGCTTTTTCTTTTGAGAGTACCGGTGCGAATAACTTCGTAGCTTGGTGATATTAGTTTAACTTTAGAGCTTTCAATTGTAGCTTTGCCCGAGAGCGAAATTTGCATGCCGGGTTTTAGATTTTTGGTGAGATATGATTGGTTGAACCAAATGACTTCAACTGTTCCAGATTGGTCAGCAACAGTTGCAAGGGTGATAAATTTCCCCTTTTTGGTTCTCAAGTTTTTTATTTGCCACAAAACTCCTTGAATACTTAGCTTTTCATCTTGCTTGACATTGGAAATAGAAAATATTTTGGAAAAGTCGTCGTAGCGAAATGGGAAATGGTAAATAAGATCTTCGACAGTTTCAACTTCTAACTTTTTTAATTTTCTTGCGTAATAAGAACCAATTCCAGGAAGGTTATTAATAGGAGTTTGGGGGTTCACGTTAAATTTGCTAAATTTTAACAAATTTAGAAATCCGAAGCGCGAAATACGATTTACCAATTACTGCAGTCCGTAGATCAGGTAAATAGCAAACTGGCCAATAATGAATATCAGGCCGCTGATTAGAATGATAATTTTCCAGGCGTGTTTTAAATAAGATTTTTTAAAGAGTTTCATTTTCCTACTTTAGCATAAGTTTTTTTGCCGATTTTTAAGACCTGACCTTTTTGAGTCTTTACGCTCCCATCTTTTACTATTTGCCCGTCAATTTCAACGGCTCCTTGACCAATGAGTCTTTTCGCTTGGGATTTGCTTGGCATAAAGGCGGAAATTGCTTCCGTCAAAGAAACGTTTTCTTGAACATTTACGTCAATATCTCTTGGCTTAGCGCCTTTTTGGTAAACGGCCTCAAATTCTTTTTGGGTTTTCTTTGCCGAGGTTTCTCCTTTGTAAAGCTCGACGATTTCGTAAGCGAGCATTTTTTTTGCATCGAGTGGTTTTAAGCCTTTAAGCTTACTGATTGGAAGATCTGTTAACATCTGCCAATATTCTTCGATTTGAATGTCTGCCATTGACATTATTTTGCCGAACATCTCGGAAGCTGAATCGTCAAGCCAAATGCAGTTGCCGGATGATTTGCTCATTGGTTTGCCGTCTGTTCCGGAAATTAGAGGTGTTATTAAAACGAATTTTTCGCGCTTGTTCATTTTCTTTTGAAGTTCGCGGCCAATAAGCATGTTAAAAGTTTGATCAGTCCCACCAATTTCCAGATCGACGTCCATAGCGACTGAATCATAACCCTGAAAAAGCGGATAAAGTGTCTCATGTGTCCAAACTGTTTGTCCACGCTTTGTTCTTTCTTGGAACATTTCGCGTTTATAGAGTTGGGTTGAGGAGATGTTTGAGGCGATGTTAATAATGTCCGCATAGTTTAATTTTAAGAGCCAATCGCCGTTATACTTTATTTTGACTTTGTCGAAATTGATAATTTTTTCTGCTTGAGATTTCCATGTTTTGATATTTTCGTCAATTTCGGTGCCGGCGATTTTTTTACGAGCTTCGTTTCTTTGCGAAGGATCGCCGGCCAGAACGGTTCCTGTACCGAATAATAAAATAGCTTCATGTCCGAGGTCGGCAAATTCCTGAAGTTTTTTAAGAGGGATGCTGTGACCTAAATGGAGTTTCGGGCCTGTGGGATCCACTCCAAGATAAACGCGGATTTTTTTTGAGTCCATCAACTTTTCAAGGCCTTCTTTATTTGGCAGGATTTGTTTAACGCTGCGATTTAAGATTTGATCAATCTTGTTCATATTTAGGATTCATTATAACAGTCTTTAATTAGCTAGATTTTCCATATATAATTAGCGATATCGGCCTAGTGTGTTTGCGGGGTAGAAATTCACTGACGAATCCTGGGTTGTTATCTTATGAAATTTAGGCTAAATAGACCTGGTGCCAGAAAATTTTCTTCCAGGGTTTCAAAAATTTCTCGCTATCATCGCCAAAATCATCCATTCCTGCAGCAATCAAATTTCAACCGTAGGCGCTTTTGGATACGCTTTTTTGGTGTTGCTTCAACTTTAATTTTTTTCTCGTTAATATTATTAATTATTTTTACGATTTTTTCATTTGTAATTTTTGCTAAGGATTTACCTTCACCATACAAGCTAACAGAACGTGATGCTTCCCTTTCCACGAAAATATACGACAGAGAAGGAGAGCTTCTGTACGATATTTTTGGTGATAAAAACAGAGCTCTTGTTAACTGGGGGGAACTGCCGGATTATGTAAAGCAAGCGACGATTTCAATTGAGGATAAGAATTTTTATAAGCATCAAGGATTTTCGCCGTTTGGAATAGTGAGAGCGGCACTCAACATTGTATTTCTGCGAAACTTGCAGGGTGGATCGACAATAACTCAACAGGTTGTGAAGAATACTCTACTTTCTCCCGAAAGAACAATTGCTCGAAAAATAAAAGAATCAATTTTAACAGTTCAGGTAGAGCGAAAATATACCAAAGACGAAATCTTACAGATTTACTTTAATGAGGTTCCTTATGGAGGAACTGCTTGGGGTATTGAAGCTGCTTCTCAAACATATTTTAGAAAAGATGCAAAGGACTTGACTCTGACTGAAGCAGTCATTTTAGCCGGATTACCGCAAAGACCTACTTTTTATTCACCTTACGGCACAAATCCTGACGCATACATTGAAAGAGCGGAGGCTGTGGTTCGTAGAATGCGTGAAGACGATCATATAACGCGTGAACAGGAGGAACAGATAAAAAAGGAATTGCCAAATGTAGAATTTAGTCCTGATGATCAAGGTATAAGAGCGCCTCATTTTGTGTTTTACATACGGGATATTTTAGTTGAAAAATACGGCGAGAAATTTGTTGAACAAGGCGGCCTTAAAGTAACGACATCGCTTGATTTTGAATTGCAGAAGGAGGCTCAGAAAATTGTAGCCGAAGAAATAGCAAAACTGGTTGATCTAAATGTAGGCAATGGGGCAGCAGTAGTACTCGATTCCAAAAAAGGCGAGATACTCGCGATGGTGGGCTCAAAAGACTTCTTCGCGAAGCAATATGATGGACAGGTTAATGTTGCTCTATCCTTAAGACAGCCAGGTTCAGCCCTAAAACCTTTTACCTATGCGACAGGGTTTAAGGCTGGCTACACGCCTGCAACAGTAATTATGGATGTGCCTACGGAATTCCCTGGAGGGGCCGGGCAACCTCCTTATAAGCCCGTAAATTACGACGGTACATTTAAGGGGCCGGTTCAAGTTCGGTTTGCATTGGGGAATTCGATTAATATCGCGGCTGTAAAAATGACCGCTTTGGTTGGTGTAAAGAATATGCTTAGGACAGCGTTTGATTCTGGAATTAAATCTCTTGAGCCAACTGATGAAAACTTATCGAGACTCGGCTTAGCAGTGACTCTTGGAGGCGGAGAGGTAAGACTGCTTGAGCTTGCTACGGGTTATGCGACTTTAGCTAATGAGGGTAACTATGTAGAGCCCGCACCTATTCTGAAAATTGAAGACAGGAGCGGGAAAGTCTTGGAGGAAAAGAAGGATGTTAAGGAAAAGCGGGTTCTCGGTGGAGATATCGTATATTTAATTTCACATATCCTTTCTGATAATGTTGCCAGAACACAAGTTTTCGGCGCTAATTCGCTCTTAAGAATTCCCGGGAAAACAGTTGCGGTTAAGACTGGAACTACAGATGATAAGCGCGACAATTGGGCTGTTGGTTATACGCCTTCGATAGTTGTTGGAACTTGGGTAGGTAATAATGATAATTCTCCAATGAATCCTCAGATTGCATCTGGGGTAACCGGAGCTACTCCAATTTGGAATAGAATTATGAGTTTTGTGCTAAGCAAAAAAGAGAGTGAGGAATTCAATAAACCTGACAACGTAATTGCCCTCGAAATTGATTCTTTTAGTGGAGGGCTTCCGTGTCGCGATTTTCCTAAAAGAAGCGAGTTCTTTATTAAAGGGACAGAACCTACACAAGACTGCTTAGTTCAGAAGACACTCGATGGGCAAGAATATTATGTATTTTTGGAGTTTGATCCTGTTTCAACTGACGGGAGAAATCGTTGGCAAGAAGGAATCGATGCTTGGGCTGCCAGTCATCCTGACTCCAAGTTCAGGCCACCCGGTGAATTAAAAACTGAACCGACTCAGGATCCTGACGAAATAAAAATTAATATTAAAAAGCCAAGCGGCAATAGCCAGGTAGACTTCAGTTTTGAAACCGAGGCTGATATTAAATCCGGACGGGACATAACCAAGGTTGAATTTTATGTAGACGGAGCTATTAAAAACACAAAAAGCGGCAATAATTCTAATGTCAAATTTAACTTCACGTTTGCTGAGGCAAACAAAGGCAAGCATAAAATAAAGGCAAAAGCCTACAATGAGGCTGGTAGAGATTCTGAAAGTGAGATAGAAATTTCTGTTGGTGAGCCTTGGAACTGATCAGAGTATTGATTAGCAATGAGGATAATCGTTGGGGACATTAATTGCAGGGAATACCTCGCCTTATTTAGCTTTTGAAAAAACGGATTTTGACAAAGCAATTCGCGAAGGAAAAACTGTTTTCCTGGATTTCTATCGACAGTAAATCTAAGCGCGTAACAGCGCAAGGGGGCGTGCTTAAAACCTCATAGGTTAACTATTTGCGTACTTTGGCTCTGAAAGTTTTTTCAAGGTGTGAAATTATTTTTTCTTTAACTTGATTTGCTTCATCCAAAGTTGGCGTGCCGGAAGTTTTTTGAAAGGTCAGGCGAAGAGTGACAGACTTTTTGTTTTCCCCCAGCTTTTCGTTTTCGAAAATATCGACAACATCTACTTTGTTGATGAGCGGCGTGCCGGATTTTTTAACTTCGTCAATAATTTCTTCAAGCGGTAAAACTGTCGCAACAACTGCTGAAATGTCTTCAATTACCGGCGGGTATTTAGGTATTGGATGATATTGAGGGAGAGACGAGGGTAACTGATAGATTTTTGTGAGATTGATTTCTATCGCGTAAGTTTTTGTGCTGATTTCAAATTGGTTTAAAATCTCTTCCTTGACGGCGCCAATAGTGCCAATAATTTCGTCAGTTGATTTGATTTCTGCTGATTGGTTTTGTCCCAAAAGAGGATGATTTTTAGAAAGTTTGGCGAATGTCATTTTTCTTTGCAGATAGTTGCAAATATTTTCAACAACGCCCTTGGCTTGATAGAAATTGGCATCTGCTAAACAGATGGCAAGCATCAGATCTTGCTTAGGTAAATTATTTTTTTGGGGCAAATAAGTTTTGGCAACCTCAAACAGCCGGATGTCAGATGTCCCGCCAGGGGCCCGCTCCGCAGCGAGGCGAGCGAGGTTCGCTGAAGGCGACAGGTGTCGGTTTTCGGATATTACTTTGAGTAGTGAGGGAATAATAGTCGGCCGCATGAATTGCCACTCCTCCGTTAGGGGATTAGTAAGTTCAACGCTGTTTTTTTCACTTCTTTTTGAAACCTTGAGAAGATTTTTGGAAATTATTGAATAGGTGATGACTTCAGTTAGCCCTAAATATTTCAGAGCGTTTTTAAGACTGATAACTTCTTTTAAATCACTTTCTTTTGTTTGGGGTGTTTCACCAGTTGGCAGCTTGGAAGGTAATTTGTGATAACCGTAGATTCTGGCGATTTCTTCAATTAGATCCACATCGCTTTCTATATCTTGGGTTCGCCATGATGGAACGGTTACTACTATTTGATTTGGATTCTGTTTTGTCTGGAAACCTAAAGATTTGAGGATTTGGACAGATTTTGACTGTTCTAAATTTATACCTAAATAGTTATTGAGTTTATTAAAATTGAGCCTGAATGTTTTACTTTTTTGTTTATCGGGATATATATCAATTAGCTCTGAGGCTATTTGCGCTCCCGCTGTTTGTTTAGCTAAATAGACCGCTCTAGATAAGGCGGGAAGTACGCCTTCAAGGTCTATGCCTTTTTCAAATCGGGATGCAGCCTCAGTTCTAAAAGCCAGGGCTTGTGTTGTTTTTCTGATAGCTTGAGCATTATAAGCTTGAGTGAACAGAAGAACTCTTTTAGTTCTTCTTGAAACAGTGGAATTTAATCCACCCATGATACCGCAAAGATCTATTAGTCTTTCTGAATCTTCAATAACAATCGACCCTTCCGGCAGTTTATGGATGTTACCGTCTAAGGTTTTTATAGATTCACCTTTTTGGGATTTGCGAAGGGTCATTTTTGCGCCTTTTATTTTGTCGAAATCAAATGTATGCATAGGTTGGCCTAGCTCAAGCATAATATAGTTAGAAATATCTACAATGTTGTTAATAGCTCTTATTCCTGATGCTGATAGACGATTGCGAATATATGCAGGTGACGGCTGGATTTTTATATTGTCGACAATTATTGCGGTAAACCGCGGGCAAAGATTTTTGTCTTTAATAACAATATCGAGTAATAACGGTTTAGATTTGTCAGGATCAAGGTTAAGATTTAACCCTCCGGGTTTTACTAGTGATGACTTTAAGCTTTGAGCATTAAGGATCGCATTTGATTCTCGAGCAATTCCGAAAATAGAATAAGCATCAGTTCTATTGGTGGTTACTTCAAGTTCAAAAATTAACTCGTTACCCCTTTTTTCAATTTTTTCTACCGAAGGACCAGAAAGTGAAAGTGCATTTGCTAAAGTTTTAGCTGTAATGTCTGTTTTTACATATTCTCTCAGCCAAGATACTGGGACGCTAATGTTCATGAGAATTGCTCCAAAAACCTGATGTCGTTTTGGTAAAGAAGTCTGATATCTGGAATTTTAGTTTTCATAGAGATGGTTCTTTCGATTCCCCATCCGAAAGCAAAACCCGAGTATTTTTTGGGATCTATTTTCCCGGCTTCGAGTACTTTTGGATGAATCATACCTGCTCCGCCGAGTTCTAGCCATCCACTTTTGCAGATTCTGCAACTTTTTCCACCGCAAACATCACAAGTCACGTCTACTTCAAAAGATGGTTCGGTGAATCGGAAATGGTGGGGGCGAAGACGCGTTACTCTATTTTTGCCAAAAAAATTAGTTGTGAAGTAATCAAACGTACCTTTAAGGTTAGGTATAGAAATGTTTTTATCTATAAGTAGGCCTTCAAATTGATGAAACATAGGTGTGTGTGAAATATCAATTTGTCTTCGATAGCACCTGGCAATGTTTATCATCCTAATAGGTGGTTTTTTAACGTTTTCCATTTCCCGGACTTGGCCATTGGATGTATGGGGAGTCAGAACTTGGTTGCCTAGTTTAGGATTAGGTGGGGCTTTAACAAAAAATGTTTCCCAGTCATCTCTGGCGGGATGGTCTTTAGGCATATTCAGAGATTCGAATGCATACCAATCCCAATCTATTTCAGGATAGCTTTGTAAGCTGTAACCAAGCTTTGAAAATATTGTGACTATTTCTTCTATAGCTTGAGAAACTAAGTGCAGATGGCCTATGGTTATTTTTTTACCCGGAGCTGTAACATCTATATATTTTGTTGCTGAAGCTTTTTTAGTTTTTACATTTCTTTTAGCTCTATCAAATAACTTCTCAAGCGTGCTTTTTGCCTTATTTATATTTTGCCCTGCTTTGGGTTTTAAAGCAGGATCGAGAGTCGATATTTTCTTAGTTAGTTTGTTAAGAGGTGATTTTTTGCCAAAATATTTTACGTAAAGCTGATCGATTTCACTTTCATCGCCCGCCGATTCAAATTCTTTCGCAGCTTCATTGAGAATTTTTCGGATTCGTTTTTCCATGATTTGGGTCAATTATACAAAAGGAGTGACTGTGAGGCTACTTAATCTCAATTGTTTGTCTTTCGATTGATTTCTGCTGGAGCTCATTAACTACATCTTGAGTTTCTTCAATTCTCTGTGGGGTTGTGATTGTTCGAATTTCGTCAGGGGTACTTTTTGTGGCTATTTTGTTTGTTAAAACATAAAGGAGAGCAAGGATGGCTATTGCTATTAAGATAATTATAAAACTTATAAAACCATTAGGCTTCATTAGTTTAGTTTAGCAACTTACGACAAGTATTTAAATGACTTTCTTGACAATCTTCTCGAAGGTATCCGGGTTTTCGAGTGCGATTTGTGAGAGAATTTTCCGATCAAGTTCAATGTTTTTCTTTTTGAGTTTGGCTATAAATTGATTATAAGAAATGTTGTGCTCTTTTAAAGCTGCATTAATTCTAGTGATCCAAAGAGAGCGCATTTGTCTTTTTTTTTCTTTTCTACCGCGGTAGGCATCCGCGCCAGCATGGATAGTTGCCTCACGAGCTTGTTTGTAAAGCTTGGAGCGGCCTCCGCGGAACCCCTTTGCGGCTTTAAGTATTTTTTTGTGTCTTTTACTGGTTGTAACACCTCTTTTTATTCTCATGTTAGCTTGCTAATAACCTGGCTATATTTTTTTTCTGGGAAGGTGAAACTAGCGCTGTTCTCTTATATCTCCCTCTTGCGCTTTTACTTTTTGCTGCTTTTAGGTGTGAGCTCATCTGGCGACCCCTGAGGATTTTCCCTTTTGGAGTTATTTTGAACCTTTTCGCTGCTGCCTTTTTTGTTTTTAGTTTCATCTTTTGTTGTTCCCCTTTTATTTTGGCTGGTTTTTACGGGTTTTATTATTGTTACATAGCGTCTACCATGAAACTTTGAATCTCTTTCCTTTTGAACGTTTTCACCCAACTCAGATAGTATTTTTTCTAAAAGTTTAGGCCCAAACTCAGTGTGGGCCATTTGTCTGCCTTTGAAGACGATGCTTATTTTAACAAGATCTCCCTCGGAAAGAAACTTTTTTACTTTTTTCAATCCTGTTTCCAAATCATGCTTCCCAATAAACGGAGAAAAGCGGATCTCTTTCAGCTCGATTTCTTTAGTTTTTTTTCTGGCTTCTTTCTTTTTCCTTTCTTCTAAATACTTGAATTTTTTAAAATCGATTATTTTTACTACTGGAGGTTTGGCATCAGGCGCGATTTCAACTAGATCCTGTTCACTTTCTTGGGCTTTTTTAAATGCTTCCGTTAGCGGAATTATTCCCAGTTGTTTGCCTTTATCATCAATTAGGCGAATCTCAGATGCTCTTATCTGTTGATTTAATCTATACTGCTTAGCTACCTTCTACCTCCTTGAAAGAATAATTTAAGTTTGAAGATGTTAACATGAACTAACTTTTGTTTTCAATCTTTTTTACTAGTCTATTAATAAAACTCGAAACTTTCTGCTTTTCTAAATTTTTACCTTCTCTGGTTCGGACTGTGATTAAATTAGCCTTTTCTTCTTTTTCTCCTACGATAACTAGGTAGGGTATTTTTTGCAAGATAGCATCTCGGATTTTTGCCTGGAGAGTTTCGTTTCTTTCGTCAAGTTGAGAGCGAATCGACGCTTTTATTAGGGAAGTTACAACCTTCTTTGCATAGGCGTTTTGCTTATTAGTAATGGGCATTATAATTGTTTGAGTGGGTGTTAGCCATAGTGGAAGTTTGCCCTGCGTGTGTTCTATAAGTATGCCAATAAATCTTTCGAGAGAGCCAAAAATACCTCTATGGATCATAACGGGTCGCTTTTTTGCGCCGTCTTTATCAACGTAGCTAAGTTGCATACTTTCCGGAATTTGAAAATCCAGTTGTATTGTTGCCATTTGCCAATCCCTTTTTTGTGAATCAAGTATATGGATGTCGATTTTTGGTCCATAGAAGGCACCTTCTTTAGGTTTTATAGAAAAATCGACTCCTGTACTTTTTAGGGCCTTTTCGAGTGATTTTTCGGCTTGCTGCCAGCTTTTCGTGTTTCCCATAGCCTTTTCTGGGCGTGTTGCTAAATAGAAGCGGGGTTTATAGTCCAGAGTTTTGTAAACATCAATCGTCATTAAAATTAACTTTATAATTTCGTCATGAATTTGCTCAGGAGTAACATAAATATGAGCATCATCGATGGTAAACTGGCGAACTCTCAGCGCACCGCCTAAAACGCCTGATAGCTCGTTTCTGTGTAGAATACCAAATTCACTAAGCCTCAGAGGTAAGTCTTGATAGCTACGTGTGTGTGCAGAAAATACTAATGTAGATTCAGGGCAATTCATGGGTTTTAGGGCATACACTTCGTCATCAACTTTTAGGCTAAAAATATTTTCTCCAAAATGTTGCCAGTGGCCTGATTTTTTAAAAAGTTCGCTTTTGACAATAACCGGTGTGGAGATTTCCCGGTATCCTTCGTTTTCAGTTTTTTTGCGGATAAAATCTTCTAAAATATGATAAATTTTTAAACCTTTGGGATGCCAAAAAATCGCACCCGGGGCATATTCATGGAATGAAAAAAGATCCATCTCGCGAGCGATTTCCCTATGATCTTTTAATTTATTTTTTAACATTAATTGGAGGGTGTGGATGTAGAAGAAGTGGTAATGTCGTTAAGAAACTGGCCTAAAATAGGAATAAAATCTATTTTTGAAATAAAGTAAGTAATTATCGCAATTATTATGGTTGAACTAACGAGTACGCCCAGTCCCCATCCTATGCCACCTGCGAAAGAAATTAAAAATCTTTTTTTCCAGCTTGGCGTAATTTCGATGTAGTATTTTTCTACAATTTTCTGTTTAGCGTCGGTCATGAATTAATTGTATGTTATGAAGTTAAGAGCTTCAAGCATCATTCGATTTCAGGTGGATCTTCGAAAGGAGCATAAATAGGCGGTTTACGTTTTGTTTTTTCTTGTTGCTTTCTTTTTTTAATACGTCGATAAACCCTTAAACCTTCTGCTAACTCAGGCGGGACATGTTTGCGATTTTGTAGCCCATAAACTGCTTCTCTTTGATGAGAGCTTAGAGTAGTTTTTTGCCCTGTTGATGTGTTAACTGCCCCAAAGTTATCATCATGATGTCCAGGTACAGTAGTTGTAATTCGATTTCCGTCGACTATTATTGGCTGTCGTCTTTTGAGTTTTCTTTGATCTGGTGCTGATTGAGTGTCTCCAGAATCAGGTATTTCTAATCCGATTTTTGATTCCACTGATATCATATTAATATATAAGTTTAAGATTAATCAATTCTGGTGGGTTCGACAGGACTCGAACCTGTGGCCTCTACAATGTCAATGCAGTGCTCTAACCAACTGAGCTACGAACCCTTAATTGTGAACTATAAACAATAAACTTGAAACAATCAACTATTTTTATCCTTGAAGATGTAAGGTTCCTTGTTCGTGAACCTTCATTTGTTTTCCGGAAACCCAAGCGAGCATGCCTGTTGCCCTTTTTGAATTTTGTCTTTGTGCTTGCAGGTCTTTTGCGCTTTTAGATTCTTCTGCTTTTAATCTCAAAAAAGTAATAATTTTAGTTAAGAATTTGATATCGATAATTCCGATCTTTTTAGTTGGGTTTTGCATATGGACTTTAGTGTCAACTCCCGTTGTTTTTGCAAGCTTAGCAATTTCTTCTTGAAGTTCAACCATTTCTTGCCTGAGTTGAGTTTGATGCCTATCAGTTTTTGATTCGTATTTTGCATATTCCTGCTTCATTGCGAATGCTAGTTCTCTTGCCTGCTGTTCGGATTGATTATTATCACTAACCTCTGATTTTTCCAGTTCTTGTTTTTGCCGAGCTCTATTTAATTCTTCTTGAGCTAAGGCTTGATCTCGACTGCGTATTCCCCTTGGTGCTCCAAAAAAAGATTCCAGTTCATTGCCAAATTCTTCAACAAGAGGTTTTGCTACTTGAGATCTTAGAATTTCTAGAGGTTCTCTGGCTATTTTAACCGCGTTTATCGCAGCCTGCTGTGCTATTTTTGGATTATTCATTTAGGTAACATTTTACATTAATTCGTGCCTAAAGTCAAAAAAAGTGAGCCTAGAACTTGATATTCAGATCAACTTCGGGTAAGGCTAACTCAACTAAATTTGCATCCAGAAGATCAACCTCTGTTTGAAGTGATTTTATTTTGTTTTCGATATCTTGGAGTTTCTTATCTATAGGTGGGCTTGGGTTCAATATTTCGGGCGCCGGATTTTCAGCCGGTGTTTGGGAAGTTGGTTTAGAGCCTAGTAATGTGAAAGCAATATAAATAAATGGGATGATAAGAATAAGGCTGAAAATTATAATAAATCTCGGGTTTTTTAATATGTTTGGTAGATTTTCTATTTTTATTAATAAGCTATTGAAGCTTGGAAGCGAAAATTTCCTTTGGGTTTTTAACTTTGGGTTTTTAACTTTGGGTTTTTCATCTTCAGGGAGGTTTTCTTCTGTCAGAATTTCACCTTCCATCGTATTTATTTCTTGACTCTTCATATTATTCGTAAAATTTCTCTATATAGATCTAAAGATTTTTCCAATTCTGCTCTGGCTCCTTTAGTAGCTTCGATAACGTTGTTAACTCTTGATGATTTTCTTTCAATTGAAATTTTTTCGAATTCTAATTTTGCTTTATCGATATCTAGCTGTATATTTTGATTAACAGAGTCAATTTCCGAATCCCAATTATTAATTATTGCCCTATTGTTATCGTTTGATAGCGGATTAATATAATTTTTAATTTGTTGCGTTAGGCTATTAGAATTTGCGTGCGCTCGTTCCGTGCTGACAAGTTCATAGGCGCCTATATTTTTGTCCGTTTTAGCAACTATTGTTGTATTGAGTCTGTCTTTTAATTCTTGAGCTAAGGGCGGAAGTTGTTCAAGGGCAGTAGTTTTATCTACATCAGCCCAATGGTTTTGAAGATAGCTTAGTTCTTCATCTAAAAGTGTCAATAATTCATTCTTGTTGTAATTTGAATTTTCCCAATCAATAGAATTTCCGTATTCTTTTACTAGTCGCAGCTTATCTGCTAATAGAAAATTAATCTCAATAAGGTAACTTTTGGTACTTTCAAATGTTTCTTTTTTTGCCGTAGCCGTTTTAAATGCTTCATAGTTTGCTTTTTTCGTTAAATAATTATTTCTTGCAAGATTATATTTTTTTAGCTGGATTGAGTATTCCTCTTTAGTCTTTTCAAAAGGAGTTTGGCCGTAGGTGTTGGCTGAATGCTTAATGCTGAAGGCTAAAAGCATGATTATGAATATAGAGAAATATACCAAGCGTTTGGCTTTAGGCTTTAAGCTTTTAGCGTAAATACTATGCATTACTTTGATTTTAAATCAAACAGAAGTTTATCTCTAGCTCAAGCAGTAATAAGCAAGTGCCGACAAGTGGATTCCTCGATTGAATCAGGATAAACTCACCTCTGTACCCGGGGGGAGATTCGAACTCCCAAGCTCTTTTGGAGCACTGGTTCCTAAAACCAGCGTGTCTGCCAATTTCACCACCCGGGTTTGTTTTTTCCGTGTTTGTCACTCCCTATTTTATAGGGATGTTCTTTCGCCACCTTGGTTTTTGAATGAATTTTACCAAATTTTAACTTGTGCTGATAGTTTGATGATTTAAATTATTAAACCGATACTTTTGTTAGTGCTTAGGTGTCTATTTAAACCACCCCCGGTTAAACCACCCCCGGTGTGTGGCAGGTAGACACATGAGGTAGTTTGTTAAGGTTTAGGTTCGTTTGATGGCTGCTTTGTGGGCTTGCCATTCGATGGAGTCGTCAAGTGGTTCGAGTTTAATTTGTCCATACCGTCGTTCAAGTGCTTTTGCTATTAAATAGTCTGCAAAGTGAGGGTTTTTAGGCAGGAGTGCTCCATGCAAATAGCAACCAAAAGCGTTTTTGTACCTTATACCTTCTGTTTTGTCTTCCCCATTGTTGCCTGCACCTTTGATCACAGTTCCTAGTGGTTTAAGATTTTTGCCTAAATAAGTTTTGCCGGAATGATTTTCAAAACCAATTAAGTCAGTTGTTAGTTGTTTTTTGTCAACTGTTGGATAGATTTCCTTGATCTCATCTTTAATATTTTTTGATAAATCTATCCATAGGTTTTGGATCATGCGTTCATCTGAGCCTTCAGTGTGTGCATCGAACAAGCCGATCCCCTTTATTGTTTCTCCGGAAACTGTTCTAAAGTATTTTTGGAGTAATTGGTAACCGCCACATATGGATAATAAAACGGCGCCCTTTTCTATAGAATTAATAAGATTTTCCCGTTTTTTTTGTAGGTCTTTTCCAACAAGAATTTGTATTTTATCTTGACCGCCTCCGAAAAAGAATAAATCGAACTTATCTTTTTCAATTTTATCGTTTAACGATTTATTAACTATCTCAACTTTTATATTTCTGGTGGCGCAGCGTTTTTTTAGGGCAATTATGTTTCCGATATCGCCGTAAGTGTCCATTAAATCTGGATATAGATAACAAATTCTTAATATTAGTTTTTGTGCCATTTTTCTTGTGAAGATAATTTACTAAGGTTTTTTTGAGTTTCTAAAAGGGCGGTGTATGTTGGTAGTATTAATAGAGTATCTTTAGTCCCCATATTTTTAATTATATGCCCAATTGGGTAATTATTTTGTTTATAAACATTTTTATTACTCAAATTAACCCCTGCATATTTCAGCCTGTTTGCCAGATCCCATGATCGAGTACCCGAGACTGAAACACTTTTAATTTTGCTTGCTATAATTTCCCAATTAGTATCCCAAATCCAAGATACGTCCGTGCCGTCTGCAATTTTATCGTTGAGAATAGCAAGAATGTTCAGATTATCTTCAAGCGATATGGTTCTTAACACTTCGTTCGCACCTGCAGGGTTTTTGATAAGAAAGATAATTATTTTTTTCCCATTTATCTCAAAACTTTGATACCTCCCGAAGGCGGATGAGAACTTTTGAAGTGATCTTATTAGTTTACTGCTGTCAATTTTCTCGGTTAGGAAAACTGTGCTTGCTGCCAATAAGTTATAAACATTATAAAGACCGGGTAAATTTAGATTTAGCTTCGATTTTTTCTTATTAATGTTTATAGTCAAAGATGTTTTAAATCCCCTTTTAAAAACTAGGCCTGATGCCGATACGTTCGGGATTTTTCTTCTAAAAGAACAGTAGTTGCAATAGTAGTGCCCAATATGGGCGGAGAAAACCGCAGAAAATTCTAAATTTGAACCACAATTTGGGCAACGTTTGATATCTGAAACGTTTATCGTCTTTGGCAATTTTATTTCTTTATCCTGAATTCCAAAAGTAATTGATTTTCCCTTTGCATATTTTTCTAATGATTTTATACCCGGATCATCCTCATTGAGGATGATATTTGTAGATCGCGGAATCTTAATGAGCCATTTTTGCCAAGATTTTCGAATAGAATCAACCTCGCCATATCTATCGAGTTGATCCCTGAATAAGTTTAAAAGTACGACAGTTTTAGGGTTAGTGCTGGTAACAATTTCCGGAAGAACGGCTTCATCTACTTCCCAGAGAGCGATGTTAGCATCTAATTTACCCAAAATAGATGAATTATTTATGAATGTAGAAGCGAGACCACGAAGTAAATTTGATCCTTGCCTATTGTGAATAATCTTATACTTTTCTGACAGTAAATTGTAAATAAGCCGAGATGTTGTGGTTTTTCCATTTGTACCCGAAACAATGATTGAGCCGAAGTGTACTCTTTGCGAGAATTTTTTTACAAAGTCCGGGTCAATATTAAGTGCATATAGTCCGGGTGCAGCCGTTGCGCCGGACCCTTTTAATATAAGTAAGAATGCCGTTAATTTACCGACTATTAAAGCTATGGTGAATCTTAAATCCATCTGTGTGATTTTAACTCTTAAAAAGTTATCAGTCTAATGGTTATTAGAGTGATTCCATTTGCGAGAAGAAGAGGTTAATGTCTTGTGCCCACTTGCCGCCCGTTTCTACTTGTGGAGGTGCGTAAACAACCATGATTTGCTCAGGCGTTACAAGACCTTTTGCTATATAATTTTTTTTCAGAGTTTTCCCTACAGTTTCAATTGCCGATTCCCAGGAAGAAAAGTTTGTTATACCGTTTTCCCAACCCCAGGCATTATGGGTCGATTGGTCAATTGTGACTCCTCCACCGGATTCTTTCATTGCTATTGCAGGTATTAAGCGATAATCAATTCCGTATTTATCTGAAACTTCAACAATGTATTCCGAGTAAGGGGCCAGAGGTGTTTTATCTAAGAACTTAGATAGAGTATATGGTCTTAGATCACTTATTTCCGCGTTTAAGACTTGGCCCTCGATATTGTTGTTTATTTCGAATTCGTTTGAGGCAACAGATGCGTAATTCTCGAGCGAACTTTGGTTGGCGTTCTGTTTAGCGGTAATGAAAATCGCCGAAATGAGTAAGATAGGTGTAAAAATAAACCACAATAATAAAGAGACTAAGTTTTTAGCCATAAAGCGGTATATTTTTACTATTACATTTAGCTGGGCAGGTGTCAAACATTTTTTATGCAAAAGCTCTAAATTTTTTCTGCACTGCAAAAAATGGACAGAGAACAAGAGCTGGTTGGGCTCGCCCGCTTGCTCAAATGATAACAGCGATGAAGCCATCGACTCTGAAGAGTCTCAGATCATTCGATTCAGAAAATCTCAGATTCGATGAACTTAAGAAGAGCTAAATTGCTAGCATTTCTGCTGGCAGTTCTTAACAATCATTTTAGCGGTTTACAATTACAATTAATCGGCGTTTCTTGAGTCGAAGTTAAGAGCCTATTTTATTAAAAAATATAGCCTTCCAGGATTACCAGTTTTTTCCGGATCTTGTAAAGTTGCCTCTACTCTGATGGTCTGAACGGTCTTCTTTTGGTCTTGCCACATTTACTACCAATTTTCTTCCATCAAGTTCAAAGTCATTAAATTTCTTAATAGCATCTTCTGTTTCTTTGTCATTTGTCATCTCAACAAATGCAAAACCTTTGCTTTGACCGGAAAATTTATCTGTAATCAAATTAACGCTAGATACCTTGCCAACTTGTGAGAATAGATCTTCCAGTTGTTGCGCAGTCGTTGTATACGAAAGACTTCCAACAAATAATCTTTTTGTCATTTTTCCTCCTTTCTTTTAAAACCCTAAATGAGAATATATTGATAGTCTTACGATACGAAGATTTCTCTTGTTCGAGTATCAAAGAGTTTTTAACTCGCTCAAATTAAGTTTCCAAAATATAGCATTTACAATTAGATAAGTCAACTATGGGGTTTAATGTATTGTCAGTTCTTGGTCGGATTGGATTTGTTTTACTGCAATTTTAAAGGTGTTGGGAATATTTATACTTGTTGAATTCTTGAAGAAACTTGCTTTTCAGTAATCAGTTTTGCCGCAATAAAGCGATTTACTACCTTATACTGAGATATCAAAATAAAAACAATGAATGCAATTAGTATTTGATTTGTAATCGTTCCAAGCGCAAGTAGTAAAAGCCGAGTATCTCTTTTAAAAGGAATATCACTTGTTATTAATTTTACTCCAGTGATTGCGACAAATTTACTAGACATATAATCTTGAAGAATATCAGCAAGTATTACAAAAATTGCGATTGGTAAGATAAAATTATTACCGGTAATATTCCAATATCCATATGCCATACCCGCAATTATTATTGCATCAACATACCTATCCAAAATCGGATCAATCCATTTTCCCCATTTAGTACCCATAAATTTAAGCCTGGACATTTCTCCGTCAATTCCATCAACTATTGACAAAAATTGGATCATCAAGGCGCCAATTAAAAGCCACGGATAACTGCCTATAGCTAAAATGAAAAATGTAAATATTGCCAAAAAAGGAATTATAAATGAAATTATATTAGGAGTAAGCGGAGTATGTATAAGAAATTTCGTCATAAAAGTTGAGATTTTTCTGTTAAATAATTTTGAAATGCTTCCATCAGCACTCTTTGTTAAACTTGCCAAAAGCTTCTTCTCGGCAAATTTTATGTCTTTATAAGTATCGCAATCCGCCCAAAATTTATCTTTATTATTAAATATTCTTAAATTACCTCTTTTAACAAAAACATTCATGCCGTTAGTTAAAGAATTTTTACCTATACTGGTAGTTTTTTCGAGAACTTTAAAAATATGCGGTGTGCAAAAAAACATCCCCGTATCAAAAGCATTATAACTTTCAATATTTTTTCCAATATTTGTTACCTTACCCTTTTTGACCATAACTTTTGTTGTATCGAGAATATCAAGAGAAGATTTAAGATTACGGTCTACTGCAAGCGCGCATTCATATTTTTTCAATTTTAATCTTTGAAGTTTTTTTAGGGTTGAGGGATCGAAAACATGATCACTCATAAGTAGTACAAAATTTTCTTTAAAATATTTTTTGGCGAGTAAAACTGAAATTCCGTTAGGTTTATGCCAATTCTTGTTTTCAACATAAGTTACCCGAACACCGTATCTTTCTCCGTTTCCTATATATTTTTTAAGCTGAATTCCCCTGTAGCCAACCACGATGACAAACTCTCTGATTTTTGCTTCTCTGGCACCTAAAATTACCCGTTCTATAATTTTTAATCCAAGTAGAGGCATCAGGGATTTATGTTGTCCACGAGTTACAGGCTGCATTCTGGTGCCGTTTCCGGCTGCTATAATTAACGCTCTCATATTTTTATTTTTGTATTTTGGTAATAAAAACTGACATTCAAAAATGCCTAATTTATTAATTTCTTGGCAGGTAATAATTTAAGAGTTACTCTATTCTAAAAAGAAGGATGTTTCGAATGAGTAAATGAAAAAATCTTTTATTAACTATCTTATGGTATTAAAGTTAGTGTATTGTAGCTCAAATGTGTATAGTTATCAATTATGGGGTTTGTGAGCGGGCCGCCAATTTAAATTTCGCCTTTATGATAGCAAAATTGGCGAGCCTCACACATCCGCCCCTTTGAGGCGAGATGGCCGGGCTCGCCTGTCCATCGAAGCTTTAGCGAAGATGAGAACCTGCGCTCGCTGTTTAGTGATAACAATGAGGAAGCAAAGATTTTAGCTTTACAGCTTGAAGCGTTAAACAACCATCTTGAAGAGTCTAAATTCTATGCGACTACTTATTACCAGCGTTAGTTTTGTCATTAAAATCTTCACCGTATAGCATTCCACCAAGTTGTCTTTCTTCCTCAATATCAAGTTTATACTTCTTTATCATTCTTTGATGACTTGTAATTGCAGCTTCCAGCCTTGATATTTGACCTCTGATATTTTCGGGGGTAAGGATTTCTTTTGCCTGTTCAGGCGAGACAGCGTAATCTTTTTCATTAAAACGAAATCTCATTTCTAAATTCTCTGTAGCTGCAAACTTGGCTGCGAGTCTGCGTGTCGCAAATATCTCTAATCCCAGTGGAACTTCAAAAGTGCCGTACCCTTCTTGCCGTTTTACTATTTCTGGTTTAATTTCTGGAGACATGTCAGAAGACATTTCGAAATTATTATAGCATTGAATTTGAGCGGGAGACGGTTGTCCTTCACTATACCCTTCGTTAAAACTCCGGATATCAAGAAAGTTTCGGACAATAAATATTCGGGTCGGACCGAAGATCCTGAGTAGTTCGATTTAACTCACCATCATGATGTAATCGAAGGGCTAAAATTCTAGCCTCCTCAGCTAGAGGTTTTGAACTCTAGACTAGAATCAAGCCCCCTTTATAGGTAATTCTTATTGCTGGAATAAATTATTGCTGGTTGATAATTTGTTGCTCTACAGTTGGCTAAAATCTCTATTGGAGTTATTTTCAGCAGTTTCTCTTACCCCGGAACTTATTTGTTTAATTAGATTTGGTGTTGGTTTTAACCGTGAGATGACTTGAAAAACATCTGATGAACAATTAGCTAGCAGTCTTACTCTATTTAGAATAGATGGCCTAACTTGTAGCTCCTCAGCTTCATAATCCGATGAAAAATCAATAAATGTGTCAACACTGTTAGCTACTCTTCCTAGTCTCGTAAGTGTTTTTAATAGATTTGGGTAGGTTTTAGAATTTCTATACTCTTCTGGTAAAAGACTGATAAAAAGCCTGCTTGTTAATTGCCCCTCTAGCCTGATAAGGAATGGCAATCTGGTTGAATCTTCCGTTTGCTTAATCTCTTCTGTCACATCGAGTATTTTTTCAAAAGTATGTAATAGTTTCTTTCTAGTTATATCCGGTACTGAATCACAAATCCCTTTCAAAGTAAGCATTGCTTGTTCCAATAAAGGATCTTCAATAGAGCATTCGGGATTGTTTTTTAAATAACCCATTACAGTTGTTCTTAGTGCAATTCTATCTCGTTGTTTCTTTAAGTCATCAAGCCTCGTGTCGCCAATTCTGATTGCAAACATTAGCTCCTGCCATTGACGGAAAACATTCTGAGGAAATGGAATTCCAGTAACAGACTCCGAGATGCCTGCTATTGTTCCAGCAGCTTTAACATAATTCCGAGTTGATTTTTCAAGCCCTTCTCTTTCGATCATATTAAGCGGAAATTATACTATATTAAAGCCTGTGTAGTAAACTATGGGTCTACATTTAATTGGAAGAAGGGTTTCTAGTCGGACTTTTATTGAACTTGAGGTTCCATCTCCAGTATTTGGTTTAGGTTCGTGAGCGGCCGCCCTTTAGGCGAGTCTCGCTCAAATTTAATTTATTTTTTGTGTACTTTGAGCGGAGTTATTTTCAAAAAATTCTTTCAGCTTTCTTCTCCCTGCACCAGACTTGTAATACAATTCTCTTTTCCGAGCCTCTTTCAATGTTTCAAGTTCTTCGGTGAATAAAATTTTGAAAGGTACCCTATGTTTTGTAGAGATAACTCTACCCGAGTTATGTTGTTTTAATCTTTTTTTAAAGTTATCTGTTGAGCCAACATATGTTCGTTTGTCTTTTTGGCTTTGAATCACGTAGAGTGTAGGTTTGCTTTGCAGCGGGTCGCTCATTTTAATTTCGGCTTATTGTAACGCGAAATGAGCGAACCTCGCTCTGAATTTTTAATTACAAAAATTCAGAGCGAGGTTATCGTACGATGTTCGGACCTATTTTATCGGGTTATCATTAGTGAAGAAAGAGTTTTATCAGATCATCCTTAAGAATTTTAAATTAGCATAAACTTTATGTATTGTTTACGCCGATTAAATGTTATTTCTTGAAAACG